>Ga0315277_10000183_pt1 | contig 106514 bp, 98 predicted proteins | sample YL17G05_15_MG_FD_203695 | JGI IMG/M metagenome (GOLD analysis project Ga0315277, IMG submission 203695) | Sediment microbial communities from Yellowstone Lake, YNP, Wyoming, USA - YL17G05_15 | ecosystem: Environmental > Aquatic > Freshwater > Lake > Sediment | place: USA: Wyoming | collected...
AGGTTGAGGTGGATGACGCCGAGCGAGTATCACGAGGAGGTGAGCGTGAGTGCAAAGTGAAACGGGTCAGGATCTGTCCAAGGAAGGGGGTCGCATACCACCGCCGTCCATTCCGCAATCTGCGCGGTTGATGCTCTGACCACATTCTACCTCCAGGTAAGGCACGCCGGAGAGAGTCATGGCGAGGCCTTGATGCTCTTAAGGCGCGTCAAGCTGCCAGCCAACGAGATTGAGCGGATTGAGCGTCACTTCTCCGCGATGCTGCAGACGAAGCGCGTCGCGGAGTACGAAGACCGCTTCATAATCGCGGCTGAAGGCGAATCGGTGATGAAGCATCTTCAAAGGCTGAGGTCGATTATCCTGGCTTCCCTGCAAGCTCGGTGAAATTCCAGTAAGGGCGGGCTTCAGCAAAGCGATCCCAAGACACAGATGATGACCCTCTCTCGAGAGGACATCATCAAGATGCAGCACAGGATGACTATCACGGGGAGAAGATGCGGGGGACGAAGTACGACTTCTACCTGCTGGCGCATGAACATCTCTATGTGTTCAGGAAGCCCGCCAATGGTGAGAAGATATCGGAGTTCAGGAACAGCGTGAAGTGGCGGTAGGTACCATCCTCTCGCTCCGTCGTCTGGGAACGTGCGTAACATAGAAATAGGTGAAATGCACTACTATTTCAAGTGAAAATGTGTACCCATTCGATCCGGCAACCTGCAAGCTCAGGATCGCCAAGCACTTCCGCAACACGAGGATGCGAAAGTGGGACTGGGACGATCATGACCTGCGAGAAGCTCTTCAAGCCGCGCATCGGATCGAGAGGCACGGCAAGGAGAAGTTCGAGGTCTGGATTCGAAAGGGCGGGTCGAAGAAACTCGTGCTGGTCTATGACCGAGGAATCGACATGGTCTTCGTGATCACAGGCACGGAGGGCTGACATGGCGGTCAAGTGTCCGGTCTGCGGCAAAGGCGACCTCGTCGCGGTGGATGACATAGTCTCCGACATCGAGGGGATCATCTTCGTGGAGCGCGGGGACAGGTGCAACAGCTGCGGCGAGGAGTTCATCCCGGCCGAAGAGAGCGCCAAGATGATCAAGGTGGCGAGGCGCCTCGGTATCTGGGGGGAGCCGCTGAAGCTGCGCCGCAAGCTGTCGCGCAGCGGAAGGGGCATCGTCCTCCGCATCCCCTCCGACCTTCAGGAGAGCCTCGGTCTTGAGGGTGATGAGGAAGTCACTCTCTCCAAGGTCGGCAAGAAACGGATCGTGGTCGAAATCAAGTCCGCCTAGGACCTCGGCGGCGATTCCATCTACACTTCCACCGCGACTATCTTCACCTGAACGGGTTTCTCGCGCCTATCCGTTCTCCGGCGGGAAGAAGCCTCCTTGAGATAGAATGAGATGCCCTCCTTCGCGAGCCTGAGCGCCTCCTCCTCCGTGTCGGCATCCACGACGACCGGGAGGCCGGGCACCGTTGCCGTGTACGACTTCGTCTCGGGATCGTATTCGAGGACAACCTGATGGTTCACGTTCATCAATAGCCCCAGAGGATATTTAGCCTTAACTTCGACCAGTCAATGAATCAACAGGGAATGCTTCCGGACATCCGCTCTTCGCAGGGAGATCACCGAAATACAGCTTGAAGCGCACGGCACGAGAGAGAAATGGCGGGGAACCGAATGCGAATTCTATCTGCTGGAGCACGAGCATCTCTATGTGTTCAGGAAGCCCGCCAACGGGGAGAAGATGTCGGAGTTCAAGAACAGCTTGAAATGGCGGTAGAGGCAGCATGGGCCGCTCTGTGGGCAGAAGACAATACATTGGATTATCGAATTGGATAGGAAATTTTATCTATATGCATAAGATATCGTATCTTCATGAAGTTCGTTGACAGATCGTCCGAGCTTGATGAACTGAAGCGCGTGCTCGAATCAGGACGGCCTGCGCTCATGAGGGTGTACGGTCGCCGGCGCCTTGGAAAGACGGAGCTCCTCAGGAGACTCTGTCGCGAGCAGCGAGGCCTGTACCTGCTCATCGACGAGACGGATCCGCCCCGCCAGCGCGAGTCGCTCTCCGAGCAGATCGCCGCCGAGACGAGGACCGTCCCGACGCCCTTCCTCACATGGGACGCCTTCTACGAGCGTCTGCGGAATGTGGATTTCCGGTTCATAGTGCTCGACGAGTTCCAGAGGCTGCTCTCGTCCGACCCGCAGGGGGTGAGCCGGCTGCAGCATCACTGGGACGCCGCGATGCGGGAAAATGGCCCGTCGATAGTCCTCTGCGGCAGCAGCATCGGGATGATGCAGAGCGTGACCGCGAGGCGGACCGCACCCCTGTTCGGCAGGCTGGCCGCGGACATGCACCTGAGGCCATTCACCTATGCCGCGTCGCGCCTGCTCTACCCCGACGCCTCTGAGGAGGAGAGGGTCGTCCGCTACGCGGTCTTTGGCGGGACGCCATACTATCACGAGTTCTCAGCAGGGCGTACCCTCAAGGACGCCGTGACAGGCGCATTCCTCTCTCCCACTGCGCCGCTCGTCGAGGAGCCCCAGACCCTCCTCCGACTCGAGCTGAAATCTCCCGCCAAGTACAACTCCATCCTATACGAGATTGGGAGGGGCACGCACGACCTGAGGGGCCTCGAGAGCAAGGTTGGCACGAAGCGCGGGGGGCTCGGACCCTACATCGAGATACTGAGGAAGGACCTGGGCCTGATCCGGATGGAGGATCCCGTCTGTGGCATCGGGAAGCAGGCGCGGTACATCTTCGACGACCCCTTCTTCGGCTTCTATTACCGCTTCGTGTTCGAGAACAGGTCGAGGCTCGAGCTGGGCCGCTCGGAGGCGGTCTGGGAAGACATCAACGGCGCCCTGGGCGAGTACGTCGGGCGGGAATTCGAGAGGGTCGCGAGAGAGGCGCTGATGTGTCTCAACGGGACTTCCTGGAAAGGTGTGCGCATAGACTTCGACGAGATTGGACGGTGGTGGAACCGGCCGGGCGAGGAGATCGACGTCGTGGCCGCAGGCAAGGGCGAGGTGATCGCTGGCGAGGTGAAGTGGTCGGCCAGCCCGATGAGGCTTGATGTTTTTAGCCGACTTCAGCGGAAAGTGAAACTCATCGAACGCCTCGACGGACTGCCTGTCAGGTGCCTGCTGGTGTCCCGCGGCGGTTTCGACGCCGAGCTTCGGAGAGAGGCGGAGAAGAGGGCGGCCCTGCTGCTCGATCTGAGAGACCTGGAGGAGATATTCAACAAGAGCTATGGAAAGCCCAAGTAGCGCACGCGAGGGCATCATCAGGATACAGCACAAGATGAAGTCGACGCGGGAGAAGTGGCGGGGAAGCAAGTACGACTTCTACCTGCTGGCGCATGAGCGCCTTTATGTGTTCAGGAAGCCCGCCAAATTGGAGAAGTTGTCGGAACTCAGAAACAGCGTGAGATGGCTGCAATCCCCGTCAGATCCAGTCCACCTTGACCCGCCCGAGCCTCTTGAAGTGGGGGTCGTCCGAGATGACCTTCCCCCGAGTCTGGATTGCGGTTGCGGCGATGATGCAGTCCGCCATGGGCACGTCCCGGTGCTCGCATCTTAGGCTTCCCGCGAGGACCGCAATCTGCGGCGACAGCGGGAATATGAACAGGCCGCTTGAGACGAGGGACTCAGTGGCTTGCTCGGCCCTCTTGCGCCCCGCGCGTTGGCAGACGTGGCAGAAGAACTCGGCAAGGGCCATGGCCGGGATTATGCCCGAGCCGGTGCGCCTGAGATTCCTCAACTTCTCGCGGGCTCTCTCTATCACCGCGGTGTCTGCAGAGGCGAAGTACTCGATCAGGAACCGCGTATCAAGGATCTCTCTCACTCTTCCTCACCGCGCATCCTGTCAAGCTCCCTCTTCCACTCTTCGACTGGTCCGAATCTCGAGAGGCTGCCGGCCAGCTCCTCGATGTCAGTGGCTCCTTTCTGCAATCCTCTTCGAGCCGATTGTGGGGAAGGTTCTAACACCCAGGTGACGCCGCTGCGGCCGCTGACAACGAATCCCAGCCTGATGAATTCGTCAATCGCCATCCTGACCGTCTCATGGCGCACTGCCTTCGCGGACATCCTGCGCTTGATTTCATTCAAGCTTAGCGGACTGCGCGCCTCGCGGAGGATGTGCTCGATCTCGTGGAGCGTCGAGAGGGTGGCCCCACGCATGCCGGGCTTCATCCTCCTCACCTTCACCATGGCGGTCATGATGGAGAATGTGCCCCACGTCTATTTAATTCTACGTTGCCGTTGTATGACGTTAACGTATAGTGGCTGTCAACTCACAGGTGAAGGTCGTACCTTTCCTCCGTGACCTCCTTTCCCCAGATTGCGTGCGTCCTCTCCTCCGTCTTCCTGAAGCCGAAGCGCATGTAGAGACGGCGCGCGGCGCTCAGCTCGCTCGTCGTCCAAAGGAACACCGTCTCGAATCCCTGCTCCTTGCAGAACAGTAGCGCATTCTCCATGAGCTCCCTGCCAAGCCCAAACCCACGGTGATTCTGGTCGACGAGGAACCAGCGTAGCTGGGCCTCCGGTCCCGCACCGGCAACGATTGCGATGGAGCCTACGATCCGTTCGCCTGCCTCCGCCAGCCAGATCCGGTTCTTGCCCGGCCTCGGGGAACGAGCGAACTCGGCTAGCCCGTCCGCGACATAGGTCTCGAACGTCTCGTCGAAGCCGTACTCCCTCGCGTACAGGACGCCATGGAGGCGGATGATGCAGTCCAGGTCACCCGGCCTCAAATGATGCCGGATCCTCCACTTCCCGCCTGAGAATCCAGAACCTTTTTTCCTCGTCCCTGTCTCGCGCATGCTGTCCGCACGGACTCATCGCTCGAGCGTTTATGAAAGCGCGCATCAGGTGTGGGATGACTGTCCGCGGCCCTGAATCCGTCCCGGCGGAGCCTGGAACCGCCCCTTTCGGGATTAACTTATTTAAACCCCGAGTGTTCTATCACATCGCACAGGCCACGGGGGCCGTCTTGCCTCTCCCGATTCAGGGACTCGGCTCGCCGGTCCGCGAGTGGCATGCATGGGAAGAGGAGAGTCGACCGAAATCGCGATAAAGAAGATTCTCAGGGACGTCAACAGGCGTTTCCCGGAGGCGGGGCTGCCGAAGCCCTCGCTCTCGCTTGACAAACTCGGGATAAGGTCCTATGCGGAGACCGCCATGTCCCGCCTCGGCATCAGGGAATATTCCACGGTGCGGTTTCCGGTGAACGGCTCGTCCTTCAACGTGAACGTCAGGTCTGGCGCCTTCTGGAAGGCCGTCGAGGAGAAGAAGTTCGAGCCCGACTGCCTCGAGCACATCTCCAAGGTGATGCAAGAGGGCTCCAACGTTCTCGACATCGGCGCAGGCTTCGGTGCCTACTCGCTCCTGTTCTCCAGGATGACGGGCAGCCGCGGCGAGGTTCACGCCTTCGAGCCCGACCCCGTGTCCAGGGAGATCCTCGGCGACAATGTCCGGAGGAACCGTATCTCGAACGTGCGCGTGCAAGGCCTCTGCGTCTCGAGCACCCTCGGCACCACGATCTTGAGGAGCAGGATGTGGGGCAGCGGCAGGAGCACGATCATGGAGCATGCGGACCCCCAGGCGAGGCTGGAGAGGAAGGTCGAGACCACGACCGTCGACAGGTTCTGCGAGGACAACAACCTCCGTCCGGACGGCATGAAGATAGACGTCGAGGGTGCGGAGGGCCTTGTCTTTGCAGGTGCGGTGAAGACTATCGAGGAGTGCTCCCCCTGGATCCTCCTGGAGTTCCATGGCGGGCTTGCGCCGGAGCAGCTGAAGGCAAACTGGCTTCTGGCCACCAGCTTGGCGAAGAAGGTCATCTACCTGGACGGTTCAGGCAAAGCCCATTCCTATGGCGACGTGCTCGACTCGATGCCGGACAGCTACGGCTTCCACATTTTCATCGAGCACTGATAGCGCCGCCGAATCCTCTTGCCGCCGACTACTTCCCCTTCCTCTCGTGCGCCTGTATCGACGGCCTCAGCTTCTCCGCGCCCTTGCCCTTGTGGGTCAGGCCGCGCCCCTTCTTGCCCGCCGAGGTCAGGCCCCTGTACGCCCGCCCATGGTGCTGCGGCTCGCATATCCAGTTGATCTTCGGGTCCGCCCTGATGACCGGGTGGTTCGGGTCGACGAGGATGACCTCGTAATACTTGTGCATCCCGTCCTCCCCGACCCAGTAGGAGTTGAGGACCTCCATGTTCGGATAGTGCTTCATCACGCGCTCTTCTGCGATGCGCTGGATGTTCTTCGCCATTGTGATCTTGAGGATGCCGCGCCTCTTCGGCTTTCGGCCGCCCTGTGGCGGTATCTTCCTCAGGCCGCCGCGCCTGACGCGCGCCCTGACGATGACATAACCCTGCTTCGCCCTGTAGCCCAGGTCCCGGGCGCGGTCGAGGCGGGTCGGATGCTCAAGGCGCACGAAGCTCTGCCCCCGCCGCCACTCTATCTGCCTACTGATCTTCAGCCCGGCCACGCTGCCCTTCGAGGGGACCTTCCACGCTTCCCGGATGTGGGCGTATAGGTTCCTAGGTCTCCTCGGCTGCTTCTCCCCCTCCACTTCGACGCTCGGTGGAGCGGCTTCAGGTGCTTTTTTCTCCTCTGCCATGGAATCACCCCTGGATTTGCGGATTCGCCTTGCGGTACATCTCCAGACCAGGGCAAGTGGGCCGATTGAAGCATGGTGCTGTATTAAAGGATTCGCATCAGTGCGCCTTTGGACGTTCGCCTACCGATGGACCGCAGACACCAAGCGCGCTCTACTGCGGCGGGAACGGGGGCTGCTGAGGCGGCTGCATCGGGGGCATCATCTGCGCTTGTGCCGCCTTCCTCTTCCTGCCGCGCACCACCGCGCCTATGACCGCCACGATGACGATGATGACGATAAACACGAGAACGCCGACAAGCCAGTCCGGGATTGCCGGAGCGAAGGTCTTGATGGTCACCGTGTAGTCAATATCGTCCAGGTATGAGGTTGAGATCGTAACGGTGAAATCAGTCCCGTCGTCAGAGCTGACAGGGAATTCATTCGAGTAGCTCTGGACGCAATTCTCCTGGGAGTAGGCCACCAGGTATTGGGATTGCATGGTGATGTCGTGCCCATTGGAGAAGAAGAGCAGGGCGCAACCACCAGGCGTGTTGACACTCACTGAATACTTGATGTGCTCTCCCGATTTCGCCGTGAGCTCGAAGTTGTCCATGATCGAGGCGTTGCTCAGAATCACAGTTCTCGTGTAGTCTGACGAATCCACACTGTAGACCGTCGCCGAGGCGGGCGTGCTGCCGATCAACAGAAGCGCTGCGGAGACAGCCATGCACACGCTGACTGACCGTATTCCCCTCATTTCAAACACCCTTGGAGCCGGGGATTGGGAGCACGATACTTAAAGGTTCCAGCACCCGGCCAGACCGAGGGACGATTTCATGCGAAAATGAGTGGACGAGCCACGCCGACTTCGCGCAATCGATGCCCGCGCGGCTCTTGCGATTCTGCTCTTTCGACTAATGCGGACTCCCTCACGAGGGATAGAAGACCGCCACCATGCTGCCGTACTGGAACTCGTCGCTGGCGTCCGCGCCCTCGAACATGCGGCAGTTGACGTAGTAGGTGTACGTTCCCGCTGAGACCGGCTCGGCGTACTGCAGGCTGATCGTGGGCCAGACCCAGTCATTCGGCAGTTCGGAGTCCACCGTGAACAAACCCAGGAACACGCTGTTCGAGCAGTCCCCTGACACGGGGCTGATCCTGAGCCAGTGGTTGTCCATCGTGCCCGCGGTGTGGCTGATTAACTCGACCACGGTCGACTGAACCACGATAGTGCCGGTCGTCGGCACCGTCAACGAAACGACCATGCCTGAGTACTGGACACAAGGATCGGTGATGGTTGTCGCAATGTTGCTGGTGACGTATGCCATCAGCGTCCCGTTCCCGGGCGGACCCTGAGGCCCGATCAGTCCCTGAGGTCCGGTGTTGCCCTGGAGCTTCATCCCGAGCGTCTTCGTGAAGAATTCTATTGCGGCGTCAAGATCGCGGACTCGGATTCCGGTGTACCTGAATCTGAAATCCATGGTCTGTCTCTACTCGCCTTCCTTCTTCTCCTTCTTCCCCGCCCTCTGCGCCGCCTCCCCTACCTTGGAGAACGCCTTCCCGGTGATGCGCAGCGCGCCCTTGCCCACCTTCTTGCCCACGTCGATGGTCTTCTCTCCCACGTCTTCGACCGTGTCGAAGGTTTTTGTTACCATGCTCAGCCTCTTCCCGCAGCCGGCACAGACCTCCCAACCAGACTGCAACTCCATTCCGCAATTGTCGCACTTCATATTGCCACCTTCATGGTGAGAGGCCGGGCAGTTGAAATAGATTTACGTGAATGTCCCGGCCAACAGGCAGGGTTCTTGAACTGCGACGTGTATGGGATGCCACGATGCGGGTCACAATACTCGACGGGTATGTCGACGAGCCGAGCAACCTCGGCGTCCCGCCGTTCATCTCTCCATATCCGCGCCACCTTGCGGGTGCGGTGCTGGAATCAGGTCACGAGTACGAGTACATGACGATCGACCAGGTCCGCGGCGGGAGGCGGCCGAGGGGAGATATCCTGGCGGTGATCTCCGGGCCGATTGTCCCGGGCAAGTACCTCCGCGGCATGCCGATGTCCCAGAGGGAGATCCTCCAGCAAGCCTCCTCCTTTAAAGGAACGAAGATCCTTGGCGGTTCGCTCGCGCGCTTCAGGGCCCATGATGGCGGGGTGGAGAAGGCGTTCGACCACGTGGCAATCAGGGATCTCGACGCGTGCGTCTTCGACTTCCTGAATGGCGGGGACTTCAAGGACCGCGACAGGACGATCAAGGAATGGGACGGGTGGGCCGCGCTGGGTGCCGAGGTGGTGAAGAGCCATCCCGACTTTCCAGAGCCGCTCGTCGCGGAGCTCGACGCGAGCAGGGGCTGCGTCCGCTACATGACCGGCGGCTGCTCGTTCTGCATCGAGCCGATGTACGGCATCCCCAGGTTCAGAACGGCAGACGGAATACGAGAGGAGGTCAGGCGGCTCTCCTCGCTCGGCGTCGTGAACTTCAGGCTCGGCGGGATGGCGGACTTCTTTTCCTACATGGCGAAGGGCGTCGGTGAGAGCCCGACCCCGACTCCGAACGTGCGGGCGCTTGACGACCTCCTAAGGGGGATCCGCAGCGCCGCCTCGAACCTCAAGGTCCTGCACACGGACAACGCCGACCCCGCAATGATCGTCGCGCACCCTGACCAGGCGATGGCGGCACTCAGGCTGCTCGTGAAGTACACCACGCCGGGCAACACTTTGTCCCTCGGCATGGAGAGCGCCGACCCGGACGTTGTCGAGCGGAACAACCTCAACTCCACTCCGGAGACCTCGCTCAATGCGATCGGGATGATCAACTCGGTCGGAGCGGAGCGCGGCGAGAACGGGCTGCCGAGGCTGCTCCCCGGACTGAACTTCGTGCTCGGCCTCGACGGGGAGACGCAGAACACATTCTTCCTGAACCTCAAGTTCCTCAGGACGCTGCTCGACTGCAACCTGATGGTCCGCCGCATCAACATCAGGCAGGTGAACCCCGTGAGGCGGGAATTCAAAATGAAGTTCAGGAACCTCTTCCGCTCGTTCAAGGACCGCGTGCGCCTGGAGATCGACCACGAGATGCTGAAGCGCGTGGTGCCCAGGGGCACGATCCTGCGCAACGTCCATACGGAGATGCGCGAAGGGAAGATGACGTTCGGCCGCCAGGCGGGGACCTACCCGCTTCTCGTCGGCCTGCCTTACCCCCTGGAGCTCGGTCAATCCATCGACGTCATGGTCACTGACCACGGGCAGAGGAGCATCACCGCAGTGGAACACCCGCTGGATGTGAACAGCGCTCCAATGGCAGCTCTCTCCGCAATCCCAGGGATCGGGAAGAAGAGGGCAGCAAGGATCGTCAGGTCGAGGCCGATGAAAGGGCCGAAGGACCTGCACGCCTGCCTCGACGACGATTCAGCCGCGGCGAGCGCGGAGGCCTATCTGGGCTTCCCTAGCGGCTGAGGCTGCTCGCTCCCCTTCCCGAAGACCTCGTCCGCTTTCGAGGCGAGCTCCTTCTCTTTGTCCGCGGTCCACGCCCCGGTCCCCAGTATGTGCTCCCTGACCTCGATGTCCTTGTAGGGCATGACGTCGATTACCGTGGGGATCCTGATCGCGTCCCCGATCACCGCCACCGTCCTCGGCGGTATGGTCGAGATGATGTTCTGCCACATCGCCCTGTCCGGCACCCCCGCCAGGGCCGACTCCACGTCCGAGGGCTCCTTGAGCGACATCACCAGGCGGTTCGCGACCTGGCTCCTCACCTCCTGGTCTATCTGAGACGGCCTCTGGTCCACTATCGCCAGGATGAGGTTGAACTTCCTCGTCTCCCTCGCTAACTTGGAGAATATCGTGTACGAGGAGACCGCGGGGGCGAGGAACCTGTGCGCCTCCTCCAGGAACACGATGAGCCTCGGGAACTGCTCGTTCATCTCCGTGTACTGCTCGAACAGCCGCCTCGCGAGCACGTTCGCCAGGAAAAGGTAGACCGTCGAGTCCGTCCCGAACTCCCCGAAGTCCAGCACGATCGACTTGCCCTGTTTTATCACCGCCATGAGCTGTCCGAACGCGTCCTTCCCGCCCCCCTTGCGGATGAACGGCAGCCTGCTGATGCGGGACATCCTCCTCTGCAGCGCCTGCGCCGTGGCGGGGTGCATCTTGCTCTCGTCGAGGTTGGCCGAGTCGAGCGTCCTGATCGCGGTGATGAGGTCCTTCTGCCCTTTCTCCCTGTCTATCTGGTAGATCATGTCCACCATCTGGTCCGACAGGTTGTTCAGCGCAACGACCAGGTCGTCCGGCTCGATGAACTCCGGCTCCAGGACGAACTGCCTCGCCTCCGCGTTCTCCGGGTCGAGCGAGAACACCTCGACGTCGTGCGGGAAGTAGTACTTCAGCCCCTCCGTGTTGTCCGTGTTCGAGTACACCCCGTACTCTCCATGCATGTCGAATATGAGGACGCTCCCCGCCTTCTTCGCGAGTATCGCGCAGCAGAGCAGCTTGTTGAGGATGCTCTTGCCGACCCCCGTGCGCCCGTAGATCGCGAAGGGCTTCTCCACCAGCTTCTCGAAGTCCAGCTGGACGTAGAACGGCTCGACTCCTGTGATCGACCCTATCGTCGCGCTCTTGGCGGTCGGGTGGTAGATCAGCTCGACATCCTCCTTCGTCGCGTGCCTGCACTCCGAGAAGTACGGCGGTATCGTCTGCGGCTCCGACAGCTTCCTGTTCTTCTTCCCGATGAGCTGTATCGGCCTGAGCTTCGCCTTGCTGTAGAATATCGGGCCCGCGAAGCCCTCGTGAGTCTCGCCCGTCGGCACGATAACGTTCCCCATCGCGGAGCCCGCCAGCTGCTCCGCTATCTCGCTCTCCTCGTTGAGTATGTCCTCGACCATGCAGTAGAAGTCGTACGTCTTGCCCTCCACGATCACGGGGTAAGCTATCCTCAGGTCCTCGGGATTCTCCAGCTGCAGCTTCGCGTAGAGCCCGCCGAGCACCGACGCCGAGACTATCTCTCCGATCTTCATCTTCTATCCCTCGAAAGCCTGTCAAGATACTCGTGGAACGCGCTCCTCTTCCGCCCCTCGATTTCCGTGAGCCCGTCGAGCACCTGCCTGGGGTCCATGCCCATGCGCACCGCGAGCTTCATGACCGTCTCCTGGTAGGCCCCGCGGAGGTGGCGGACGGTCACCGCCATCCTGTGCGCCTCGACGAGGGGAAGCGGATATCCCACCGCCAACAGCGACCTGCAGTACGGCGCGACGTGCCCGAACGCCTTCTCCGGGTCACCCTTCATGGTGCCGAGGTCGACGCGGAACCACTTGCCGCTCCTCGGGTGGAATCTGCAGTAGTACACGTCCCCGTACAGGAATCCCTTCTGCCCCTTCTCGAACTTCTCCGGCGCCCTGATGAAAGCCAGTGCGCCATCCTCCAGCGACTTCTCCGCGCTCTTCAGCAGGTCCTCGTCTGTCAGATTGTGCCCGAACGCGTGCAGCTGCGAGTCCTTCGAGATTCCCACCAGGAGATGCCCGTTCTTCTCGCAGACCTCGACGAGCCTCCCGATGAAGTCGAACTGCTTGGGGAACGTGGACAGCGCCCCGTCCACCGCGATGATGCACCCCTTCGTGTCCTCCGCGACGTTCACCGCCAGCTGCCCCTCGATGAACCTCCTCCACTCGTTCACCATCTCCCTGTGCTGCTCCTTCGAGCCGCGCGTGAACTCGTAGAGCATCTTGTAGAAGTCCCCCTGGCGCTCCACGAAGTCTTCGTAGGTGTCGATGCCCACAACCCTCTGGATCATCCGCCAGTCCTTCTTCGCGAAGTGATCCTGGATGAAAGAGTACCGCAGCAGCGCGACCGATATCATCGCAAGCCGCCACGATGATATGTTGAGCAGGAAGCTGTACGACCCGTCGACGGCGATCATGTCCATCGGACGAGCCTCCTCCGCGAACCCGCTGAACCGCAGCCCCGCCCCGACATCTCCCGCCATCGGCGCGGAGTACTGCGCCCTCGCCGCCTCCAGCTCCTTCCTCATGTCCTCCGCCAAGCTCACCTTGCCACCTCCACCCTGCTCTCCCCCCTGTCGTTCATCTCCACGTGCATCCTCGACTGGAACCTCTCCGCGACCTCCGTGAGGTGAGTGATGAGGATGACCTTGTCGAAGAAGTCCCCCATCCTGAACAGCTTCTGCACAAACAGGTCGCGCGAGACCTCCGTGTCCAGCGAGCCCAGGTCCCCCTCGTCAATGAACAGCATCTTCATCCTCCCGTAGGTCCCGCCGATCTGCGGCATGCTCGCCAGCTGCTGAGCGATCGCGAAGCGCAGCGCCGCGTTTATCTGTGTCCTCTCGCCGCCGCTGAACTCCCCTATGTCGTGCCACCGCCCGTCAACGCCCTCGACGCTTATCCTGACCCCGTGCCTGCCCGACTCCTCGTAAGTCTCCAGCCTCACCTTGTTGAAACGTCCATCCGTCATGTCCGCGAGGTTCCTCGACGCCCCTATCTCAAGCGCGGGCATGAGCTGGTCTATCGCGAACTTCACCACGCCTCTCTTGTGGAACACCTCGTCCTTCAGTATCGCCAGTATCTCTCCTCTCTCGCGCAGCCCCTTCAGCGACCTCTCCGACTCGGCGATCGTCGCCTCCTCCGCCCTGAGGTCCTCAAGTTGCTTCGCGAGTCGCTTCGCCGCCTCCTCGCTCTTGCCGAGTTCCCTCGCCGCCTTCTCTGCCCTCGACCTCAGCTCGTCGAGTCGTCTCCTCGCCTCTGCGTACGCCTCCTCCGCGTGCTTCCTGTCCTCTAGCGCCTTCGAGACCGCCAGGGCCTCCGCCTGCGCCGCCCCCCTCTGCTCCTCGAGGTCCGCCACCAGCTTCGCGGCATCGCCGACCTCCTTGAGCTTCGCCCTCACGCCCTCGATCTCCTTCGTCTTGTCCTTCAACTTCGCGACCACCTTCGCGATCTCTGACAGGCTCCTCTCATCGGCCTGAGTGAATCTGACGCTGTCCCTCGCCGCCATCGCCCTCTGGACGTCCTCCTCCAGCTGCGCGAGTCTAGGCGCGAACCTCTCGTCCTCCCGCCTTATCTCGTCCTTAATCGACTCGACCTGGCGCTTCAGCTCGTCCAGGATGAACGAATCCTCGTTGATCTTCCCGACGCGGACGCTGACGTCGAGGAGTCTCGCCTCCGCCTCCATCCGCTCGTCCCTGATGCGGGCCAGGAGGTCCTCCTTCCCCGCCAGCCAAACGATCTCCTTCTCGATGCGGTCTATCCGTTCTGTCAATGTGCCCTCGCTTCTTAGAAGTCCGAAGGCCTCCTCCTTGCCCACGTCCGTCTTGAGCTTCGCGATCCTCTTCTCCGTCCCGAATAGTCGCTCAGTGATTGAACTCAGTCGCTTCTTGTGTTCCGCCTCGGCGTCGCGCTTCCTCTCGACCGCCGCGTCGACGTCCTTCTGGACGAGCTTGTGGCTGCTCTGCCTCTCGGTGAGGGCCTTCTCTTCCTCACGTAGCTTCTCGTAGTCCCTCAGTTCCTTCTCGAGGCTGCTCTCCTTGCGCTTCAGCTCGGCTGACTTCTCCGCCTCTATCCTCTCCTTCTCCAGTCGCTTCGTGAGCGCGGTCACGCGCCTCTCCGCCTCCGTCACTTTGGCGGTGAACTGGACGTATTCCTCGTGCCCCGCCTCTTTCTCGTGAAGATCGGCCTCCGCCTTCGACAGCGCAGTCTTCAGTTCATCGTTTGCCGCCTTATCCCGCGCGAGGTTCTCCTCGACCTCCTGCAGCTCGTTCCTCATCTCCGGCATCTTCGCCAGGAGTCCGCGGCGGATCTCTATCCTGCGCTCGACGTCCTCAGCCTCCTTCTCCACCTCCTTGAACGCCGCCTGCGCCGCCTCCTGAGCCTTCTCAAAGGTCTCGAGGCGGAACAGCTTCTGGAAGACCCTGAGGCGGTCCGAGCCCTTCTCTGAACCGAGTTCCTTCATCTCCTCCTGGCGGACGAATGTGGAGTTCTTGAAGCCCTCGTAGTCGAGGCCGACGATGTTCACGATCATCTTCTCCTTCTCGGGGATCGTGCCGCCGAGGGAGCCATCATCCTGGTGCAAATCGAGGAAAGAGCCGCTGCGCGAGTTGAAGCCCCTGCGGACCTCGTATCGGCGGTCGCTCTGCCTGAACGCGATGCGGACTTGGCCTCCCGGCTGGAACAGGTCGGCCGCCTTGATGTTCGACGGCGGGTCGGTCCTCGTCGTGCAGCCGTAGAGGGCGTACGTGATCGCGTCGAGGATCGTGCTCTTGCCCGCCCCCGTCTTCCCCGTGATGACGGTGAACCCTGGCGGGAACTGGACCGACTGCTTCCCGCCGACGTACCTCATGAATCCGTCCATCTCTACTTCCTCTATGACGAAGCCGCCGGCGTCCTCCATCGTCACTGGTGAAGCACCTCCCTCAGGAGGCGCTCTCCTTCCACCAGTATCTCGGCGCGGCGGGGGTGGTCCTTGTACTGCTGCGAGACGAACTCCCTGAGCAGCCGCACGGGGTCGAGCGTGAACTCCTCCGCCCTGACCTTCTCCCTCTCCGGCGAAGTCCAGACGAACTCGTAGCTGAAGGAATCCTTGAGGCGGTCGGAGAGGACCCTCTCGTCCACCTGACCCCGCATCGTCTCCGGTATCGAGACTTCGACGCGGAACATCTTGGCGGTGACATCGCGGGGGAGCGCGGCGAGGATCTTGGCGGTCGCTTCATCCGACGGTGTGATATTCACGGGAATCTTGAGCATCTCGCGGACGGGCAGCTTGACGAACTCCCAGCTTTTCTCCTCCGGGTGCAGAACGACGAACCCCTTCTCGTCGAGCCTCTCTCCCCAGTCGATCCTCTCCGGAGCACCCGTATAGATCAGGCGGTCCCAGAGGACCTGGTGCTTGTGGATGTGGCCGAACACCGCCAGATCGACCTTTGGCGGCAGTATCTCCCGCCCAAAGGAAGTGTCTCCGGGCAGGACTTCGCGCGTGGTGATCGATGAATATTGTGCGCCTTCGATTTCGAAGTGACCGAAGAGCAAGGTCCAGTCCGCTGTCGACTCCTCGGATCGCTTCCGTATCCACTCCCGCCAGATCGCCTTGGCGGTATCGAAGGCCCTGTCCGGCGGGATTTCCTCCTTGACCTTCTGCCTCGCTAGCTCGATCACCTGGTCAGGGTGCAGGTATGGCATGAGGATGAACGCGATTCTCTTCCCGCCAATCTCTTTCTCGATAGTCGTCGGTCTGCGGATGACCTTCACGTGCGCGTATCCCCGATAATCGTCCAGCGAGGTCGCCCTGTTGAAGCTGCGAGGCTGATCGTGATTCCCCGCCAGGAGCCAGATCTCGATTCCCGCCTTCCCTAGCGGCTCGATTACGTCCCTGCGGACCATCTCCCGGAACGTTGGAGCGATGTGAGCGCGGTCGAAGAGGTCCCCCAGGACGCAGAACAGCGCCGCGTGGTTGTCGATTGCCCACTTCGCCGCGGCGGTGAAGTTCTTGTGGAGGTCGAGGGCTCTCTCGGAAATCCCGGTATCGGGGTCGACGCGGATTCCGAAGCCGATGCCTTCGTGGACATCCCCCACGCAAACTATCGGCTGCATCGACTCGGCATCTCTGGCACCTTATATATGAGTTAGCGGGGAAGGTATGCGAAAGTTACGATCGACTCGCGAAGGTCCAGGAGACGGATGAGATGCCTCTCCATAGCTTCTCAATCGGGGAGCGGCTTCACGGCATCTCCGGCGTGATCAACTCCGGAGTCCATGTGAACGTCGAGACGACCTCCACCCAGATCCCGTCGCCTGGATTGATTGAGAAGTTCGTCCCGGTCCAGCCCGACGGGCCGTAAGCGAAGACCTCGCTGCTCTGACTGGAGTAGATCCACTTCCCTACTCTGATGATATTGATGTTGTTCCCAGAACCATAGCCGCCCTCGATAGACGTGACCAGTTGGCGGGCGTCTTTCATTGCGCCTGTGAACGGGAGACTGATCCAGTAGAAGTTCCACCTCAGTTGCGGGCGGTCGATGAACGACAGTGGGTCCGCGCTATCAGTTCCGTTCACCGCCCAATCGAACGTGCTGACAACTCCCAGCATCAACCCCTCTCCCACGTTTATGGGGAAGTCCTGCCCCCGCCACCAACCCTCCATGTAGTAGTAAACCACGAGCTTCTGGGTCGCCGCATCCCACTTCGCGACCACGTTTATCTTGTGCTCGCCGAGTTCACGCACTATGTCGCTCGCTTTCTTGTAGATCGAGTTGTACGGCAGGCTGAACCACAGCCCGCTCGGTCTGCCGACATTCGGCGCTACGGAGAGATGCCACAGCGCACCCATCGTGCTGTTCAGGCTCTCCTGAGTGAGGCTGTACCCCTTCACGATGTAGAAGTGGTTCTGCATGTCGCTCATGTGGCCACCGATCGCCACTGACGTGCCGGTGACGTCAGCAATCTCGGCCCAAGGCCAAGGCGCAAACCGGTCAGTTGCATGGAACACCTTGTAATGCGTGGCTTCTGGGCTGGCGATCCAGGTCAGAACCACGCCGTTAGGAGGTGCCCTGTGAACCTGGAGGCCCCTCAATGGGAACCTGCAATCGGTTGTGAAGTTCCAAGGATTCGGGACCGGTCCCCGGACCAGGTCCATGGACTGGAGGTCCTTCACGTTCAGCACTAGTGCGATGTACCTCCTGCATACGATGAAAGGCTGCGTGTGACTCAGCCTGACCGTCCGGTCGTTCTGCCAGAATGCCGAAAATTGAACCCACGGCGTGAGGTTGAAGTCGAAGCTCATCCGGCTGACCGGCTCGCTGAAGACGACAGTTATCGGCTCCCCGATCGAAACGCCGAGCGCATTGTCGGTCGGGGTCGTGCTCACTATGTACGGCGGGGCGCATTTTGCCCTGAACCTCCAAGGGTTCGGCACATGCCCTGCCACCAGAGGGGCGCCGGTCATGTTCGTCGCGCGGACCCTCGCCTCATGGAATTCGCAGTCCTGGAACGTCATCGAGTGATGCACGACCAGGGTCTGGTCGAAGTCGACCCACTGGTACGTCAGGGTGCCGAGCGACGGCGTGATGGTGAAGTCGAGCGAGGCGGTGTCAATCGGTTCGCTGAAGTTCACGAAGATCCTCCATGTCCATGTGACGTCGTTCTGGAAGGCGGCAGGGATCGTGGAGATGATCTCCGGTCCCTTCATACATACGGCGGTGAAATTGAAGCGGTTATCCACCGGGCCTGGAGCGAGCGGTTTTCCGTCCTTGCCCCACGCGCTCACAATCTCCGTGTAAAACTGACACGCGACGAAAGGCGAGTGGGAAATGGCCACCTGAGTGTCGTTCTCACTCCATGAAAAGCCGTATGGCCCCTCATCCGGCAGCAAGATGGACTCGAGGGTGCTGGTGTCCATCGGCATGCTGAACCTCAGGATGACGTCCTGGTCGAGCGGGACGTCCCTCGCGCGGCTCGCGGGCTGCGTCCAGATGAGCATGGGGTAGCATTCCGTGGACACGGTGCTGAACGTGAATGGATTCTTGGCGGTGCCGGGTATGAAGTCCCTGCCCGTGTAGTCCTTCGCCGCGAGCACGGTGACTGTGTAGTTCATGCACGTGTTGAAGGGCCTGGCGATGTGCGTGAGGGTGACCGTGTCAAGAAAGTGATTCCACTCCGGGATCAGGAAACGACTGAACTCGCCGCCATACTGGTCCTTCACGGAGACATTGAGAGAACTCGTGTCCATGCCGCCGGGCCACCAGATGAGGGTGATGTTCATGTCGACGGGCACATCCCTGTCGCCATCGGAGGGCCGCGTTTTAATCATGAACGGAGGGCAATTGCCAGGTCCGGAGGTCATGAACTGCCATGGATTTGGCGCGTTCATGCCATTGATGAGCGAACGCCCCGTCATATCCAGCGCCCAAACGTGTATCTGAAACGGCGTGCAGGTGTCGAAGGGCTGGGTGTGGCTGAGGCTGAGGGAGGTGCTCGAGGTCCATGCAGGCGTCAGGGTGCCTGACCAGTTGACCCCTGTCGCGAAGTTCTTCACCTCATAGGCGAGGCTGTCCGCCATCATGTCCCTGCTGAACGTTACATTGATCGTCTTCGAGACGTCGACGAACGGGAACTGATGTGGCGGGTCAGTGATGATTATGTACGGGCTGATGGCCTCGGTGGTGAAGTACCATCGGTCGAACACGGGGCCGGTAGTCAAATGCAGCCCTGCCCTACTCTTACAAGGTTTCGCTAGGTCGCCCACAGGCACGTCGTACGTGTAGACGGTGAGTTCCTGGAACGGTGTGTCGTTGTGGTAGCCGGTCAGCTCCGTGGCCGAAGCGTCCCACCCCCATTCCATCGGGATGTATGGCGAGGCTGTGATGTAGGGCCAGCACGAGCTCGTGTCCATCACCTCACTGAAGAGGATGATAATCAAATGAGCGACGTTGACGCCGACATCGTTCTGTTTCGGGAGCGTGCCGACAATGTACGGTGTCGGCGGGACGGTCGAGAACGACCAGCAGAACTTCCCGCCTGTGTGATTCAATGTCATCCCGCCCCTGTCCGTCCCCCATACGCACACGTCATACTTCTGTCCCCGGAGGAACAGCGTGCTGTGCGATATCTTCAGCTTCGTGTCCCCCTCGTACCAGTTCCACGGCGTGACGAAGGTGACGTTCGGGACCATGCTCACCCAGACATTCGCGGTGTTCATCGGCTTGCTGAAATTGATGTAGATCGGCACGTCGATCGGGACGTTGAACATCTTCGGGGAATAGCTCGAGACCATTGGCGGGAGGTCGATTACTGAGTAAGTGATCGTCACGTCCTCGATTCTCGGCGCGACGGAGGAATCGTAGGTGATCATGTCCGCGAGATATTTGATGCACTTGAAACCGTCGACGTTGATCGATTGCCCGGGAGAAGTGAAATAGGGACTCCACATCGGGGCGGCAGAGTTGTTGCACTCGTTGCTGACGTTCACTTGGAACCTAATAAGTGTGTTCGGCGGGACGTTGGCGGGTGTCTGGTTCCAGAATATCTTGCCCCAGTGCGTGAGGGTCTGGTAGGTGTTGAGCATGTTCGAGACGTATTTCCCCTCCAGGCGATAGCCGAAATCCATGGTCCAGATGTCGCTGAGCTCCGAGCCCGAAATGTCGGTGCCGCCGAACATGATGATCGCATCATGGGCGGGGTCGTAGGCCAGCCCGTGGTCCTTCCTGAGCGGGTTCGGCACTTTCGGTGTAAGCATCAGCAGCCAGTTTGCCTTCGGTTGCGAATCCCATCTGTACCTCCACGTCTCGTTCGAGTCGAATGCGCCGCCCCAGATCACGACTCCCTGGATCGAACTGCTAAAGACGTAGGTCGTCTTCGCCCCGGCCCGCGGGCTCGGCTTCCCTGCGGTGGATATCAGTTGCCAGGTGTTGCCCTGCGTGTCGTACTCCCAGGTGTCATCGAACAGCTGCATCATCTCGGCCCCGCCAAAGAGGACGACGCGCCTGTGTCCGGGCTGGTAGTTGTACGCAAGCGCGAACCCCGATCTCGGCGCAGGGCCGATGGATGGCTTCTGGTACCACGTGTGGGTGGTTGCGAAGTAGGCCCAGACCTCCATCCCGGCGACACCGCGCCCCACGAGGATGACCTGCTTCACCACGGGGTCGTAGACCATGGCATGATATCCGAGACGCTGGGGCTTGGTCACGGCGGTGCGATTGACCCAGGTGTTGTTGGTCACATAGAACTCCCACGTGTCCGTCAGCTGCGTGGTGTAGTCGGCCGCAAACCCTCCGTACATCACCACGACCCTGCTGTTGTTGTCGTATGCCATCGAGGGAACGAACCTGCGCTGCGGGGCGCATGCTCGCGTGTCATCCGCACAAATCACGGTCCACGCGTTCGAGCCGTAGTCATATTCCCATGTGTCGTTGCGCGCCGTCGAGCTGTCATCAATGCCTCCAAAGAGGACAAACGTGTTACCGAACGAGTTGTTGGTGAAGCCGAAGGACTTCCTCGGCCCCGGGTCCGATGAAGGGAACCTCTCTATCCAATTCCCGATGTCCTGCTTGTTTTGGACATATGCGCTCGCACCCGTGCCGTGGAGCTCGGTCTCGAAGCCGGTTCCCCCAAGGAAGTCGCCGTCACCGAAGTCCGCGTCAGATGTCTCCAGCCAGGATGCCGCCATGGCCCTGTCCGGAAGCAGCACGAGGATCGAGGATAGCAGCAGAATTGCTATGATGCTAACCGAATGCGCCCTTGCCCTGTCGAACGCGCTCTCATCCTCCCGCCTTTTCCCCATCCGTCATCGAGGAAAGCGATTGTCTCTCCTCCTTATCCGTGCAGCCTCTGTAAATAACTTGTGGTGCAGCGTTTCTGTCTATGCATCTCGTCGTCCTCATGGAATCTCAGGAGTAATCAGCCTTGGGGACCAAGCGAAGTAGGCCACGATCAACAGGTAGAAGCCGTCCCCGGGCAGTATTGCGAAGTTCATCCCTGTCCAAGCACCGCCGCTCCAGGTCCACTTCTGCCAGCTTTGCGATGCTTGGTCCCACCGCCCGATCTCGACTACCCTGGAGGAGGTCAACTGATCAGATATCGATTTTGCGTCGGGATACGCGTTGGTGTATGGCAGAGAGATGAAGTTGTAGTTCTGCTTCGGCGATGGGTTCGCCCTGAAATCCAATGCATGCGAAGTATCCGTTCCGTTCACCGCCCAGTCGAAAGCGCTCATCACGCCCAGCCACAGCCCGTCGCCCATGTATATGTCGAAGTCATCTCCCCTCCATCTCCCGCGGTTGTAATAGTAGACCATGGATTTCTGCTTGGCCAGATCCCACTTCGCCACGATGTTGATTTTCGAGGAAGTGAGTTCGTTGGCGATGTCGCTCGCCTTCCTGTATATCGTGTGGTAGGGCAGGCTGAACCAGAAGGTACTGGTCTTGCCCGCACCCGGATTGACCGATGCGTGCCAGAGCGCGCCCATCGTGCTGTTGGCGGTCGCGCTGCCGTCGGCCATGTAACCTCTGACGATGTAGAAGTGATTGCTCATGTCCGCGATGTGTCCTGCCGCAAGATAGTAATTGGTCGTGACATAGGCAATCACGGTCCAGGGCCACGGCGCGAACCTGTCAGTCGAATGGAACACCTTGTAGTGCACCAAGGCGGGATTAGACTTCCATGTCAGAAAGACATCTGCGGGAGACTGCCTGTGAACCGCGAGTCCCGCGACGGAGCATAGGCAGGTGGTGCTGAAGTGCCATGGGTTCGGCACGGGGCCGGGCCCTATGCCGATGCCGGTGGCGGTTTTCCCGCTGACGGTGACGGCGTACGTCGTCATCGTGTTGAACGGGGTGGAATGAATCAGAACGAGGGTCTGGTTGTTATCTGACCAGCCATAGGCAAGAGGGATGTCCGGGACGATATCGACAACCACGCTGGATATGTTCATCGGATTGCTGAAGACGACCGTTATGGGATACACTATCGGGACATCCATGGCGCCATCAATCGGGTCAGTGCTAATGATCACTGGGCATGAACCGGCCGTCGCGAAGTGCCACGGATTAGGGACAGGACCGGGTGCCAGACGATTCCCTGACGCGTCTTTTCCGTTTATCGTGAGGGCGAACACCACGCACTCCGGGAATGGCGCATGAGTGATCGTCAAGTTCGTGTCCGCTTCGGTCCATGTGTGCGTATAGAGGGGCACCATTGGCGTTAGGGATACCGTGACCGATGCCGTGTCCATCGTCTTGCTGAACTTGACCTGGATATCCTGATCACCTGGGACATTCCACGCGCCGTCGGCGGGCTGAGTCCAGAGCATGACCGGTGGGCAGGAAGTCCAACTGGTCTTGAACTTGAACGGATTCTCCACCATTCCGGGCACGAAGTCCCTCCCGAGCTTGTCCTTCGCCGCCAGCACATTCACGGTATACTGCATGCACATCGCCAACGGATAGCCTGGATGCTGGAGTTCGACCATGCCCGGCATTCCGATCCAGGACGGCGTGAATCGGCTCGTGACATCGTTGCCGTAGTCATCCTTGATCGAGAATCTGAACTCCGCAGGTTCCATGCCGCCAGCCGGTGGATCCGGCTCATAGTACCAAAATATCGAGATGTTCATCCATTGCGAGATGTTCTCCTCGCCATTGCGGGGAGATGTGAAAGCCATGTACGGCGGACATCCGTTCGGATCGGAGTTGCCCGTCTCGAACCGCCACGGGTTCGGCGCGTTGGGGTTGCTGATCAAAGGCCTACCGGAGATGTCCAGCGCCCATATCTGTATCTGGTAGGGCCTGCAGCTGGAGAAGTCCATGGAGTGGCCGAGGGTTAGAATCCTCGGAGTGGTCCAGCTCACAATCAGGGTCATCGTCGAGTTCTTCCAAGAGATGCCGTCGTATTCCTTGAGCGCATAGTAGAGCATGTTGACATCCATATCTCTGCTGAACTTCACTGCGATCGTCTTGCTCACCGGAATCCTTGGCTGGAGATTCATCGGGTCCGTCAAGGTGATGTACGGATTGATTGCGAACGTTGTGAACGACCATGGATTGGCAGCAAAGCCAAAGCCGAGTGGGACGCCCGTTTTATCCAAGCAAGGCCGGGCTGGATCGTTCGCTGGCACCTCAACGGTATAGGTCGTGAACTGTGCGAACGGCACCGAGTGAGTCATCGTCAGCACGGTGTCTCCCACACTCCACGAATGACCGTCGAAGGCCAAAGTCGGCGGTAACACAGGATCAATCGTCACATACGGCCAGCAGGTGCTCGTGTTCATCGGCTCGCTGAATGTGATCACGATGGGGGCATTGAGGGAGTTATCGATGCTGCTTGCCATCGGGACGGTTGCCACGATGACTGGCTGGATGACTTTGGTGGTGAACAACCAGCAGTACCGACCGTTCGTGTAGTCGAGGGGCCGTCCTAGCGTGTCAGTCCCCCAGACGCAGATATCGTATCTGTGGCCTTCCAGGAAAGGTTGAGCGTTGTGGTTGTACATCACCTTTGTGTCGCTTTCACTCCAGATTGGCGGGCCGAAAGTCACGTTCGGAATCACGCTGATGAAGACGTTGTCCGTGTCCATCGGCCTTGTGAAGTTGATGAGGATCGGCGCGTTCAGGGGAACATATGCCCCGGTCGGAGAGACGCTCTCCACCCTGGGTGGAAGGGGGTCCCCCGAATCGTAGATGATTGTCACGTCTTGGAGTTCCGGCGCCACTGAGCTGTCCAAGTTGATCAAGTCCGCAAGGAAACGAATGCACTTCGAGAGGGAGGCGCCTCCCCAAATCGCCTCTCCCGGCGTGGTGTAATAGGTATTCGAAGCACCGTTGGGGCCACGCCAATTCGGGAGATCTGAGTTGTTGCATGTGTTGCTCGTCTCTATCTGGAACCTGATGATCGTGTTGGGAGGGACGTTGGCGGGTGGCTGGTTCCAGAAAATGTACTGCCATTGGGTCGCCGTAGTATAGGTGTTGAAGAAACTGGAGGCATACCGTCCTTCAAGACGGTAGCCGTTCTCAAGCATCCATGTATCGTTCCGTCTCGAACCCGTCGAGCTTGTCCCTCCATAGAGGATCATCTTGCCATGACCCGGATCGTAGGCGAGGCCGTGGTTCGTCCTCCCCGGGGCCGGATTCGAGATGAGCATCAGCTGAGTCCAATCGGGAGTGCCGCCAGTCCAATTGTACCGCCAAGTTTCCATCGACCATGAATTCCCGCCGAAGAGTGTCAAACCCTCGATGGACTGCTTGAAGTTGTAGGTCATAGAGGCTCCCGTTCGGGCGCTGGGCTTCTCCACAGGGTTAACCTGCGACCATGTGTTCGTAACATAATTGTATTCCCATGTCTCGTCGTAAAGGGTCATCACCTCAGCGCCGCCAAAGAGCACCACCCTATGGTGGCCCGGCTGGTAGCTGTAACCGAGGGCGAATCCGTAGCGTTTGGATGGACCGCCTATTGTGGACATGTTCGTCCACGTGTGCGTCATTTGCCCGTAGGCCCAGACCTCCGTCGATGCGACCCCTCGACCGACCAAGATCATCCTCTGGTCGACTGCATCATACACCATGGAGTGACTGGTGAGACCACGTGGACGGAATGCCGCAGTCCAGTTCTCCCAAGTGTTCGTAGCCACATCATACTCCCAAGTGTCGGTGAGTATCGTCGTCGAATCTTCGGCATAACCGCCATACATCACGGCGATCTTGCTGTCATTGTCATACGCCATCGACGCGTATGATCGCTTCCACGGTGGACAGATATTGTCGCTACAGATCCGCACCCAGTCATTCGACGCGATGTCGTACTCCCAGGTGTCGTTGTGTGCCGAGGACAAGCCGTCCAGTCCGCCGAATAAGATGATTCGCCCCTCGAGAGAATCGTTGGAGAAGCCGAACGCGGTCCTCGGCCCCGGGTCAGAAGCGGGAGACTTCTGGAACCATGTCATCAGATCTTTCTTGTTCTGCACATAAGCATCGACGCCGGTGCCGTGCAGCTCGGTCTCGAAACCGGTGCCGGTGAAGAAATTCCCGGGGGCGAAATCAGTATCCGATGTCGTCAGCCAAGAAGCTGCATCCGCTTTCTGCGACAAGAGCACTAGCACACTCGATAACAGCATTGCCGCTGTGATTGTCACTGCCCACACGCTCTTCCGATTGGACATGTGTCCACCCTCCATTCGTCTCCACGACCCGCTGTGTGTTCCGGTGGTGCCCTATTCGTGGATCTGCTCGTCGTGCGGTCTAGGACAGGCGATGGTTTCGCCGACTCATCCGCTACGTTTCACTAGTAGTTTTTGGTGCATTCGTCTAAGTGTGACTATGGCACCTCCGGAGTCAGCAATGAAGGTGTCCAAGCGAAGTTCGACGTAATCTCAATCCAGACGCCCTCGCCCGTGTCGAGCTTGAAGTCGACGCCGCCCCATCCGAGCGGCGTGTAGCAGAACACGTCGTAGCTCCACGCGGAGTGGTTCCACATGCCAACACTGACGATTCCGGAGTCCGTGCCCGGCCCCAGTCCGCCAGCGATTGCCATGACGAGTCTGCTTGCCGCGTCGTATGAGCCCGTGTATGGTAGCGACACAAGATAGTAGTGAGTGCTGCGGATTGGATTGAACGTGAAGGCCAACGTGGTGTCCCGGTCCGTGCCGTTGATCGACCAGTCGAGGTCGACCACTGAGCCAACGAGCAGCCCTTCACCTGCGTCGATGGGGAAGTCAGGTCCACGCCATTGACCCCGGAACCGGTAGTAGACGATCATCCGTTGCCGGTCTGCATCCAATTTCGCCACCGCATCGATTTTTCCAGGTCCGAGCTCTTCGGCGATGTCGCTTGCCCTCCGGTAGACCGTGTTGTAAGGGAGGCTAATCCAGCGCCCTCCGTACTCGACAGGGGAATGAGTGAAGTGCATGTTGAGCAACACTCCCATGGTGCTATTCCCCCCCGACCCGCCATTCGCCCTGACAATGTAGAAATGATTCGATCCGTCGGATAGATGACCCGGGATTACCGCCGAATTACTGAAGACTTGGGCTATCTCGGGCCACGGCCACGGAGCCGATTTCTCTACAGAGTGAAATACTTCATAGTATGGGGCGTTCGGAATCGGGACCCATGAAAGCAGGACGTCGTTTGGTGGCAATCTATGCACCTGCAGGCCCGTTGGCGACTGAGTGCACACGGTCGTGAAGTGGAATGAATAAGGAATCGGCAGCACGTCACCGTCGAGACCGTGCACATCGACCGTCACATAATACACAGTGCAGGGGATTGACAGTGTAGCAGAGACGATTGCGGTCTGACTGTTCGGGAACCACATGGTGTAAGCTCCGTGGGATGGTGTGATCATGAAAAGGAATGTCGTGATGTCAATCGACTCGCTGAATCCAATGGTGATTGGATGCCAGAGCGGCACGTCGATGGCGCCGTCAGGCGGGTCAGTGTAGACGACGTACAATGGGTCACATATCGATTGGAAATTCCACGGATTCGGGAAGGGACCTGGAAGGAGAGGATCGTGATTCTTGCTGATGACATCTATCCGGACAGTATATGTCGTGCACTTGGAAAAGGGCGTCGTGTGGTCGATTCTGACATTTTCATCATCAATCCAGGTGACAGAGAAGCGACCGTTGTAGGGTGATAGCCAGATTTCCAGTGATGCCCGCTCGGCAAGGTCGTCGAAGGTGACCTTTATCGGTTCATCCAGTGAGGCCCCTCCTGTACCGCCGAATGGGGACCCATTGACAATCGAAATGTGGCATGGCGCCACGGTCAGGAATGTCCACTGTGACGGCGCGAATGCCATGGTCAAGGAATTGCCTTCTTTGTCACGTCCCCATACTTCAGCCGTGTAGAAAGTGCACATGCCCAGGATCGCATGAGTTATCCTGACGTAGGTGTCGTTCTCGCTCCAAGCAGGGTTCAGGGGCGCGGCGATGGGGGATAGTGTGAAGCTGATGGAGGTGTTCATGGGCTTGCTGAACCTGATGGTTATGTCACGGTATAGCTCGACACCCCACTCGTCATCGTGGGGCGACGTCTCGAGCACATAGGGCGGGCATGACGCGTTGTCAGTGCGGAAGCGGAGCGGGTTCTCGATCATACCTGGGATGAACGCTCTGTCCGCGTTGTCCATCAGGGAAAGGATTTCCACACCATACATCTCGCACATCTCGAACGGGAGAGCAGGATGGCTCAGCTCCACGGTGTTCTGACCAGGCCCAGACCACTGCGCGGTGAAGTTGCCTGTGATATCGCCCATCGAGCTGTTGGTGACCCTGAATGCGAACGAGGACGTATTGATGCCGCCCTCGGGGGCGTCCGGGTCATGATGCCAGACGATTGTCACGTTCTGCGACGATGACACGTTCAACTGTTCGCTGGACGGAGACGTGAATGACATGTAGAGTGAGCATGTCTCCGATCCCTTGCCTGCAGTCTGGAAACGGAAAGGGTTTGGGATTACGGGGCTTTCGTTGAGCGGCGTGCCCACGGAGTCCCGCGCCCGTATCCGCATCTTGTAGGGCCTGCAGGGCATGAAGTCGACCATGTGGTCGACGGTCAAAGTCGTTTCATTCAGCCATGACACCGTTGGCATGAGGGTGACGTTGATCCATGATACTCCATCGTATTCCTTGACGAAATAGCCAGGCGGAGACCTCTCCATTGCGGTGCTGAACTTGATCAATATCTGCGCGTCGAGAGTCACATTGGTCTGAAGGTTCGAAGGCTGCGTCATGATAATGTATGGACCAGTCTCACCTTCATCAGCACTCTCGCTTCCGAGAGCGAGGCCGGCATCAGAACCTCCAACCTCAGCGACAGAGGGCAAGTCAGCATCTTTGATTGAGATACTCTGCATGCCCGACAGGAGCACCATACTCGAGGCCATCACTGCAAGTGCGCTTCTGGTCACGGACATGTGTGTTCACCCTCCACTCGTCTCTTCAGGGCCGCCGTGTGGAGTGCGACTCCACTATCCGTTTCTCGGTTGTTCTTGCGGTTCAGGAAAGGCGAGCGTCTTGTGACCCCATGGCCGTCGGTTCGGCTAATAGTTTCTGGTGCAATCGTCTAAGCGTCAGATCCCGCAATCACTTTCCTGGAGACACCGCATTACCCCCCATACATGGGCTGTCGCAGGGGCAGGTCGCACGGAGCATAGACGCGATGGAAGGCGTATCGAGTCTATTTGCTCGATCGCCAGGAGGGGGGACATCGCATTTCGATGGGCGATAGGACAGGCGGAGCCGATAGGTCAAGGGCCAGAGAGCGGGCATCGGTGCGGACAGCCGGACCGTTCGGAGTAGAGTGAAAGTAGAGTGAAAGTAGAGCAAAAGCAGAGGAAAAGCAGAGCAAAGGTAGACCATCTCTCCATAAGGACATATTCATTTGTTCGGAGCATACATGCTGCAATAAGACATGATCGTTCTCATGACCGGCGAAGCGGTCGGCGTTCTCACCTATGGTGGAAGGCAGCTTTCGCGGACCTCCCAGGAGGGGGACCAATCACAGGATTGTATAGGTGCAATCGTCCAGGTGAATCGCATCTTTCCGCCAATCAGACTCGCCGGAGCCGCGGTGTTCTCGCCTTTGATAACCGTCGGCTCACCGTTTAATAGGCGACCTCACGACTCGGAGAACATGGCGCTATTCAAGGGAGAGAACAGGCACGAGTCGATCAGCATGGTCATCGGCAGCATCTTGCTGGTCGTGGGACTGATAGTGCTCTTCATCGGGTTCTACTTCGCGTTCACGATAGTGTCGAACCCGCGGGCATATCTGGACTCACAGACGCCGAGCTCGAATGACCAGACTACTGCGGGGCCGCGTGCCGAGTTCAGATTCACCATCAACGATCTCACGGTCTCTTTCCAGGATGCGTCACAGCAGGGCGATTCGTCGATCAACCAATGGCAGTGGGACTTCGGGGACGGGGGCACCGGTAGCGGGCAGACACCGCCGTCTCACACCTACGGCGGCAACTTCAGCGGCTCGGTGAGGCTCACCGTCAGAGACGGAAACGACAAGGAGAGCAGCGCGCTGGGGAACGTGCACGTTGGCATGGGGGAGCACTCGTCTGGTAACTCGGCGCCCGACTTCAGCACGGACCTGGGCAGCGCGCTCAACATGAACGACATCTTCCGCCCGCTGACGGAACTCGCCCGTGGTGTTGCGGCAGTCGCAGGCACGTTCTTCATGCTCTTGATTATCTGCATCGCGGGAGGTTCAATCCTGAAGGCTGGCTGGAACCTCATCAGGCCTCGACCTGAGACCATCAAGGTTCGCATCAAGCCGAAGGACCTCCAGGCCGAGCCGGTCTATCCGACCACGTACGCGACATCGCCGCAGGTGCCGATGCAGACGGCCCAGCAACCACCGCCCCCCTTCTTCCCGCCGGAGACGCCGCCGCCACAGCAGTACTTCCAACCGCCACCGCCAGTCCAGTGACTGCTCGCGAGAGGTTTCCCGCAAGCGTGAGGAAAGGACGGCGGAGAACCTACATCCGCCGGCTCTCGGCCAGCCAGCTGTCTGCCTCTTTCTGGATCTCTTCCTCGGCGCGCTCCGTCTCGATGAACTGCTTCTCGGGCCGGCCCTCTTCTCTCTCGTGCTTGGCGAGCCTCTTCAGCGCCATCTCGAGCGCGTAGAGCCTCGGGTGGCCGTTGACCCAGTGGAAGGCGCGTGACAGGTTCGACAGGATGAGGTGGTTGAACACTATCACCTCGTCGTCCAGCTCGACGAAGACGTTCACCTCGCCGTGCTTGGGTTTGCTGAAGATCAGGCGGTTGACCTCGTCGTTCTTTATGACTCTGACTTTCTTTGCCATGTTTGACCTAATGCACAGGGCATTCATTACGTTGGCGGATGGGGAGCGTCTTCTTCACTTCCTCAGCTCGCTTCCCACTCCTTCAGCGCCGCCTTCATGAGCTTCACCGCCTCTTCCTCGAGCGGCTTGACCTTCCTGAGGAGCTCCGCGCCCTTCTTCCTGTCCTCAATCTTCATCTCCCCCTCCATCTTGAACGGGAAGATCTTGGTGAACTGCGTCATCAGGTCCGTGCCCTTCTCGTAGCACTTGGCAGCTTCCAGCAGGTGCTTCGACCGTCTCCCCTTGCCCTTCTTCCCGAGCCTCTTCAGGAACGCGGCGGACATCCCCCGGCTCTCCTGGTAGCACGCACCGACGTAGCTGTTGCCGAAGTAGTGCTGCTCCGCCTCAGGCGCCGTCTCGAGGACCCTCGCCCATTCCTCCAGCGCTTCCGGGCCTGCGACGTATCTCGGATGCACCGGCACGTTGCCGGAGGCGAACTTGACCGCCCTCTCCACCGCCTGCCTGTCCCCGGCGGGGCTCTGCTTCGTCTTCTCCCCGAAGTAGTACGCGTCGAGGCAGCCGGGCGCCTGTAAATCTTTGTACGGTATTGGTGTCTCGGGCTTGCCGGTCAGACTACGGTATGTGCTGACGACATACGAGTCGCCGTCATAGCCCTTCACGATCCCGTACTCGGGCACGACGAGCCCCCAGAGCACGACAGGCCGGTCCTTCGCGTCTATCTCCCGCTTGACCCGCTCGAACAGCTTCCTGGCCTTCTCCAGCTCCTCGGGTGTCGGGCTGCCTGACTTGGCGGGATAGGAGTTGTCGTCGAACCAGTGCTCCATCTTGACGCCGAGGCTCTCGGTTCCGTGATGGATTATGTCCCAAGTCTCGTTGTGCAGCGCGGTCGGGCCAGACTCGCACGTCACGCCCTCCGCAACGTTGATGATGAAGGAGTATCCCGACCTCCCGCCAACATCGCTCACGTCGCAGTCTATCCCCATGCCCTTCAACGATCCCGCCACCGCGCCGGTGTACGACAGCCAGCACGGCATGTACTCCACATTCTTGCTGATTACCTTCTTGCTCATCTTCTCACCTTCCAGAATGCCCTTGGCGTAGACCCTCCGCATCTGCTCTCGCCTCTCCTGCTCTCTCCTCATCGAGTCACCGTAGACGGTCGAGGCCGCATCGACGAGCGTCTTTCCGTCCTCGGTCAGGCGGTACTCCCCCCTCGATACACGCTCGACGAGCCTCATGCTCAACAGCAGGCTGAGGTGGTTCACGAGGGCGTTCTTCGAGAGTCCCGTGGCCTTTGTCAGGTCGGAGAGGCCGCGGTTCTCTTGTCGAAGGAGCGCGAGGACATGGATCCTCGCCGGATGCGCCGCCGATCTAAGCAGCTCTGCAACCGCCTTAGGCGATTCCATGAGGACGCTCCCGGTCTTTGCGGCATCGATGTCATTGCTCAACGGGCTACACCTTGGGCAGAGAGGGATGGCGGGACCGGGTGATAAATGTATCAGCATTTGTGAACATTAGTACCAAATATGATGAACAAGGAAAACTCGAGTTCGGGCGGAATGAGTGCTAGAACTGCATTCCGCGAGGATGGCAGCGATAGCATAATTCCCTGCCACTCCACATCCTCCGCCAATGGCAAGGACGACCCGCATGATCCAGAGGAATGGACGCTACTCAGGTTCATGGCCTTCGACCTCATCCCCTGTGGGCATGATGGGCGGATAGCTCTTTAGGCATTCATTACCATTATGGTAATTGCCATGGCAAACGCATACAACGACCTTTACGCATGGCTCTATGTGGCTTTCCGCCGCGAGCCGTTCACTGTATCCGAATTCCGTGCGACGTTCCCCTCCCCCGCCCCCGCAAAGGTGCTCTTCGATCTCCGCCGTCTCGGTTACATCGAGGCGGGAAGCCACGGGAGATACAAGGTCATCAGCCCGATCACGAGGGTGCAGCGGACGGTCGAGCGCGCTGAGCGCTCCTTCGGGCTCCCGGCGATGGCGGGGCTAACCTATGCATATTCGCGGGACACCGCTGTCTCCATATGGACCGACGGTGGATACTGGACCGGCTTCACGCGAGGCTTCCGCCCGCTCCATATGGACATCCTTAAGCGTGACGTAAATTCCTGGATTTCATTCTTCCGATCCGCCGGGGTGAGGGCCACCGTGGAAGGGACCAGGGAGACCCTCTTTGGAGTCGTCCATGTCTTGCATCCCGTCGCCCGAGTGCGTGCGGTGGAGCATGGCGGCGTCAGCGTCGTGCCCAGGGAGGAGGCCCGCGAGTTCGCCGCATCGCGGCCCTACGCCTACGAACCCGTCGTCCGAACTTTGGCTGGAAAGCCAGCTTCGCATGCGTGAAGGGACGGAGTGACGCAAGGGTGCGCATCTCCTTGAGCATGTGCCGCCCGGGAATTTTCACGTCTCGATGCGCTCGATGCGCCCTGACCCCTCAGCCCACCGCAACAGGCGCAGGAAGGCCTGCGTCTCCGCGCCCGTCAGCGTGATCACGTCCCCGCCGTGGTAAGCGTCGCCCGTCTCCCAGTCCTTGACCACCCGCAGGACGCGGTAGCGCGGTTTTCCCTTCACAGCAATGAAATCCGCCATCTTCGCCGCCGCCCACGAGTCCTTGAAAGTCCCCTGGAACACCGCCAGCCGCTGGTGCGCAATCACCGCGATCTTGTTACACACATCGTTCAGGAAGCTCCTGTTGTGGCTCACGATGAGGAGCATGCCCGGGTACGCCTGCAGGGCCCCCGCCACGATCTCCTGGCTCTCGATGTCGAGGTGGTTCGTCGGCTCGTCGAGGACGAGGAGGTCGTACTCCTGCGCGATGAACTTCGCGAGGGCTAGGCGCGCGCGCTCGCCGCCGCTGAGGCTACCCACGGTGTTGTGAACGGTGTCCCCCTTGAACCAGAAGCGGCCGAGCATGCCCCGCGCCCACTCCTCAGGCGGTGGCGGGTGCCGGACGGTCCGTATCTCCTCCAGGAGGGTGCGGGAGAAGTCGAGCTCCTCCGCCTCCTGCGCGAAGTAGCCGATCGTCAGGTTCCGGCCTCTGGTCACGGTCCCCGCGTCTTGCTCCTGATGCCCAATCAGGACTTCCAGCAGCGTGGTTTTCCCGCAGCCGTTCGGGCCGACTAGACCGACCTTGTCGCCCTTCGTGATCTCGAGATCGACGTCTGCGAACAGGAGGCGGTCACTGTGCGACTTCGCGACGCCGATCGCCCGCACGACTCCCGGCGCCGACCCTCCCTTTCGGAAAGTGAGGCGGAAAGCGCGGGCCGCGCTCGGCGCGAGTTCTGGCGTTTCGCGTTGCAGACGTTGGATCGCAAGCTTCCTCGAGAGGACCTGGTTGTACACCTTCCGCGACTTGAACTCCTCGATGATCGCGAGCTGGCGCTGCATGTCCTCGAAGTGCCGCTTGCGCTGCGCTTCCCTGGCCCTCTGCAATGCATCTCGCTGTATGCGGTATTCCGAGTAGTTGCCGGCGTACTCGAAAATCCTGAAGTGGTCCACCTCGAGGACCTTCTCCGCGACCGCGTCGAGGAGGAACTTGTCGTGGCTCGCGAGGAGGACGGCGGCATCTATCTCAAGGAGGTACTCCTCGATCCACTCGATCGTGTCGATGTCCATGTGGTTCGTCGGCTCGTCGAGGAAGAGGATGTCCTTCTCCTTCGCGTTCGCGAGGGCTCGCGCGGTGAGGACCTTGGACTTCTCCCCGCCTGAGAGAGAGCCGAAGCTCTGGTCGAGCAGCTCCTCTCCGATGCCGAGGTCGTTCAGGATCGGGTCGTTCACGATGTCGCTCCGGCTGCGGGCGACGCCCAGTTCCTGGTGTAGCGCCTCGTAGCGGGCCATGCGCGCTGCGGCGTCGGTGGCATCCCATGCATCCTTGCGCGCCATCCACGTCTCCATCTCCGCGAGTTCGGCCTCGATGCGCAATGCCTCCGGGCTGGGGGCGGACAGGATGTCCCGCACCGGCGTGTCCTGCGGCACGTTGGGGACCTGCGGGAGGTAGCCGTAGCGGAGCCCCTTCTTCAGGATAAGGTCTCCCAGGTCCAGCTTGGTCTCTCCCGCGATTAGCCTGAACAGCGTGCTCTTCCCCGAGCCGTTCGGGCCGACCAGGGCAACCTTGGCACCCGCCTGGATGAGGAAGTCCGCGTGATTGAGGACGAGCGTGGGGCCCCACGACTTCATGAGGTCCCTGCCCGCGATGATTGGCTCCATGTCTCATGGCGTATCCCAGAGACCCAGATTAGGTTTCGCCCCGCACGGACATGATGCGGTCACAGGGTTCGACGGCTAGGTCGGGCACATCCGACCAAGAGCGAGGGGCCGCGCAGTGGTGTCGTTGCTTCGCGGAGGCTGTGGTTCATATAGCAGGCAATCGTCCCTGACTGCATGGCGAAGAAGAAAATCAAACTCACTCGGGCCGGTCGAGCTCGCGCGCGCCGCAGGCATGGCGTCCGGGGATCGCGGACCAAGTGACGCAAGGTTCACCGAGGGTCATCGCCGTTCATGGGGTCTCGTCCGTCACCCCGACCTCGTGCAAGATGAATGCCCTCATGAGATCCCTTCTCGCGATGATCGGCTCAATGTCCCTTGATGTATCCCCTCGACACAGATTATGCTTCCCACCACATTGGGATGCTTTGCGGGATTGCTGCCGCTCCGAGCGGTCAAACCTTCTGACAGATACGCGCCGCGTCTAATTCAGTCATGCGGGGATTCGTCGCCCGTCAATTGTTTCTCCATGATTCGCGGTTGACTCCCTCTGGGCTTTTCTCCTCGATCTGAATGGACGCCAACTCCTCGTTGTAGAAATCGTATGCCTGCCTGAGCAACGATATCACGCGGGGATCATTTGCATTGAGGCGATAGAAGCACGACCTCCCGATTCGCCTGGTGCGAATGATGATTCTATCTTCCATCAATTCGCGGATAAGCCTGTATAGAGTATTCTTCTTGATTCCCGTGAATTGGTGCATCTGGGCTACCGTGTAATCGAAGTCAGGGTGATCAGCCAGAAAGTCCAGGAGCTTGCCAATCAGAGCGCCGCCGAACAACTTGGTGAGCATAGGCAGCAATCCGGGTGGTGGAATGGCCTGGGCCTAATTAGATCTTCCTCGCCATCGGGATCGAGCGCATCAGCCTGTGTGCAAAATGATTAATACGCCCGGGGCTGTTTGATTCCCAGATGGGCGACGTGAGCATCGCGGCCGCATTCGCGATAGGTGCGCCGGAGATACTCCTGATAATCGCTGCACTGCTCATCATCATAGGCATCGCCCTCGCCTTCCGCGGCAGGAAGCTCTGGGCGGGTCTGATGAGCATCATAGGCGCCGTGATAGGTGGCACCCTCGGCTACCTCTTCGGCATGCTCATCAACGACTGGATCACCGCGCTGATCCTGTCCATGGTCGGGGCCTTCATCGGCTCTCTCCTTTTCGGCTACATCGTCAAGATAGCGCTCGCGTTCGTGACGGCCCTGCTCGTGGCGGGGCTCGCGTACATATGGATGGGCCCGGGCATGTCCCAGGACCTCCGCATCGTCCTGGCGGCGGTACTCCTGCTCGTGATCTACGCGGTCGCATACTGGTTCATACAGGAGATAATCGCCTTCGTCACCGCGCTCCTCGGCGGGATACTTGTCGGCGTGGGGATCGTCCTGCTCGGACTGGGCATCACCGCCGCCGTCGCGGTCGGCGGGCTCGTGTTCCTGGCGGGGTTCGTCATTCAGAGCGTGGACTACCGGAATGAGAAGAGACGCAGGGTTGCGAAGGCGGCCACGGCCACATACTACGTCGCGTCTGAGCCGGTCGTGACTGAATCGTACGAGGAGGCGCCGCCGCCGCCACCGCCGGAAGAGGAACCGGGGCAGTACTGAGTGCTGTGTGCGCAACCGCGAAGCTCCTCGCTCATACTTCGTCTCAGGATTTCTTCGTGCCTCCACCGAACAGGGTCCTCACGAGCCTGGAGCACAGACCGAGCGCGTTCTCAGCCTTCTTGACGGCCTCGGGCGCGTAGTCCTTGAAGTACTCCGCGTCGATCCCCTCCTCGAACCCGTAGCCCGCCATGGCCCTCTCCGACGCCAGTTCCCCCAGGACACCGACGATGGTATCCACCTTCGACGTGAACCATGCGGGCAGGCCGGGCCGCGCAGAGAGCGTCGCGAACGCGCTGGAGACGTCGTGCTTCTTCGGGAAGTCGATGCCGAAAGAGATCAGCACCGCCTTCGCCGCGTGCTCCGAGCACATCTGCGCGGCATAGACGGCGTCGTCCCACCGCCCATCCTCGAGCGCGACCTGCGCGCCCCGGAGCCACCGTCGGGCCCTCTGCACGGCCAGGTCGGCGATCTCCGATGTCTTCACAGCTCGATCGCCTCCCCAGGCTTCACGTCGGCGATCACCCAGTAGTGCCCCACCCCTGGCAGATCGATCCTCCTGCTGCCGAGTTCCTTGAGCCTCTTCTTGAACGACTCGATGAGTCTGTGAAGGAAATCGTCCCTGTCGAACAGGACGATGCCTTCGGTCAGCGCGTCGAGGTAGAGCCTCCTGAAGCGCGTCGCGTCGCCCGCGGCGAGGGGGTAGACCTCGATCGAGGGGAAGAACCCCTTGGCCACCGCCTCCGCGTGTTCGCGCGTCCCCCTCAGCTCGGATTCAAGCTTGAGGACCTCGCGCAGCACCCCCCTCCTCCCCCCGTCGAGACTGTCAAGGACGACGAGCAGGTCCATGTCGCTGGACTCGTCCCAGTCTCCTCGCGCGACAGAGCCGAAGAGGAGCACGCCCCTCAGGCGCTCTCCATACCGCCCCAACAGCAGCCCGCAGAATCGGCGGAGAACCTTGCGGTAGGCCGCGTGAGGGACTCTCTCGACGTCGATCTCGGGCGACGGGGCGAGTTTATCCTCGAGGCGGGTTACCAGCTCCGCCACCTCGTTTCCCTTTTCCGTCAGCGAGTACAGTCGGTCGGTCTTGGCGACTAGCCCCAGGACGACGAGCTCCGCCAGCTTCTTGCTGAGGGTCCTCGGATTCCCCACTGTCTCCTGGAGCGTCGAGAATCTCGCGGGACCCCTTTCGCGCATTGCCCTGAGGAGCTGTGAGGTGGCCCGGTCCATCACAATTCACTATACATTTGTATAGTATTAATATCTGTCTACATAGGGAATCAAACACCGCTACTTGCCCGCAAGAGGACTCGATCCCTCGTTGGATCCTGTCTTCCATGTCCTGCTTCCTTCTTTGCCGCTAGGCGATGTTCTTGATCGTCCATCACGCTGCCGCCGGAAGAGGAATCGGGGCAGTACTGAAACCCGGATTCCGCCCCCCATCGAAACCGCCATGATTGCGACATTGTCCGTCGAGGAGAAATTCAATTGAGATTCCCAGAAGCTTTGAAATAGAGGCCAATCCCATTGACCAAGGAGGACATCCACAGCGCGAGAACGTCCGGGACGAGTGCTCAATGTCTGGATCAAGCATCAGAGGTGACCTTTGACCATAGGATCCCAAACCAGACTCTGGTGGGAGCAGGCGAGGCGTGACATGACGATCGCCGAGCACAACCACGAACGCAGGGACTACGAGGCGGCGGTGTTCTACTGCGAACAGGCCGCTCAGAAGGCATTGAAAGCTCTACTACTCCATCGAACGTCCACAACCCCGCCAAAGATCCACAATCTCGTTGAGCTGGGGCGAATGGCCGGTGCGGATGCCAGGATGCTTGATTTCCTCGCCGAGTTAACGCCTCACTACATGATGACACGCTACCCTGACGCAGCGGGCGTGCTGACCACTGAGATTTATGACGGACGCATCTCGCTTGCTTTCCTGCGTGGGACGAAGGAGGTGCTCAAGTGGTGTCGGAATCGTCTGCGTTGAATCGGGCCTTCCACCGGTTCTTAGCTCGTCTTGAAGAGCGCCTCAAACCGGAGCGGGTCATACTCTTCGGTAGCAGGGCCCGAGGGGATCACAGGAAAACGAGCGACTTCGACCTTCTTGTGGTCTCGAAGAAGTTCCGCGGTGTTCCTTGGGTGAAGCGGGCCCCCATGGTCATCCGATTGTGGGACATTCCTCTTGACATCGAGCCGATCTGCCTCACTCCTGAGGAGTTCAGGAGAAGATCCCATGAGCCTTCGATCGTGGGGGAGGCGGTGAAGTCCGGGCTGGAAGTTCACGCCTAGGCGGGTCGCTTGTCCGGCTTCTCATTCATCTGGTTGACGATACCCGCCGCCTCCTTCCACGGCCCCTCGGGCTCGTGAATGGCCCGCCCTGTGATTACGCAGTCCGCGCCCGCCACCGCCGGAAGAGGAACCGGGGCAGCCCTGGCGATCCATTGCTCCGCCGATCAGGAGGAGAATGCAGAGCACACATGAAGAGGGTTGGCGGACAATCTATAAATCGTGGAGGAATGATAGTCAAGAGAGTGGAGTTCGAGAGGTAGGCACGATGGGAAGACTCATAGTGGGGCTCGTCGCATCCGCGGTACTCTTAGGGACGTTCCTGCTCTCTTTGCCGCGCGGCCAGGCCCAAGGAAACGCACCGGAATGGAGTGTTGGAGACCGCTGGGACTACAAGGGACAAATCCCCGGTGGAGGCCTCACAATGTTCCTCAACCTGGAGGTCAGGGAGAAGCTGCCCATCGTCGTTGGCGGGATTTCCTATGCAACCTATCACTGCAATATGACCTTGACCTACTCGTTGGACGGACTGAGTCTGAGTTCGACAGACGACATATACTTCACGGTCTCGAATCTCGGGGAAGTGAAAACGCAGTTTAGAATCGAGTCGAGCAGATTCACCAAGACATACGATCCGCCATTGGAGAACTTCCGCTTCCCCTTGGTCGGCGGACAGACATGGACGTCAACAAGCCTGGAAAATAAGACGACACTATCTGGTGAGTCGACGAATAGAACGTTGGTATTCCAATACTCAGTTTCGAATCCACGGACTATCTCGGTGCCCGCCGGTCAATTTGAAACTGTCCTCATCACGAAAGCCAACGAGAGCGGAATCGTCGGGATGATGTACTATTCAGACAAGGTTGGATTCGCCGTAACGATGGGCGGGATGGTTGTGGGTTTTTCGAGGCTAGATCAAATGGACCTCACATCATACAACTATCAAAACGCTGTGTCCAAGGGCATGTCAGCCGCGGCGATTTTGTTGGTGATTGTCGTCAACGCAGTCGCAATAGCTGCGCTGCTGATTGTACTGGGCTGGCGCTTCCGGGGGAAGGCGCATTCTGATCGGCTCGAGGAATCCCCCAAGTCGGAGTCTGGCTCTCCCCCTAAGCGGTAGCCACCGTGTCCAAGCGGCCGCCACGGCAACGAGATGCACCACACGTTCAACATCCGCCACCCCGACACATGGAACTGGACGGTGAGCCTCAACCCGCTCTTGGCGGGAAGGGACATAACGTTCACCGCCGCCGCCCCTCCCGAATGAGCGATTCCATGGACGGCACCAGCTTCAACCGCGGATAAACGACCGATTCCGAACCGCCAGCATGACTTTTATAGATAATGCGACATATCGTTCAGATGAGCCCCCGCCATTGACCGCGCGAATGAAGGCAGAGGGGCTCGAGAGGGGCAGAGGAGATGACGAGATCAGCAACGTTGTTGGCGGTGTTCCTGCTAGTTCTCGGCACGTTCGTATTCGCTGCGCCAAGAGCGAGTGCGCAGGGCGCCGCGCCCGCGTGGTCGATCGGAGACTACTGGGAATACACGGGGACTGGCGACATCATGGGTGGGGAGTACAATCTGCTCACCAGGTATGACGTGAAAGAGAAGACGACCATTACCGTCGGGAGTACCCCCTGTGACACCTTCCACATGACGATGAGGTATAACATGACGGCGGGAAGCGTCTCCAGCTCCGTCACATATGACTACTGGGTTCGAACCTCCGATCTGGCGAATGTCAAGTTTGAGATGGACTACTTATCCATACAGATGGAGGTGACATTCGATCCTCCGCAGCAAGTGTTTGATTTCTCACTCAGCAGTGGCAAGACTTGGTCATCGACGAGCACGATGACAATAACAGGAATGGGCATGCCGCCCACTAATTTGACGACTACGACCGCCTTCCAGGTGTCCGGCCCTGAGAGAATCGCGGTGCCTGCGGGCACGTTCGACTCATTCAACGTTACAGGGACGAGTGGTGGGACCTCGTCGAGCGCGTTCTACTCTGACGCGGTCGGATATCTTGTCAAGACCGATTCTCCGATTCCCGGCCTCGGATCTTCCAGCATGTCAGCCATGGAACTCAAATCCTACAACTATCAGCACGCTTCCGGCCTCGTGTGGGTCGTCTTGATAGTGGTCATCGTCATCGTGGCTGTCGTGGCGGTGGTGACCGCGCTGTTGGTCATATCCCGCAAGAAGCCGCAGATGGCCCCGCCGATGCCGCCACAGGCTCCTCCTTTCCCCCCGCAGGGATAAGGTCACAGACCCGATCATCAATGATCCGACTCTCACCTGGGGATGGGGAGATGTCTCTCCCGCCACCGCCAGGACATACTACAACGACGGAACAGCACCAGACCCATACCCCAGTCCTGGCGGTACGTTCCCGTTCACCGCCACGGACTCGCAGGTCCACCGGTACTCCTCGGCGGGAAGATTCGACCTCAAGGTCACGGTGAGGGACGACGATGGCGGTGCGAGCGAAGGGCTCGTCGTCATCGTGATCAACGGCTAGAGCTGACACCGCCGCCGGAGTGTCAGTCGCAGTACTAGAGTCCCATGATTCCGACGGTCGTCACCTGCGCGGAACGCGTTCGCCGCGAGAGTGCATTTAAGTAGCCCGACGGCGTGTTATCCATCGATGGCCCTGACGACCAAGGTGAAGATCCCTGAAGAGATCGTGGAGCTCCTCGGCGAATCGGAGAAGACGCTCCCCCGCCGCATCGAGGAATCCCTGGCGCTCCAGCTTTACCTGGAAGGGAGGGTCTCCATGGGCAAGGCGGCAGAACTCCTCGACCTCACTGTCTCCGAGTTCCTCAAGCTGATGCGCCGCCGCAAGATCAAGCTCCGCTACACCGCGCACGACCTGAAGAAGGACGCTGGGACTCTGGATAGGGCTCTAGCTTGAACGTGGTGTCCGACTCGAGCCCCATCATCGCCCTTTCGTCCGTTGGCCGGCTGAACCTTCTGAGACGGCTCTTAGGCACCGTCCAAATCCCGACTGCAGTGAAGAAGGAGGTCATGGTTGAACGACGGAAGGATGTCAGGGACGGGATGGCCCAGGGATGGATCGTGGTGAGGGAGGTCGCCGACAGTCAGGACATGCGGCGGCTTCGTGCCGTGCTGGGTGCAGGAGAGGCGGAGGCGATCTCATTGGCCCTTGAGTCGACAGACGCGCTCCTGCTCATTGATGACAGGCTCGCCAGACGCAAGGCGATTGCCAGGGGGGTCCGTGTCGTGGGGACGCTGGGCCTCGTGGCCGTCGCCGCCGAGCGGGGTTTCGTGGGCGACGTTGAATCCCTTTGCAGGCAGCTCGTCGACGAGGGGTTCTGGGTCTCGGAGAGCGTGATCCGAGGGATCGTTTCCCGGTGGAAGGCACGTTGAGCCTGTTTCCTAGGACAGCACCGCGGACACTTGGGAGGTGCCTGGTCCGGAACTCTGGAACCGGACCGGAGCCATACCCCGGTCCTGGCGGCACCTTCCCGTTCACCGCGACGGACTCGCAGGTCCACCGGTACTCCTCGGCGGGAAGATTCGACCTCAAGCTCGTGGTGAGGGACGACGATGGCGGCACAATCGAGTTTCTCGTCGTCATCATGATCGCCGACCAGAGTTGACACCAAGAGAGGAAGCGGGGTAGTATCTGGGTTCGCAAGCCCGATTCGATTCTCGCATCATTAATTGCGAAATTCGTCACTTGTCAAAAAGTCACTCCAAGTTCATAATATACCTCTTAGTCACTTTCCGTCGCTGGGGAGTAGGAATTTGAACCGTAATGGCTTCACGGGAAGATACTGGAGAGGAACGACAATTGGAGTGCGTCGTCACAGCTCCTACATCCTGCTGCTGATTCTCCTTCTAACCATGACGTTATTGCCATGTCTTTCCCAGGCAGCGGCCGCGCCCGTCTACGAGAGTCGCCAGATCGCCCTCGGCCCGGGCCCCATAGGTGCCTGGGACCAAGCCGGTGTCATGCAGCCCACCGTGCTGCTGAGCGGCGGTCTTCACAAGATGTGGTACACGGGTACAGACGGTCTCACGACCGGCATAGGCTACGCGGTCTCCGGCGATGGCCGCCAATGGAACAGAGTCCTCACCGACCCTGTCACGATCGCTGGTCCCGGCTGGACTGGCGTGACGAAGCATCCGAGCGTACTGCCTCGGGGGACCACGGGATACCAGATGTGGTTCTCGCGGGACATCACCGGCGGGGCGATCGGCCATGCGACGACTGCCGACGGCACCTCGTGGGGAAACGCGAACACCGTGATGCAGGCCGACATTTCAATTCCCTGGGAGAAGGGCGGGATCGGCGAGCCAACGGTCCTCCGCGACCCGTCGGGCTTCTGGATGTGGTACGTCGGCGTTGACGCTTCTGGCGGGAACGCGTCCATCGGTCTGGCAACGTCAGCGGACGGGCTCAATTGGAACAAGGCGGGCTCCAACCCGATCCTGCGTCCGGCGGCGGGAGAATGGTACTCTGGCGGCATCCGGAGCCCCGCCTCCGTCATCCTGAGCGACGGCACCTTCGTCCTGTGGTTCAACGGTACCGATGGCCAGTCGAGCCGGATAGGCCGCATGACATCCAAGGACGGAGTGAGCTGGTCCGCACCGGAACTGGTCTTGGACCTGGGCGAGGCAGGCACGGCGGACGGCATCCAGGTCGGGGATCCCGCGCCTTCGTCGAACGACATGGATACCTTGTGGTACGCGGGCTTCGACGGCGTCACGTGGAGGATTCTCCTGGCGGTCCCTCAGCGATTCGCCACGCCACCCTCGATTGTGACGAGTCCGAACGCGGCGGCAGCGTTCACGATGGGCGTCACTCTGGTCGCGGTCGGGGCTTTCATATCGTCGGAGCGGTTCAAGTACGCTTTCTTCGCGATTCCCCTCGCTTTCAGACGACGGAAGAACAGGAGCCTCGACACCTTCGTCCGTGGCCAGATTTACCAGTATATCAGGGAGAACCCGGGCGACTACTACAGTTCGATCATGAATGCCACAGGCGCGACGAACGGGAATCTCGCCCACCACCTGCATATGCTAGAAAAAGAGGAGTATATTGAACATAAGGTGGATGGCCGCTTTGTCCGCTTCTACCTCAAGGGCACGCCCGTGCCCAGAGGGGACGGGATCCGCTACAGCGCCCTCCAAGTCCGCCTCCTCGAGGAGATCACGAAAGTGCCCGGCATCAACCAGACCGAACTGGCTAAGATGCTGGCTTTGAAGAAGCAGACAGTGGCATACAATGTCTGGGTTCTGGCGGATAACGGCGTCATAGAGGTCAGGACGATAGGCAACAAGACCCACCTCCATATCGCAAAGGAGCCCGTAGGCCAGGAGGTCCCCGAATGAGCGTTGTCCATGACGGGGTCGGCCCGGTTCGTCGACTCTTCATTTTAATCTCCGCATCGACTCTGATGCTCTCGTCCGCGATTCTGTCATCGTCCATTGTTGCTGTCGCGCAGGGCGACACCTGGGTGCAGTCGACGCGGCAGGACTTCGCGAACGGCACGGGATGGAACATCGACGTGGACTCTGACCCCGGCAACATCACCCTGCAGGCGTCCACCACGACATGGATCGAGTCGCAGTTCAACCCGGGCCTGAGGCCTGGTCCATCCGGTTCCTGGGACGACTCGGGAATCATGAGCCCGGCCGTCATCAAGGAGGACGGCGTCTACAAGATGTGGTACGCGGGGGACGACTCCGGCTCGGGGACATACAGGATCGGCTATGCGGTTTCGAACGACGGAGTCAACTGGACCAAGCCGAAGCTCGGGCTCGTCGACTATGGCGGGAGCCTGAACAACAACATCGTGCTCGGCCTCAACTTGTCGCTTGCTTACGAGAACGCCTCGCTCGTGCCGGGCACGGTCATACACGGGCCTGTGAAATACCAGATGTGGTACTCGTGCAAGGGCACGAAGTGGGCCATATGCTACGCGGAATCGGGCGACGGTTTGAGGTGGTACCGGTACTTCGCGAACCCCGTCATCAAGCCGGGCGCGATGATGGCGGGGCTATCATCGCCCGCGGTCACCCCAAGCGGCTCAAGGCTCAGCATGTGGTTCACCGAGCTAAACTCCCTGGGACACTATCACATGAAGCACGCGGTGTCGTTCACAGGCGAGGCATGGGGTGAGGATCCTCAACTCAGGCCAGTCGGCCTCGGAGAATCCGGTGGGTGGTTCGATGGCGGGACCCTGCCGGGGACGGTCCAGCGTCTCTCTGGCGTCTGGCAAATGTGGTATGCCGGTCTCCATGGCTCGGTGCAGTCGATCGGCTTTTCGAACTCCACGGACGGCTCGACATGGGTTGAGGCCCCGCTGAACCCGATTCAGGGGTTCGGATTGCCCGGCTCGTGGGATTCGGCGAGCCTGTCGCGGCCCTCGGTCATCTTGGACGGCAGGCGATACAGGATGTGGTTCGCCGGCTTCGACGGGATCAGATGGGCCATCGGGACGGCATCCTCCGCCTTGGGAGAGCGCCCCGTCCCGCCGAAGACGAACCCCGCCCTCCCGCTCGGGGACCTGGAGAGCTGGGACAGCGGCGGGATGTTCCGCCCCTCCGTGCTTTACAAGGACAGGGTCTACCACATGTGGTACACAGGCTCCTCGAGCGCAGACGGTTCCACGGGATTCTCAATCGGTTACGCTCGATCGAGCGACGGCGTGAGCTGGGAGAAACCCTCACGAGACCCGGTCCTGGAGAAAAGCGTGTCGGGCTGGGATGGCTCCTGGGTCGGGTTCGCCTGGGTCGTTCGGGACGATTCGTCCGGTGGGTTCAGGATGTGGTACACCGGCAGCGACGGGTCGTCCATCAGAATTGGTCTGGCCTCATCCTCCGATGGGATCTCGTGGCAGAAGAACGTCTCCAACCCCGCCGCGTTCGTCGGCAACCTCTCGTGGCTGAATCCCTCGGACATCAGATGCCCGTGGGTCGGATACGAGCCGGACAGGTACGTGATGTTCGCGGGCACGAGGACCGCGACTAACGTTTCCCTCGCAAGATTCTCATCATGGGATGGCGGGCAGACCTGGGGAAGTGATGACCAGCCGTTCCTGACGCCTGTTCCCGGGACTTGGGCAGATACCAGTGTGAGCTGCCCGACGCTGTACAAGAACGAGACGGGCCAGTCTCGGGAAATGTGGTTCGAAGGTTCGTCCGGCATCGACATCCTCGGGCGCGGAGGCATCGGCCACCTCGTCAGCGACGATTCCGGGAAGACTTACAGGCTTGACACGAGGAATCCGGTGCTCTCGGCATCGCGGACATGGGATTCGGAGGGAATCGGCGGGCCCGCGGTCGTCGGCGACGGTTCCTCATACCGCATGTGGTTCCACGGGAGCGATGGCGGGCTCACCAGAATCGGATCGGCAGTCTCATCAGATGGGCAGGGATGGCATGAGATGTTCGTCCTCCCGCCGCTGTACTCGTCCAGAGGCGCGACTGGCGTGTCCGCGCCCACGGTATTTGATGACGCGGGCTGGCTCGCGATGTACTTGGCCGAGGAATCGGGCGGCGAGTGGCAGATCCGGGCAGCGAACTACAACGAGGGGACGAGGAGATGGTTCTCTTCCGGAGTCATCATCTCTGGCTCCGGAAGCTGGGACTCGCATGGCCGAAAGCCTCTCGCGGCGATCAAGGACGGGTCAACGTACAGGCTCTGGTATGCAGGTCTCGATGCATCGGGGCGCTGGTCCGTCGGCTACGCGGATTCGCAGTTTATCGGGGATCTCGTTGCGCATCAGGGCAACCCAATCCTCACTTCTGGTCCTCCACTGTCCTGGGACAGCGAGGGCATCGACGGGGCCAGCGTCGTCCACCCCGGCCTCAGCCACGAATATGAGATGTGGTATTCGGGGTTCGACGGCGTGACCTGGCGGATAGGCTACGCGTTCTCGAGCGACGGAAAGGTGTGGACGAAACCATTGGGCTATCCCATCCTCTATCCTTCATCGGGCGTTTCATGGGACTGTGCCGGTGTCTCGAGCCCCAGGGTCATCATCGAGGGCGGGCTTTACCACATGTTCTACTCCGGATACGACGGAAGCGTCTGGTCTCTCGGTCACGCGTTCTCCGAGAACGGGTTCAGCTGGGTGAGGAGCAAGTACAATCCAATTCTAGGCGGCGAGTCCTCAGCGGAGGATCCAGCGAACGTGCGGGATTCCTCGGTGCTGAGAATGGGCTCCGGGTATGACATCTGGTTCTCCGACTCAGTGCGTGAGAACAGCGCCATCGGCTACGCCCAGAGCCAGTCCCTGTCCGTCGGCACCTTGACGTCTGCACCGGTGGACTCCGGGATCCAGGGGACGACCTGGGAGACGCTGAACGTGGCATCCAGGGGCTCTTCTACTGCGAAGGTGAGCGCAACGGTCAGGACCGGCATGCCGCCGTTCTTGGGGGCATCGTGGTCGAGTGATTCCTTCTCGAGTTCCCTCCAGCTGCAGGTCCAGAGAAACAGATACCTGCAGTACAGGCTGACCCTCATCTCGCTAACCGGGGAGTGGAGTCCCACGGTCGAAGAGGTCAGCGGCGTGTATTTGCACGATCAGGGTCCGGTCGGGCAGCCCGCCAGCCCCGCCTTCGGTCAGTGCATAGGCGAAGTCAGGCCGACATTCCGCTGGGACTATTCCGACTCGGAGGGAGACCCCCAGGGCTACTTCTATCTCCAGGTGTCCGATGAGCCTACTTTCACATCCGTCCACTATTCCGTCGAGGGGCCGTTGTCGGTCAGTTCTATCCGTCCCTCGCACACGCTCGAGGACGGGATGTGGTTCTGGCGGGTGCAGGCCAGGGACGCCTTCATGATGCTTGGGCCATGGAGCAGCGCATCCTTCTTCTGCGTGGACACTGCCCAACCGAGGACCGAGCTCGAATTCCAGGGTCCGCACCTCGGGACATCTCCGACATACATCTCCGGTTCGACCCTGATATGGCTCAACATGACCGACCCGGGATGCGGCGATGGCACGTCCTGGTTCAAGCTGGACGGTCTGTCCCTGCAGCGTTACACCAGCCCGTTCACGCTGCCGGCGGGGCATCACACGATCGTCTACAACAGCACGGACCTTGCGGGGAACCAGGACACGCCGCAATCGCTGGACTTGTGGGTCGACGTCACCGCGCCGATGACTAATCTTTGGGTGGGATCCCCGAACTACTCGAGGAACGGGATCCTGTACGTCTCGAGCAGGACGCCGCTGGTGCTCGATTCGACCGACGCTGAGAGCGGTCTGGACGAGCCGAGTTCATATCAGTACGGCATCGACACCGCCGAATTCTGGATCTCAGGCTCACTTGTCGAGCCGATGTGGCCGGGCCCGCACACGCTCTACTATCGGGCGGTGGACAGGGTCGGAAACGCCGAGGCGGTGCACGCCGTGCAGGTCTTCGGGGACGATGTCGCCCCTGCGACGTCGCTGACAATCAACGGTCCGCGCGTTGGCGGTTCGCCGGTCTACGTGACACCATCGACCACGTTCAACCTCACCGCGACGGATGGCGGTGCGGGGGTCAAGAGCACATTCTATACGCTCGACGGTGTCGGCCCATACGCCTACTCCGGCAACTTCTCAATCAGCGCCGGCGGCTTCCACACCCTCGAGTTCTTTTCGATGGACAACCTGGAGAACGCGGGACACCAGCCGATCACGCTCGTCGAGGTCGATGGTCAGGGCCCCGCCACGAGTCCTGCGATGCTGGGGCCGAGCTATCAGACGATCACGACCACCTATGTGACGTCGAGCACCGCGATGATGCTCGTGAGTTCGGACGCGAGCAGCGGGCTTGACCGAGTATATTACAGGATTGACAGCGGCGGATGGATCCAGTACTCGTCGCCGTTCAGCTTCAGCGGCCCTGGAGATCACACGCTCTCCTTCTACGGCGTGGATGTTCTGGGCAACGTCGAGTCGACCAAGATCATGGACGTGTTCGTTGACGACGTGCCGCCCGAGACGGTGATTTCGCTGAATGGGCTCGCCGTTCAATACGGCGGTCTGACCTACATGGATGATGGAGCATCGGCGACCCTGTCGGCCACAGACAACGGTTCGGGCGTCCTGTTCGTGAGGTACCGCCTCGATGGCGGGAGCTGGAACATCTACAACCGGCCGATCATCCCCGCCACCTCAGGCACGCACGTGATGGAGTTCCAGGCAACTGACAACCTCGGACTGGTGGAGCCGTCGCAGCTGTTCATGGCGGTTATCGACACATCGCCGCCCGTGGCCGACGCCGGTCACGACATTGCGGTGTTCGCGCCCGCGGAGATCCTGCTCGACGGACTCGGCTCGACTGACGACACGATGATAGTGAGCTACGAGTGGGTGGCGGAATCGAATCACAGCGTCGTGCTGAGCAAGGCGAGTGGCACGGTCCTGATTCAGACCCCGCGGGACTACATTTTCACGCTCAAGGTGCGCGACCCGCTCGGCCGCGTGTCGATCGACAGCGTGACCGTTAAGGTGCTTCGGGACCCGGACTCTGACAAGGACACACTGCCGGACGTCTGGGAGATCGGCAAATTCGGGAACCTGTCCTATGGGCCGGGCGACGACCCGGACGGGGACGGCGTCACCAACATCGAGGACTACGGGCGGGAGCAGGGCGGCGCGACGCAGTCTGACTTGGACACCGTAACAACGATCGGGGAATCCCAGACTGGAGATGCGATTGTCCTGCTGCTCCTTTGCCTCCTGGGCGTGATCACAGGAACCGCCATAACGCAGTCGTTCAAGATCAGAGGGTTGAAAAGGAGACTGGCGGACCTGGAGGCAGAAAAGAGCATCGAGATCGACGATGATGAAGAGCCTAGGGAGCGCTAGTCCTCTGATTCACGCATCATCGACGTTTCCCGCAAAGCTCCAACGCTTTTCCAAAATCCTCGATTAGATCGCTCGCCGCCTCCAGCCCGACGCTCACCCTGATCAGCCCCTCGTCGATCCCCGCCAGCTTCCTCTCCTGTGGAGTCAGCGTGCCGTGGGTCATGCTCGCCGCGTGCTCGACCAGGGTCTCGACACCGCCAAGGCTCACCGCCAGACTGGCGAGTCGGACGCCCTCGGCGAACCGCACCGCCGGCTTGTACCCGCCCTTGACCTCGAATGCCAACATCCCGCCAAAACCGCTCATCTGTCTCTTTGCGAGCTTATGTTGAGGGAACGACTTGAGGCCGGGATAGTGCACGCGCGACACCGCCTTGTGCCCCTCGAGGAACTCGGCTAGCGCCATCGCCGTCTCGTTCTGCCTCTTCACGCGCAGGGGCAGCGTCTTGATCCCGCGGCGGACGAGGAACGCCTCGAAGGGTCCTATGGAGGGTCCGAGCATCTTGTACGTCTTCCATATCCTCTTAAACGTCTCCTCGTCCTTCGTGATCACAGCACCGGCGACGACGTCGGTGTGCCCGCCAAGGTACTTCGTCGCGGAGTGCACGACCACCTCCGCCCCAAGGTCAAGGGGTCTCTGGTTCACCGGCGTCGCGAAGGTGTTGTCGACGACGAGGGGCGCTCCAACCTTCTCCGCCGCCTCAGCAGCTTCTCTGAGATCTGTCAGCTCCATCGTCGGATTGGCGGGAGACTCAACGTAGACCATGCAGGTGTCGCGGTTCACCGCCTTGAGGAACGCGCCCTCCTTGGTCGTGTCGAGGAACTTCGTCTTGACATTGAACTGAGGGAGGTACCGCGCGAGCATCTCCGTAGTCGCGCTATAGAGGCTCTTCCCCGCCACGACGTTCTTGCCAGGTCTGACGAAGGTGAGGACCGCCGAAGAGACCGCCCCCATGCCGCTCCCCGTGGCTATGGCGTTCTTGCCGCCCTCGATCTTCGCGAGCACGAGCTCCAGGTCCCTGGTCGTGGGGTTACCCCAGCGCGTGTAGAACTCCGGCGGGGCGGTGGATAGGGAGAAGTCGGCGCCCTGCTTGGCGTCCTTGAGCCTCCAGGTCGACGACATGAAGATGGGCTCGACCATCGGCCCGTGTCCTTTCTTCCTGACTGGATGGATGGCGGTGGTCTCGATGTCTTCTGACATGGGTACCGTGATTGGGGCCCCGCCTGAAATAGGTTTCTTGGGTCGAGTTCGGAACTTGAAAACGGGAACGCTCCTGCACTATCCTAAATCGCCTTGCCCTTGTGAATCCCATATAGCCGCTCAACCTCCTGAGCGGTTCTGGCGTCGACATCTCGGAAGACCTTCTCCTCTCCATCCACCATATTGAGAATAAGACTCTTCACTCGGGTACTACTTCCTCTGACACTCAACGAACGGATTTTGGCGAGTTTCAGGCCAACTGTTTCGCGATGGCCAATCAAGGACATCACAATGACAGACAACTCCTCGGAGTTGATAGATATGGATGCCGGGACTTTCCGCAGATATGATGAAAGTCTCCAGAACCCCACCATGATTGCTACGATGCCAAGGACGATCACCAGAGCGACGGATGTCGACCGCCGGCCCAGGAAGATGACCAGCGCTATGAACGGCAGCATGCAAGCTGCGAAAACGGCGACGAACGAGTAGACTCGTCTTCTCGGGTTGGGCAACACCGTGGGAGCAGGTTCGCGAAGCACGCTAATAGAATCCCGAGAGAACCATGGAAAGCACGCTTAAGATTTTTCCCATGATGGACATTCTTACCATCGGTCCGCCAGTGTGCAGACCAAAGACAAGGAGTACAAGACCGACAATCGGAGCTAGGAAGCCTCAAAAATGGCCGTCACGATCATGCCATCCCTGATTGTTCTGACCTCGAGCTTTGCACGGACTCGATTCCTCTCTTGGCTTCGATGGCTTGAGCGACCTCCTTGCTTATTCTCCGGATGACGCGCCTGCCTCTGTCGCTCCTGTAGAAGAGCAGCCAGACGCCCATGTCCTTGAGGAGGGGATGAGGCTTGACTTCCTGGATTCGTGATCGCGGCACGATTTCGTCCTGATGTCCGGCATATCGAAGTGTGAGCATGGAGTCGCCGGTGTCCACTTCATCCGGAAATGTCTTCCTCAGCGAAAACAGGTTCAGAACAAGTACGCCTTCACTGGAAAGGATCCAGCCAAGCACAGCGGCAATGGCAATCATGGCACACTCGATGAGGAACACTGTCAGCCAGCTGATGTCCCCGAATTCCGCGTACGCATCAGCGACGCCATACAGCACGAGCCATGTTGGGACGATCGCGTAGAAGAGTAAGGTCCTGTTCCTCTCCCGCTTGATCGCAGCCGCGGGTATTGTGTTCTTCATGGATATCGCGCCGGCAGTCGTCGAACCATATCAGGTCAATCCCGCAAGATTGAGGACTCCCAATGTGGTCGCATCACGCCAAAGATATGTCCCGGCAATGTATGAATATGCTTCGTACTCTAGTCACCGTACCGCGACAAAGGAGACTGAATCCAAGATGGAGTTGCAGAAGGAAGAGTGTCCTGCCCCAGTCTGATTTTCGTGGATGCCATGCGTGACGGAGGACTCGGACTTCAATGTCACTCCTTCAACCTCGATTTTCAAGGCCTCAGGTCATCCACGACCATAGCTCACGGTATTCCTGCCACCTGAGGTCGGAGTAGCTGATCCAAGATTCTTGCAGCATCGGCAGTCTGCTTGGTTCGGAGGTCAATCGGCTGAAGAACCGCCCTCGAGTAATCCTCTCTTCGACGCGCGATGGGCTAGGGTTCTATCCAGATTCGGACTCTCCATATCGGAACGTCGATTCCCGAGGCTGTGCTCTCTACGAACGGAGGAACGGATCCCTCTGAAGATTTGTAGTCTATGCCTTCCCTTTTCATGTGACCGACAATGGAATCCCAAGCAATGGCTGGAGGGATTGGAAAAACCTTGGTCGCCGCCCACGACCAGCCTGGGGGGTTCCAAAGTGCGACGATGGTAGTTGGGATACACACTAAGAGCCAGATCGCAATCGACGAATGAAAACCTAAGAAGGGCCAAAGTGCCAACATGATTGCACCACACCCTAGCCAGGCAATCGGAGCCAGAAGCGCCTTCTTTCGAGGGTCGTGGACGAACCATCCCCTGTACGGTTTGACTTGACTTCCTTCGTTGACTCTGGTCAAGGCAGTAGGATTCATCAGATTACCTTTCCCGCCGCCTTCCGTTCTGCGCGAAAAACCAGGATAACAAAGACGGTAGCGAACCACACAATGCCGACGGTGAGGACGATGGGTGCATCCGAGATGCCCATTGGTTTGCTCCTTTGGATGAAACCGTATGAAATCATCGCGGTAAAAAGCGAGCTGAAGACCAAAGCGAGCAACGGGTACCAAGCATTTCCACGCACCGTCGAAGTCATTGAGCGCTCCTCTGTGAGCTCACCAGGTGCCGCTGGCAACTGTCGCGCCAAGATCAGCGAAATCCGCGATTACATCGATAACGGCAGCGAGAAGGGCGGTAGAGTGGGAGAAACCGGCGTCCTCGAGCCTCCAGGTCGACGACATGAAGATTGGCTCGACCATCGGCCCGTGCCCCCTCTTCCTGACTGGATGGATGGCGGTCGTCTCGATGTCTTCTGACATGGGTGCCGTGATGGAGTCACCGCCTGAAATAGGTTTCCGGGCCTGAATAATCCCGTGTAAAATGCGCGAGAGGATGGTTGTCGGCCTTGGAAAAAGAGCAGGTTCAGCGATGTCCGGAGGATTTCAGAACGAATCTAAAAGGGAAGCGGACCGCCTTCAGAGCGGTCCTTGACTATTCGCGTGCTGGAAAGCCCGTTGATCAGTGTACCCAGTGGATCCACCAGTAGTCATAGCCCTCCCATTGAGTCCACCCTTCGTGGAATCCCACGTGTCCTCTTAGGTTCGCGAGGTCTCCCGTCCCGCTCAGGATTGCGCCTTCGTCAATCGTAGGGATTCCATCTTCGCGGGCAATCGTCACGGCACTGACGGTCACCGTTCCCGACTTCCCGAGGACCGTCCCTTCGAAGATTCCTTTCCCGTGGACCGTAACCATCGATGTCGGGGTCCCGCTGCGGATCATTGCTTCGCAGGTGTACACCATCGTCCCGACCCAGTCTCCCCCCCATTGCTGGACAGAGACAAACGTTAACTTGGTCACTTTGTCGTTCAGAGGTTCGAACGTCATGACGGTGTCGTAGGCGAGCATTATCGCCTCGGTCCGGATTGGCGGTGTCGCCGAGGCATGCTGTGCGGACGCAAGAAGCATTGGGACCATGAACGCGAACACAACGATAGCCACAATCGATTTCCTCATTCTCGTTTCACCTCCTCCTGCTCCCGCAGGCCTTTGATGGGAGAATCTGCGGCGGGCACTTAGCGGTTCTTGGAGGCCGTTTAATCGAATCGGACAATTTGGGGAGCTTTTGTCCATTTTTCGCAAGGACTTTTCGCAAAGTGCCGATTCGGGAAATTGCAGGAAGGCTTTGGAAATGACAGTTCCGACGTCGGAATCCGGTTCTCGGAAAGGGTTCCCGGGTTCACCGGGAATGATCCAATGGTATGGTCATGGTAGGTTCAAGGCAATGCTTTTAGGGCAGCGACGTCATTTGAAAAACCGTGGCAGACGATTCTTGGAGAGCGATCGCCGCTACGACCATCGTGATCATAGTCATCATCGTGATCTACTTCGAACTGAGGTTCCTGAGACGGAAGCGCATGGCCAAGGCGGACACGGCAACTATCTCTGACGAAGCCTACAACGCTGTACTCACCACGAAGGCCATCCATTCCGCAATGGAGCGCAGCGGAATCCGGAGCTTGGAGGCGAGGGAGCTGATACGCAGGGCGGAGATGGCCCGCGCGTCCGGCGACAACAGGGCCGCGCTGGATTATCTTGCAAACGCCAAGGAAGTCATGTTGCAGGAGAAGAAGCGACATCAGGAGATCGGCGACCTCGTGAAGCTGCCGAAGACCGTGACGGCCCCTGCGGTCCCGGAGGAGACGACGAAGGAGAAGCTGCAGAAGGAGCTGCCGAAGAACTACCTGCAGGCCAAGTTCATGCTCGGCTTCGCGCGGAAGGCGATCGACGAGCGCGTGAGCGAGGGCGGTGAGGTCAGCGAGGCTACCGGGCTCCTCGCGATCGCTCAGAAGGAGTTCGACGGCAAGGACTACGACGCCTCGCTGAAACATGGGGTCCAGGCGAGGAGGGCAGCGGAGGAGCTGATTATCGAAATCAAGGACACGAGGTCGGTGACACCAGGGACGGTCACCACGCCGGGGACTGTCGTGCCGCCTGGAGTCGAGATCAGCGTATCCACGCTCAGGTGCGGGAGCTGCGGAGCCGACCTGAAGATCGACGACACGTTCTGCAGGAAATGCGGCGTGAAGGTCGAGCTGGCGGTGTGCCCGTCATGCGGGACGAAGCCGGCGGCGGGAGACGCGTTCTGCAGGAAATGCGGGGTCGCGCTCGGTTAGGCCCCTCCCGGAAAACCGTTAAGTAACCGCTTTGCGATGCGTCGGCGGGTTCGAGGATTGAGCCGTGTTCTCAAGGGAGTGCCCCGTCTCGGGTACGACGGACAGTTCCTGACGCCGATAGGGACGCTCACTGCGGTGCTGCAATCATTGGGGCTCCACACCAGCTACGATCAGCTGATGTTCCTCGGCGGCGGGGCCTTCAGGATCAGCTGGAGCCGGGATTGGCTCGCGGAGAGCGCCGTGGCGTGCAGCGAGGACATCGTTGCGAACGCGGCGGCTTCGCAGGGCTTCGTGGCGGAGACGCGCATGCACGGCGACCCGGATTCGGCTTGGACGAGAATCAGGGAATCAATTGACGCGGGAATCTCTCTCCTGACCTGCGGCATCCGGTCGCCACTAGAATGGGCGGCGATAATCGGATATGAAGAGGACCCGAGAAGGCTGGTCTTGAGGAGCTACTCCGATTCTACTCCAGAGCCAAGTGTCAGGCAGTTCGAGGCCTGGGAGGGCTGGACATACCAGGGAGAAGGCAAGATCCCGCTGACGACCCTGAGGAGGGTCGGGAAGGTCGTGGAGGAGGACCGGGCGGTTCCCGCCGCGCTCGAAAGGGCGATGAGGTTCGCCTTGGAGGGTGAGTTCACGTTCGGCGGTGGGAGCACGGGCCCGCAATCTTTCTATTCAGGCGCGAAGGCCTACTCCGAGCTGGTGGAGGCCGTCCCCGCGATTTCTGAGGCTGCGACTGCCGAAGGTCTGGGCGAACGAGTGCACGTGCTGAATATGGTCCTACGGGCGGTCATCGACGCGCGCGAGGCTGCGATGGACTACCTCGAGGTCATCAAGCGGCGGGGGGCTAAGAACCAGATCTACGACGCAACTGTGGCGGTGGACAGGTACGGTAGGGAGGTCCGGGCACTCGAAGGCGCCTTGGGGGAGTTGCCATGGCCCTCCGACAAGCCCGTCACCGACGCCCTGAAGGAGGCGGCCGCCATGGCGGGAGACAAGGCAAGGCGGGAAAGATGCGCTGCCAGCATCGAGAAGGCGATGGAGGAGGAGGGCAAGGCGGTGGCGGCCCTATCCCGCGTCTTGAGGCTCTTCCCCCGATTCTGATATAGAAACCTTAAAAACGAGGCGCTCAATGCCTTCCGCGATGGTTGCGACGGAGGACATCGAAGCCGACTTGGAGAAATACTACGGCGAGGAGCAGGTGACTGCGGTCATCGCCCTCAAGGTGGACACCAAGGAGGCGGACAGGATCGCGGCGAGGGTCGCGGAGTTCCCCTCCATGCAGGATGTCTTCCTGGTGACCGGCGACACGGATATAGTTGCGAAGGCCCGATTCGCAAACTATAAGGAGATGAAGGCGTTCGTGCTCCAGTCCCTCTTGCCCATACGGGGCGTGAAGGACGCTAGGACGCTCATGGTAGTGACCGCCTACAAAGAGGGCGGAATATCTAAGGAGATAGGGTAGGACAGATGGTCTTGGACAGGTGGTGGCAAGATGAGTACCGAGGACAGAATCAAGCAGATTATCGAAGTCCTCGATCAGCTTGCGGAGGACACGACCGTCCCGCGTAACATCCGAAGGGGAGCGAATGACGCGAAGACCTACCTCCTGAAGACCGACGCGCTCGACGTGCGGGTCGCGTCCGCCATCATGATTCTGGACGAGTTGGCGAACGACCCGAACATACCCCTCCACGGCAGGACGCAGATCTGGAACCTGATCTCTCAGCTCGAGACGGTAAAGTGAGGAGTCAGTTGGTTTCTGAAGGATCTCCGTATCATCGATATCTCTTTCGAGTTAGAGAATGTCGGGAGGATATCTCCTCTTCATGGGCGGCTGAAGGAGGTTGTGCATAGAACTCAAATGAAGGAGGTTGTGAAAAGCACCCACGGGAGAGAAGACAATTCCCGCCCCGAGGATGGCTCGGGCGAGTCCGGGATTCTCTTGGGATTCGACATCGGAGAATTCCCCGCCAAGCATCCGGACGGCCTTCTCGAGCTCTCCAAGATCAAACCACACGCCATTGCATTTGGCGCACACATCCAGCTTGATATCCCCGACCGGGCGGTTCACCATCTTCCGCCCGCAATGTGGGCAGGCGAGGCTTGAGTCCCCCCCGGCATATTCGATAATCATTCGCTCGATCTCTCGATTGCCGGAGATTCTCGTGATTTCTCCCTTGTCGAACCATGCTCCGCCGCACTTCGGACACACATCAAGCTGAAACTGGCCTTTCCGCCCCTGGACAGATTCGAGGAGTGCCTCCTTTCCATCGCGCGGGCATCGAAGCGCTTCCGCCACGAAGATTGAAGGGACCTTCAGATGCATAAGTCTTACCATCAAACCCTGTCCGCATCGTCTGCATCGGAGATTGTCCGCATCCTCCCCGCTCTTGTACAATCCCATAATCAGTTTCCTGGAGGCGAACGGGGTCATGCTGTATGCTCCTTTGCTCTTTTCAGGCATACGGTCCTCTCCTTGAGACGCAGCTTCCTCACGGACGCGTGCGCGGGCGTCTCTGCGTGCTCGAAGTCCAACGACTCGTGGGGCTTCACCTCGTTTTACCACTTGACGATATCGTCCAGGCTCTGGGACTCCTTATTGTCGATAGGCCGTTCGATCCGCAACTCCCGCACAACCGTCCCGAGCATCCTTTCAACCTACCAGTTTGCATCGGCGAGCTGGACCATGGCGGCGGTGGAGAAGAACAGCGAGACGGCGAAGGTCTTCCAGCGCCTCCGGAGCAATATCAGGCAGGCGGGGAATCAAGCGGCGGCGCAGCCGCTGCCTGTCCCGATCCCGGAAGCGACGAAGTAGCGTCCATTGGCAGATGCTAAGCCATGTTTCCCAAGCCCCCCGCCAAAAGGGGGGCATTTTATTCTTTTCATTTTCATTGGAGGAAGCCCTCTGTTGACCCTTTCCTGCCGTGGGCAGGACCAGTCTATCTGCAGGATTCCAGCAGACACGGAAGAGCGTCCATCAGCCGACTGGATTCCACCTCTCGACGATCCGCGTCCAATCCCGGACGACCCTCGCGGACCTTGAGAACACCCTGACACACCTCCAGCCGACTCAATCCAATATCAAGCGGGTCCTGGCTGACCGCGAGAACGCCCGAACGCACCTCCAGCCGACCCAATCCCTTATCCAGCCGGTTCGAGGCGAGTCCCAGAAAGTTGTCTGGAACCGCCAGACAGTCTTCTGACGACTCCAGACGGTCCGCTGGAACCGCCAAACAGTCCGAAGCGAGTCCCAGACAATCCTCTGGAGGTGCCAGAGGGCCTTGACCCCCCTCCTACGCCCCTCCGCTACCGCCAGACGGTCGTCTGGAATCCCAAGACGGTCTTCTGGCGGTCCCAGACAGTCCTCTGGAGGTCCCGAACGATCCTCTGGAGGTATCAGAGAGTCGTCTGGCGGGTGGTTCGGGTCGTCTGGACCCCCATTCGGGCCTCTGATGGTCCAAAATGGTCGTCTGGGACCGTGAGAGATCCTTCTGGAGGTCCCAGAGGGTTGTCTGGAAGTCCCGGACAATCGTCTGGAAGTGGGTTTTGAATGTCTTCAGGTAGCCACGGACTGTGTGGAAGTCCGTGCAGATCGTCTGAGAAGTGCCGCAAATCGTCCGGTTGCGTGCTGCGAGAGTGTGGAGGCATGTGACGCCAATCCCGGAGTCCCTCCATCGGTCTGAGAGCGCTCCGCCATCAAGCCGATTCCTGCGTTTTCCATCCTCGAGACACCTCACATTCTCAACTGGGGACCTTCTTCGGATCTGAACTTGGCGATCGAGTACACAGACTTGAGCCCGTCTTTCATCGCGTCCGTCATCCGTGCGACCTGCCCCTGCGTCAGCCCGGGCATGGGCGGTCATTGCGGTCTCTCCAAGAAAGTGATTACTGGATTTAGCATGTCCTCCCCGCTCTGAAAGATTTATGAGTGCACCGCCATTAGGAGAGGCCCGCGGCTGTAGTCTAATGGCAGGACTTGAGCTTCCCAAGCTCACAACGCGGGTTCGATTCCCGCCAGCCGCACTCTCGTTCAGGGACCTTCAATCAGATTGAAGATGGAAGGCTTTGCCCGAGAGACCGCTGCCTTCCTGTTCCGCCGTTCTTTCCTCGGCTGGTGTAACTAGACCGCCATCGAGGCGAACAGCAGGGCGGCTAGGATGAGCACGCCGAGCTTCTGCATGTCGGTGAGTCGCTTGCTGCCGATGCCCCATATCGCTGCCGGGCCCGCAATGCCGAAGGCCCCGAAGGCCCACAGGAGCTGTCCAATCCTTATGTTATCGATGCTCCCACCTGCGAATATGAGCACCGCCCTACCCACGAACATCAGGATGGCGCCAATCAGGACTATGAAGATGAGGAATGTCTTCCTCATCATTTCACCGAAGTCCGTCGGTTGCGCTGGCGGCATGTATTGCTGTCCGTAAGTCGGCGGCATCTGCTGCCCGTAGGTCGGTGGCATCTGCTCTGGCGCACCAGTCCCAGGCTGTACGTTTCCTCCGGCCATTGGAATCGGCACATACTTCGCTTTGCATACTTAAAGGTTGATGCTTCTGGAGGGAACGGGTCAGTGGAACTCTCTTCGGATGAGTACCAGGTAGATCAGGAGCACTAGGGCGACGAGCAGAGTGCAGATGGTGTAGGTCCCCGTGAGGAGCGGAAGGACGAGGATGGCCACGAGGGACAGGATCGACAGGACCCACGCCCACATCCTGAGATTCCAGAGTCCCAGCCCGGCCACGATTAGGATGATTCCGAACACGATGAAGATGGCCGCTATCAGCAAGACCATCCCCGCGGGGATTCCGAACCCGGGTATGGACGCCAAGAACGCGCTGCCGATCAAGAACAGGATGCCCGCGATGAGGACGAGCACTCCGAAGAGGATTATCAATATCGCCAGAATCGAAACGCCAATCGGTCGCATGTCAGACCTCCAATGTTCTTGTTCACCCCGAAGAGTCACCCGCCATAAAGCTATTGGCAATCATCTGCGCCCGCCATTTTCCATTTTGTTGATGGACCGCCACTTGCGGCGGTATGGTTTCATCGCGCTATCCACCTCGACCGGCATGGTCAAAGGATGGAGAGATTTCGGAAAGTGTCACCGCATCCGAACATCTGCCGCCCATATCCGAATACCTTTATACCGAGGTGTCCTAGGGTGCACCGATGCCCGAGGCCTGGTACAACCTCAGCGTCGAGGAGACGCTGAACAAGCTTGGGTCGTCTGCGTCAGGCTTGAGCAACGAAGAGGCGAGAAGACGTCTCGAACGCTACGGGCCGAACGAGCTCGTCCGCACCCGCCGGAAGTCGCCTATCGTCATGTTCCTGAGCCAGTTCAACAACCTGCTCATCATGATTCTGATCATCGCCGCCGCCCTCTCGGCCGCGCTTGACGAATGGATCAACGCGGTGGTCATCCTGATTATCGTGTTCCTGAACGCCGTTCTCGGATTCGTCCAGGAGAATCGCGCGGAGAACGCCCTGGAAGCGCTGAAGGTCCTGGCGGCTCCCAAGTGCCGCGCTCTTCGGGGAAAGGAGCCGCACACGCTCGAGACCAAGGACTTGGTGCCGGGCGACGTCGTCCTGCTAGCGGCGGGGGACAAGGTCCCTGCCGACCTCCGGCTGATGGATACCGCGGGTCTGAGGGTCAACGAGGCGCCTCTGACCGGGGAGTCGGTCCCCATCACCAAGACCACAGAGCCCGTGAGGGGCGAGGTGTTCCTGGGCGACCAGAGGAACATGTGCTTCCTCGGATGCACCGTCGAGGCGGGCAGGGGCACTGGTGTCGTCACGAGCACCGGAATGGCGACCCAGCTCGGCAAGATCGCCGGGCTGGTTCAGGCCGAGCCGGCGACCCAGACGCCGATGCAGAAGCAGCTGGCCAAGCTGGCCCGGCAGCTGGGCATCGCGATTCTCGGGCTGGTCATCGTAATCTTCGTCATAGAGTACGTCCGCCTCGGGACCGCTTCGGACATCGTTGAGCTATTCCTGACATCGGTGAGCCTCGCGGTCGCAGCGATTCCCGAGGGCCTGCCCGCGGTCGTCACGATAAGCCTGGCGCTCGGCCTGCAGAGGATGGCAAAGCGGAACGCGCTGGTCAGGCGGCTGGCCGCTGCCGAAACGCTCGGGAGCGCATCGGTCATCTGCACAGACAAGACCGGCACCCTCACGAGGGGCGAGATGAACGTGGTGATGATATACTCCGGCGGCGTGGACTACCGGGTCGAGGGAGAGGGCTTCAGCCCAGAGGGCCGCGTGACCCGAGAAGGAAAAACGGCGGATATCTCCAGCATGCGCGAACTCGAGATCCTTCTGAAGGCGGGTCTGCTGTGCAACGACGCCTCGCTGGGGAAGACCGAGAAGGCTTGGACGGTGACCGGGGACACCACCGAGGGTGCGCTGCTGGTGGCCGGCATGCGTGCCGGCCTGAGCAAGGAGGTCCTTGAGTCCGAATCGCCCAGGGTCGCGGAGATCGCTTTTACGTCAGAACGGAAGATGATGAGCACGGTCCACATACGCAGGGACTTGGCCGTCGAGCGAGGGCTCGATGCGCTCCCCGAGGCTGAACGTCTCAGCCGCCTCAAGGAAATTCCGGGCAAGACCGTCTTCGTCAAAGGCGCCCCTGAGAGGGTCGTGAGGGCATGCGACTTCATCATGAAGGATGGCAAGGTGGGGCTGCTAATTGATGCCGAGAGGCACGAGCTTACCTACAGGAATCAGGAGATGGCGGCGAAAGGGCTCAGGGTTTTGGGCATCGCCTACAGGGAGCTCCCGGACCACTTCCCCGATTTCTCGGAGAAAGAGCTCGAGAGCAAGCTTACCTTCCTGGGTTTCGTAGGGATGATGGACACGCCGCGCAAGGACGCCGTGGATGCCCTCAAGGAGTGCCAGAGGGCGGGCATCACTGTGGTGATGATAACCGGGGACCACAAGCTGACCGCCATGGCGGTCGCGGCGGACATGGGCATCCTCTCGAAAGGTCAGAAGGCCCTCACCGGCGAGGAACTCGGCAAGCTGACGGACGAGGAGTTGCACGAGACAGTCGAGGACGTGAGGGTGTACGCGAGAGTGTCCCCAGAGGACAAGATGCGCATCCTGAAGGCCTGGAAGAAGAGGGGGCGGATCGTCGTCATGACCGGGGACGGGGTGAACGACGCGCCCGCGTTGAGGAGTTCCGATCTCGGGGTGGCAATGGGCGTCACCGGGACCGATGTCGCCAAGGAAAGCGCGGACATGGTGCTGACCGACGACAACTTCGCCTCGATCGTCGGCGCCGTGGAGGAAGGGCGCGGCATCTACCAGAACATCCGCAAGTTCGTCCGCTATCTGCTGAGCACGAACTCGGGCGAGGTCATGACGATATTCGCCGCCGCGTTGCTCTTCATGCCGCTGCCCTTGGTGCCGCTCCAGATATTGTGGATCAACTTAGTCACGGACGGCCTGCCCGCCGTGGCCCTTGGCGTGGAGCCGAAGGAAAGGGGTCTTATGCGCCAGAAACCGCGGAACCCCAGAGCGGGCATCCTTTCGGGTGGCATGGCTTTCCATATAGTCTGGGTCGGCACACTAATGACAGTTGGCACGCTCGCGATGTTTTCGTGGACATTGAGTTTCCGTGACATCAAAGAGGCCCGGACCTTGGTTTTCTACACGCTCACCATGTTCCAGATGTTCCACGTGCTTGCCATACGAGTCGAACGCGAGTCAGTCTTCACGGTCGGCTTCTTCGCCAACAAGTTCCTAATCGCGGCGGTGCTCTCGACGATCGCCTTGCAGTTCATGGTAATATACGTGCCATTCTTCCAGGGGCCGTTTGAGACTCGAGCTCTGCCTCTGGAGGAACTGCTTATTGCCACGCTCGTTGCGAGTTCGGTCTTCTTCGCGGTGGAGTTGGAGAAGTTGAGGCGCCGACGCGTCGAGGAAAGGCAAACGATGGGATGAACGTGCCGACCGGACCTGGCTTTGTTGAGATTGACGGCTCTCACGGCGAGGGCGGAGGGCAGCTGCTCAGGACCGCGGTCGCGCTCTCCGCGATAACGGGAAGAGCTGTGCGCGTCAAGGCGATAAGGGCTGGGCGGGAGAGGCCCGGGCTCCAGGCACAGCATCTGAAAGGCGTGGAGGCTGTCGCGACCCTGTGCGGCGCGAAGCTTCATGGCGCGAATTTAGGCTCGACGGACCTGATGTTCGAGCCGGGCAGCATCCGGCCGCAGCCGATAAGAATCGATGTGGGCACGGCGGGGGCGGTCTCGCTCGTGCTCCAGGCCCTCGTGCTGGCGGCGGGGAGGGCTGAAGGGAAGACCGCCGTCGAGCTGATCGGAGGGACGCACGTCGCTTGGAGCCCGCCAATGGACTACTTCAAGGAGGTCTTCTGCCGTCATTTGAAGTCCATAGGTGTCGAGGTCGAAGTGAGGATTCTCGCGCATGGTTTCTATCCGAGGGGCGGGGGCCGCGTGCAAGTGGAGATCGAAGGTTCGGATAAATGGAGACCAATGGAATCGGATTCGCCGGGCGCGGTGCAGAGCATCGCAGCGAGATCCGTCGCATCCGAGGAATTGAGGAACGCGCGGGTCGCCGAGAGACAGATGGAGGCGTTCAAATCGATTCTACCGGCGGCGGTTCCGGAGGAGGTGGCCTATGTCCGAAGCCTTTCGACGGGTTCGGCGGTCTTCGGCCGTGCGGACTGCGCATCGGCATTCCTGGGCGCGGATTCGCTGGGGAAGAGAGGAGTCAGGGCCGAGGATGTCGGCAAAGAGGCGGCCATGAAGCTGAAGGCCGAAATCGACGGCGGGGCATCTCTCGACATGCACGCCGCCGACATGATGATACCGTATCTGGCGCTCGCATCGCAACCTTCCTCCTTCACGGTGAGGGAAATGAGCGATCATCTGACGTCTGTGCAGTGGCTCGTCCGTCAGTTCATCGATGTGGAATTCGAATCGGAAAGAAAGGGGAATCTGCACAGGATTTCTGTGAGGCCACGGTAAGGCAGCTGCAGGCCTTCAACCGTACATGCTCGGCCTGATTGGCTGCGTGGGCTTCTTGGCCGCCTCGGTCTGGTCATGAATCGACTTGAGCTGCATCTCAATTCTCTCCGCCTCTTCGTACAATGGCTTCGCATCCAGCCTCGTGTGGAGAAGCAGCTTGTTGATGGTCTCGATGACCCTCGCGGCCGCTCGCGCGTCAGGGTATTCCGGGTGTGCCTCGGACAGGAGCGTGACGACGTCGAAGTCCTTCTTGCGCCCTTCGTTGAGGAGAACGCCCGCGACACCCGTTATGACGCCTTCCTCGAATATCGTGACCTTGTTCTTCCTGAGAAGTTCCATTGAACTCTCGGTCGACCCTATGCCATAGACCTCGATTTCCCTCTCGCCGGGAGCATCCTCCGAGTCTACGATGAGACCCTCCGGGCACACGAGGAGATTGCACTTCTGGTCAAGCGCCCAGTCCAGGACGGTCGACGCTATCTCCTTCACGAGGTTCGGCGGGGGCTGGAACTCGCTGATGAAGACGACAAGCTGGTCCACTCCCTCCTGCTTCGGTCCCGCATAGATTCGCACGGGGTTCATCGGCTCGCCGTTCCTGACGAGCGAGACAGTCGGGAAGTAGGCCGAATCCATGATTCCTATCTGCTGAAGGCCCAGGGCGTTGATGAGATAGTTCGCCACGATGGACGACACGAGACCGACGCTCGGGAAGCCGTCGATCACCGTCGCGTCCCGCAAATCCATCCGTTTCAGTTCATAAATCTGGATTCCTTCCATGGCACCGAGGCTATCCAAAGCGGGGGTTTTAAAGGTATCTTTGTGAGTCTCGGTATCGAGACATACATCTAGCCTCGCTGGCTAGGTCGCCTCGATGATTCTGTGCGAGGCCGTTATGGTCGCCCCCCCGCGTACGACCGAATTGGTCGCGGAGCAGTACTTCTCGTGGGACAGGCGGATCGCCGTCGCAATCGCTTTCTCTTTGAGCCCCTTGCCGGCGACCAAGTATTCGATGTGGATCTTGGTGAACATCTTGGGATCCGTCGAAGCCCTCTCGGCCTGCAGGTGGAGCTCGAGCCTCTGCAGCTGGACGCGCTGCTTCCTGAGGATCCACACGACGTCCGAGGCGGTGCATGCCCCAATCCCAATGAGCATCAATTCCATCGGCCCGGGACCGATCCTTTCCCCCTCGTGACCTTCCTCGGGGACATCGACCACGATGCCGCATTTCGAATCGCCGCTCGCGATGAACCTCATGTCCTTGATCCACGTGACCTCCGCCTTCATTTTTCACACCGTCGAAGGTCAAGGCGGTGGGGATATTTCTGCCTTCTATTCCGGGGGACATTGGACAAGGCTTAAAGACGCCGCATGGATTCCAGTCGCCGGCGGAACACCGCCAGCGAGCTTGCTTGCACAGGAGCCGTGATCCAAAATGGTCGAGTTCAGTCTGGTGCATTCGATAACGACCGAGATGTGCACGGGATTCCTCACGCTCTCGGCGTTCTGCATCTTGTTGAAGTTGATTGTCGACGGATATCTCAAGAGGTTCCAGGGGAAGTTCAAACGTCTGGACTGGCTCGCCACGAAATTCTCCCAGTACGCCGATCCTGCATCATACATCGCCATGGGCGGCGGCGTGATCATGGTCCTGGTGTCCGGGACGACCGGCCTCCTCTCATGGCAGTTTGACAGGCTCGCCCAGTCGGGCCTCGCCCACAACAAAGTGCTCCTCACCGTCGCGTCCGAGGTCATTTTCATCGGCGCTTTCATCCTGAGGGCCAGATACTCGTCGAAGCTTTGGGCGGACCGCCTGACCGCCTGGATTTACACGGCGCTGGCGATGGTCGCCTTCCTCTTGCTCGTCCTCCAGAACTCGGTGGCGGGCCAGATGGCCAAGGGCAAGAGCCTGCTCGATTACTTCTTCCCCTGGCTGAAGGGCATGGAGGCCCAGGCGATTTCGTTCCCCGTCTGGGGTTCGATTCTGACGATTGTCGGGACCGTCGTGATCGTGCTGGTGGCTTTCATCATCACGAGGCGCAAGGTAGAATCCGCGAGGAAGTACACTCCTGCATAGGTGGCAATCAAGGCGGGGGATGGCCAACCGCCACATCCTGCGCGACGAGTATCCAGTAACCGCCGTCACGCTGCAATACGCCTTTGACTATCATCTCTTTTCCCACTTCGAATGCTTCCGGCAAGGACGTGAATCGCACGGTGAGGTTCGAGACGCCATCGCCGAGCACGAATGTGTTATTCGTGAGATTCAGGGACTCGGCAAGCCCCCGGACCTGCACGCTCTTTCCCTCCAAGTCCTGCGGGGCCGCGAGGACCTGGCTCGGGGTGTAGCTCTTCTGAGGCTGGGATCCCCAGAACACTACGACCACGAGGACGATCACTATGACGACAGCAGCGACGGCGACCCGCTTCGTCCTCCGCGAAACGCGCTTGGGCGCAGGCGGGTGATTCGCCCTCGCTTCCTCAGCCCGGCTTCCTTCCACTCCTGACCATCTCCTGGAGCAGCTTGGCGTCGCGCTCCAGCTGACGCTGTCGCATCTGGAGAGACAACAGATACAGGAATAGGCCGATCGCCACCAATGCTAGTGCTCCGAACAGGAACGCTTCCTCGCTCAAATCGATTCCTCCATTTCCTCCTTGATTATTTCAAGTTGCGCTCTCAGGTTCTCCTGGTAGATGCGGACACGCAGGAGACAGAAGAACAGCAAGGTCAGCGCCACCACGCCCACTAAAAGGGTGATTGCGTTCTCTGGCGGGAAGAAACCGGGCGTCGTGGGATGCAGACTCGTGGGACTCCTTGAGGATATGTACGACAGTGGGACGAAGACGAAGCTGATGATTCCGAAGACGGCGGAGACTCTCGCTTTGGCATCTCCCCTCACACCCGCGCGAAGGGCAAGATACGCGACATACGCCATCCACAGGATGAACGTCGTGAAAAGCCTCGCATCCCCCCATCTCCAGTAATAGTCCTGCTCGGCCTTGCTCCAGAGAGCGCCTGTCAGCAGGGCCAGGGTCGTGAGGAGGACGCCCACTTCAGCAGAGCATGAGGCGACGATATCCCACTTCGGCTTTCTGGTCCTCAGATACGCGACGCTCGCGACGAACACGGTGCCGAACGAGAGATAGGCGGTCCAGGCCAGGGGTATGTGAAAGAAAAAGATCCGGAAGGCGATGGGCGCGTGCCAGCCTGGGGCATCGAATGGCAGCACGATGTAGAACATCGACATGTATGCGAGCAGAAGCATCGTCACGAGCATGGCGGCGAGGAGCGCGACGTCATGCCTCTTCGTCCAGTCCATTCAATCCTCCACGATGTCGTCGAATAGCAGATAAGACAACAGCAGTGCTATCACGGTGAAGGCGCCGACGTAGACGACGTTAGAAACAACGGCATCGATATCCCCGGAGAGCAGGCCAGCTGTGGCATTGATTGAAGGCACGATGACTGTGAAGAGTGCGACGGTTATTAAGAGCATGGGGAGGAGAATGTCTCTGGTCTTCGCGCTGGACGAGAGCGCCGAGACGGTGACGCCGATGCTCGAGTATCCCAGGGTCCCGAGCAAGGTCACGGCGATCAATGGCCCCCACTGCCCCGAATAGTCGTAGTTGAAGAAGACGGCGAAGAAGATCAAAGTGGAAAGGCTGACAACGAAGATGAACACCAGGCTGGACGCCAGCTTGCCGAGGTAGAGTGCGAACCGGTTGGTCGGGACCAGCAACAATCCGCCCATCGTGCCGGCGTCGGCCTCCTTGGCGAAGGCGGGCGCGAGCCCCAGCATCCCGGCGAAGAAGAACGTCACCCAGAGGATCGCCGCCACGATAGACCGACTCTCCTGCACTTGATCCACGTGGATATCGAAGAAGCCGAACGCGAATCGGAAGGAAAGGACGACCATCAGCGAGAAGATGACCATGGAAGAGAGGCGCTCTCTCGTCCTCGCCTCCAGGCGAAAATCCTTCCCCGCAATCGCCAGAGCTTCCCGCATCATTTTGTCGCGCCAACCATCTTCTTGTACTCCTCGACGAAATCCCCTCTGGAGACCGCCGTCTTCTCTTTGTCGTAGACGAGCGCGCCATCGACCAGAACGAGCAACCTGTGTCCGAGGTCGTACCCCAATTCCGGGTCATGGGCGGTCAGCAGGACTGTCGCACCGTCGGCAATCGCCTGCGTCAGCAGCGATGAGACCTGCCCCCTCGCCTTGATGTCCAGACCCGAGAAAGGCTCGTCCAGCAGCAGAACCTTCGGACTCCCTAGCATTGCCCTAGCGATCGAGAGCCTCTGCTTCATGCCGCGGGAGAAGGTCCCGACCCTGTCATTCCTCCGGTGGAGCAGTTCCACACGGGAAAGCATCTCGTCAATCACCGACTTCTCCGAAGAAACCCCGAGGAGACGCGAATAGAATTCAAGGTTCTCGGCTGCCGTGAGATCCTCGTACAGGAGAGTCTCGTGGAGCGCAACGCCCACGAGCTTCCGCACTTCGACGGGATCATCGAGTACGCTGTGTCCCCCGACCACCGCATCGCCATTGCTTGGCCGCGAGAGCGTGCAAATGAGCTTGAGCAGAGTGCTCTTGCCGGCCCCGTTAGGTCCAAGGATCACGCAGAGCTGGCCCGGTTCGACATTCAGGTTCAAACCTCTGAGGGCAGGCTTGCCGCCGTACCTCTTGCCCAGGTCGCGCAGAACCAGCATGGTGCGGTGTGCAACTTTGAGGGCAGTATAAAGCCTTTATTCGAAGATCATTGCTCCATTATGATGCGCTTGATGATAACATCCCGACCTTCCACGGTCTCAAGCACGAGTTCGGCATCCTTGAAATCCGTGTCGGCAACGAGGAGTTCGTACGCCTGCTTGAGGCTCTCTGTCGAATAGCCGGAGGAGTTGCCCACGCTGAGCTCGATCAGAGTGACTTTGTTCGCTTCCTTCGCCTTCATCTCGGCAAGCGTCTTCTCGATGAGATCTTGGATCAACGCAAACTCGTGCAGCAGACCACCCCAATCTGGGTACTTGGCATCGCGGGGCTCAGCGGAACTTATCTTTCTGACTCAAGGTCCGACTTCATATCCCCACAATCTGGCCACTCTCATAACCTCTTCCATGAGCGCTGGCAGTCCAGCGACAACCTCGTCGCTGACCCTTGTCCCGAACACTTGAGAGGCATGAATCTGCATTGCCAGGATTTCAACTCGATTCGGAATCCTGACTCCAGCCCTCTTCGCCAGATTGAGTGCCTCGGCGAACCCCAGGTAGTGCGCGGACGGGGCATTCTGAGGGCCCAATTCATCCAGGGGCAGCCTCACGACCTTCCCGGGCTGGTCGCCGATGACCGAGTCGACGATTATGAGGTCATCGAACCCCTCGACCAGATCGACTATGTAGAGGCCCGAGAGAGGGCTCTTCACCACGTAGATGCCGGGGATGTTGCGACGATCCAGGGCCTCCGCCGCCATCAAGCCTATCCCATCGTCGCCGAGCAAGTCGTTTCCGAGGCCAAGAACAAGGAGCGCCATTTCCATCTATCTCGTCAATTCCTTGAAGAGTTCGCCATCAGCATCCAATATCTGCACCTTCAGCGGCATGCTTCCGGGCATCGAATGCGTCGCGCAGGCGTGGCACGGATCGTATGCACGGAAGGCCATCTCTATCTGGTTGAGGATGCCGTCGTTGACGACGCCGCCTTTTATCGCGCTTCGAGCCGCCTTGTCGACAGACATAGCCATTCTTGCGGAGTTGTGCGCAGTTGCGACGATCAGGTTTGCGCTTGTCACTATCCCCTTCTCATCGCTCCTGTAGTGGTGGATGAGCGTTCCCCGCGGCGCCTCGACGACTCCGATCCCCTCGTTCGGTTTCTCGGTCGGCATGTTCCTGATATCGTTGCTCGCAATAGAGGTGTCGCTGGCGAGCTCGAAGAAGCGCTCTGCGGCGTAGACTATCTCGACGACCCGCGCCCAGTGGTTCGCGAGGGTGTGGTGAACCGGTTTCCCGCCGAGAGTCTCATAGAATTTCCTGTAGAGTTCGTTGGCTCTGGGTGTCGCCATTCCATCGGAGGCGTTCAATCTAGCCAGTGGCGCGACGCTGTATATCCCGCTCCCCGGTCCGTCCACGAACCCGTTCCAACCGACCTTCATCAGGAAGGGGAACTTCACGTAGGTCCACGGTTCGGAGTGCTCCGCAATGTGGTTGAGATAATCGCGGACATGGAATCTTGCGAACTCTTTCCCGGCAGGATCGACCACGCGGATGTGCCCGTCATAGAAGTTGACCTTGTTATTCGAGTCCATGAGGCCGGCGTAGTAGGTTTTGTGTGTGTAGGCGTCCGAGACGATCATGTCGACGTAAGCCTTGTTCTTGAGAACTACATTCTCGAAGAGGCTCTCGCAGAATAGAGCGAATTCCAGGCCGTTCTTCGCGACAGCCTCGAACCTCTTCCTGGCGTCCTCGGTGAGCGGCTTTGCCACCCCGCCGGGAAGGCCGAAGACCGGGTGTATCACCCTCCCGCCAAGCTCTTGGATGAGCCCCCTCAGCTCCTTCCTCGTCTGGATGACCCTCTTCCCAATGTCGAGCCCGACCTTCTGGATGACGCCGAGGATGTTGCGATCGGCCTTGCTGGCGTTCGGCCCGACCACGAAGTCCGGGCCGCCGAGGAAGAACAAGTGAAGCGAGTGGTCCTCCAGCATGAAGATGCTGTACAGCATTTCCCTGAGTTTCTTGGCGGTCTCGGTGGGTTCAACCTTGTACAGGTCATCGATTGCCTTCGTCGCCGCCATGTGGTGTGCAGTGGGACAGACGCCGCAGATGCGTGATGTGATCTGAGGCGTGTCTTCGGCCCTTCGCCCTATCAGGAAGTTCTCGAAACCTCTCAGCTCGGGGATCTGGAAGTATGCCCTCTTCACATCTCCCTTGTCATCCAGGAAAATGGTAATCCTGCCGTGCCCCTCGAGGCGGGTTATCGGGTCGATAACGATCTGCTTGCCCATCTCAGCTCGCCCCCTTCTGCCTCTTGCGTCCAAGCTTCGAGGCCGGCATCGAATACCTGTAGAAGATGCCCGTTGGGTCTGCGACCTTCTCCATGATCTTGCGGGCCTCTTCCTGGTCCATGACGTCCACGATCGAGGCGACATAGGAGAGGGCCTTGGCCCCGTAGTCCGGAGTCTTATCCAGGCTCCCGAAGCAGCCGCTGCATGGCATTCGTCCCTCAATGCAGAGTGCTTCACAGCCGCCCCGCGTCACCGGTCCCATGCAGATGACTCCCTGCGCGAGGTAGCACTTCTCCGGGTCGAGGACGATCTCGGTCATCCTTTTGATGTCCTTGATAAGGAGCTTCTCGGGCTTTGTGGAGTTGAGCTTGCACTCGCCGCAGAGAGCCTTCGTGCCCGCCAAGACGGTTCCTTTCGCCGGGAGCTTGCCGGCGAGTATGGCCTGAACAGCGTTCGCGAGTATCTTTGGTGTCGGCGGGCAACCAGGCAGATAGTATTCGACATCGACCACTTGATCGAGACACTTCACGGTGTCCCAGATCTCCGGGAGTTCGAGTTCGCCTTCCGGGACCTTGATCTTCGTCAGCGGTATTGGGCCGTCCTTAGTAGCCACAGATGGACCCTTGCGATAGTACCAGTCGAAGATGGCCTGCCGGTTCCAGAGGTTGGCGAGTCCCGGTATCCCGCCCTGGTGTGCGCATGCGCCGAACGCGATGACCATCTGAGATTTCCTCCTCAGGAGCTTGGCCATCTCGTCCTGCTCGGACGTCCTGATCGCGCCGTTGATGAAGCTCACCGCGATCGACTTGTCGGGCATAGCCTCGACATCGCTCCTCTTGAAGTCGAGCGCGACTGGCCAGAAGACGATGTCCACCGCCGCCACGACGTCGAGGATTTTCTCAGCCAGGTCGACGACGGCTTCCTCGCACCCGCCGCAGCTGGCGCACCAGTAGAAAGCGACCTTCGGCTTCGCCAGGCTCATACCCCCTTCCAGTCCAGCGGGCCGAGCCGCTTGAGCTCGGTGGTCATCTTGTCCACGGTCTCTTGAAGTTCTCGAGCGCAGGACGCGCAGATCCATTCCAGCCTGAACCGTTCCTTCTCGATCCCGAAGTCCTGCAGCATCCGGGAGAGGAGCATGTACCGCCGCATCGTCTTGTAGTTGCCCTCCTTGTAGTGGCAGTCACCGGGGTTGCACCCGCCAATCATGACCCCATCGGCTCCAGAGCGGAACGCCTCGATGACGAAAGAGGGGTCGATGCGGCCGGAGCACATCACCCTCACGATCTTCACGTTCGGCGCATATTTCATCCTGGAAATGCCTGCGAGGTCCGACGCGGCGTACGTGCACCAGTTGCAGAAGAACGCGACGATCTTGGGTTCGAACGCGGGTCGCTCGGCCTCGGCTTCGGTGGTCTGGATTGGCGGGGAAACGGCCTGAGCCATCAGATCACCCCCGCCACTTCCGCCAAGACGAAGGCGTCCCTGAAGTGCTTCTGGTCAATCGCGCCTGACGGGCAGGCTGCCACGCAGACACCACAGCCCTTGCACATGACATCCTTCACGCGCGAGACCTTCTTCTCCGCGTCGTACTCGATTGCGAAGTACGGGCAGAGGCCGACGCAAATCTGGCATCCGGAGCAGAGATCCTCGTCGGTCACCGCCACGTAGGGATCGATCTCCACCACACCCCTGTGGACGAGCGCGAGGGCCTCCGACGCCGCCGCACCCGCCTGGGCGACAGTGTCAGGGATGTCCTTCGGACCCTGGCACGCGCCGGCGATGTAGATGCCGTCGGTGGCGGTAGATACAGGGGCGAGCTTCGGGTGCAGCTCGATGAAGAATCCATCCTTGCCGCACGACAGGTTGAGCATCCGCCTTAGTTCCTGCGCGTCGTTCTGCGGCTCAAGGCCGACAGACAGTATGACCATGTCCACAGGTATGCGCCGGACGTAGCCAGCGAGGGTGTCCTCGACCCTGACTATGAGCTTCCCTTTCTCCCCCTTCGAAAGAGGGGCGGTTGTCAGCTCCGCGACTCTTCCCCTGACGAACCGCACACCCTCCTCGAGGAGCTTCTTGTAGAACTCCTCGTAGCCTTTGCCGGTCGTCCGCATGTCGATGTAGAAGTTGTACACCTCCGCACCTGTTCTCTCCTTCATAAGGTGTGCGAGTTTGAGGGAGTACATGCAGCAGACCTTGGAGCAGTAGACGTTCGTGTTCTCGTCACGGGAACCGATGCAGTGGATGATGCCGACGGTCTTGGGCATCGTGCCATCCTGGAGCCGCGGAATTCCTTCAGTCGGCCCCGTCGGGGATAGCAGCCTCTCCGCTTCCAGCGCGGTGTAGACGTTGGGCAGTACGCCGTAGCCGTATTGCGGCTTCCTCTTAGGATCGAATGTCTTGAAGCCTGTCGCCACGATGATCGAGCCGACCTTCAGGTTCACCCTCTCGGGCTTCTGCTTGAAGTCTATCGCGTCCTTCTCGCATGCGTCGGCGCAGGTCTGCTTGCACTTGCCGAGCTTCAGGTAGAGGCAGTCGTCCGGGTCGATGAGCACCTTGGTTGGCACCGCCTGCGGGAAGGGGATATAGATGGGCTTCCTCTTCGCCAGTCCGAGATCGAATTCGTTGGGGAACCTGGCATCCTTGTAGACGCAAGCCTCGATGCATTTGAGGCAGCCTATGCACAGGTCCTCATTCACGTACCGGGGCTTCCTCTCGACAATGACATCGAAATTCCCGACGTATCCCTCGATGCCGACGACCTCCGAGTAGCTGTAGAGGCTGATATTGGGATGCACCCTCAGCGTGGTCATTTTCGGCGTGAGGATGCAGGCGGAGCAGTCAAGCGTGGGGAACGTCTTGTCAAACCTGGCCATGTTCCCGCCAATCGAGGGTTCTCTTTCCACCAGATGCACTTTGGTGCCTGCGTTCGCAAGGGCCAGGGAGGCATGGATGCCTGCGATACCGCCTCCGATTACGAGGATGCCGGGCGCAACCGGCTCCGTCTTCGGCTCTAAGGGTTCCTGAAGGGTGACGCGCATCACGCCAGCCTTCACCAGTGTCTTCGCCTTCTCTGTCGCTCTCTTCTTGTCGGCGGTCACCCAGGACACGGCCTCTCTGATGTTGACCATGTGAAACAGGAAAGGATTCAGCCCTGCCGTGGAGACGGTCGTCCTGAAGGTCCGCTCATGCAGGGTTGGTGTGCAGGAGGCAACGACGACCCTGTTCAATTTCAGTTCCTTGATGTCCTTCTTGATGATGTCTTGGCCAGGGTCGGAGCACATGTACTTGTACTCCTTGGCCGCAACGACGTTGTCGAGGGTCGCTGCATACTGAACGACCGAAGGGACATCGACCACTCCAAGTATATTGAGACCGCAATCGCAGATGTAGACGCCTATCCGGGTTTTCTCGCCAGTCATGCGGTCACCCCCGCGATGGCGGGCTTCCGGAGGAGCCGGTTCATTCCGACCTCCTCCTCGCTCAGCCCCATCGCGAGCCCGAGCATCTGCGTGAAGTACATCACAGGGACACCGAATTCTTTCCCAGTGGACTTCCTCAGCTTGTCCTGATAGCACTCAAGGTTGTAATGGCACAGCGGGCACGTCGTCACAATGACATCAGCTTGTGCGCTCTTCGCCGCCTCAAGGAGTATCTCGGCAAGCCTCAAGCCAACGGTCTGCACCCCGGAGGTGAGCATGCCGCCGCAGCACCGTCCTTTGTACGGATAGTCGAGGGGTGTTGCTCCCGCGAGACTGATCATCTCCTCAAGCACCGTTGGCGCGTGAGGGTCGCTGACTGCTTCATAGGGCCTGAGGATGGCGCAGCCATAATAGGGCACGACTTTCAGGTTCTTGAGCGGCTTGGTGACGAGCTTCTTGAGCTCTTTCGCGCCGATGTCGGTCATCAGAACCTCGAGGGGGTGCCTGACATTCGAACGTCCCGTGTACCTGAGACTCGCCTGTCCCAGAGCACCCACGACCTTTGCGCGAAGCTCCGGATACTGCTCCAGCATCGCCTTCGCCTTCGTCAGGCTGAGGTAACATCCGCTGCATGGCGCAATGATGTCTTGGCCGTCACTCCTCTCGGCGATTGCGAGGTTTCTCGCAGCAAGGGCGATTGCCATGTTCGCGTCGACGGACATGTATGCTGTCGCCCCGCAGCAGTTCCAATCGGCTATCTCTGTCAACTTGACGCCAAGCTTGCTGAAGGCGGAGAGGAGCGACTGCTCGTACGGCCCCCCGATGCCCTTCAGGCTGCAGCCAGGATAATAGAGGTATTCCCTCATGCAGTCACCTCCTGGTGGTGCCCCGTCGGGACGACAGGCGGCTTGGCGGGGAGGGTCACTCGCGGACCGGTCTCCATTGCCTCGAGGACTGTCCTGAGCTCGTCGATGTTCACCATGCGCTCCGTGTGGAACAGCTTCAACCTGTCATGCCTCATGAGCTTCCAAGCCAAGGGGACCATCGAAAGGAGGTTCCCGATGCCCGACTTGCGGGCGACCTTGATGCCCATCTTGCTCTCTGTCAGCCTCCCGTTCTTCCTGACCATCCTCACGAATTCCTCCTCGATGTCAGGGATGACGAAGCGCCGGTAGGACTTCTCCTGCATGGCCATGCGCTTCACGACGAACATGATGTCGGTGATCTTGATCTTGGCAGGACACTCCACAGTGCAGGAGTAGCACGATGTGCATATCCAAGGCGAGATTGAGCTGAGGACCTCGTCCTTAAAACCCGCACGAATCAACCCGATGATGCGGCGAGGCGTCTTATCCATGTAAATCGAGACAGGGCATATCGCCGAGCAGGTTCCGCATTGGATGCAATCCCATATCCCTTCGCCACCTGGCTCGGAGGCGATTCTCTCAGCGAATTCCTGATCAAGCTCTTCTTCGTACTTGATCGTTCGAACGAGATCCAAGTTGTGTGTCCCCCTTCGAAACGCTCTGCTTCGAGGGGAGAGAGCAAGGGAGTGAAAACCGAATCCCTCTTACTCAATATAGTCACCCAGTCGTTGGAGGACTGGCTATATATAGATGTTATACCGGCCCCTTCATGAATAGCAATAGATATTTTCACGCGGAATACGAGAGCATACGAGTATAGTTTTCTGCATAATCTCTTGGGCATGCGCTGTGATGCGTGCGTGCCAGCCCGGGTGTTCGCTGGGTATAGTCGTGAATCGCAGAGCCGAAGAGCCGCAGGATGGCATGTCGCGGCGCACCTGTTCACATGGAGTCCGCATCGCCTGTCCGCGCCCCACTCGCCTGACGATCATCGGCGGTGAATGCCAAGGAAACGTCGCTGGCGCGCCGCGAGTGGTCGAATCCGCCGAGTCTCTACAATGAATGATGTATATTCTCAGGCTTCCGATATAAATGCTAACTATTTAGTAGAATGAACTTGTCGCAAACTTGCTCTCCAAGAGGTCGGATAAGGCAAGGAGGCAAGCAACTTGGCACTCACGGAAATAGACCTGGTTTTAAACGTCGTCGCGGTCCTGGGCACGATCGGCTTCGGTGCCTACGCGGTGCAGCAGAAAGACCTCATGCGCGCGGTCTTCTCCTTCGCCGTGTCGAGCGCATTCCTCGCGATGCTTTTCTTCCTCCTTGCTTCGCCGTTTGCGGGGGTGCTCGAGCTCACAGTGGGCGCGGGCCTTATCCTCGTGCTGTTCCTGGTGGCGCTGACGCTCTCCATGGGGGTCGAGGGCGAGAGCCCGGAGGGTGGTGAGTCATGAGCAGCAGCAAGACCGCAGCCGCCGTGATTCTTTCAGTCCTGGTCGTGATCCTCATACTCTCACTCCTCCTCAAGGCGTCATTCCACGAGCCCGCCAATGCCCCGGACGGCGCCACCCCTGACAGCGTGCTTTGGGAATCGCGCGATTTCGAGACGATTCTCCAGGGTCTCCTGATCCTTGGCGGGGTGGTCGCAATCCTGATGCTGCTCAGGTCATCGAAAGTGGAGGCGCAGAGATGACGACGCCAGGTGACCTAATCGTGGCGGTGGATTTCACCGCAATTGCCTCGCTATTCGGCCTCGGGCTGTTCTGCATCATCTCCAAGACGAACCTGATCAAGATGGTCATCGGCATCGAGCTCATGGGCAAGGCCGTGACTTTGAGTTTCATCCTCGGCGGTTTCCTCAACGGAAATGTCGGCCTGTCGCAAGGTGTCGTCTTTACCATCATCGCGATCGAGGCGGTCGTGGCGGCGCTTGCCCTCGCCTTGGCCATCATCGGGAGAGGCGCGTTCAACACGCTCGACGTCGAGAAGATGAATGAGATCGCAGCAAAGGAGGCGAGAAGGGAATGATCGACCCGACAATCTTCCTCCTCGCGACGGTCCTGACGCCATTCATCGGGCTCATCGCGATAATGTCCCTCTCGAAATGGCCGAACGCGCGGGAAGGCGCGAGCATCGCCACCGCCGTCCTGACGTTCGCGTTCGCGGCGATCATGCTCCCCGAGGTGTTCGCCGGCAACACGGTGAACATCACCGCCGCCGAGATCCTGCCCGGACTCAAGATCGCGTTCTGGGCCGAGCCATTCGGAGTATTGTTCGCTACGCTCGCATCATTCCTTTGGATATTCACCACGATTTATTCGATTGGCTACATGCGCGCGCTCAAGGAACACGCCCAGACCAGGTACTACTCGTGCTTCGCGATAGTCATCGGGGCGACGATGGGGATTGCGCTTTCCTCCAACCTGTTCAGCTTATTCATTTTCTATGAGATATTGACGATAGCCACCTACCCGCTCGTCGCCCACAAGGAGACGGAGGAGGCTTTCAAGGCAGGGCGGAAGTACCTGATATTCACGCTCACCGGCGGGCTGGCGATACTCGCCGGCCTGGTCCTGATGTACGTCACCTCGGGCACGGTCGACTTCGCGGCGGGCGGTCAAGTGGCCCTCAATTCCCTGTCCGCTGACATCATCAAACCGATGTTCGTCCTTCTGGTCGCGGGCTTCGGCGTCAAGGCCACCCTGATGCCGTTGCACTCTTGGCTGCCGACCGCGATGATAGCGCCGACGCCGGTCAGCGGCCTGCTGCACGCGGTGGCGGTGGTGAAGGCGGGGGTCTTCGGCCTGCTGAGGGTCGTGTACTTCGTCTTCGGTCCCGCCCTGCTGGCGATGTACGGGCTGCAAATCATGCTGATTGTGATGGCGATCATCACGATCATAGTCGCCTCGCTCATCGCTCTCGTCAAGGATGATATCAAGGCGCGGCTGGCCTACTCGACGATCAGCCAGCTGTCGTATATCGTCTTGGGCGCTGCGCTGCTCACGCCGGCGGGTCTCACCGGCAGCCTGTTCCAGATAGCGGCTCACGCGTTCGCAAAGCTGACCATGTTCTTCGTTGCGGGAGCGATTCTCATCACTTCGGGCAAGACGAAGATCTCGCAGCTGGACGGCATCGCGAAGAAGATGCCCATCTCCATGGCAATGTTCACCATCGCGGCGATCGGCATGGTCGGTCTCCCGCCATTGGCGGGCTTCGGCGCGAAATGGTTCATCGCGGCGGGTGTCACGGGCGCGCCGGGGTTGGGGGACTGGGCTCAGGCCGCCCTTCTGCTGTCCCTCGTCGCATCCTCAGTGCTCAATGCCGCCTACTTCTTCCCGATAGTGTTCAGGGCGTACTTCGGCAAGACCGAAGAGGACATCAAGGAGGCCAATTGGAAGATCACGCTCCCGCTGACAGTCACCGCCATCGGCGCGATAGTGATCGGCATGTGGACAGCCATGCCACTCGGCTGGTTCAATCTCTCGGCCTTAGGCCAGAACAGCATATCCAGCTTCATGCCGTTGCTGGCGCCGATCGATTTCCCAATCAAAGACATCACTTACATTCCGCCTTTCCTCATCTTCCTCATAGGCGCGCCGCTGATATTCTTCCTCAAAGGCAAGGCACGTAAGATCGGCCTCATCGTCATCGCGGGTCTAGCCCTGCTTGACGTCTTCCTCATGCCGACGTTCCTGGCGACGCCTTTCCAGGGCTGGAAGCTCGACATCATGGGATTCCAGCTCACGTTCCTGAACGTCGATTCGCTGTCGCTGTTCACGGGCTACATCTTCGTCATCATCACGTTCCTGGCGACAATCTACCTGACCGCCTTCGACGTGAAGCACATGGAGCTGTTCGCGCTGCTCTATGCGGGCACCTCGATGGGCGCCGTGTTCGCTGGTGACTTCCTCACGCTGCTGATATTCTGGGAGGCGATGGCGCTCACCTCCACCGCGCTCGTGGTGGTCTATGGCGGGGACGCCGTGAAGGCGGGCTTCAGGTACCTGCTCTTCCACGTTTTCGGCGGGAGCATGTTCCTTGCTGGAATCGCGATGAATTACGTTCTAACCGTGGGGACGCTGGATCCGGTGACGGGTCTGGTGCGTACGGGCTTCGAACTCGGGCCATTCGTATCCGGGTTTGCCACGGTCTTCGGGCTGATCGGTATCGCCGTGAATCTGGCAATGGTGCCCTTCCACACATGGCTGCCGGACACCTATCCGAGACCGCACGTCGCGGCCTCGGTGTTCCTGAGCGTCTACACGACCAAGGCAGCGGTATACGCGCTCGTCAGGGTGATGCCGCCGATCGACATCGGCGCGGCGACTCCCTACATGGCGATAATCGCCTACATGGGCGGCATCATGGCGGTGTACGGCGTGTCCTTGGCCGTCGTCCAGACGAACATGCGCAAGCTGCTCTCCTATCATATCGTGAGTCAGGTTGGCTACATGGTCGCCGGAGTCGGCATGGCGTTCCCGATGGCGGTCAATGGCGGCATGGCCCACGTCTTCAACCACATCCTCTACAAGGCCCTGCTCTTCATGACGGTCGGAGCGGTCATCTACAGGACGCAGCAGGAAGACATGTCGAAGGTCGGCGGGCTCTGGAAAGTCATGCCCGTCACCGCCATCGCGTTCTGGATTGCGGCGTTCTCGATTTCCGGCGTCCCGCTATTCAACGGTTTCGTCAGCAAGGGCATGGTCATAACTTCGGCGGCCGAAGGCGGCGCGGAGCTGTTCTGGCTGAGGGTACTGCTCGAGATTGCCTCGTTCGGAACGTTCCTCTCCTTCCTCAAGATGGGCTGGTTCGTATTCATGAAGAAGAACGTGAACGGGCTTGAGGTGAAGACGCAGGGCGATGCGCCCCTGCCGATGAAGGTGGCGATGGTTGGCACGGCGATCCTATGCGTCGCGATCGGCGTCTACCCGGCGCTGCTGTTCAACATACTGCCCGTGCCGATGCACGGCGAGGAATACGTCCCGTACGCCCTGGAGCATGTGCTCGAGACCCTGCTGATACTCGGCGCCGCGGCGCTGTTCTTCTTCACTATTGGAGTGAGGATTCTGAAGCCAAAATCCGCGCATGAAATCGCGGACATCGACGAGGTCTACAAGGCGGGAGGGAAGGCGGTCAACGTCGGGTCCGCGGGCATCTCCGGCGGGTTCGGCTACGTCTATCAAGGTGCGTCTGCGGTCGGCAACTGGCTCGTCAACCTCGGTCGTAGGGCGACCACCGCCGAGACCAGGGACGTGAACTGGAACCTCGTGGCCTTTGCACTCTTGATTGTGCTCTGCGTCGAGGCCATCCTGTTGGGGGTGAGCTGATGGACGGTTTGATGGCGGCGGCGATGGTCTCCCCGATGATTCTCGCCATAGGCGGCATCGCGTGCTTCGGCTTCGCGAACCTGGCGAAGGGCAAGATGCGGGCGTGGACCGGGACGCTTGCCGCGATATTCTTCGTGGCCATGTTCGGCGTATTCGTTGCTCTCGCGGTCAGGGGATTCGACGCCCAAGCGGAAGTCCCGTTCGCCGTCCTGGCTCCGAGCGATCTCGGTATCCTGATGGGCCTCCTGGTCACGGGTCTGGGCGCCGTTGCAAGCATCTACTCGCAGGGCGCGCTGGATCCAGAGGGGCCGGTGGGCTACTACTATCCCCTCCTGATGTTCGCGCTGGCGGGAACCGTCGCGATTGGATTCGCGGTGGACCTCTTCACGATGTTCGTCATGGTGGAGCTGTCCGCCATCCCGTCGTATGCTCTCGTCGCCTACAACTACCGCAAAAGGCGGGCCGCCATGGCGGCCGCGATCAAGTACCTGATCCAGGGCGTCGCCGGGACGCTCACCGCTCTGCTCGGAATCTCCCTCCTGTATGTGGCCACGGGCAGCCTGAACGTGGACGTCATATGGAGAGTGTTCACAGGCCCGGATCTGCTATTGTCTCTCGCGGGAATCTTGGTCATCGTCGGGTACGGCGTGAAGATCGCATTGGTCCCTCTGCACACATGGTTGCCGGATGCCTATTACGAGGCGCCGATGGGCGTGACCGCGATCATGGCGGGGGCCACGAAGGCGGGCGCGCTGGTAGCCCTATTCAGGGCAGTCGCGGCGCTGCCATTCGTCAGTGTCAGCGTGGCCCAGGCCGGCCTGATTGTCAGCATTCTCGCAATCGCGACGATGACCGTCGGCAACATCATTGCGCTCGGCCAGAAGGACCTGAGGAGGATGCTCGCCTACTCAAGCATCGCGCAGATGGGCTACATCCTGCTGGGGTTCGGAGTCGGCCTGCACTATGGGATCTCGATTGGGTTGGCGGCGGGGCTGTTCTACCTCACCATCTACGGCATAATGAAAGGAGGCGCATTCCTCTGCGCGGGGGCATTCGGCAGGGCGACGAACGGCGGCGTCACGTTCGAGCAGTTGAGAGGAGCAGGAGTGAGGAATCCTATCGTGGGAATCTCCTTCCTTCTCTTCATCCTCGGTCTGATCGGGATTCCCGCCACGGCCGGTTTCCCGGGGAAGCTGATGCTCTTCCAGGCCGGGCTGGAGTCACAGGTTGTAACCAACACCTGGCTGAACTGGGGCACGTTGCTGTCGATCGCCCTTGCTCTGAACAGTGCACTGTCCTTGGGCTACTACGTGCCCGCGCTGAATTATCTCCTTTTCAAGCCGGGACACCACGGAGAACATGGGGGGAAGTCGAAGATTCCAATCGCCATGGTCGCCGCAATCGTCTCGTTGGCGGTGCTCACCGTGGTCTTCGGTCTGTACCCGCAGGCAGTGATGAACCTCACGAATCCGGCTTCCACATTCTTCAAACCAGGAGGAATGCCATGACCGACCTTCTGATGGGCATCGTGACTTCCCCGCTGCTGGTCTTCGCGCTGACCCTGCTCGTCGCTTGGGCCCTGTATTGGCTTGGCGGCAAGATGTCGCCGCGTTTCCTGGCCGAAGGCGGAAAGGCGAAAGCCTATACGGGCGGGGAGAATATTCCAGGCAAGAAACAGCGTGTATCATACCAGTTCTATCATCTGGCACTCATTTTCACGGTGCTCCACGTCACCACGCTGGTGGTGGCGACCGCGTTCCTCGCAGGAGCCGGGATAGCTGCAATATTCTACCTGCTTATTGGCACCACGGCGGTGGTCGTGGTCCTAGTGGGGTGGCAAAATGTTTGAAAACCTAGTCAAGTGGGCAAGGAAAAAGTCGCCTTGGATTCTGCTGTTCAACAGCGGCAGCTGCAACGGCTGCGACATCGAGGTGATTGCGGCTGTGACCCCGAGGTTCGACATCGAACGATTCGGCATACAGGTCAAGGGCAGCCCCCGCCACGCCGACGTGCTCGTCGTGACCGGACCTGTGACCCGCCAGCAAGCATCGAGGCTGAGGCGGATCTATGACCAGATGCCCGACCCGAAGTATGTCGTCGCGATGGGGAGCTGCGGCTCTACCGGCGGAGTGTTCAAGGGGCTCTACAACGTCTTGGAAGGCGTTGACAAGGTGCTACCCGTGGACGCCTACGTCGCCGGGTGCCCGCCGAGGCCGGACGAGATAATCGACGGCGTCATTGCGGTGCTAGGCATGCTGGAATCGGGCGATGGCCGAGCGAGGTCGAAGAGGAAGGACCCCATTCGCATCGAGAGGAAACCGCTTCCGGAGGTGACAGCGTGACGGACGAGAACCCCATGCTCGCGGTCGTCAAGCAGGATCTGGGCTCCAAGGCGGTCGAGGTAACGGCTCCCCGCCGGAAGCGCATGATAATCGCCGCCACTCCGGAGACCTACCGCGACATCATCAAGTACCTGCAGGACAAGATGGACTGCTATCACCTCAGCGTCCTCCAGGGCGTGGACAACAGGACGAACTTCGAAGTTGTCTACCACTTCTGGAGCGACCGCAACGGCATGTTCACGGTGAAGGTCGCGCTCCCGCACGACAAGCCTGCGATAGGTACGATAACGGACATCGTGCCCGCCGCAATACTGTACGAACGCGAAGTCCACGACTTGTTCGGCATAGAGTTCCCTGGGCACCCGGACATGAGGCGACTGCTCCTCAACGATGAATGGCCCAAGGACGAACACCCGCTGAGGAAGGACTGGAAGATGGACGAGAAGAAGTTCTATGGAGGCGTCAAGTCTTCGACCGGAGGTGAGAAGTCTGGCTGAGATGAAGATTCCGATCGGACCGCAGCACCCCGCCCTGAAGGAGCCTGTGGGGTTCATGGTGAATGTCGAGGGTGAGAGGATCAAGTCGCTCGACCTCGACGTGAGCTACAATCACCGCGGCATCGAGAAAGGCGTGGAGCAGAGGGACTTCAACCAGGCGCTCTACCTAATCGAGCGCATCTGCGGCATCTGTTCGCACGCGCACGCGACGAACTTCGCGAAGGGCGTCGAGGAACTCATGAACCTGGAGATCCCGAAGAGGGCAGCCTACATACGACTCATCGTCGGCGAGCTCGAGCGGATCCACAGTCACTATCTCTGGGTCGGCGTGGCGGGCCATGAGATAGGCTTCGACACGCTATTCATGTATACGTGGCGGGACCGAGAGCTTGTGCAGGACCTGCTCGAGATCATAAGCGGGAACCGCGTGAACTATGCAATCAATTGCCTCGGTGGCGTTAGGCGCGACCTGAATGAGAAGACGATCAAGCTTGCCTTGGACCACTTGAAGAAGCTCGGGGAGAGGGCGGCTTACTATACCCAGCTCGCGACAACTGAGGAAACAATGGTCGACCGGCTGTCGGGCGTGGGGAAACTTCCATACGAGAAAGCGAAGTCCTTGGGGTCCGTCGGTCCGACGGCAAGGGGCTCGGGCGTGGACAGCGACGTGAGGCGGGACGACCCCTACCTGGCATACCCCGAGGTGCCGTTCAAAGTCATCACTGCGAACAACTGCGATGTGCTCGGACGCACGATTGTTAGGGCGGGCGAGCTGGCGCAGTCGATTGAAATGACAAAGTGGGCGCTGGAGAACCTCCCGCCAGGAGAAATCAAGAAAGCCCCGCCAAGGTCCGCGCCGCCCGGCGAGGTCATCAGCAGATACGAGGCGCCGCGCGGGGAGCTGGTGCATTACATCAAGAGCAACAACACCGACAAGGCGGACAGGTTCGGAGTCAGGACGCCGACGATGGCGAACTGGCCGTCGGTGGTCGAGGGCTTGACCGGGCAGAACATAGCCGATATACCGATCGTGGTCGCCGCGATCGATCCGTGCCTGAGCTGCACGTCGCGAACCACATTCGTGGACATCGACCGCCACAAGTCATGGGTCTGGAACTGGGACGAGCTGAGGAACTACAGCATCCGCTGGTACAAGGAGAACAAAGGAATCTATTGGGGTGACTGAGGTGGATGCCTGGCTGGTCTTCCTGTACGTCCTGGTCTTCCCAGGCATCTTCTTCCTGCTGGGCTACAGCTTCTTCGCCGAGTGGTTCGACAGGAAGATGTACGCCAAGATGCAGAACAGGGTCGGCCCGCCGCTAATCCAGCCGTTCGCCGACTTCATCAAGCTGTTGTCCAAGGAGGACATAATGCCGGAAGGGGTCGAGGCGAAGCCCTACAACGTCCTGCCCCTGTTCGCGTTCGCCGCTGTGGCGACGTCGTTCATCTACATCCCGACATTCATGTCTAGCAGTCCGGTCGGGTTCCAGGGCGACCTCCTCCTCGTGCTCTACATGCTGACGTTGCCGACGATTATCCTCTTCCTGGTCGGCTGGTACTCTCACAACACCTTCGCGACGATTGGCGCGTACAGGGCGGTGAGCCAGCTGTTCGTCTATGAAGTGCCGCTGTTCATAGCGGCACTCGGCCCGGCGCTGTGGACCAAGAGCTGGTCGGTCAGCGACATCGTCTCCTGGCAGCAGGGCAACCCCTGGCTGTTCCTGATACAACCGCTTGGATTCATCATCGCGATCATCTGCCTGCAGGCGAAGCTGGAGCGGATACCGTTCGACATACCCGAGGCCGAGACCGAGATTGTCGGCGGGCCTCTGGTCGAGTACTCCGGCAGGAAGCTCGCGCTCTTCCGCATAGCGACTGACATGCTCATGGTGACCGGCGCGTCGTTGATTGCCGCGCTGTACCTCGGGGGCCCCAGCGTCGGGTTCTCCCTCGATTCGCTGCCGTTCTGGGCGGCGGGCGTCATCGGCTTCGTCGCTTTCCTGCTCAAGACCCTCCTGATAGTCTTCCTGCTTTCCTTCATCAGGGCGGCATTCGCCCGCCTGAGGATCGACCAGATGACCAGCTTCGGCTGGAAATGGCTGGCATCTTTGGCGCTGTTACAACTATTCCTCGTGATAGGTATGCGGATGGTGGTCCCTTGACGAAGCCAGGTGCGGTGTTCTCCGAGCTTTTGAGATCCCTGACGAAGAGGCGAGCGACCGTGCTCTATCCGTACGAGAAGGTCGACGTGCCGGCCGATTTCAGGGGAAAGATCGAAGTCAGGGACGACCTGTGCATCGGATGCTCGAAATGCGCCATCGCGTGCCCCGCCGACGCGATAGAGATGGTGGCGGAGAAGGGCGAGAAGAAGATCAGATACAGCGGCAAGGAGATCCCGAGGAAGAAGCACCCCGAGGTCAACCTCTTGAGCTGCATCAGGTGTGATGTGTGCGAGGAGGTCTGCCCGACCACTCCGAAGGCGATCTACATCACGGCCAAGTTCAGTGGCGCTTCGGACAAGAACGTCATACTGGTCGTCCCGACGGTGCCTTGAATGGCGGCCGAGAGCTTCGAAGAGGCGCTCAAGGCCCTCCTGAAGGGCGCGAAGAAGACCGTCGTCATGGCGGTGGGAGACGAGCTGGATCCTCGAGACTGCCTAGGGCACTTGGCAGGACGTAGGATTTCCGCCCTGAATCTGAAGGGAGTCGATGTGCTGCTCACCTCTCAGATGCCGGAGAACTTCACATCAGTCGTCAGGAGGATGAAACCTAGTCATGTCGTCCTCATCGACGCGGCTCAGATGGGCAGGAGTCCTGGTGATGTGGCCATCATAGACTCAGGGAAGATTTCTGCCACTCGAGTCTCCACGCACGCTTTGCCCCTTTCGGTGCTCATGGAATACCTGAAGAAGGAGCTGAAGGTGAAGGTGGCTCTCATAGGAATCCAGCCAATATCCTCAGAGGAGTACGGCGAGGCCGAGCAGCCTCCCGCAATCCAGAGAGGAATCGAGAGACTCGTGAGCGGGATCAGGGCAGCAATCGGCGGCCGAGTTCGGTGAGACGGAAGCCGCTGCGGTCAGGTCCGAGCTCGCGCTCAACTGCAAGGAATTCAAGAAGCAGCGGGCGGCGGGTCCATTACGCTAAGTGCAGATGTCGCCCCTCGATGTATGTCGCCATGCGCTCGATCCCGGGCAGCGTCCTGATTTTGTGCATCATTATCTCGGCCAGATCCTCGGGACCCTTCCCTTTCACTGTCACCAGGTACTCGTACCCGTCGACGATGAAGTAGGTGTCCTTCACCTCCGGTATGTCGTATAGGCCGGAGAAGAACCTGCGCTCGGCGCCAGGCTCGACCGTGAGCAACGCATAGCCTCGAAGTTCGCCATTCCGCTGGTTCATCATGTCCAAGACCGTTCCGATTGATGTATTGCATGGGTGTGGGAGGGTATTTAATTTGTCAAAATACAATGGGGATTGCGGGACATCGGCAAATTACATGGCATTCGTCGCCGCAGACGGCCATTACATCACAATCTATTCCCAGAGTCGAAATTAGTAATATGGATTAGCGTGCCGCCGAACGAACTGAATTTATTCCGACCGCCGGGAACATACTTAATTCAATTAAATCCCGAAAAATCTCAAACGGGTCGTCCTGGCCTCAAGACCAACTGAATCCGACAGATGATTACGATTCACCATCGCTTCAGAAAACATCAGGCGAGGCGAGGCGCTCCTTCAGGATCCACGTGGATGACGAGGTATCGACACCCGGTCGCCTCCGTCACGCGCTTGTGCACTTCGATGGATATCCGGTCTCCCTCTTCAATCGACATTTCCCTCTTGACCTCGATGTGGAACCCCGCGTAGATGGCATTTGGCCCCACGTACTCCGCCAGGATCGAGTGTACTCCGACCACGCCGTCAACTGAGCGGGCGGCGGTCTCCAGCTTCTTGATGAACTCCGGTCCGGGGGATGTCCCGAGGAGCATGGACATGTTCTCCCTGAACAGTCGGACCGCCGCATATGCGATGACCGTCGCGACGATGATCGCCGCGACAGGGTCGGCGAGGGGCTCTCCCCAGATGATGAACAGCGTGCCGGCAAGAGCTGCGACGAGACCAAGTTCGTCATTGATTAGCTCCCTCATCTGAGCCTTGGCCAAGGGTCCGCGATTCTTGATCCGCAGGAAGCTGATGAACGGCACCGCAGAGATCACCATGGAGACGGCGATTACTCCGAGGGCAAGAGGCAGGTTCTGATACACGGCCGCCTCGTGGGTATACAGTCTCGGGATTGCCTCCTCGTACAGCTTGAAGCTCGTGAAAGACATGAAGAGCGTAGCGGCGACGAGGGCGGCCACACCCTGAGCGCGCCCGTGCCCGAACAGATGTTCCTTGTCGGCGCCCTTGCTCGACCAGATCGCCGCGAAGAGCAGGAAGCCCGAGATGATGATATCGCTGAGGGTATGGAAGGCTTCGGCGAAGAGGGCGATCACCCCGGTCACGAGGAAGACGGCTATTTTCAGCACGAATACGACGAGGTAGACGGCCACGGCGAGCTTCAGTGCCCTGATTTCGCTGGTTCCCCGAATCGCCGGAGAGGGTGATTGATTCATTTTGAGTTGCGGGCATAATGGGAAGGGACATGATAAGATTTTTCGGATTGATTTCGGGGGATTCCGTCAGCATCGACGAGAACCTATAAATGGCGAGGCAAGATGCCCGTGAGGAATCCTGCAAGACCCTGACCAGGAGAGTGATAGCATCAGAAAGAATGCGAAGCTGGGAAGCGTCATCCTCGGAATGCTCGTGCTTGCCTCGATGTTCGTTGCAGCGATGCCTCGGACTCCGAGCGTGGCGGGAGACTCCGGGACCCGATCAAGGATCGCGACATTGACATCCGCCCTCGTGCCGACGACGCCGGTTCTGGACGGCCAAGGCACCGACACGGCTTGGAATCAGGCCAATGAGATTGTAATAACCGTCAGCGGTGGTGCGAACCCCGCCGGGAACGTGGACGTCCACCTGAAGTCTGCATACGTCGGCGGCAGAGTGTATTTCCTGGCGCAATGGGCAGATTGGGATGACAGCAAGGACAGGTTCCCTTGGGAATATGATGTCGCGGCAGGCGAGTGGGAACAGAAAGGTGACTTCAGCAGCGTTGATGAGAGTGCCTATTACGAGGACAAGCTCGCGATGATCTGGGACATCGGCGGGACGGTGTCCGGCTTCGGCGGACCCACAGGTGACGGTCCGACGACCACATGCCACAGTGGCTTGCATTACACCAACGGTCCGGCAGAAATGGCGGACATCTGGCACTGGAAGCGCGTCAGGACCGGACCGGTGAACCAGATGGATGACCAGTACATGAACAGCAGCAATGCCGGATGGCCGGAGGGAGGTCGACACAGCGACACCAATACCGGCGGTGGCTACTCCGACAACAACCAGACGCTGAGCTACGAAGACAACGCGGCTCTCCAGGCATACGTGCCAAAGGCATGGGTTCCAACGGCATCGGGCAACGACCTGTACTGGATCAAGAACTCCGATCTCGGTGTCAGGGCCTATAATATAACGAAGGTCTGGACAAACGGCACGATGCAGGACGAGCAGGGCACCTATATTCTAAACTCAACGGTGCAGATTCCAGGAATAATCGTCGCTCCATTCGTCGGAGACAGGGGGAACATCACTGCGGCGGCTCTATGGAGCAGCGGCTCTTGGACTTTGGAGTTCGGCAGGGACCAGGTCACGGGAAGCCAATTCGACGTTCAGTTCAGCGACACCGGTCCGGCTGCGATCTACGATTTCGGCCTGGCCACTTTCAACAACTCGCAGAAGGGGCACAACAAGGAGTCCAACGCGGTCTACGGGTTCGCGTTCGGGCAACCGAACCAGCCGCCGACCACGCCAACGATAAGCACCAGTCCCGCGAGCCCTGTTGCGGGCGAGGCGGTCACATTCACCGCCACGGCAACGGATCCCGATGCAGGAGATTCGCTCACCTACACCTGGGAGTTCGGTGATGGGACGTCAAGCGTCACGGGCAATCCCGCCACCCATACCTACAGCTCAGTCGGAAACTACACTGTGAACGTGACGGTGGATGACGGGCACGGGCATACGAGACTGGCGTCACTGACGATCACGGTGGCCGAGAAGACGGGGCTATCGAACACGGTGGTGATCATCATTGTGGCGGTCATCGTGATACTCGTCCTGTTGATGGCAATTGGGCTGAGCAGGCGGAAGAAGCCTGAGCCACCAGTAGTGCCGCCACCACCATCACAGTAGACCAAAATCGCAGACGGTGGAAATGAGAGAGGGTTAGTCAAGTCCCTCTCCATCCTCATTATTCATTCTCTTGCAGAGGCGATAGTCGGCTTCTTCACTCTCTCATTACGATAGAGGCTTACCTCGGACCACATCCTGATGCAGATCCCCGCCGCCATCATCCAACCGCCACCCCATAAAGACGCCATCAACGGGTTCTCTCGGACTCCGAACCACACGCTCATCAATGTGGGGTTGTCCGTCATGTATGGTCCCATGTGCGTAAGCGGATCGGGTTGATCGTTGACAGTGAAGTTCTGACTCCCCGCACCGAAACCCGTGAAGGTGATGTAGAGATCTCCATCAAGGTTCGAGCGGATCAGCGGGTCCGATACGTAGTGGTAGAAACCACCACTTCCTCGCTGCCACATCATCTTCAGTGATAGGGTGAAGAGATGCCCGCCACCGTCCGAGACGTCAACGATTGCGGTTATTTCCTCATAGAAAGTGTCGCCGTTGATGTCGACACCGCTCGAGTTCAGAAGCTGGAACCTGTAACCCGATGGTATGCTCGATGTTCTATCGGTGAAAGATGTGACATCGTGATTGGAGGCGAAGTATGTGCTCGACGCATAACCAAGGATGAGGAGAGCGACTCCAAGATGGACTAGCTGAGGGCTCGCGCCACGGAGGATGGAGGTGAGTGAGACCCTTCTGTGACTGGGTTTTTGAAGGAACTCGCGACGCGAGTGGATCACAAGCGCAAGGGCCATCAAAGAGAGGGCCGCTCCGATGATGAATCCGATGAGGACAGCTCCCACCAGCGTGCAGATGACCCATAGGCGCATGTCGAATCTGCTCACCGCCAGAGCTAGTAGAACGAGTGCGGCAAGTGAAATGGATGCAAGGATGACATCAAGGGCCACCGATGTCTGAAGGTCAGCCTGGCGCAGCCCGAGCGAGGTTATCCCAGAGCTCCACATCACGAAGGCGAGGAGCAGCGAGATGAGGGTCAGCATCGCCGCCATGCGGAGGCTTCTTGACAGGATGGCGGGAGCCCAGGATTTGGAGATCCTCAGGCTGACGGCGAATACGAGAGCGAGTACCAGAGGGAAATAGAGGGCACCGATGTTTGACGCGAAGAGGAAGTAGCTCGCAAGGATCGTTACGACGAGAATGGCAAGAACTGCGGGCAGTCTCCTCGTGGTGAAGAGCCTCCATGTAAGGATGGCGAAGAGAACCGCCCCGATGGGAATAAGGAGGAAAGGCAGACGGCCTTCGAACTCCGCTGGACTGAGGGCATTCGCACCCAGCATCATCAGGGCGAGAGTCACGAGCGTCCAGAGGACGAATAGCGCGAGGGCGACGCTCATTGCGCTGTCGTCACTGATCCAACTCCCCGGACCTTCATCGGAAGCCTCATCGGAGGGCGAGGTCGCCAGCATCCAGAGCAACGGGATTCCGATAAAGACCATGGCCAGCAAAGCAAAGCCAAGTGCCTCGTTGCCGAAGCTGATCGCGCCGGCGACGATGAGCACGGCGCCGGCGATCCCTCTGATGTCAAGGACAGACCAGACGATTGCTGTCAGGTAGACAACGAGAAAAGCCCAAGGAACGACCGCCATCACACCGGATACGCGCCCCTCACGTTTCCGAATCCTGGCAAAATGGAGCATGAACAGCGCGGCGGTCGCGAGCAAAGATACCGCCATCAGCATGAAGAAAGGAGGAGTCGCCCCCCCAGAGCCGAGGATGTCGAGCAGTCTCGTTCCGAGATCTTCCTGGACGCCGCCAGTGGCGATGAAGCTGTGGACCGAGGCAATGATGCCCGTGCGCGTCTCGAAAGTCGCGAACATCGTTAGGGCGAAGACAATGGAAGCCAGCGCGGGGGCAAGATGGGCGAACTGTCCCTTGCGCCTGTTCCACAGCTGCGCATGGACGAGGGCCGTGAGGGGCAGCCATATCGTCAGATTGGCGGTCTGCACAGGGTCCCATGCCCAGTATCCGCCCCAGCCCAGCACGGTGTAAGACCACAGCGCGCCGATGACAAGCGCGAGGGTCAGGAACAGCCAGGCGGAGCGCGTCCACTGCATCGAAATCCTGGTCCACTTGTCCTTGCCGCTCAACAGGTGGGCTGCGGCGGTGGCGAAGGGAATAGTGATGATTGCATAGGAGGCGAATTCCAGCGGCGGGTGGACGACCGTGAGAGGGGTAAGAAGCAGCGGACTCAGGCCTAGTCCATTCGCTGTGCTGGGATTCGCGAGGTACTCCGGCGGCGTCGGACGGAAAGGGTCAGAGACAAGAAGGATGCAGAGAAAGGCCGCGAGGATGATGAGGAGGATGACGGAGCTGAGCGACCTCAAATGCGCACGCTCTTCCGAGTCGTTTTTTCTCCAGATAAAGAACAGGAGACTCGACAATGACAGCAGCCACGTCCAGAGGAGCAGCGATCCTTCGTCTCCCGCCCAAGCCCCCGCAAGCCTGTACTGGAGAGCATAGTCCGTTCTGCTCTCGCGGAGAACGTAGTATATCGTCATGTTCGATGAGAGGAAGTAGTACACCATCAGGAGAAACGTCGCAGAGATTACGCTGAAATCAACCAGGAGAAGTATCTGGGCAAGTCTCTTGGCGATTATCTGGCCTTTGAGGAGATGCAGTGAAAGCGAGGTCGCAGAGGCGGCCGTGAGTATCAGCGAGATCCACATCAGGGCGGAGCCCTCATTCATCTGCTAGTCCTCGAGGGTTGACTGGACTCCGCACTTCTCCCGAGATATAAGTAAGTCGTGATTAGGCGGTGCCGCGTCTGCTGAATTTCCAGGAGCACCAAGTGCCTTCAGGCAGCTTGTCGGGCGGGCACGCGACGCACTCGACGCTGACTTCTGGATCGATTTCCTTCACGAACTGCTGGAGGTATCCGAACCTAACGGGTTTGCAGCCGAAGACGTTCAACCCTTTCGAGACTCGGGTATTCTGCACTCGGCAGTCGGCGTTGACGAAAACAGCCTCGTCCTTTCCCTCGACGATCTCCTTGTTCTCCAGATCAAGCGACCAACCGCTCAGGCGCAAAGCCTCCATCACCCCCGCCACACCCTTGCCCTTCAGCACCATGGTCTTCTTCAGCCGCTTTGCCTCTATCGAGGCCATCGTCTTCCAGACCCCGGCATCGATCTCAGTCGCGGCGACCGTGCCGAACCTCTCCTCGATTCCGAGATAGTAGAGGCCATCGACAGACCACATATTCCTAAGGTGCATCAGCAGCAAGTCGACGATTTTCTCCTTGTCCATTTTCATTAGGGCCTTTCTGTCATCCGCGCGTGCGTCCGTCATCATCACCACTTCTGGAAGGCTTCCTTAGCTGAACTTACCGCCTCTCTCGAAAAAGGCTGTGGCATATACCGTTTGTGTTTCGATTTTGGCGTGTCAAATCCAGTGATCACATTCCTGGAGAGACCGCAATACCCCCCATGCCCGGGCTGGCGAAGGGGCAGGTCGCACGGATAATGGAGGTGATGGAAGGCGGGATTGTGTTTGTCTATCCAATAGTCATGAAGTGGGGCATCGCTCCTCGGTGGGTCAGTGGGCTGCGGGTGTGGGCGTTTCGTCGAAGGAATCTGTGAAGAAGGAATCGAACGAGGCCGAGCGATTCCCCGACGATTGCGGCATTCGGGACACCGTGCTTGAGGCTCCTCCGCGAACAGCCGATGTTCATGCCCTCGAAAGTAACCTCTTGCACGCCGTATCTCACTCTCGGAGAGTCGGAATCGCACCGGTGACGGCGTGCGGCAAGTCTCGGTCAACTGGAACCGAGCTCCGGAGACGGAATCGGGCCGCGGGCGGTCAGCGGCGGTCCTCCGCAAGCCGGAACCGGGTCTCGGAGAGTTGGAAAGAGTCCAGCGGACGGTTGTCAGCGAGTCCCAGACAGCCGTCTCCGACCTCCGCAACAGGAATCGCGCCCCCGCAAGCTAGCACCTGTCCGATGACGGCCGTCCGAGAGTCGCAATCGGTCGCCAGACGATCAGATTCGGAGGAAAATCGACTGCCAAAGCCCCCGCAATGACGGACTTTAAGGGAGAAAAGAAAGGACATGGCCTCCCGCCATCGAATTCGGAGCGTAAGAAAGAGAGATTCCGGCGGCGTCCGGTGACCTGCACATGTGGACAACTCCCGTTCGGATGTAGCATGATATGATTCAAGGGAGGATATCATCAGCGCGAAGGTGCCGGCATCGAGTCCTTGAACCCTGTATCTCGATGCCCGGGCTCATGATCTCCCGCCGAAATGGCATATCAATGTGATAGCGGCAGCGAGCCGCAAATTGCATATCCACCATGGGCTTTGGAGCCCTCGTGCGCCCGCATGTGACGATCAATTGCGCGATGTCTGCTGACGGCAAGATTGGCTTCGTGACTCGCAGGCAGGCGAAGATCTCGGGTGAGGAGGACCTGCGAAGGGTGCACAAGTTGCGGGCTTCGAGCGACGCGATTGTCGTGGGGATAGGGACCGTGCTCGCCGATGACCCCAAGCTAACGGTCAAGCCTGAGTATGCGAAAGGGAGGAATCCGATAAGAGTGATCCTGGACTCTAAGGGCAGGACGCCGAGCGACTCCCATGTCCTCGACGGCAAGGCGCCCAGCATCATCTTCACGAATCGCAGGTGCAACAGGACATTCCAGAACGCGGAGGTCATCCGGTGCGGGGACGCTCTCGTCGATTTGGCGGGTGCGCTGGGCGTACTCTCGAAACGGGGTGTCAAGAAGGTGCTGGTCGAAGGCGGAGAAGCGGTGATCTGGTCGTTCTTGAGAGAGGGCTTGGCGGATGATTTGAGGATATTCATCGGCAGTCTCATACTTGGCGGGAAAGGGGGACCGACGCTCGCTGGCGGGTCAGGAGTGACGAGAATCGATGACGCGATCCCGCTCAAGCTCCGGAGGCTGAGGAAAATTGGCAACGGGGCACTTCTGGAGTATGTGCCCGCCAGGTCCCTTAAGAGGTGACAAGTAAAGGCGGTCTTAAATAGGCCGCGGCACCCTGTGGGGGAAGGCGCCTGACAATGAAGGTGAGGGACGCGGCTCTCCTCGTCGTAACAATTGTGCTCCTTTTAATTGGGAGCATACTGAGCGTCTTCTCCCTCATGCACACTGTTGAATGGAGATATGAAGTCGATATCGATGCTCCCTCAACCGTCACTTGGAGCGTCTGGATTCCAGCGCCGGCGGTGGACATGGACCTGAGGTCTTCTGGCGATGTCATCTCGTTAGGCAAGGTGGACACGCCCTACGGCATGCTTGAGAACGTTACAGGATCGGGGCAGGTCGTCATAACCTATCTGCTGAGCAAGACGCTGCTCAAGACGACCTCGTTCGATGAGGACTTCGCCGAATGCGCAATCGGTTTGACAGGCCATGAGGGTCTTAACGTGCTTAGGGTCTGGAGAACGAGCTCCGACCCTGGCTCCGACATCTTGATCTACGCCGTCGTGACCTGCTCCAGCACCGGTCTTTCCGGCTCACTCCAGTGTGGCGGTCCAGGGTACAGTTGGGATCTTCACACTGGCTGGAACTCAATCGCCACGTCTGTGGGTGACTGCTCAGCCCTAATCACCGATCTCTATGTGCTGGTTTCCGAGGTGTTGATAGGCACAGGGATTGTTGTTGGAGTCTTTTGTGTCATCCTGATTGTTCGGGATAAGAGAAAAGGGAAGGCGCGGCCGACTCCCGCCCCGACGCCACCGCAACTTCAATAGGACTCGAGGACTTTCTGGAGCTGCATGGATTCCGCCCCGCCAAAACTCCTCTGCGACCACATGCTCGGCAGTCTGGCGAAGTGGCTGAGGCTCCTCGGCTACGACACGCTGTACCCCGGGCCGCTCGAGGACAGAGAGATGGCGGCGAAGGCGTATGACGAGGGGCGCGTGCTCCTCACAAGGGACAAGGACTTGGCGGCAAGGGTCCAAGGGTCCGTCTTCGTGGCGAGCGATGACCTCGACGAACAGCTCAAGTCTGTCGTCGAAGCTCTGCACCTCGATCTCTCGAACACGCTCTCCAGATGTTCGGTATGCAACGCGCCAATAATTGAGGTTGACCGGGCCGAGGTCGAGCATGAAGTCCCGCCAAAGGTTCTCGAGATCCAGGACAAGTTCTGGAAATGTCCATCTTGCTCACGCATTTATTGGCGAGGGAGCCATTGGAAAGACATGCTCGGAAGAATCGAGAAACTCGAGAGTGAGCTGGGCAATAGTCCGAGCCAGACTTCGCGCAAAGACTAATAGCCCAACGCGATTATCCGCCAAAGGTCTGGAAGATGAGGGGATCCCTGGTCCTCGAAGACGGAACAATCGTCCAGGGAATATTTTTCGGCGAAAACAAACCGGTCTTCGGCGAGCTCGTCTTCAACACGAACATGACAGGTTATTGCGAGGCCCTGACTGATCCCTCCTATCGCGGGCAGATTCTGATGATGACCTATCCGCTGATAGGCAACTATGGCGTGGATCCAGCCACACTCGAATCCAAGGAGATTCAAGTCAGAGGCTTCGTGGTCAGGGAGGCTTGTCGCATCCCGAGTCATCCGAATTCCAAGATGGGGCTCGGCGATTTCCTGAAGAAGTACAGCATCCCGGGAATCTCTGGGGTGGACACCCGCCAGCTGACGATCAAGACGCGGGAGCGCGGCACGATGAAGGCCGCGTTCGGCATGGACGGCGAAGACCCCGATTCTCTCCTGAAGAAGGTCAAGGAGACACCGTTCCCGGACACGGGCAATCTCGTCGCAGAGGTCAGCTGCAAGAGACAGATCGCTCACAAGGGCAAAGGCCCGCACAAGTTCGTCCTCATCGATTGTGGTGTCAAGGCAAACATAATCCGCGAGGCGCTGAACTTCGGCAGCGTTGTCCAGGTGCCTTTCGATACGTCGAGTGACGATGTGCTGAAGAATCTTCCTGATGCCGTGATAGTCTCGAATGGCCCGGGCAATCCGGCGCACCCCGAGATACTCGCGACGACAGTGAAAACGATCAAGGAACTGCTCAACCGCGTCCCGGTGACGGGAATCTGCCTCGGCCACCAGATGATCGGGCTCGCACTTGGCGGGAAGACGTTCAAGTTGAAGTTCGGTCACCGCGGCGGCAACCAGCCAGTGAAAGACCTCAGGACAGGACGCGTCCACATCACGTCGCAGAACCACGGGTTTGCGGTGGATGCGAAGAGCCTCGAGGGGACCGGGGCGGTCGTCACGCACCTGAACCTCAACGACAACACCGTGGAGGGCATCAGCCACGAGGAGATGGCGGTATTCTCGGTGCAGTATCACCCCGAGGCCAGCCCCGGGCCGCTGGACAACAAGTACATCTTCGCGGAGTTCGCGCGGCTGGCGGGGAGGCGTTGAATTGCCCCGCCGCGTCGACATCAAGACAGCGATGGTCATAGGCTCCGGGCCGATAGTCATCGGGCAGGCGGCGGAGTTCGACTACTCCGGTTCGCAGGCGTGCAGGTCTCTGAGGGAGGAAGGCGTCCGCACGATACTCGTCAACTCGAACCCCGCCACGATACAGACAGACCCAGACACCGCCGACGCGGTATATGTGGAGCCGCTGACTGTCGAGTTCCTTGAGAAGATAATCGCGAAGGAACGGCCGGACGGCATCCTGTCTGGCATGGGTGGACAGACTGGATTAAACATGTGCTCGGAACTCGCGGAGCACGGCGTCCTGAAAAGGTACGACGTTGAGCTGCTCGGGACGAGACTGGAGGCGATCGTGGCGGGAGAGAACAGGGAGGAGTTCGCCGCGCTGATGAGGCGGATAGGTGAGCCGATTCCCAGGAGCGCCGCGGTGAAGTCTGTCGATGCGGCGAAGAACACCATTGAGTCCCTCGGTGGCTACCCAGTAATCATCCGGGCCGCTTACACGCTGGGCGGGACCGGGAGCGGAATAGCGCACGATTATGAAGAGCTGGAGAGAATAGTCTCTCTCGGGATAGCGTATTCCAGGATCAAGCAGGTGCTCGTAGAGGAGAGCGTCCTCGGCTGGAAGGAGTTCGAGTACGAGGTGATGCGGGACGCGAATGACAACTGCATCACGGTCTGCAACATGGAGAACATAGACCCGATGGGCTTCCACACAGGGGAGAGCATAGTGGTCGCTCCCGCACAGACGCTTAGCGACAGGGACCATCAGATGCTGAGGTCTGCCGCACTCAAGATCATCCGGGCTTTGGGCATCGAGGGCGGGTGCAACATCCAGTTCGCCGTGCATCCTAAGACGGGGGAGTACAGGGTGATAGAGGTTAATCCCAGGGTCTCGCGATCCTCCGCACTCGCCTCGAAAGCCACGGGGTATCCGATTGCCCGCATCGCCGCCAAAATCGCCATAGGGCTGACCCTGGACGAGATTCCCAACGCAGTCACGAAGCGCACGCTCGCGTCCTTCGAGCCGACCCTCGACTACGTCGTGACGAAGATCCCGCGCTGGCCGTTCGACAAGTTCCCCACGGCGGATGCGAAGATAGGCACGTCGATGAAGAGCACGGGGGAGACGATGGCGATAGGGCGGACCATCGAAGAGTCGATGATGAAGGCGCTCAGGTCGACCGAGACAGGGAAATGCGGTCTCGAGCCGGAGAAATGGGATGAGGATTCGCTGATTGAGGAACTGCGGCACCCGACTGACAAGCGCGTCTATGCCGTCGCCGAAGCGTTGAGGCGTGGTTACTCTTCGGAGAAAATCGCGGACCTCACGAAATGGGACGCGTTCTTCATCGCGAAGATGGCCACCTTAATCGAGATGGAATCGAGGCTGAAGAAAGGGCCCGTAAACCGGGAACTCGTCGTCGAGGCGAAGAAGCTCGGTTTCGGGGATGAGTACATATCGCTCCTGACGGGGAAATCGGAGGAATCGGTCAGGAAGCTCGCGCCCCGAGTGACGTACAAGATGGTCGACACATGCGGGGGCGAGTTCGAGGCGAGCACGCCTTACTTCTACTCTACTTTCGAACTGGAGGACGAGGTCAGGGAGATCGAGAAGCGCAAGGTTCTCATCGTTGGCGCCGGTCCGATAAGGATAGGTCAGGGAGTCGAGTTCGATAACTGCTGCGTTCACGGCATCATGGCGCTTAGGGAAGAGGGCGTCGGCGCACTCATTGTGAACAACAATCCGGAGACCGTGAGCACTGACTTCGATGTCTCTGATCGTCTGTACTTCGAGCCGCTCATGCTTGAGGACGTTCTGAACATCATCCGGAGGGAGAGACCGGAAGGTGTCATACTTCAGTTTGGCGGGCAGACCTCTGTCAACCTGGCGGTTCCTCTGAGTGAAGCTCTCAGGGCGGAAGGGTTGAAGACTCGAATCCTAGGAACCTCCCCGGAGTCGATCGACATGGCGGAGGACAGGAGGAAGTTCGAGAAGCTGATGCGGCAGATCGGCATCAAGCAGGCCGAGGCGGCAACTGGTTTCTCATTCGAGGAAGTGAAAGACCTCGCCGCGAAGATTGGCTATCCGGTCTTGGTCAGGCCGTCCTATGTTCTTGGCGGGCGCGGAATGGAGATAGTCCACAACGAGGAAGAGCTTGAGCACTACATGAGGAACGCCACGATAATCTCGAAGAAGCACCCCGTCCTCGTCGATAAATATCTATCGCACGCCATAGAAATAGATGTGGACGCGGTGAGCGATGGGAAAGACGTGTTCATCGGCGGGATCCAGGAGCACATCGAGGAGGCGGGGGTCCACAGCGGCGACGCGGTTTGCGTGCTCCCCTCGCAGACCCTCTCGCAATCCGTGATGGCGAGGATCAGGGAAGTCACGATCCAGATATGTCGCGAGCTCGGCGTGATCGGGCTCGTGAACCTGCAGCTTGCGGTGAAGGACGGGGAGGTCTACGTCCTCGAGGCGAACCCCAGGGCCAGCAGGACGGTGCCTTACGTCTCCAAGGCGATTGGAATCCCTCTCGCCAAGGTCGCCACGAAGGTCATGCTCGGTCACAAGCTGAAGGAGCTGGGGCTGGTGGGCGAGGCCAAGATACCTCACGTGGCGGTGAAAGCGCCGGTCTTCCCGTTCCAGAAGCTGCCGGGCGTGGATGCGATCCTGGGGCCGGAAATGAAGAGCACGGGCGAGGTGATGGGTATCGACTCGACCCTTGGCGCCGCCTACTACAAGGCCATGGTGGCCTCGGGAAATCCGCTCCCGAATGCGGGGGCGATCTACGCGACCATCAGAGACGAGGACAAGGACATGTTTGTCACCATTGCGAGGAAGCTCACAAGCTCAGGTCTCAAGATATTCGCCACGAAGGGCACCAGCGACTACCTGCGGGAGCACGGCGTCGATGCGACCACCGTCTACAGGATAGCCGAGAACAAGTACCCAGACGCCCTCGGCCTGATGAGGAGGGGCGAGATCCAGCTTGTGATCAACACGCCGACGGTTTCATCCGGCGCTAGGCGCGATGGATACATGATGCGGCGATTGGCAATCGATTTGGGCATACCTTTCATAACTACGATTCAGGGGGCGAAGGCGGCTGCAGATGCGATCGAGGCGGTCAAGAAGGCCGAGCTGGGAGTCAGGTCATTGCAGGAATATGCGAAGATGGCACGTTCTGGATAGGTCGCAAGTATTATCACCAGCGTCGCCCCTGATACGTCTCGCGAAGATGGGATGAAGATGCTGGGGCAACCTCCATCACAATATCCTCCGCCGCATGAATGGGATTATCTGGGAGCGCCGAAGCCAAAGCGCAGTGAAAGCCAGATCGTGATGATCGTCCTTGTCATCGTGGCTGTCGTCATCATAACTACCGTGGTCGTGGCCGCCGTCCTCTATATCATGGTATCTGATATCGTCGATGGTGTGGGGTCAGCAAGGCCGGTCGTGACTTTCCAGGCTCCAGTCGAGGGCGGGGGCGCCTCCAACTACACGGCGACCATCTCAGTCGCAGCAGCATCAGACCCGATCAGCACATTCCCGGGTTTCAAGGGGCAGGTCGCCAGGGATGGGGTGCCGCTGGCCCCGGGCGGCCGTATGCTGTATACGGGTACCCTCATCGCGTTTGGTCCCAATGTGACATTGGTAGTCAGAGACCTGAACGGCGACAGCAGGCTGAACCCGGGGGACTCGTTCCTGATTTATGGCATGACCGGGGTCCATGCGTGGAGTTTCTCTCTGATATGGGGCGCTGATGGCAGCGAGATAGTGTCGTCCACATGGTCAACACCATAGCCGGACACTCTCCATGATTCCAGAGTTCTCCGGTATATGCCGCCGATGTCACAGCAGGCTAGAGACTCAAGGAAAAGCAGGTGGATGGTCGCGCGAGGTCTCGTCGGGCGGAAACATTTATCGCGACGGCGGCTATCGTTCAAGACTGTAACCGATGGCGGTAAGGAGGATTTCACGTGACACCAGCTGACATGGGAACGAGCCAGGTCTTTGGCATAGTTGGAGTCGGGCCAGTGGGGAGCATCCTCGCGGGCCACCTCGCGAAACACGGGCAGCGTGTAATTCTCGTGGACATCCTGAAGGAGCACCTTGACGCCATCAAGACGAAAGGTCTCACGGTGTCGGGCTTCACTCAAATCAAGGTCAAGATAGAGGACGTCTGCTATTCGATCGCGGAGCTCAAGAAGCACAGGGTCGACGCTGTCTTCGTCTGCGTCAAGGCATCGATACTGCCCCGTATCATGAAGGACTTGAAGGCGTCGGTGACGCCTGGCGCCTACGTCATAAGCTACCAGAATGGCCTCGACACCGAGAATCTGATCGCACAGGAGTTCGGGAAGGAGAGGACGCTCCGCTGCGTCGTCAACTACGCCGGCAACATAATCGGGAACGGCCACGTGGACATGACGTTCTTCAACAAGCCCAACTACGTCGGCACGCTGGCGGGTGGCGCGGAGGAATACGCGAAGCAGCTCGCTGAGATCATGACATCGGTGGACCTCGAGACGAAGTTCACGGACAACATCAGGAAGTACACATGGGAAAAGACGATCCTGAACGCTGGGATGAGCGCCCTCTGCTCAGTGACGAAACAGATGATGAAGGACGCGATGGACTTCCCCCCGACCCGCCAGATCGTCGAGGGGCTCGTGAAGGAGGGCATCGAGATCGCGAAGGCGGACGGATACGACTATGGCCCGCAGTTCTTCGACTTCTGCATGGGCTACCTGGGGAAGACCGGACGCCACAAGCCGTCGATGCTCGTCGATGTGGAGAACCAGAGACCGACGGAGATCGACTTCCTCAACGGCAAGATTGTTGAGTTCGGAGAGAAGTTCAACATGCCGACCCCGTACAACCAGACGGTCACCAGCATCGTGAAAGCCCTCGAGGCGGGCTACAAGAAGCCGTGAATACCCGCCAGAAAGGCAAGGGATGAAATCCAGAGACGCCATATGAGCGACGGTCCATGACCGAGACAGGGCAACGGAAGGAGATCCGCGCCGCCGCCGAGCTGAAGCAGCTATTGACAGACTACTACCATGAGCTCGATTCAGCCCACGGTGAGGGGCAGAAGGTCGCATGGTGCACGAGCGTGGGACCTGCGGAGGTCCTGCATGCTTTCGGGTTCAAGGTCTACTTCCCGGAGAACCATGCGGCGATGATCGGCGTGCAGCGAGCCGGCGAAAAGTACATCCCCGTGGCGAACGCGGTGGGCTACTCGCCCGAGATATGTTCCTACCTCACAAGCGACATCGGCGCGTACATCCAGCATTGGACGCCATTGGACAAGGCATACGGCGTGAAGAGCATCCCGAAACCCGACGTCCTCGCCTACAACACGAACCAGTGCAGGGACGTCAAGGAGTGGTTCTCGTTCTACTCGCGTGAGTACAAGGTGCCTCTAGTGGGCATAGACTCCCCCAAGTACATCGGCGAAGTCGAGGACATGCACATCGATGATGTCACAGCCCAGTTCGAGAGGATTATCAAGCAGCTCGAGGGGATCACGGGCGGGAAGCTGGACGAGGCGCAGTTGAAGGAGACTGTCGGGCTCTCCCTAGAGGCAACGAACCTCTGGAAGGAGATACTGGAGACCGCTGCACATGTCCCGTCGCCGCTCACCTTCTTCGATGGGACCGTCCACATGGCTCCGATAGTGGTGCTGCGCGGGGATCGGAGGGCGGTGGATTATTACCAAGTGCTTCTCAGGGAGATGAAGGCGCGGATTGCGGCGGGAGTCGCCGCGGTCGACGGCGAGAAGTACCGCATCTACTGGGAAGGCATGCCGATCTGGGGCAAGCTAAGAGCGCTCTCAGAGCAGTTCGCGGAGCTGAGGACATGCGTCGTGGCCTCGACCTACTGCAACAGCTGGATATTCGACGACATGAGGGAGAGCGACCCGGTAAGGAGCATGGCCCTGGCCTACACCAAGCTCTTCATCAACCGCTCAGAACCCGCGAAGGAGCAGTACATCGCCGAGATGGCGAAGAGGTTCAAGGTCAACGGAATACTCTTCCACGACTCCAAGACCTGCCCGCACAATTCCAACGCGCGCTATGGCATGCCCTCGAGGATCAAGGAACGGTATGGAATCCCGAGCATCATCATAAACGCCGACCTCAACGACCTCAGACTCTATTCTGAGGAGCAGACGAAGACAAACATCGAGGCTTTCGTCGAGCAGATGGAGGTGGCCTGAAGGCATGCCCCTAAAGTTGTTCGCAGGCATCGATGTCGGCGCATCCGCCACGAAATGCATGATGATCTCGGAGGAGAAGGAGGAAGCGGGATACGCGGTGGCGAAGACCGGGATAGATCTGGCGGGAGGCGCGAGGAAGGTCTTCGAGGACGCTTTGTCGAAAGTCGATGGCGGCGGTGTCGCTGTTGCCCGGATCGTCTCCACGGGTTTCGGCAGGAAGAACGTCCCGTTCGCGGACGCGTCGAGGACGGAGATAAGCTGCCAGAGCATGGGTTGCTACTTCCACTTCCCGAGGGCGATCGTGATTGTCGACATCGGCGGCCAGGACACCAAGGTCATCAGGACAGACGCCGACGGGAAGCTCAAAGGCTTCAAGATGAACCGGAAATGCGCGGCGGGGACTGGAACGTTCCTGGAGGAGATTTCACACAGGCTCGACGTCTCTCTCGAGGAGATGAACGCACTGGCGATGCGGTCGAAAGAGGACGTGGAGATCGGCGCGTTCTGCACGGTGTTCACCGGCACCGAGATACTCGCGAGGATCAGGGAAGGCGTGAGCAGGGAGGACCTCGCCAAGGGCGTCTATAAGTCCGTCGTGAAGAGGGCCATGGAGATGGACACTCTTGTCGGCGATGTCGTCCTCACCGGAGGCGTCGTGGCCCATAACACGATACTATACGACATGTTCAGCGATATTCTCGGACGTACGGTCCTCACCCCGCTAAAACCGCAACTCACCGGCGCGTTCGGCGCAGCTCTCTACGCGCACCAGGAAGCGGAACGACCCCGTCTCGAATAATCAGGAGGAGATATCCACACCGAACGCCCTCAACCGCTTGGCTGTCGGTCTGCCGTTCTCGTCCCAACCTCGTGCATCGTAATACGCCCTGATCGCCCGATCCAGCTCGTCCTGCGGAATCGCCTCCGACCTGTCCTTGAATGGAAGAGCGGACTCCTTGAACCTCTGCGGCAGGTCATCGTCTTTCCTCGACAGCCCCATACGCACGGAGAACATCCTCGCGAGATTGTACGCCCTCTCCCCGACCCTCATCATCTCACCGCGGTCCATCCTCAATCCCGTGACCGCCGAGGTCATGTCCCGCACGAGGGGCAGATTCGCCGTGTCAGCGCTCTCGTCTACATCGAACACGCAGAGCAATAAGGAGTTCACGAAGGATCTCGCATCTTCGAACTTCTTCAGGACCTCCGCCTTCCCGTCCATGACGAACCTGTTCATGGGCTTGTCAACGCCTATGTCGGGCGCGGCGACCTTGCCGATCTGGGTGTCGTGGAAGCCCTCCATGTGGCTGGCGCCCCGGGGCGATACTGCGTAGCTCAGCCCGAGACCCTTCTTCCCCCTCGGTTCGTGCATCGCTACCTCCAGCCCCTTGACATGCATCGCGAAATCCTTGCCGCCGGCCCATTCGCTCACCGCCGCCACGCCCCCGGCGAGTATGTCCCCTATCCCCTTCCGGTGCGCGATCTTTCCGATGAGCTCGCAGGCTCTCTTGCAGTCGCCCCACTGTATCACGTCGTCGATGAGGCCCAGCTCCGAGGCCTCCATTGCGTAAGCTATCACGTTCCCGGTGCTGATGGTGTCGAGCCCGTAGGCATTGCAGAGCTGGTTCGCGAGCGCGATCCACTCGAGCTTGTCGTTCATCTGGAGCGAGCCGAAGGAAGCGATCGTCTCGTACTCCGGCCCGCCATAGTCGGGCGTGACCTTCTGCCCGCCGGCCTCGGTCTGCACGACTCGCTTGCACCTGACGGGGCACGATGCGCACGTGTCCCTGTCGACCATGATCGTGTCGTGCATGGTCTCGCCGGATATCCTGGAGGACCCTGCGAAGCTGCCCGCCTGGAAGTTCTTGGTCGGCAGGATGCCCATATGGCTCAGCGCCTCGACGCCGCCGGAGGTTCCATATTTCCCGAAGGAATTCATGTCCTCGGTTAGGAGGGTCTTGGTGTACGCCCTTCTGGCCTCGTCGAAGGCCTTAGGGTCGTGCACAGAGGGGTTGAGGTTGCCTTTGACTGCGACTGCCTTGAGGTTCTTGGAACCCATGACGGCCCCCACGCCGCACCGCGCGTTCGCGCGGTTCCTGTCGTTCATTATGGCGGCGAAGCGCACCTGGTTCTCACCGGCAGGCCCTATGCAGGAGACTTTGACGTCCCTGCCGTGCTTGGCCCTCAGCCAGTCCTCCGTCTCGCCGCTTGTCTTTCCCCAGAGCTCCCGAGCGTTGCGAAGCTCAGCTGAGCCCTCCAGGATTGTGAGATACATCGGTTCGCTGGCGGCACCGCGGAACATCAGGCCGTCATAGCCCGTCCTCTTCAGCTCGGTGCCGAAGAAGCCGCCGCAGTACGCCTCACCGAAGAAGTTGGTCAGGGGGGAGTGCGTCACGACCACGTGCCTCCCGCTCCCGCCAATCAACTGCCCCACGAGGGGGCCGGTCATGTAGGTGAGGATGTTCGATGGGGAGAGCGGGTTGGATCTGTGGTATTCCTTGAGGAGAACCCTCGCAGCCAGCCCCTTGCCGCCGATATACAGGCGCTGCCAGTTCTCCGGAAGGGGGTAGTCCCTTATCCTCCCCTTGGTCAAATCAATGTCCAGCAGCTTCCCAAAAAGGCCGTCCACCCTATCCCGGGCCAAGTATCCCGAGCTTACCTAAAAAGGTGGCGTTTCAGAACCGGTGGTGTGCGGAAAATAGGGAAAGGTGGAGTCGGGCTCCTCGCCCGACTCCTTCTCGTCCAATTCTATGGTTTCGGCTCTTCCGGCTTCACCTCGGTCTCGGGCATTTCCTCAGACTTCTTCGATTTGCCTCTCTTGCCCAAGATGTACCCGATTGCGACGCCGACGATCAGCATCACGATGCCAATTCCGGCAATCACCATGGTCGCATCCCCGGCCCCGGTCGAGCCGGAGACGGAGGAGGCCTGCACGGTCAGCTTGAGCGTGTGAGTTGCCGTGTCGTATGGGATCCACGAAAAGGACACGGTGGCGGTTCCTCCATTCGGGTCCACCCACACTTCCTGTATGGAGAATGGCTGGTCGTCCACACTGAGCAACACTCTCGCCACGTCTCGCACCGGCCCGCTGTTGGTGACCGTCGCGGTGACGGTGACCTTCTGACCGACCGAGCTGGACGGAATCTGAAGGTTGGACAGCGTGAATATGCCTGCGCCAACCAAGGTTCCGGCTTGCGTCGTGCCTTCGGCGATGCTCTTCTTCAAATCGAAGGTCAATTCGGCCACGTCGGTCATCGTCGTGGTGGACGTGGGAGGAACGATGTTGAGCCTCGCCGTGCCTGTGCCGTCAGTCATCGCTGACACGTTTCCAGCGAGCCTGGCTTTGACCGTCGCGTCTTGTACGGGGTTGCCGTTGTAGTCCTTCACTTTGATCTCGTAGGTTCGTGCCTCGCCGACGCGGACAATCGTGGGCGAGGGCTCATAGCTCGCTATCAGTACGGCGGGCGGTGTCAGGAATGGGAAGGATACCTCGAAGGGTACACTCCCGACCTGTCCTCCAAGAGCCCAACCCGTGCTCGTCACGACTGCTGTGTAGAACATGGCCGTGTCGATTAGGTTCTTGGGCTCGGTCCACTGCGCCTTGATCTCGCCGTTGGAGTCGGTGAGGAACCAGCCTATCTTGGTCGCACCTTTGCCAGGCCGCAGGTCGCCTTTTCCGCGGTAGATTG
>Ga0315277_10000184_pt1 | contig 106225 bp, 113 predicted proteins | sample YL17G05_15_MG_FD_203695 | JGI IMG/M metagenome (GOLD analysis project Ga0315277, IMG submission 203695) | Sediment microbial communities from Yellowstone Lake, YNP, Wyoming, USA - YL17G05_15 | ecosystem: Environmental > Aquatic > Freshwater > Lake > Sediment | place: USA: Wyoming | collected...
CCTTCTTCTTCCATTTTCCTTGTTCTTGCCAGCGCCGTGCCTACAGAAATGTCGCATTGCTTAGCGATTTGCCTCGAAGAAAGCCTAGCGTCAAGAACTAGTGCTTTCAAGATTTTGACGTCTGTCTCGTCTAAACGCATACTCTGCCACCCACATTATACACTCATACAGTTTGCGCCTCGCATATTTAACATTTGTCTTCTCTTTCTGCAATAAGACTTATATATTTACAGACAGTTCTCGTGTTTATGTAAATCTGCCTACTGAGGTTACGATATGCTCCGCAACAGATTGCAGACGCATCCAAGCTTCGACGCCCAACTCAAACTCGTGAAGAATGCAGATTATGTCCTTCTCCACTTCACGGACATACTAGGCTACTTGAAGGGCAGAACAATACCAGCAGAGCAAGCTGAAAATGCCATAGCAGAAGGCGTACCTTTCGACGGTTCTTCCATGGTCGGCGGCACCAGCATAGAGAACAGCGACATGATAATGAAACCGGACCTGTCCACGTTCACAGTCTATCCTTACTACTTCTACGACAAAAGCGTCGCAAGCTTCCTCTGCGACATAAGAGAACCTGATGGAAAACAGTTCGAAACTGACTCAAGAAATATCCTTCGAAAGGCCACGGAAAAGATGTTGACCCAGGGGTATCAGCCAACAGCCGCAGCCGAACTGGAATTCTATCTTGTCCAGAAAAATGGGCAGGGCGAAATCGAACCCGTTGAAAACCACCTGATAGACAAGCAGCGATACTTTGACAACACACCAGGCCGAGACATGACGGAATCCTACAGGATGGAATTGTCAAACGCGCTATCCACGATGGGAATGACCGTTGAAAGGCAGCATCACGAGGTAGGTTCAGCGCAAAATGAAATCACCATCAGATACTCAGATCCTCTGACCACATCTGACAACATAATGCGCCACAAGTTTGCTGCTAAAGCGGTGGCGGACAAGAAAGGCGGCTGGATAGCCACGTTCATGCCCAAACCATGGTTCGGCAAAGCTGGAAGCGGCATGCACATTCACATTGGACTCTTCAACCCAAAAACGGGCGAAAACCCATTTTATGATGCTAACGGCTATGCACACATTTCGCAGAGATGCCGATACTTCATCGGCGGACTGATGGAACACGCCAAAGCCCTCTGCGCCATCGTTGCCCCAACGGTCAACAGTTACAAGCGGCTCGTGCCAGGTTACGAAGCGCCAGTCTACCTTGCCTGGAGCCAGAGAAACCGTTCAGCCCTGGTAAGAGTGCCAGCCTTTTCGCCAACCAACGGGAAGGAGGCAAGAATAGAATTCAGGTGCCCCGACCCGCTTTGCAATCCGTACCTTGCCTACACAGCAGTTTTCGAAGCAGGATATGACGGCATCCGAAGAAAGATCGATCCAGGCGACCCCGTGGATGCTAACATTTACCTTCTTAGTGAAGCAGACCAAAGAAGACTAGGCATCAAGGTACTACCCGCATCGCTTAAGGAAGCCCTAGAAGAATGGAAAAGCGATAGCATTTGTGAAAAAGCGCTTGGCAAAGAACTCGCAGAAAAGTATGCGGAATTCAAAACGCAAGAATGGCGGGAATATGAGCCAAACATTCAAGACAATAAAAATCAAGTAACCGAGTGGGAAGTGCAGAAGTATCTCTACGGATAGCCCTTCATCAGGCTTTAACCCTCAGCCCACGCACTCTGAAGCTGACCGCTAGACTTTGGGCTTCTGAATCAAGTCCTCAATCTTTGTCTTCTTGAGCAGGTTGACGTGCTTGACTAGTTCAGCGACCACAGACTGAAAGACTTCCTCCCCTTTTTCCACAGAAGCCGTTGTTGATTTGCCAAACACCCCTGAGTCTGTCTCGTCCACCGTGCTTAGTGGAAGTGTCATGCCATCTATCTGCAATGCATGCTTGCGAGGCTCCGTATCCACTGCCCTTCTCATGTTCACGAGATTTGCATGCACGGCCAAGTTCACCGAAGTTTCTTCGGCACCTGCATGCCTTCTTTCCTCAGGCGCGAAAAGGTCTGGCAGGAGCTTCGCTGCCGCTGGCCACCATTGAAATACTGACACAAAGATCCCTTCTTCTCTGAGCCTTCTGGCTAACTCTGTGAGAGCCGGTAAATTGCCTCCATGTCCGTTGATTAATGCTATTTTTCTGATGCCGTAATAGCTAAGCGATAGGCAAGTTTCTCTGACATATTTTTTCAGAGTTTCCGGTGATATGAAGATGGTTCCCCAGAATTGTTTGTGATGGGAGCTCACACCGAAGGGAACCGCAGGTAAGCAAAGCACTCCTGTGCGTTTAGCTGTTTCTTCAGCTATGGCCTTTGCTATCAAGAAGTCAGTGCCAAGAGGGTTTGCTGGGCCATGCTGTTCGGTTGAGCCGACTGGAAGTATTGCAGTGTCGTTCTTTGCGAAGTATTCTTTGGCTTCAGGCCAGCTCATCTCGTAAAGCAAAACTTTCAAGGTCTCACGAGCTTGTTCACGAAATCGTTTTATTAAACCGATTGAATATAAGCTTGCCACTTAAGCCACGGGGAACATCTTTGAAAGCTTTGATTCTTGCAGGCGGCTTCGGCACGAGGCTAAGACCCATAAGCTGCACTAGACCCAAAAGCCTCTTTCCAGTGGTCAACAAGCCTCTGCTGCAATGGACTTTTGAAAGGCTTGCCAAGAGCAAAGTCACCGAAGCCATATTGGCGGTAAACTATCAAACCGAAGCTGCGATCAAACAGCACAAAGTCCCAAAGTGCGGCATACACACCAAATACTCGAGAGACCCACTGGGAAGACCGCTCGGCACGGGCGGCCCAATAAAGAAAGCAGAAAGATACATCGGCGATGGCAGCCCTTTTCTGGCATTGAACGGAGACATATTCGCCGACGTAGACTACACGGAGATCTTGAAGCTGCATGAGCAAAAGAAGGCGATAGCCACGATTGCTCTTCACCGAGTTGATGATCCAAGCAGATACGGAGTTGTGCAGCTTGCTAGAGATAATCGTATAATGAGATTTGTTGAGAAACCACTGCCCGAATCTGCCCCGTCGAACCTGATAAATGCGGGGGCCTACGTTCTCAGCCCCAAAATCTTCGACTACATACCTAAAGGCCAAGCGGTATCCATCGAAAGAGATGTCTTCCCAAAACTTGCCGAGGAAAAAGCGCTCTACGGATACGTTTTCGACGGATTGTGGATTGACATAGGCAAGCCTGAGGATTATTTGCGGGTAAACAAGATTCTGCTGGACTCAGTAAGCGATCACCAGAAATTCAACGTTGAAAAGATGAGAATCCACCGACCGGTGGCTCTTGACAGAGAAGTGTCAATAGGAGAGGGATCAATCGTAGGCCCATACGCAATCCTTGGAAGAAACGTCAACGTAGGACAGAATGCCCGCATTCGAAATTGTGTAATTCTTCCCAACGCTGTAATATCAGACTCCTGCCTACTACACGGCGCAATAATAGGCGACGGCACCTTCATCGGAGAAGGAGCCAAAATCAAAGGATGCATGCTAGGCGACCACGTGAGAATAAAGGATCATGTAACGCTTGCGGAAGGAGTTTCAGTCTGTCCTGCTAAAGAGGTCTCTCAAAGCGTATTAGTCCCAGGAACGATCTGCTAAGAAGGAGAATGCCGTTTCATGTTGAGCCAAAAGCGCTTGTTTGGAACGAATGGAATCCGAGGAGTCGCAAACAAAGAACTGACTCCAATGACTGCAATAAAGATTGGAAGCGCAATAGGAACATTCTTCAAACATGGAAAACTCATCGTTGGATTCGACGCCAGAACAAGCGGCCCGATGCTTGCAAAGGCCGTTGTCTCCGGCTTAAATGCTACGGGATGTGATGTTCTTCTCGCCGGGATGGCCCCAACGCCAACACTGCAATATGCAGTCAAGAAACACAAGACGGCCGGAGCAGTGATAATAACCGCCTCCCACAACCCGCCTGAATACAACGGAATCAAGGTCATCTGGAAAGACGGAATAGAAATCTCCCGAGAGCAAGAAATCGAAATCGAAGAAATATACTTCGACGAGAAGATGCGCTACGCAGAATGGAACAAGCTCGGAACGACGCGAGATCTGCCCGGAGTAATCGACGACTATGTAGAAACCATAAAAACACACGTCAACACGGCCAGAATAGCTGAGAAAAACTACCATGTGGTTGTCGATGCGGCCAACAGCGTCGGCAGTCTGGCGGCGCCCTTCCTGCTCCGCGACTTGGGCTGCAGAGTCACAACCATAAACGCCAACATCGACGGCACATTCCCAGGGAGATTGCCTGAACCACGCCCAGAAAACCTTCAGCAGTTGGCCTCGACTGTTAAGGCCGTCGGAGCAGACCTAGGCGTGGCGTTCGACGGAGACGCTGACCGCTCAGTTTTTGTCGACGAAAAAGGCGAAATCCACTGGGGAGACAAAACATTCGGGCTGGTCGAAAAATACTTTTTGATAGAGAACAAAGGCGAAAAAATCGTCACGCCTGTAAGCTCCTCGAGCTTGGTCAAAGACATAGCAGATGCGTACAGCGGAGAACTCGTGTGGACTAAGGTTGGAAGCGTAACAGTCTCTCAAACCATGAAGAGGTTGAAAGCTAAACTTGGCGGCGAAGAAAACGGCGGCATATTCTACGGGCCTCACAACGCAGTTCGAGACGGAGCGATGGCAACTGCTCTGATTTTGGACATTATGGCTAGAACCAACGAGAAACTATCAGAGCTACTTGCCGAACTGCCGATATATTTCATGGCGAAAGGCAAGATAGAATGCCCAGAAGAACTCAAGGAAAAAGCCCTGCAGAACCTGATCATACAATTCAAAAACCTGAACATAAACACCATCGACGGCGTCAAAATATGGTTCGACGACAAAAGCGCTATCCTAGTACGACCAAGCGGCACAGAACCCATTTACCGATTGTACGCAGAAGCCAAAACTCAGGAAAGAGCATCGAAACTGATCAGTCAATACAGCCTGAAACTCAAAAAAACGATCAGCCGCCTAGGTTGAACAGTTTCCTCAAACATGACCATGGAGGCAACACATGTCATCAACCTTGCACATAAAACCTGAAGATGTCGCTACAAGCGAGAAACGGACAAAATACACGGTTACAATCATAGGTTGCGGACAAGCGGGTGCCCTGTCCTCGTGCCTCTTTGCTGACGCTGGATTCAAAGTGATATGTGCAGACGCCGATCAGACATTAGTGGATCTTTTAGCCAAGGGAAAAACTGCCTTCGCACATCACGACATGGAGATTAAACTCAAGAACCATGTTAAAACTGGCCAACTTACTGCAACAAGCGACATCAAAGCGGCAGTTTCCAAGGGCAGCATAATCATTATCAACACGCCTGTTGAGATCGACCAAAAAGGGAAACCTGACTACTCAAACATCGAGAAAACCTGCAAAATAGTAGGCGCAAGTGCCCACCAAGATTCTGTGATCATCGTAACAAGTACTGTCGGAACTGGCATCTTAGAAAGCACAGTGCGAGAAACGTTGGAAAACACTTCGGGATTCAAGATCGGAACCGATCTTGGCCTAGCCTACAGCCCGCTTCGAATGTCGCAGGAGCAGACTTTGGAAACAAGACCCAGTTATGAACAGATCGTGGCAGCACTTGACAAAACCAGTTTAGACGCGGCCTCAACGATACTGGAGACTGCAACGAGAAGTGATCTAAGGAAGACGCTTAGCGTGAAAACTGCAGAGATAGCTGTACTTTTCGAGGCGGCACAACGCGATGTCAACAATGCGCTTCTCAACGAGCTTGCCGTCTTCTGCGAAAAAGCAGGTGCGGACTACGTAGAAGCACAAAGGCTCCTTAGGACTAATGCGTCTGCCACTATTTTGCCTGCACCCACCGAAGGAAGTACTGAAGATGCAGCCTCTCTGTTATTGGAAGACGCTGAAGATCTTAACACAAAATTGAGAACAGTTGCAGTTGCTAAGGAAATAAATGAAGAAATGGCGAAGCACATAGCCAACTTGATCCGAGACGCATTAAGAAACTGTGGAAAAACCCTAAGAAGGGCCAGAATCTGCCTGCTTGGAATTTCACAAGCGCCCAACATGAAAAGTTCTCCCAAGAAACTAGCGAAAGAACTTGCTAGGATATTGGAGGCAAGAGGTGCCAAGGTAAGCGTCTACGATCCCTATTTCATACACGAAGTCACTGAAACTCAACGTTACCTCAAGAAGAGCCTGACTGAGGCGCTAGAAGGCGCCGACTGTCTCGCGTTAGTTACTCCGCATGATCAGTTCAAACGTTTGAATCTGAGGAAGTTGAAGGCTGTAATGAAAATGCCCGCGGCAATAATTGACCTGGACGGGGTCTTTGAGCCTGACAAGATTGAAAAGGAAGGTTTCACATATCGTGCATTAGGAAGAGGAGTTTGGCCGAAATGAAGAAACTAGGCGTAGCGGTCATCGGCACGGGTTTCTGGGGAAGAAACCATGCTAGGGTGTTCAAAGAGCTGCCTGACACGGAGCTTCTGGCCATATGCGACATAGACGCTGAAAGAGCCAGAACAGTGGCCAATCAATTCGGAGTAAAGCCCTACACGAACACTGGAAGCATGCTGAAAAACAAGGACATTGAAGCAGTAAGCATCTGCACGTGGTCAACAAGCCTTGCCAAAGAAGCACTCAAGGCCTTGAAAGCAGGCAAGAACGTTCTGGTCGAAAAGCCAATGGCTGCGAATGCCAAACAAGCTAAGCAGTTGCTCTCCACAGCTGACAGGGAAGGCTTACACCTTACAGTCGGCTTCTTGATGCGGTTTATTCCTGGATTACAACGCATCAGAAAAGAGGTTGAGGCCAAAACACTGGGCGAACCAGTATGCGCCACCGCAAAGAGAGTCTCTCAATGGCCCGAACGAATAGGCGACGTAGGAGTCGTTAAAGACACTGCCATCCACGATCTAGATGTGATGAGATACGTCTTCAACGAAGACCCCATCGCGGTATACGCGAAAACTGGCAGCATGAGACACGGAAAATTTGAGGACTACGCCCAGATAATGCTCACCTTCAAAGGCGGGCAGAGCGCTTTTATCGAATCCAACTGGCTGACACCCTACAAGACGAGGATACTCACCGTCACCGGAAGCGAAGCCATAATGAAGCTCGACTACATTACACAGGAATTGACCATTGAGAATGCAAAGGAAACACTTCAGCCCAGATACACGTTGCAGGAACCGCTCAAGCTTGAACTTCAGCACTTCGCAAAATGCATAGCCGGCAAAGAAAAACCCATAATAACCGGGATGGACGGTTTGAAAGCCCTTCACATAGCTGAGGCAGCCCTGAAATCCTCAGCCACAGGCAAAGCGGTCAAACTAGAGTAGGGTACCATCACTTCTTTTTCGTCTGGCCTCCGGCCGCGCCAAGCCTGAATGGTTTGCCTTCCAGCAGAATCTTCTCAGGGATTTTCTCCCTCCACTTCCTAAAGAACGGCAGATCTTCATTCTCCTTCCGCAATTCGTCCGGCAGCATCTCTGGAATCTCGTCTCGGATCGGGTACCACCGTAAGCATTTCGGGCATACAATCAGGCCTTCAACTATCTCTTCCTTTTCCTCAAAGACATGCAGTTCAAGTGGATGATGCTTATCGATCGGACAGGCCAATATCTCCATCAGTTTCCTCTTCATATGATCACGATCCTCGACAACAAGTATCGGTGAAGCACTTATTAAATTTGCCAAACTAGCCCTTGATGACGATGTCCAAAGCAACCTGATACCAATTCGGCCCAGTCGACCTGACCACACGACCAAAAGGCACACCAAAAGCATCATGCAAGCCCGCAAGCTTCTCAACGACCTTCAGCCTTACTTTCTCAACGACATCTTCTCCTTTCTTCGCATGCTCGAAATCATAGTAGTGTATCCAGCCACCAGTGGACTTCAAGGCTAGCAAAGCATATGGCAAGTATTCTAGGGCCTTCTCAGGCAGGGGCATGAGGACCCTGTCTGCCACATGGCGAAGCTTCGCTTCAATAACTTCTGCTGCATCTCCGAGTATCGGAATGATCCGTCCATAAGCCCTGTTCACCCTGATGTTCCTCTGCATAAATTGAAAAGCAGCTGGATTGACGTCAATCGAATACACTTTTGAAGCGCTTGAATGCTTAGCGATTAGCAGGGAAAAGCAGCCGACCCCAGCAAACATGTTCACAACCACGTCGCCATGCTTAACCTGCTTCGCGACCCGCATGCGTTCGTGGGAAAGCCTAGGTGAAAAATAGCACTTTGACACGTCAACAGAGAAGAGGCATCCAAACTCGACGTGAGTTGCGGAGGTCTTGTCTTCCCCTGCTACGAACTTGACACTGCGCGTCCTGTAGTCTCCGCGAACAGGGCTTGCCTGCGCTAGTACTGTCTTGACGTTCTGATGAACACGCATGATTGCTGCTGCAACCTCCTGACAATATCTTCGAGAGACTTCTGTCAAGCGAATGACTGCAATGTCACCCACGATGTCATAAGACCTGCAAACCTGCGCCACTTCTTCAGACGAGAGAGACTCTGAAAGAATCTCCTTCAACCTCTTCTTCAAAGGATGCCCAACCGCTTGTAATGTACTAGAAACTTCTGGAAACATTTAAAAGCAAAATCTTTTCCCTCTGTAGAAAGAGGAACTGACATGGAGAATTCACCCACTGGAATCGTCTATGAATGCGTGAGATGTGGAGCAAAAGTGCCATCTGAAGAACTTGAAATGCGGGGCGGTGAGATAAAATGCATAATCTGCGGTTACAGAATACTTAAGAAGGTGAGGCCGCCCGTTGTCAAGCGCATCCCAGCCAAATAGGAAAACTGACCCATAAGCTATGATTCAGACCGTGACAAAAAGGGGTTAGTTGGTTCTTGAAATTCCGGTGTTTCTGCTAGAATATTTCTTTCTCGCCGATTTTGCGAAAAACTCTTCCCTTGAGCTTCACTGGCGGCCCAACAAGTTCTTCAGGTTCTTTTTCAACGGTTTTTCTCTTTATGGTCTCGCCGCATATTCCCTTTGGCAGCAACCGGCGCTTCATACATAGAGCGTACGTGCAACCTGCAACGTCACACATTTCATCTGTCAATCTGCACCATACGTCATCTCGACGGTAGACGGTAGCAGTTTCTGCACATTTGAAGGACTGACAGGTTGGAGAACATGTTTTGGTTTGTGCCAATACACGCACGACCTTTGATCGTCTCATCCTAACAAAATTTCACTAGGGCGATATTGCTTCCACACTGAATATGTCATGCACGAGTTGATATAAACTTTTTTCCCTCAAACTCCTGATTTCAACTCTAGCTCTCATTCTGTCTTGGCCTTGGTCCGTCTTCTCCTGTAAATCTCCAAAGAGAGAATCACGACTACTATCAACACGATCATTATCATGGTCGCAAACTGGCCTGTCTCAACGAGCATCCCAGCCAACATGACGTACCTTTCCAACCTTATCTCAATCGTCGTCGAGCTATCGACAGAAGCAGGCACTATGACAAAAGCTTCTGACTGCCCGACAAAACGAACTGTCAACTGCAGGTCTCCTCCGACGATGCCGTTGAATGCAATAAGTCCGTCGGAGCCAGATACACGTGAGCTTTGGAACCCGCTTCGCTGTAAGGTCACGTTTAAGTTCGGTATCGATTGACCAAAATAATCTACAACTCTGACTGAAATATTTAACCCGTAGAGTTCACAGATGATCGTGGTGCCCACGGTTGTGTCGTTCAAATCCACTGTAGTCTCGTTAAGTTTTATCCCGCCTGCGTAAGCTCCCACTTGATACCTGCCAAAAGTGCAACGCAGGGTCACGTTGCCACTTGCTGACGTGATACCTGAATAGACAAGTCCGCCCTTCAACTCGGCAGCGGTAACGTTGGCAAAGCTGATAGGCTGCAAGTTCCCATCTGTCACGCTTACCTGCAGGTTCATTTTCGGACAGACGATCGGCACAACATAAGAAGCGTTCACAGGCAACTGCAGACCAACTGTAGTGTTAAACTGCATCCCGTACCGTGAAGCATTCAAATCATACGTGATGGGGGCATCATTAAGCAGAGGCAATAGAGAATGTATAATCGATGATCCATTGACGTCTGTGGGGTCAACGCTGATCGTAGATGTCTGGTTCTCCTCAGCCAAACTCAGTTCGACGTCAGGTACCAAGACTCCATCTTCATCAGCAACGACAACCATCAGGTTAGTGAAGTTGCAGTAAAGATCAAACGACGTGCTCGCTTCATTAACTTCCATCGTAAGCCCTCCCACCGCTTGATCTCTATATGACGCATTGCAGACGTAGCTGCCAACCTCAAGTGTCAAATTCACCAAACCCGCTGTGCTACTAGTCAAGTTGGCAACAGATACCAAGCTTTCAAAAATTCTGACAGCCACATTTCCAACAGGTTCATTGGCAAGATTTCTTGTCACAATGCCCACAGCAAGGCCTGGAACGCTGAAGCTCTGAACGTCTGGTGGATTCTTCGTGGTGGGACCAGACACAGAAGTTACGTTTACCATGTAGACTCCTCTTGAAGCATTTGACAGTATAGTGGAATTCACGTAGCGAACTATTCCTGCAGTATCAGCAGTCAGGCTTGTTGAATAGTTCAGATCCATCCCAGTTATTGTCATATTCACGTTTTCGTTAGGCTCGTAGACTGCCTTAATATCTACTGCCTGGTCTCGATGATACTCTGACGAGTTTGTTAATCCGACGTTGAAGGTTTTGCTTGCCACTGTGTCATTAAAGAAGACGCTGTATTGACCCGTGAAGTTGGTGCTTGCCCCAACCGTGAAATCTCCGGGATAGTTGACGATCAACGTGCCATTTCCATCATTTTCAGTTGAAATGTTCCCCAGACTCGTGTGGGATGCACCGTTCGGAACCGTGACTGTAATGTTGGCAACGTTAGTCTTTCCCTGTTCGCCTCCAGTCATGTTTAGAAAAACCTGGAAAGAATCGCCTTCCTGCATTTGAGCAGGAGAGACAAGTTGAGGCAGCACATCAACTGAATATACGGTTGAAACGCTGAAGGTACTTGTCGCGTTTTCCCCCTTCGCAACGTCAACTAGAGTTACAACGTGCGTGCCTGATGTTGTCGGCGGAACCGTGAACGAAGCATTCACGTCATTTCCAACAGCAGTTGCATTTGGAACCATTACCCTGTCGTCCCAAAGTATTTGAAAAGTCCCATTTGCACTGGTTATGTTGGCTGTTAAGTAGATGGTTGTGCCAACATTCCCCGCTACCGGAGTCATGAAAATGATCGTTGTCGCAGCTTTCACTCCGGGCAAAACCGAAACAGCCATAAAAACCGACGTTAAAACGAGAAGCAAACACATCAAAGATTCAGCTTTTCTACATTGAAGCTTCATCAAACAACTTACCCTCGTAACCCACATCAAAGATTGTGAACACTTCTAACACTGAGAACATTTTAAACTTTACCTTTTATTTCCCATCTTTATCTTTCGTTTCCGCTTTTGTAATAGCCCAGCCACGTCCATGCCCCTAATGCATGTGAAGCTTCTGTGCAGGCTAGTACCTTGAGTTGATCTTCAAATGTGTGTTTCTAATACGTATGGATGTAGATTCTCGAAAAGCTGATTGGCCTGAAAAAGCCAAGTACATGAGGGTGTTTTAGAGTTGACAACGGCATATGTGCTAGCAAAGGTTGAAGCAGGAAAGGACAAGGAAGTCCTGAAAGAAGTCAAGAAGATGTCCGGAGTCAAGCAGGCAACCCCAACTTATGGCGTCTATGACCCGCATGTTGAAACATCATTCGACACCATAGAAGAGCTTGACAGGTTCATCTTCGAGATCTTCGAGGCCATCCGCAAAAGTTCCCGGAATAAAGGAGACAGTAACCCTGATCGCTTTCAAAGGAATATGAATGACCAAGATGGGTTGCAGGGAAGTCTACTTTATCAATGCGATGCAGTCGCGTCAAGTCGATTTCTTGATCGACAAAGTCAAAGAGGCTGTGAAAGAAATGAGGCTTCCCCGTGAGTATGACATAAGAATCTACAAAAACGTTTACACTTGCTGCGGAGTAGGAGGCCTCGGCGTGATCGTAGAAGTCATAGGACCAGAAGAAAAAAAGATAAAGGCAATTGATCTGAGAGCCATGTCGAAAATTCTCGAGTTCTGCGAAAAAGAAGGCTACGAAGTAGGACACCATTCTTTCGGACAATATGAATCCATTTAAAACAATTCCTCGACATTTCCTCGTCTTTCTCAGGTTTTGCAAAAACCGATTCAACCACGCCCGATTTTGAAACTGCGAGCTTCCACCGTACCAATTATGACCGTTGTTCTTGAAAACATAATGCTACAACAGATTGCCTCTATAGTTGACGTAGGCTGGGCAGCCTAAGCACCTATCACCGATGTATAGCGTGCAAGTGCTACAATCCGCATTGCATGGCGTGACTTTCTTCTTATCCATGTTAGGTTTGATGGGAACTATCAAAGGCCGAATCGGCGTCACTATGAGGTCGAATTCCATGTTTCTTACCTGCAGGCCTGGCCTCAGGTGAGAATCCACGCATGACATTATGGACCTTATGTTTTCGCCCATAAGCAGAATAGTCATATTGTGTTTTCCAGAGGTCAAGAAACTGTTTAGATACAAAGGACAAGATTCCAAGAATTTCAAAACTTGCTCAACATGATTCGTGGAAACATCGACCTTTGCCAGAAAAAGCTGAGCCTTCTTCACGTCGGTCCCAACCAAACGCGCTAGCGTCCCGCCTTCCTCAAGCTTGCGTACTCTCGCACTTACCGCCGGTTGCGAGATCTTCAATCGGTCTGAAATTTCAGCCTGAGACAATTGGGGATCTTGGGATAGTAAGCATAGAATTTTCTTATCTAAGTCATCGATTGCTCTTGTCATTACTTTCTACTTCCACTGAGGGGCGGACTGTCTTAAGATCTGATGTCTTGCCATATATATAATGCTTCTGGTTAATAAGCACTGTCACCATTTTGCTTATATTTAATAAAGCAAATGCTTATAGGCATGTTCTCACATTATTGTTACATAGGTCCCTTTCAGGGTGAATGGTAATGTATGAGCTTGAATCTTGGGAAAACAAATGCTGCCGCTGTGAAGGCGACGTTCAGGTTAATTTGTATCCTGGAAAAAGGGCTTGCCATCTGACTTGTGGTCCCTGTTTGTACCCGGAAGACTGGGGCAAATGCAATTCGTGTGAAATCGTCGGGCACTGCAAGTACGCTTTGGACTACTTAAGGAGCTTGAAGGAAAACGGCATCAAAAGAGGATGCTACTTCGAACAACAGTTAACCGGGGACGAAAGCCTGTACCACACCATGAACTTTGTTAACGGCCAACAGCAGCTTATGAGAATGACCGGTGAAAAGGCATATCTGGAAAGCCTGAAGAAAACAAATGCCAGAAGCTCCTGTCTGAAAAAATAGCACGTTTCACCACGACAAAAGGGCACTTCTAAAACCCGTAGCCCTTTCCCACAGAGCCTTGCACTACAGATTCTGCCTAGACACGATACGATTTGCAGAACACTTTTTCGATTAACTTCATTTTTGGCCAAGAAAACACACTAAGAAGAAAGCCAAGTCCGCAAGAGCCCAGCTTATTCTCCAGCATTGAAAGGCCAATGAAAAGCAACTTAAGCTGGAAAGAAATAGTACTGTTCAAGTTTCGAGGCACCTTGCATGATTGAGGAGATCCTAAGCCTAGTCAAGGAACATGAACAGTGGCGTGGAAAACAGTGCTTAAACCTTATCCCATCCGAGAACGTTATGAGCCCGGCTGCGCGAAGACTGCTTTCCTCCGAGCTTTCACATCGCTACACTGCAAGAGACCGGTTCTACATGGGAACACGGTTTACAGACGAAATCGAACAGTGTGGCGAGAAACTAGCCAAGGAAGTCTTCAAGGCCGAGACTGCAGACCTGCGACCACTTTCAGGCCACATCGCGGACCTGATTGTCCTAGCCAACTCAGCAGAGCCCGGCGACGTGTTCATGTGCGTCTCTCCGAAAGACGGCGGCTACCCTGGAATGTGGAAGGAAGGACTTGCTGGACTTCTTAAGTTTAAGGCCGTTTCTTTTCCGTTTTCCAAGAAAGACTGGAACATAGAAGCTGAAGAAGCGCAAGAGACTATAGTCCGTGTCAGGCCGAAGATCGTGGTTTTTGGTGCAAGTCTGATCGTTTTCCCGCATCCTGTCATCACGCTGGCTAAAGTGGCTCGCGAAAACGGTGCATTTGTCGGATTTGACGGCTCCCATGTCCTAGGGCTCATCGCAGGCGGACAGTTCCAAGACCCCCTGAGAGAAGGCGCACATGGCTTGTTCGGCTCAACCCACAAGTCCTTCTTCGGGCCGCAGGGAGGCATAATATTGGCCGACAAGGAGCATGGAGAGCGACTGAAAGAGAAGATCTACCCAGCCTTTGTTGACAATGCTCATTGGAACCGCATAGCCGCGCTCACATTAGCGCTGGCGGAGATGAAGAAGTTCGGCAAGATCTACGCAAAGCAGGTTGTCCACAACTCTCAAGCCTTGGCCAAGGCTCTGAGCGACTATGGCTTCCCCGTCATCTGCAAGCATTTAGGGTTCACGCGTTCACACCAAATCATCCTAGACTATGGCGATTATGAGAAGGGCAGAGCCGTGGCTGAAAAGCTTCAAAATGCAAACATCATCGCGGACTGCGTTGTCAGAATCGGCACATGCGAAATTACTAGGCGCGGAATGAAAGAAAGGGAAATGCTGAAAATAGCTGAACTGCTGAAAAGAGCAATCGTTGACAAGGAAAAAGCGGAAAACATCCGAAAGGATGTGACAAAGCTGAGCCGCGAATTCCAAAAAGCCGAGTATTGCTTTGCAGAATAGACTGTTTATCAACCTTTCTTTTCTCAATATTTTCGTCCTAAGGCAGGCACAAGGGGCAACGTAATGTCATTCCCAGAAGACTCTGTTCCAGCTAGGCTCATACAGACTCTGAGAAAGCAAAAGTATCACCTCATAGGCCGACATTCTGCAGTCAAAAGGTGCAGGTGGCTTCATGAAGCCCTGGTTCACGACAGACCATGCTACAAGCAGAAATTCTATGGAATCAAAACGCACCGATGCATACAGATGACGCCTGCACTATTTTACTGTACACAGCAATGTCTATTTTGCTGGAGGGCCCAGAGCGGCGACGTTCAACTAGCGTGGGATGAGCTGAAACTGCCAAGATGGGATGCGCCAGACGCGATCGTGGAAGGCAGCATCGAAGCACAACGGCTGATCCTGACTGGATACAAAGCTAACCCCAAGACAGACCAGCAGAAATTGAAAGAAGCCCTGACGCCTAAGCATGCAGCAATAAGCCTGACCGGCGAACCAACACTCTACGAGCAAATAGGAGATCTAATCCACGCCTTTCATAGAAAAGGACTGACAACATTTCTCGTGTCCAACGGAACCATCCCGTCAGCTCTGAAGAAAATAAACGAGGAACCGACACAGCTTTACATTTCAGCATGTGCCCCAGATAAGAAAACGTTCATTCAAGTCTGCCGCCCACAAATCCCTAAGGCTTGGGAAAATCTGAATGAGACCTTGGCGATCTTACCGAGTTTCAAATGTCCAACCGTGGCTCGGATAACACTGGCAAAAGGATTAAACATGAAAAACGTAAGAGGCTACGCCAGAATTATCCAAAAAGCCAACCCGACCTACATTGAGCCTAAAGCTTACATGCACGTTGGCTTCTCGAGACTACGAATAGGCTTTGACAACATGCCGAGCCATGCGCAGATACGCGAATTCGCTGCGCAACTAGCACACGAAATCGGGTACAACATCATTGATGAGTCTGAGGAAAGCCGAGTTGTACTATTGAGCAAACTTGAGAAATCAATCTCATTTGACAAATGACAACAATAATTGCAAATGATTCTATCTTGTACCACATTTTGTTGGGATGATAGTGACTATGCGAATCGAATGAGAACAAAGCTTATATAATATCCTGACCATTGCCCTTCATCTTAAACCAGAAATTGAATCTAGGTGCGACACATGGTCAACGAAGGAAGAGGAAGACTATTCAGAAGAAAAGACGGCAAATACCTAATCTACGTGCCAAAAGATCTAGCGGAAGACAGCATGTTTCCCTTCAACGGGTCCGACTCAATATTCGTAAAAGTAAGTTTCAAAGTCGGAGACTCCACAAAGCTTCTCGTGGAGAAATGGAAGGAACCAGTGCCAGAAGAATAGCAATCAAGCGTTACAGAGCACGCTCCGTCACATTCCCCTACCCCTATTTTTTACAATATGCAAAAATACTTATCCTTCCCCATGCCTAAACTGCCACAGGCGCTGATCACATGCCATCTCTTAAACTAGTTCTCAAAGCAGTAAAGATTGAGCTCAAAAAGAAGGAAAAGGTGCGAGAAAACGCGCAAGATGACATGCGAAAAACAACAAGCCTCTCAAAGCAAGCAATACTTTACATTCACCAGAAAAAGATGGGAGAAGCAAAAAAACTAATCGAGAAAGCCAAAGAAATCATCCTGAACCTCAGCAAGACTTCCGAAGCATATCCAGAAATCGTCCACGGCGGCCTCTTCGACGCCGCACGGCAAGAATATTCAGAAGCAAACATATTCCTAAAACTAATTGAAGAATCACGGTTTGCCACGCCTCAGGAAATCGGCGTACCCTCAATAGATTACGTGCTTGGATTGGCAGATGTAATAGGGGAATACAGACGTCTGGCCCTAGACGCACTCAGGGAAGGCGACGCAAAAAAGGGAGAAAATTGCCTACAGACTATGGATGAGGTTTACGTCGAACTCATGGCCCTGGACGAAGCTTACATGCTAGTTCCAGGACTTAGAAGAAAATGCGATGTCGCCAGAAGAATCATTGAGACTACACGCGGAGACATAACCCAAGAAGTGCGAAGAAACGCATTAGAGAAGCATCTAAGGCAACTGGAAAGAATAGTGAAGAAAAAGTGAGCGTAAAACCGAGAATCTATGAGTAGGATGAAATGACCATACTTCGCAAAATGCCTAGCTTTTCGGTTGAAAGAGCTCATGAAGCACAGAGGCAGATGTCCAAACGCATCATATTTGAAGACAGACTCCCTAGAAAGATCCGCTCTATCGCCGGTGTGGACGTTGCATACATGAAGGACGTATCTTTTGGAGCCGTAGCCGTTCTTGATTATGAATCTCTCAACCTTATCGAATCCCAAGTCGCAGTTTGCAACACGTGCATGCCATACATTCCGACGCTGCTTTCCTTCAGAGAAATCCCACCCTCAGTTCTCAGCCTCAAGAAACTAAAACTGCAACCTGACCTTTTCCTCGTTGATGGCCAAGGATTTGCCCATCCGTACCGTTGCGGACTTGCCAGCCACCTCGGCCTCGTGATAGGCCGGCCGACCATAGGCGCTGCAAAAAGCAGGCTGTTCGGCGAGATGGAAAACACCAGAACCAAAGAAGATATCGCCCTTCTAAAGCATAGGCATGAAGTTGTCGGCGCGGCGGTTACGACAAAACGAGGAAGCAAGCCTGTTTACGTCAGCGTAGGTCACATGGTCTCATTGAAAACGGCCATAAGAATCGTCAAGACATGCGCACGCGACAATCGAATTCCAGAGCCACTTCTGAAAGCTCATCAGATAGCCAACGCGGAAAAGCGAAAAGTCCATATCCCATCCGCGGTTAACGATTAGACAGTGAAACAAGAATTGATCCATCCGCAACTGAAAGCTTTAGCCAACACGATTCAAAACGAAAACCTTCGACAAAAAGTTCTCGACCTGCTGCGAAATCCGACGTTTGTGATAGACGGGAAAAAACATCGAGGCCTGCCCTTCGACGTCTCACCCGCGGGAAAGTCGAATCATCATTTGCTATTCCGGCGGTTATGTTGAACATGTTGTTTCAACAGCGAACGTCGCTTTGGCCATGTGCACCTCTGTCGAGGAAGTCTATCGTGGAAAAGTGGATCGCGATCTCGTCTTGGCAGGAGTATTGCTGCACGACGTCTTCAAGCCTGTTACGTACTCTCTGGACGAAGGCCGGGGCTACGGTTCAACGCGTCTAGGCGATTATCTGGATCATTTATCAATAGCAACATCGGAGCTCGTTCGAAGGGGCTTCCCGTTAGAACTGGTTCACATCGTCGCGGCCCACCATGGAAGCTATGGTCCGATTAGACCGCACACTATTGAAGCCCTGATCTGTCATCTAGCAGACGTGGCGGATAGCAGATTGAACAGCGAAATTCTCAGCGCAGCATCATACCTTACCAGAAAAGCAGTCGGCCAAGAACTGTTTGAACTGAATTCGCAAGAAGCCATCGAAATAGTTCGCTCGAAAGTGACCGGCAGTTGGGACAGCGTGGCGAAAACCGTTGAAAAGATAAAACAAAAAAGGCGAGCACACAAGGCTTAATAGTCATTTCAGGCGAAATTGGGGAAACGGTGCGCCAAGATGGAAATAGCGTTCGAGGAATTTCAGAAGCTGGACCTACGTGTTGGGAAGATTCTGGAAGCAAATCAGATTCCAGGATCACGAAACCTCATAAGGATGATCGTGGATTTCGGAACCGAAAAAAAGCAGGCAGTAGCTGGCCTATTGCAGTTTTACAAGCCTGATGACCTTGTAGGCAAAAAATGTGCCTTCATACTGAACCTTCAGAAGCGGAAGATGATGGGTGTCGAGTCTCAATGTATGATTTTGGCTGCTGAAGACGACAAAGGCAATGTTGTGGTTTTGCAGCCTGAGAAAGACATTATTGAAGGCAGCAGAGTTCATTAGCGAATTTCTGCGAGTTCTTAACTCAGCAATTTGGCAATGGCATCTGCCTTTTCTTCGCTTCCAGCGAGATATCCAATCATTTCCGACTCCAATTCGAGCCACTTTGCGATTCCCGCCGCCATTTCCGTGTCGTTCTTGAAGATTATTCTCAGGTATGGAAGAATCTCTCTTGTGGCCCTGAAGGCTGAAATGTGGCATCTTCGTTTTATCTTGTTTCCTACGCTTAGCTGTGTTGCGCGCTCAGCCCTCGATCTTGACAGCATTTGTATGCGGGTTGGAAACCTGAAGGGTATCCAACCTGAGGCTCGGCTTTTTTGTCTGGCCATGGCCACGCCTGCAGTCATGTTGTCAATGACGTATCGCATGAAGCTCCAATCATGTGTGGCCCTGATCCTGCCACGGTATATGTCTGCAATTGAAAGCGCGTCCATAGCCTCGACTAGATCATGCGGGTCGGTCAGGTGGTCTGGAACGTTTTCGTATATCCATTCGAAAAGCATGTCAATGTCTATGTCCGCCATGTTCACCGCTTGTTTTGCACTGGCGCAGGTTTTCCCGTAGACTATCATTCTCAACACGTTGAAGATGCTGTCCTGCCTGTCTCGATAGCCAAGCCAAGAAACATCGTCAAATCCTAGCTGCTTCTTGCCCTGAGCTAGCGCCTGCAGGTCATTCACGGCTGAGCGAACGTCGCCTTCAGAGCGTTGAGCGATGAATTTCAACGCTTTCTCATCAGCCTCAATTCCTTCGCTGTCGCATATCGCCTTCAAATGCTTCGCAACTTCTCCCACGGGTGGCTTCTTGAACTCAAGCAAGAGACAGTAGCTACGCAGGTTCGAGAATCTAGGATCATAAGCACTGTTAGCGATCAGGACTATGGGGCATTGGGCGATTTTGACAACGTCAGTTATTGCCCTCACTCCGCCCTTGTCTGCTGTGCCCGTTAAGCCATCAAGCTCATCGAGCAAAACGATTCTTTTTCCACCAAACAAAGATCCGAACTGTGAGGCCAAGCCTGCGAAGCGGTTTACTGCGTCTTCAGTCCGATAGTCACTTGCGTTTTTCTCCACAAGCTCCATACGCAGATCGTTCGCCAAGGCTTCAACAGCAACCGTCTTGCCCACACCAGGAGGCCCGTAGAGAAATACGGCTCTCTTCTTGGGTACGCCTTTGTCCCAGGACTTAACCCAGTCAAAAAAACTCTTGATCGTTTCCTTATTCCCTATGATTCCAGCCAGCGCTTTAGGCCTGTACTTAACAGTCCAAAATGCATACAACAGGCTGCACCTAGTCAACTTTCTTCAATTCTGAACCGGCTTCAACAAGCCTGGCTAACAACGCGCTGAGCTGAACCTCTTCATCTGCACCCTCAACAAGCCTGAAGTCAACTTCTCCCACAATGTCAGCCAGTCTTACTCTCCAAAGCTCAGGAATCTCAGCCCTGAAGATCTCAGAATGAACTTGACGGATTATGTCGCTTCCGGCCACGCCGTATTTCTGTATCATCTCCCGCAACTGTTTTCTTGCCTCAATGAAGTTGCCGTCCATGGCGGTCTTGAGCATTTTCGCCACATCTGCGGGGCTGGCTCTTCCCGTGATCGAATAGACCACTTTCGCGTCCACAGGCTTCCCGAGCGACGCTACAGCCTGCAACGTATTTATGGCCCTCCTCAAGTCTCCACCGCACACCTCGAAGATCGCATCTAGACCTTCACTCGACACTTTGACTTTTTCTTTCTGGGCAATTTGACTTAGGTAGCAGTCGTGTTCTTCTCTAGGCAGATAAGCGAACCGAAAAGGGGCACACCGAGACTGAATGGGCTCTATTATTTTCCCGCTGTAGTTTGCGCACATAACGAACCGACAGGTCTCCGTGTAACGCTCCATCGTTCTTCTCAGCGCCTGCTGGGCGTCAGAAGTCATGTTGTCGGATTCATCCAAGATCATTATCTTGAAGGGTATTTCGCCAATGGATTTCATTCTTGCAAAAGTCTTCACGGTCTCTCGAACAACATCGATTCCCCTTTCGTCGCTTGCGTTCAACTCCATAGTATGTTCCCTGTAAGCATCGCCGTAAAGACCTCTAGACAGGCAAAGCGCTGCGGTTGTCTTACCAGTCCCAGGAGGCCCAGCAAAAATGCAGTGGGGAACGTTCCTCGATTTGACGAAACTCTTCAAACGTTCAACAATTTCCCTTTGGTTAACTATGTCATCCAACGTTTTGGGGCGATACTTCTCCGCCCACATTTCAAAACTCAACTAGCCAGCCTCACAGCTTATAGTCTGTTTCCAAGCGTTAATAAAAGTATATTTGAAGTGAAAAGATGCGGTTGGCTACTCCTCTTCCAAGAATCCTGTTAAGAATATCGCATATTCGCACGGATGCTCGTTCTTCAGCAGTGACCTGATTATCTTTATCTTTGCCTTCTTCCCATGTGAAACTCTTAAAATTATGTAATCGAGGAGCTTCTTGCGCAGACTGCAGAGCCAAGTTTTCTGCCCAGATTTGACAAGCTCATAGTATGGACAGGTCTTGTATTTGAGGGTGAAACCTCCTTCAAAATATTCGGTCTCCACTTCAACGTCGAGTTCTCTGTACATGTCCATAATTCTGTCTCCAACCTCTCTAATGGTCCATGGATAATCCTCTGGAAACATCTCGTCTACGGGCTCTTTTATTTTTGCAAAAGCTTCATCGCAAGAGCTTGCCGACATCTCATTTATCAACGCCTCCATCAGTTTCTTGCGGGGCACTGGCTCAAGGGCTGGTTTTTCAAGTGGTCTGAGTTTGAAGCTTAGGAGATTTTGGAAAGCCGTTGTCTGGATCTCATAGCCAAGCTCCTTGAACATTGATTCAATGAGTACGCGCTGACTGGTCATGACTAGTTGATCGATCTTCTTGAAAATTACGGTAAAGTGTTCATCGTCGACGTACCTCATTTCCGCATCTGGCTGAATGGACCCTATGTTCTTGAGAATGAAGTTCTGCGCTAGCTTCTTGACCTTTTCAGGGTCATTCCTCGCCAACATGCGGATCGCATTTGAGACCCGGACGCCCATAGTGCGATATATCTCATCGAATTTCTCCTTGTTGGTATCATATACTCTGGACGCGAATGAAATGTAGACTTCGCGCGGAACCGGAATGACATCCAAGAATTGCTTGCCTATTGTTTGAAAGAGGCTCACTTCCACTATTTGATCTAGTAGACTTTGATCTTCCGGACCCACATATTGAATCGAAATGTTCGCCGTTGTCTGCTCAGCGGAAAACTTGAGAAGCTTCCAGCCTCGAGTTGCAAGGACAACAGAGAGCATTACTATGGAAAGTTTCGCAACCGAGGGGGTAGTCGACTGGAATGATACGTCGAGCGTTCTTTCATCAACCTCGCGGAGTATCTTTGCCTGCTTGAACCAGTTCATTCTTATGAAGGCAGAAAGCAGGCTCTTCACAAACTCTTTGGGATCTTTTGGAAGCTCACCAGTGCCGAGCGCGATCCTCAGGTCTTCCAAAAATGAGCCGAAATCCGTTATGGGCTCTTCAAGATGCTTTTCAGCCCAATTCATAAATGCTGGCCCAACTAGCATCAGCGTGTTCCTGAATAGGCTCGGAGTCGCGCTAGAGAGCCTTCTTTCAATCTGGTCGCTCAAAGATTCTCCGAACTCCTTCTTTCCAAGCGGATACATATCCTGCCTTGTCATTTTGACTGCGATATCTTCTCCCATGACACGCAGTTCGAAGGAAACTCGAAGTCCCTCCAAAATTGTCGACACTTGGAAGGCCACAATTTCTGGAAGACGTTTGAAGACGTTTGGCCTCAAGATCACTGTATTATCAATTTCGCTGTGTGAAGCAATTTCGAATACTCGGGTTAGGTCCTTCATTTCTTCGAGGATTATCATGAATTCCTTGAAGTTCGAGGGTCTTTTCCACGCGACTGAACCCTTCAACACCTCAACGGTGTTCTTTGCCTCTTCTTTCTGCTCAGCAACAAAATCCTGAATTGTCTTGTCTCCGATTGCCACTTCCAAAAGGCTGTCAACCGCTTTCCTTCCAATAGACGTCAAGTCCAGCGCTTCTCTGAGGTTCATCTGCTCCTTCATTTTGGCCTTTACCGCACAGTCTTCGCATGAACCGACTCTTTCAACTCTGAGCAGGGTCTCTAAAGCTTGTTCAATGACGCGGTTCTTCGTCCCGTAGGTCTTTGCCAATTCCTCAATCAGGTCATCTGTCTTTCTCGTTATCGTCGTATGCAGATGAACAGACATCTCTTTCCCCGAGTTATGTCTTAGACCTGCGTCTATTAAACATGTTCACAGAACGCATTCTGTGAACAAAATCGGAAAAAAATAGAGAGAATGATAGGAATTACTTGTCGACAACTGTCGCAAAGGCTTTCTTTTTGCGCAGAAACATTGCGCCAGCCACTCTTTGTATTGCGTTCATGTATGCCGCGATGCGCATGTTCACTTTGTACTGCTCGGCCACAGCCAAAACATCCTTGAACGCTTTGACTATTGTGTTCTGTAGCTTTGTTCGGACTTCCTCTTCAGTCCAGTAATAGTTCATCTGGTTCTGCACTTGTTCAAAGTAGCTAACGATGACGCCGCCCGAGTTGGCAAGTATGTCTGGTATTACGAAGACGCCATTTCTGAACAGTATTTCGTCCGCGTCAGGCGTGGTCGGCCCGTTTGCGCCCTCTGCGAGAATTTTCGCCCTGATTTTGCCTGCATTCGCTTTTGTGATCTGGTTTTCCAAAGCTGCTGGAACCAGAATGTCGCAGTCCAATTCCAGTATTGCTTCATTCGTTACATCTTCGCAGCCCTTGTAGCCGAGAACGGAGCCCGTCTTGTTCTTGTGCTCCATAACCCTCTCTGGATCCAAGCCCTTAGGGTTGAATATTCCACCCTTTGAGTCTGAAACTGATATGATTTTGCATCCAAGTTCGTTGAGTAATCTAGCAGCGTGAAACCCGACATTGCCGTATCCTTGAACTGCAACCCTTGTACCTTTGAGTTCTATGCCAAGATGTTTTGCAGCCTCAGTTACTGTGTACATTACGCCCCTTGAAGTTGCTTCAGTTCTTCCGAGTGACCCTCCCATTTGGACTGGTTTTCCAGTGACTACACCGAAGGCATTGTAGCCTACCATTTCGCTGTATTCGTCCATTATCCAAGCCATGGTCTGAGAGTCCGTGTACACGTCCGGTGCTGGTACATCGTATTGAGGCCCTATGTTTCTGGCCATTGCACGTGCATAGCCTCTTGTTAGTCTTTCCAATTCTCCTGGTGACATTTCCTTTGGATTGCATCTTATCCCGCCCTTGCCTCCACCGAGTGGCAGTCCGGTAACAGCCGTTTTCCATGTCATCCAAGCTGACAAGGCTATTACTTCATCTAACGTTAATTCAGGGTGGTATCTTATGCCGCCTTTTGTTGGACCAAGCACATCATTATATTGGACTCGATAACCGGTGAAAACCTGTATGCCACCATCATCCATGACTACGGGAATATTCACTATTATGGTTCTCATTGGTCTCTTTAGCATCTCATGCAATCCGGGATCCAGATTCAGGTTTTTTGCCGCTATGTCCAGAAGTTTTAGGACAGCTTCATATGGGTTCGGGGAAGCAACGATCGGCGCCAACGTTTCCAATCGAATCGATACTGAAGTCTGAAGTTTCTCCACAAGGTTCTGGAAATTCTCTTTGACTACTTCGCCGTTGCCATTTGAACTTCCGAAAAACCAGTGATAGGCCTCGATGATAGAGTCTGATCTCTTCGTGGTAAACGAGCCAGCTGGACTCATTTTGGGATTTGCTGAGAAGTAGTCGATCATGGTGCGAAGCATGTTGATCTCTTCGTTCGACAGTTGAAGCCACTTCTTTATCGGGCGCGGCGCTTCCACGTTAACGTACTCTGCCTCGTTAAGCTTCTTCTGAAGCTCTTCAAGTATCCCCCAAGCGTCAGCTTCCGAAATGCCAAAGTTTTCTGAGTACGTGGTTACAAGTGCATAGTGGGCCGTTGTGTAGCTTTCAATCTTCGCCGTCAGCTCAGGTTTCTCCACGAAGAAGTCGGTCATCAGTTTTATCATTCCTAATTCTCGTCCAGAAAGTTCTATTGGGTTCAACACTCATCTTTCACTCCATTTTTGTGTAGCATAAGTAAAGCCATGTTCATATATAGAAAGCTAATGTACATAATGTACACGCTTGAACAGCAGTGCACCAACCTAAACATTTTTAACATTGTCCATCAATCAATGAATGTGAACTTGCCATGCCGAAACACGAAGACAGTATGCTCTCTACAGGAGTAAAGCCTTTAGACAAACTGCTAGAAGGGGGACTCTTTCTCGGTGAAAATGTCGTATGGGAAGTGGAATCCGCAACATTTGCACGTGAGTTCCTTTACACGTTCATAAAACAAGGCATCATTGATGGAAATCAAGTGATCTATCTTGATTTCATATACCCACCACAAGCGATAATGCTGCAGCTGAAACCTTTAATCAAAGCCTTTCCAGATGGCTGGGAAAACAAGCTTCTTGTCCTAGACTGCTTCTCTGAATCTTCAGGACAGGGCGAACTGGTCTTCGTTGATTTCTATGATAAGGCACCATCATGGATCAGAAAAGTCCCAAGCTCAAAGGACCCTGAACAGTTTCACAGATTCTTTGGGAGAATCGAACGGGAATTTGTCACGTCTGGAACGAGGTTCGTCTTCAACAGTCTATCATTGATGGAGCACGTCTGGGGAAATGAAGCTGTAATGGCCTTCTTCAGCCATGTCTGCCCGGCTTTGTATGCTTATCAGACATTAGCTTACTGGACAATAGCTAAGAACGCACACCCGAAAGAATTCTGCGCCCTACTGGAACACATAACGCAGGTCGTAATTGACTTATCCAAAGTAGGTGGAAAAAGGTATATTGAAGTCAAAAAAGCTGGTGGACGATACAACCCGGAGACTTATGAGCGCCGCGAGTACTCAGTTGAGGGCCTAAAAATCGAGTTTTGACAAAAGCACTATCGATTTTTCCATGTTCACAAATGTTCATAATTCGACTAAGTCAAAGCAATACTTAAATGCCAAGTCAGAATAGTGATCTACTCTAAAATTTGTAAAGATCAAGGAGAGAGGAAAAATGACTGAGCGTGTACATAAAAACAGTTCATACCTAAACGGCAAATCAACAACTGGAACTCAAACCCGTGTCAAGGACACAAGCCCAACGAGTGGAATGTGCCCCATCTGCATCCGCGATTGCCCATTCCTATGCGAAATAAGCCTATCAGCTTTCAGAGGAAGAGAGGCACTTTATCCAGAGCCTGTGCAATTCGGCTACAGCACAGCTGGAGCGTTGAAAGACTTCGGATTGGACTGGTCACATTTCAACATACAGGCAAGCCTCTTCGAAGCAGAAGGAATTGAACCAAACCCCGACAAGACCATTTTCCCGAACGTCAACATAGAAACCAAAGTTGGAGGAATACCGCTAAAAGTCCCCATTCTAAACGGAGCATTTGGCTCAACTGACGTTGCAAGACTGAACTGGGAAGGCCTAGCCGTGGGAGCAGCGATTTCCGGCGCATCCGTAATTGTCGGAGAAAACGTCTGCGGCATGGACACGGAAGCACAGATCACAAACGGAAAGGTCACACAGTCAAATGAACTAAAGCGAAGAGTTGACCTGTTCAGAAAATTCTGGGACGGAAAATACGGCGAAATAGTTGTCCAAACAAACGTTGAAGACCAAAGATTAGGTGTCGATGTCTACGCGATCTCAAAGCTTGAAGTGAACGTCATAGAAAGAAAATGGGGACAAGGAGCAAAAGCCATCGGAGGCGAGGTCCGAGTAAGAGACTTGGAAAAAGCAAAGCTGCTGAAGAAGAGAGGATATGTGGTAATCCCCGATCCAGAAGACCCATCAGTCCAGCAGGCCTTCAAAGAAGGAGTGTTCAAATCCTTCGAAAGACACAGCAGGGTGGGCATACCAAAAGAGAAGAGCTTCGCCGAAGACATAGAATGGCTGAGAAAACAAGGCGCAAAGCACGTAACGCTAAAGACTGGAGCGTACAGGCCTTCGGCTGTCGCCTACACAATGAAGATGGCATCAGAAGCCAAGATTGACTATGTATCCTTCGATGGGGCAGCAGGCGGAACCGGCATGAGCCCCGTACCCATGATGGACGAGATGAGTATCCCAACGGTTTATCTAGAAGCCATAGTTCTGAAATGTGCACAGTTGCTGAAGAAAAAAGGACGCTATGTTCCAGACTTGATCATGGCTGGCGGTTTCATCGAGGAGACATCCATTTTCAAGGCCATTGCAATGAGCAATTTCGGAGATGGCCCATTCGTGAAAGCCGTATTGATGGGACGGTCGCCAATAACCGCAGCGTTCAAAGGAAGCTACTTCAAACAGCTCGCCGAAGAAGGCAAGTTGCCAAAAGCCTTTGCAGACAAGTTCGGCGCCACACCAGACAAATTCTTCATTGCTACGCCTGAATTGAAGAAGAAATATGGCGAACGCTTCAAGGAAATACCATGGGAAGCCGTGGGAGTCTACACGTACCTAACCGACCGAGTAGGTGTTGGACTCAAGCAGCTCTTGGCAGGCAATAGAAAATGGAAGCTGGAACTCGTCGGCAGAAACGATTTGATGAGCCTATCTGAAAGAGCCGCAAAAGTCACAGGCATACCGATGCCCGACGAAGCAGAGAAAGGCGCCATTGAGAAGATCTTAGGCTAGCACCCCCCAATCTTTTCTTTTTCCCAAAGTTCCGCAGTAAACCTTAAATTACAGCATTTTATCAAGCTGAAAAACACGTTGAGAGAGGTCATTATGGCAAAAACGCTATCACCATATGGCGTCGCGTTAGAACAGCTGAGGCTTGCGGCGGAAAAACTCAAGTTAGACCCTGGAATACATGAAATGTTAAAGGTTCCAAAACGATCACTCACAGTTTCTGTCACGATAAGAATGGACAACGGCAAGATCGGGGTGTTCCAAGGCTACCGCGTGCAGCACATGGATGCAAGAGGCCCATTCAAAGGAGGCATCCGCTACAACTCAACTGTTGACTTAGATGAGGTCACAGCGCTTTCGATGTGGATGACGTGGAAATGTGCAGTCGTCGATATTCCTTACGGCGGCGCAAAAGGCGGAGTCTGCTGCAACCCTAAAGAAATGTCAAAGGGCGAATTGGAGCGACTAACAAGAAGATACACAAGCATGATCTTTGACATCATCGGCCCATATCGTGACGTTCCAGCTCCGGACGTTTATACAGACTCTCAAACTATGGCTTGGATAATGGACACTTATAGTCAGATGAAGGGCTACAGTGTTCCAGAATGCGTCACGGGAAAGCCCGTCAGCATCGGCGGCTCAGAGGGAAGAGCAGAAGCTACCTCTTTCGGCGTCGACATATGCGCAAGAGAAGCAGCTAAGCAACTGAACATGAAGATGAAAGGAGCCACGGTTGCAGTTCAAGGCTACGGCAACGTAGGCTGGAACGCTGCCAAAATAGCCTACGACTGGGGCGCCAAGATCATGGCCGTGAGCGATTCAACAGGTGGAATCTGCTCTAAAGAGGGACTGAACCCCTACAAAGTATACGAGCACAAGCAAAAAACGGGATCTGTCGTCAACTTCAAAGGAAGCGAAAACATAACAAACGAAGAAGTGCTTGAAACAAAATGCGACATACTAATACCAGCTGCCCTGGAAAACTCGATAACCAAAAACAATGCAGACAACATCAAAGCAAAAATCGTCGCAGAAGGAGCAAACGGACCGACCACACCCGAAGCAGACAAAATACTCTGCGAAAAGAAAGCGATCCTCATCCCCGACATCTTAGCAAACGCAGGCGGAGTGACAGCAAGCTACTACGAATGGGTCCAGAATCTAGAACGCGAACATTGGCCAGTGGAAGAGGTCAACAGTAAGCTGGAAACCAAAATGGTCAAGGCCTTCAACGATCTCTACTGCACAGTAAAGAAAGAAAAATGTGAAATGCGAACCGCAGCGTTGACGCTAGGCGTTGGCAGGGTTGCCGAAGCAATAAAGGTCCTAGGGCTTTGGCCGTAGCACAAAAGAAACCATTTTCCCACTTTTTATTTCTCTCCAGAAATAAGGTCGATCATGATTTCAAAATTTTCTTCAGGCATAATCTAGGTTTTTAGACTACGGTTCTTATATCTGCTCGTAATACTTAGTTTTTAGAAGGAAGAGGGGGAAATCATGCCTCAGACCGTCTCATCAAGAATCGGTACCTTAGATTTTGGCTTTGAACATTCGCCTACAAAGATTATCGCCAATAGGAACTGCCAGGAAATCAAGCTTGCCGGGCTGGATGTGGGCCCGTTTGAAGAGGGAAACGAATATGAACCCTATTATTGGGTTGCCTTAGAACTGGAGAAATCAGGGATTGCCCATTTCCGCGAAGACGAGAATCTAAACGCGGCCAAGCTTAACAAACTCCAATGGTCTGAACGTGTCCAAGCAGTAGGACAGATTTCAAAATTGCCTGAAGGTTTCTACCCGAGACTTCGAAGGTACCTTTCAGACTTGAGAAGGGACGCGGCCAAAACCCCAGAGAAAATGTTGGAAAGCGAAAAGGCTAGACAACTAACACGCGACATTGTAAATTCTAGGCTCAGGAAGATTGTTTCAATAGCCTCTGCTCCAGCACAAACAGAACAGGCACTTATGAATTTGACAGGCGAGGAAAGGTTTCTCTACGAGCAGCTTTACGCTCTCATCAGTCAATGGCGGACGCAGATAGTTGAACATGAGGAGGTTGAAGAATGAAGGAAGGGTTGGAAACTGTAGATCCGCAGGAACAGTTTCAAGTGTTTCTGAAAACTGAGAAATACCGCCAAAGAATATCACAGATGGCAGTTGGCGGCAAAACATCGGTAATGATTGATTTTGAAGACCTCTTAGCCTTTGACCAAAGGCTGGCTGACGAGCTATTGGAGAGACCTGATGAGTACCTAAGGCACGCCAACAACGCCGCCTATGATCAATTGCGAATAGAAGACCCTGAATACGGTGAAAGACTAGAAGCTCAAACTGTTACTGCGAGAATAGTGAAGCTGCTCCAACCTGCACAGTTGCGAAGACTTGGCTCAGACCACATCGGAAGACTCGTAATGGTTGAAGGCATCGTTGTTCGTTCGACGCCAGTCAGACCGATGGTGATGCAGGCAGCGTTCAAATGCAAAAGATGCGGCGAAATCACGCCTGTAGACCAGACTGGCCAATTCGTTAAGGCACCCTTCGCTTGCAGCAATCCCTCTTGCGCGGCAAAAGGACCCTTCGATTTTGTGCAAGAAGAATCGACATTCATAGACTCTCAGGATCTTCGCCTTCAAGAAAGGCCTGAGGATCTTCCTCCAGGACAGCTTCCACGCATATTAAATGCCAAGCTCGTGGGAAGCGAAATAGTTGATGTGGCACGGCCGGGAGATCACGTTTCCCTAGTTGGTGTAGTCCGCGCTTTCGCTCCTGCGCGGCCAGGAGTCGGAAAACTTCGCGCCTTCATACTATTCTTAGATGCCAATTCCATCGAGGTCTTGGGCAAAGAGCCAGAAACATCAATGCCATCACCGGAAGAAGAAGAGAAGATCCTTGAACTTGCAAAAGACCCGTGGATACACAGAAAAATCATAACCTCAATTGCGCCCTCCATCTATGGATACGATCACGTGAAAGAGGCAATAATGTATCTTCTTTTTGGTGGCGTGCACAAAGCTCTTCCCGACATAGCAATACGAGGAGAAATCAACTCGCTGTTGGTTGGCGATCCTGGAACTGCGAAGTCTCAGCTTCTTCAGTACGTGGCCAGAATCGCGCCCCGTGGCTTGTACACTTCTGGACGTGGAACGACTGCGGCCGGTTTGACGGCGGCCGTCATAAGAGAGAGGGGCGGTGGGATGACTCTTGAAGCCGGTGCCCTCGTGTTGGCCGACAAGGGAATCGCATGCATCGACGAAATGGACAAGATGCGCCCTGAAGACCGAGTTGCCATCCATGAGGCCATGGAGCAACATACTGTTTCAGTGGCGAAAGGAGGCATAGTCGCGACTTTAAATGCCAGAACAGCGATCCTTGCAGCTTCCAACCCGACCTTAGGAAGGTACGAGTCACATCGCACGGTGGCCGAAAACATCTCGCTTCCAGTCACAATACTTTCCAGGTTTGATCTGATCTTCGTCTTGCGAGACGTGCCAAACAAAGATTCAGACAGCAAGATGTCGGCGCATATCCTTGAAATTCACAGGAAAGGACTAAGCCCTGTGGAACCTCCAATACAGCCTGAGCTTTTGCGAAAGTACATAACCTATGCAAAGGCGATTAGACCAGCTCTCACTCCAGAGGCGATACAACGCATAAACGATTTCTACCTAGCAATGCGATCAGTAAGCGACGCTGAAGGCTCACCCGTGGCGATAACCGCGCGCCAACTGGAATCTCTTGTCCGCATAGCTGAAGCAAGAGCCCGATCGGCCCTCAGAAAAGAAGTCTCAGCTGAAGATGCTGAAGCAGCCATAACTATCATGAAGAAGTCTCTTGGAGAAGTCGGAATAGACCTGTCCTCGTACAAAATGGACATAGACATCATAATGACTGGAAAACCCAAAAGCATGAGAGACAGACTGCAAACCATTCTGTCAACACTGATGGAACTGGAAAAGGAAACGGGCATGGTTGAACGCACAACACTCTTGAATGAGTTGGAAGACAAATACAAGGTTTCAAGAGGCGAAGCAGAACGCCTAATCGGACAACTCCTGCGCGAAGGAACACTCTACGAACCTAGAGAAGGATACCTGAAGAAAACATAGGTGCACCAGAAAAACGGCAGAGGAGACTATAACCACAGTCCGCAAAGACCAACAGTTCTATTGCCTTTATGAAATGTAACTGATCTTCTTGTCTTCCTCTTTTCGCGTTTCCTCAGCTTGCAGAGCCCTCTTTTCTTCAATCTTCTGCAAGCGCGTAACCATTTTTTCCGCCTTTACGATTTCCTCGTTTAAGCCAGTCAAGTTCAGGTCAAACTTGAACAGGGCATGTAATATCTCCAACACGCTCTTGGCGGCCTCTGGGTCCGGCAGATACCCTCGGGTTTCGCCCAGCAGGCAAAGAGCTTCGACCTTTCTGAAATGTGCCATGCCCAACACTAGGCCGGCAGTGCCCACGATCGGGCTTCCCGTGGGGCTGATCACAGCGCCGGCCCGTATGGCTCTGTCTAGAAGCTCCTTGTTTGTTGCTGCCGCCACAACTTTGGGTTTGTCCCTAGTTTCCATTCGATATCCGCCTATCGTCACAATCATCTTCACGTTATGTTTCTCCGCGAAATCCAGCAGGTGATCTGATATCTCATACTGCCCCTCAATCGTCTGCGCCTGACTGTCACCCGTGAAGAACACTAGATCGCTCTTCTCATTCTTGCTCTTCCAATAGTAGAATCTTCCGCTGAGAAGTCTGACGCTGCCTTTCTTGCTCACAAGAACGAAATATGGGAAATGCGGTGAATAGAGGCTGGCGAATTTCTCGGCCTTCAACTGTTTGACCAAGTATCGTATGGCGATTTTGCCGACTAGGCCTAGGCCAGGAAGCCCTTCGATCAGAATTGGATTATCGAGCTCGACGCTTGCAGTTTCTTTGATGAAGGTTTCCTTCACTTTTTTGGACCCTCCCACTTCAGGCGCATTCTATACTTGAGGTATTTGTCGTCTGGAGAGAATTTAGGCGGATGCGGAATTCGAGTCTTTCCTCCGCAATGTGGACACGAGTCCTTCGTCAACGTGTAACTTCTGCATTTCTCACATCTTCTCAGAAGCCAAACCACTATTTTTCCCTTCTGAAAACTCCGTGCCCGCCTGCTTTAGTAACATCCGAAACGATGTTTTCGGCCACCTTTTGCAAAACGTCTTCTCCATTTTTGTAGTTGTCCGCCAGAACTTCTACGCGGTATTTGGGAGCAGCAACTACATAGAAGCGCAGTTTGGCGTTTTTGGATTTTTCGGCTTTTTTCGCGTTCAAGAAGGCTTCTTTGATGATTTTGACACCGTTTGGTTTCATGCAGCTGACTTCAACGATGCCTTTTACCTTCACCATTGGAACATGTATTCTTTCCTGTGCAACCGTTACGAAAGCGTTTGCGAGTTCCTCAGATACGCCTATCTTGGTCAGAACCTCTGGTCCTTCTTTGACAGCTCTTTCAAACCCCTCATACAAGCTGTACTCTTCCTCAATAGCTGCGCCGGCCTTTTCATAAACCTGCTCAGGCGATAAACCAGTCTTGTCGGCGACACTCCGAAGGAGGCCTTCAGCTTTCCGTTCCTTTTTCCAAGCCATCATCTTCTCGATTTTCTCTCTCTTCGTGACCCTTCTAAGAGACAAATCTATGTGCCGCTTTTCCACGTCCACGCGCAGGACTTTCAGAACAGCTTTTTGGCCTTCCCTTACGAAGTCACGGATGTTTCGAATCCATGATGAGGATATTTCGGAAACGTGCAATAATCCTTGTTTATCATACTCGTCCAGTTTTGCATAGGCGCCATAATCAGTAACGTTCTGTATTGTGGCGATTACCAAATCACCAGCTTCAGGCCATTCCTGCTTGGCTCGAACCGCCATCGCCGCGTCCATCCCTATTCGAAAATTGCTACTATTTCACCCTTGATTTTAGCCTTTCCACCAGAAGGTTCTGCCAATTCAGTTCCGCAGACGTTGCAGTTAACCTTGTTTACCGCGCTACTAAAGATTGTTTGCTCATTGCCACATTTTAGGCACTTCACGCGCACGAAACTGCTTCTGGGCCTTGGAATAAGCTTTTCCCATTCTGACATAACATAAACCTCCATGCTTAAGCAATAACCAATTTCCTTAATCGCATACCGTCCTTATGTCTCGTGTAGCCGCAGATCTTACACTTCAGCTTCAGAGTCTGTTTCTTAGTCGTCTTTGAAAACTCTCTCTGAAGCGGATATTTCTGCCCACCATACCCGCGTTTTTTCCGCTCATGGGCGCGTTCCCCTTTGGCTAGGGCCCTTCGTTTTCCGGCCTTGTAAAGAGAGATCGAATGAACTTGGTGCTTCTTACACTTTGAACAGTAAGTCGTGACTTCCTTCGGAACATTCAATTCTACCACTACCGGTCTTCCATAGAAAAGACAACCATGTTCTTATACTTTTTCGCTATCCTTTCAGAATGTTGATTTGCATCAACTCTAGGCCAAACTGCTGGAGCAGATAATAGGCCACATTTTCTCGATTTCCGCCAAATCTTTATATCGCATGCAAATACTAGGGACTGCTCATGCAGAATATCGCAAGAGCAATCCATAACAAGATAGATATCCTAATGAAGATCCTGCCTATTCTCGCGTTCCTGATACCCATGCTCATGCTGTATTTTCTGGATCCGCCTTCTTTCGAAGCAACATGGAAAGGCAGAACGTTCTACATTTTCTTTATTTGGTTGGCATCTTTGGAAATCATCATGAGCTGGGAGAAACTTGCGCCTAAAGTGAAAAAACTAGCATCTGCAAGAAACGCCATGTTCATAATTGCACTCCTGCTTCCCACAGCATATGTGGTCGTTTCCAGCTATGGAGGAGTAAACACTGCGATAGCAGAGTGGGCTCATGCGAACAGCATTGCCTGGTACAACTGGATGCCACTTTCGACAGAATACTTGGTCTTGGCAACGCTCTTTGCTCTATTGATGTGGTCTGAGTATGGATCTGCAGGCTTGAAGGACTCCGCAATTTCATCGTTGTTTCTGGCAACAATCGGAATCATATACACGATAGACAATCTATACCCCTACGCAAGTTTCACACCATTTCAAGTTCTCGTCCCTGCAACATCCACACTTGCAGCCAACTTTTTGAGCCTGATGGGCTATAGAACAAGCTTCTTGAACTCGCAGATTCCAGGCGCGCCACTTCTGCAAGTTCAGAGTGGAAATGGTGTGAGTACGGCACTCAGCATAGCGTGGCCGTGCTCGGGCGTTGAGAGCCTCCTGATCTACACTGTGACAATTCTCTTGTTTCTGAAGAGAAGCACAGTTACTTGGACACGGAGAATAATCTATTTTGCCATTGGCGCCATTGTGACCTATTTCATCAACATCTTAAGAATAGCCACTATCTTCATCATTCAAATAAACACTGGCGGAGGAAACACACTCACCCCTCAGGCAGAAGAATTCCATAGTCTTTATGGTCAACTCTACTCTATCGCGTGGATACTATCCTACCCTTTGATAATAGTGGGAAGCCAACTCCTTTGGAGTAAAGTTAAGAACTGGAGAGATGGAAGAAACCTTCGAGCCCAAGTGATTTCTCCCCCATCACTACCTAGTTGACTTCGATCTTTCCAGCCAAGTGTTGTTTGACTAGGATCTTTGCGTTGTCCAGTGGCAGGGAGGCAACGTCTTCAGCTTGGAATGGTCCATAGGGTTTCATGTCGGCCCCGATTATTGCTGGAACATGCGTTGTGAAGCGCAGAACTGCCATCTTACGTTCTTGCCTGACTTCAACCTTAGGGTTGCGTCCTTGAAGAACCTCTTTGGCCAGACTTTGGAATGCTTCTGAAAATGTGGAAGCGCTTGCGAAGATCCTTTCCTCGTCACCTGTCAAGACGTCAGGGGGCGCCTTCTCTCCCTTGTTAGCTTTCTTGATCATTTTTGTGTAACGAGCACGGGTCAATTCTTGAATCATACGCTTAGCGTTCTGCGTCTCTTTCTTGAGAAGGCTTGCCTTTGCAGTCCTTTTGTCAAGCATTCTGGCCTCTTCTGCCAGTTTCTTGACATAATCAGCAGTTTTGAGGTAGAAATCGGAGGGAAGTTTTGTCAACTCGTCATTTTCAAGCTCTTGCTTCCAAGTCTTGTACAACTCATCATACATTCTACTCTGCTACCTCCGCTCTTTTCTTACAAATAAGGAGGACAGCCGCTGCCGTAGGCAGCTCCACCTTCTGATTCTTGTAGGGACCAAAAGTCTCGTCACCAAGCCTAAATTCCGGCGCCTCTGACACCAAGACACACGCAGTTCCCCTCTTAAAGGCTACTGCGCTCTTGAGCGGGTCAAAAGCTTCAATGCCTGAAATCGGACACTCAACCTTCTTCAAACCTGTTTTTCCATGCAAGGCCCCGACGAGTCTGATCAGTCGATGTATGTCCGTCGTAACAACCGTATCTACTTTGGCAGACGCGGCTTCTACGCAAGAATCAACTATTCTCTTCCATGTTTCAAAGCCCACTCCTTTCACCGCTCGGTATGGCCCCACATCATCCCAGCCCTTCAAGATCGCCTCTCTTTTTTGCATGATGGCCTCAGCAAGATTTTTCTTCAGCCCTAGTCTCGAGTAGTCATCCTGTCGGCCTTTAAGGATGAAACCGTACATGCATCTTGCGATTCGCCCGCGCCAACCCGAATCACCTAAACGAGGCGCAGTCGGGAAACTCGGCTTGCTCGGGCCTCTTCTGTCTAAGCTGCCAAAACCCATGTCTAAACCCAAAGCGCATACGTAGTCTACAATCTCTTTTCGCGCAACAACATCAAGCGTTCGGATCACGTCGCTTTCAACGTGAACATGATAGCCACGATGGCCTGAAAAGAAAGCATGCATATCTTTTTCGGAAAGACCAAAATCCTTCAGCAACATATCTAGAAGTTTAACAGTCTCATCTTTCGCGGATTTCAGGCAGTCTTCGCAGGACCAGGTCTTCACGTCAAATTTTTGTCCATCGCATATTGGACACTCTTTGGGCACGAGACCTTTCCCATCAAAGCCACATCCGCCGCAAGTCCAAGCGTCATGAACCTTACCGCAAGACGTTGTGATATGATCAGCGTCAATGTCAAAAATCAAATCTGCGCCCAGCCAACCCTTCTTATCCATCTCAGCCCCGGGGGTTTCGTAATATGCACATGAAAAATAGGCGTCAGAAGGAATGCGAGTCCGCAGAAATGCCTTCAATTCCTCCCCTTTGCCAAAGCAATTATGCCGCAGCATTTGCCCTTCAAACAGGGCGAAGCCGAATTCACGTCTTTCCATAAACGAAGGCAATAAGACGGAAAACTGGTTTTCTTGGTAATACTGCGCAAATTTTTCTTTGATGAACGTTAACGAAGGTAGAATCACTCAGTTCAACCTTCAAAGAGGAATATTCAAAGAATCTAATAAGACTTGATCACCTATGGTAATAACCCCTGACTGTCGTCAATTTGGCAGAATTGGCGCGAGAAAAATCGATTGTAAGGAGATTTTGAGAACACCACGATCATTACGCCTGTCATGTTCTGGCCTTGTGGCAGAGGCACGTCTAGACTCGCCTCCTTGACTTCATTCCTCTCCAGTTCATGGAGATTGTACGTTACAATCCCTGACGAGAACGAGAAACTAGAACACAGAATCTGAGCGATGTCATGGGCTATCACATCTTCTCCGGTCGCTGTGAATACTCTTCCAATGCCACCTCCAAACAATATCAGGTGGCCGCTACCCACAGGGACATCGGCGATTGATGTCCTTTCATTCTCTGAAGAAGTAATCTTTCCTAGCGCCTGGCCCCCGTGTTTCAGAACTTCAGAGAGATAAGCTCCCATTTCCGCGTCTGGATATCGTAAATCTAGCGCATTTGAGAAGTTGGATGAAACAGCAGCGAATCTTTCGCTTTCCTCCGAAGCTCTGTCGAACAGGGTGAATCCTAGTATCTGGCTCTGAACTTGGCTGAAGCTGTCCTCAGAGAACAATTGAATACTCTTTCCTTTGAAACCTGAAAAGTAGGCGAATGCGTCTCCTACCCAAATCAATGTGCCGCCAGATCGAAGCCAACTTCCAATCAAACTCTCATTGTTTGCATGCACGGTGGCAGGAAGAACCCCTGAGGGAATTATGATTACACAACCTTGATTCGTTTGTACGTCTTTTCTCAGTTCATTTGCATCCACAATTCTTATGGAACCATCGTAACCCCGAAGATTAAGCTCAACAGGTATATGATCAAGAAGACCGACCCAACTTGCGTCGCCGACTAATGAAGATGGATATTCCTTGTCATAATAAATGAGAATTGTTTTATTCAGAGTTTCATTAGGTATGGAAGTTAATGGAGTTGCGCAAACCTGAATGTCTACAGGATATCCATCGGATTTTATTGCATAATCTATTTTGACGCGGTTTTCATTTTCAAAACTGAGATTTTGAACTTGGAAATCAACATTTTTCTGCAACATAGGAAGCGTGAAAACCAGTAACTGGGCAATCATCAATAGTGCAAATGCCAGTGTTAGTACTCTCAAGGGACTGGCTTTATGCCAACGGATTTTCAGTGACAAATTGTTGTCATTTCTTGGCTTTTGCCGGCGATAATCATCCAACACTCCGGATTTCTTTTCCTTTTGTAGAAGAAACCTCGATGTATCCTCCAGACAAAGGATAATGGCAATTACTCCCAAGATTCCAGATATAAGAAGAATGACCCAGCCTAGGTAATTCTCAAAAGAGTATATGGTGGAGTAAACGACTTCAACACTGAGGAACGGCGTAAATACGGCCATTGGATAGAGAAAGAAGAGAGGCCCCCCTAAACCGATTAGAAACGTTGAAGCAGATATTGAGAGCACTTTTATTTTATTCAGATTGTGCTGATAAAGGCCATAACTCAAAATCAGGAAAGGAAGTATCCATATTATATGCTGTGGATTTACTATCAAAGAAGTAATATATATCGTTAACAAGATGGCAATATGTCCCAAAAGAAAACTTTCCAGAAAATCTTTCTGTCTTGAAAAGCAAGCATAGCTGATAAATGCTATCATTGCAAAGGAGATAACTGTCAGGATTGTTGAAACCAATCCAGAGTTGCTAGAAATGAATTGCAGCAACCACCCCATTCCGGGAAACTGGACAATACTGAAGATTGTCAAGCCACCAGCAGACGTTACGATTTCCGTTCTAGCGAAAACATTATGGATCAGATTGCTGTTAATAAGAGGGAGCAAAAAAACAGACGATGAAATCAGAATTCCTGCAACGAACCTTGAACACTCCGCAAGAATCTTTGGAAAATTTCGGGACTGTTTTGGCGATTCAGCTGTGACCAGTTTGCCAATTGAGAAGAGATACAGTGGTGCGAGAAGAATAGGGAAAATCTTGAGCATTGTTCCAATTCCAATCGCAATTCCAGATGCAAGGCATTTGTGGTCACATAATAAACAAAAAGCCAGCACTATCATTAAAGTTGGAAGAACATCAAATTGCCCATGAACTGAATCGATCAGTATAACTAGCGGATTGAAAAACCACAGGATGAAGCACATCTTTGCTTGTTTCTCATCTCTCATCCCTTTTAATATGTCGTAGAGAATGATGCCTATTAGCGCATCAGCAACTATCAACGGAAGTTTAGAAAGTACATTAAAAAGAGGAGATGTGACTATTGGGGGAAGTTTCCAAGTCTCTACGGGGAGGCTTAGGGTATCGACTCGAACTCCTAACATTTTAGGACTTAAGAAAAGGCCGGCCAATCCTAGAGCAGGATGCATAAAATATGCCCACAGCGGAGGATAGCTGAAGGAATTGGTTGTATAAACATTAAGACCAGCCAACAAGTCATTAGTCACTATGTAGAAGACGCCAACATCGTTGGGATCAGATGAGAATGGTGCAAAAACAAATCTCAGTGCAAGCCCTATCAAGAGCAGTCTTAGCAATGTATGATTCCGCAAATTCAAATAACGGTCAAGTCTTCTACCTTTGAACAGCGAAGATAAGCTCATCCTATGTCTCCACGTTTGATATGCTTGATAAACTCTTCCTTCTCTACTGTTCCTTCTGCACAAGCGCAAAGTTTGATATCATTGCTTGTTGGAAATGTTGATAAAGCTTTTCGGTGAACGTGGTCCCGCCGACTTTTTCTAATGATCTCCAACCATGAAAACTATTAAGTAGATCTTCTTTTTTCTAGGTTTACACCCTATATCAACCGTAAGCTGGGATGTATCGAAGGAATGCTGAAAAACCTTCCATTGGTATCGATTCTTGTATTGAATTGGAACGGAGAAAAAGTGATAAGGCGAGGACTAGAGGCGATAACGAAATTAACATATCCACACACTGAAGTCATCGTCATTGACAACAATTCAACCGATGCATCACTGGAAATCGTTCGTGAAGAATTTCCTCAATTTGAAGTCATAAGGAATAGCAGGAATCTCGGATTTGCAGCAGGAATGAATGAAGGCATCAAAAGAGCGAAAGGAGATTTAATCCTTCTGTATAACAACGACGCTGTTGCGCACCCAGCAAGTCTCTCGATACTCGTAGAGAGGCTTTTGTCACACAGTTCAATAGGCTTGGCAGGTGGACTCATTCTTTATTATGAGCCAAACAATGTCATATGGTCAAAAGGCTGCATGTTCGACTTAGTCACCGGAACAATATGGTCAGAAGGGCTTGGGGAAACGCTTCCAAAAAATACGGCTGATGCTAGGGCTATCGTAGATTTCGATTACTTAACAGGATGCGTACTCTTAATAAAAAGAGAAGTGATTGAAAGGATAGGGTTACTGGACGAAGGTTATTTTGTGGCAGACGAAGATCTAGATTTCTGCCTGCGAGCTCAGAGGGCTGGTTATAGATGCATCTTGGATTCATCTGCCATGATCTGGCACATAGGTTCATATTCATTGAGACAGTTACCATTATCTAGTTACACTGAAAGGCAAAAATCAGATTTTCGAACTATTCTACTGCATGTGCCCGTTCCGCTTCTGTTTTCTGCAGTATTCTTCCAACTCACTGTTATGCCTCTTGCTGAATTGCTTCTTTTTAGAGACACTGACATCAACATGAGTGCTAGACTAAGTGCTCGCATTCTGGCTTTTAGCTTGAACTTGAAAATTCTTGGAAGGACCTTGCGAAAAAGAAAACAGATTCGCAAGTTTGGCTTGCTTAAACCCAGAATCAGAACTCTAGACCTGATGAGGTTTAGTCTGACTCGTATGAAGTCTAAGGAATTCTTCATGGGCAAACTACTTCAAAAAATGTGACTTAAATGCCTATCAATCGGTTCCACATGTCATTACCGCAATACACACGCTGTCAATTTGACAGTATTAATCCAATGTGTTTTTCGTGCTTTTGAGACTGTAGCCTACCAATCCTTTTGGAACTTTGCCTCTTGCATAATCAAGTCTCCCATGTGCATTTGCAAGCAGCTCAATGGACATTAACAGCATACTTCTTAATCGCATTTTGTCCGGCGGTAATTCCCCGAATTCTTCAATGATTTGTAGATTGCCAACAACATTTTTTTTACGTTGCAAGTAGAATTCTCTTAATGTTTCTGGGACCTTGTTCAGCACAATAGCCCTTGGTTCATATATCACAGTGTAGCCTTTCATTGATATCAGTTTATGAATGTAGGTATCATCGTGAATCACCTCATTCGGTATTGCGTCTACTAGATCTCTTCTCAGTGCAAACAGCTCTCCGCTAATTTTTGGTTGCACAAAATGATGGCACTTCCAAACTATACGAGGCAGACGCATGAACCCATCATTTACAGGTTCGGGTCGTGACGTTACCGCTCCAACGGTTGAATCTTTAAGAGGAGATAGAAGGTAATAGAACGTGTATTCTGATGCGGGTATAGTGTCAGCTGACTCCTGCACTAATATTTCCGATTCAGATGCTTCTATCAATCTATTCAATGCATCTGGCTTTCCAAGCCTCGAGGGCTGCTCTATGAAAGTCACAACACAGTAATCTTCAAACTTCCTCTTGACGTTCTCATCATCAGAACAGAGAAGGATTCTTCTAAGTTTGAAAACCTTCGTTTTCTGGAGAATTATCGAGGAAATCAGAGTCTCAAGCTGCTCTATGCTTTCTCCATGAGAGCATATTAATACATCAAATTCCATTCCGAGAGCCGACCTCAAATACCTTTTGGACATTAGTTAACGCGTTCCATGCAATTTCGTGATACAAGTTTCAAATATACAGGGCAATCGCTATTCTATCAGGCCTTCAGCCATATAATATTTCTGTCAATCTATTCACAAGCTGTCCTAAACACTCAGTCCGGCAAGCAAGCAAATCTGATGGGAGAGTATCGCGTGAGACTTTTCATCCGGTCGAACTGAAAGAAGGATTGAGCTATGCCGCCCATCGAAGAAAACACTCATGCGACTTGAACGCCGATTCATGACTCATTTTGTATTCACAAACTTACGGCTGAAGAGGATGCCCTCGCTTTCTCTGGAAGTATATTCGTAAACAACGAAGCCAACAATGCCCGAACCCGCCAAGAAGCTGGAAACGTCAGTCGTTGTCTTCCCTTCTGACAGATGATAGCTTTGAAACCATGGTGCAGAGTCAGGGTCCATCTGTAGAACACCTGAGCATATAATTTGAGCCATATCCCAAGCGACAAGTTCTGGGCCGTTCCAAGCGAGACCTGGCATCAAGAAGAATCCGAAGATTATGATTTTTCCTTTGCCCATGGGAACCATTGAAATAGAAGATCTAACCTCAGTCGGACTTTCTCCTCCAATCATCCCCAAAGCGATACCACCATCACCCATCACCATGTGAAGAAGAGGTGCTTGCTGGATGAGAGCATAAGTTGTATCAATGGCCCTTGAAACATCCGAAGAGTATTCCGCCACTTTCGGATTGTCTTCTAGGGCGTAGTATCCAAAAAAATTCTTAAGACCCAACTGAGTTGAACCATTCTCCCGCAAGTTCTGACTCATATTATACGTGACCTGTTCCCCTTTCATTCCTTTCTCTACCACATAATATCCTATGTAATAGCCTAGCCAAACCAGTATCCCGCCTGACTCTATCCAAGGCAGAACCAAGTTTTTTTCTTTGGAAAATATGCAAGATGGAAATGCCCCTGAAGCCATAATTACGATGGCTGATTTGTTCATTGACATAAGACCCTCGAGTTCTTCCGCGTTTGCAAGCTTCACGTCGTCTGAGTATTCTCTCAGATAGAGTTCAGCTTTCAAGTGTCCCTGCAGCATGGCGCTCAGTATCCAATCTGTTCCCACCGTGGGGTAATCAGTATCATAAAACACGTAAATCGGTAGATCTTGACGATCTTCCTTTACGGGCGTTATCACCACTGTAGCGTTCATTGGAAAGCTAGCGTTAAGTTGATATGCTATGCTCACATCAGTCATCTCTCCCTGCGACTGTGAAACCACGTGCAGAATGGCAAAAGATCCTTTTCCTGAAGTACCGTATGGCGAATACCAAACAATCTCGGCCACAAGTAACGATATAAGAATCGCTGCTACTAGGCATTGCCACTTATTCTTCATCTTTTGCCACCCATAAACTCTTAATCAGCAATATTGCCGTCAACAATTGCCCTAGAAAACCAAGTCCTCCAGAAACGGTACATAAGTCTTGCCTCAAATTCTGCGAAAACAGTCCAGGCAAGTTCACGTAGCTCGCCACACTTGTGACCAATTGATCTAGAGGGTATAGGTGAGTGTACGTTGCTAGGGGATACAGGAAAATTTGAGGACCTTGTAGGGAAAAATAGAAGATGAGTCCAGCAACTGAATATATGATTAAGGGCCAAAGGAAACGATTTGATAATGATAAGAAGACTACAAAGAGCGGTAAGATCCATAACAAATACTGTGGTTGAAGTGTTATCGGTAGAAAAAAGTAGATCAGATTGGTGAAGAAAGCCGTCAATAGCAGAAGTTTCTTCCGTCCCGACTTCAAGAATATGGAAAAAAGGACGGCGATCGCCAAGACAATTGCAGGGTAATATGAAAATACTGCCTGGATCGTTCCTATGTGCAGATTAATCCAATCGACCCTATGCGGGTCGGCTGCAAAAAACCATTGGTTCATACCTCCCGTTATTGCTATTTCCTTCGAAATTCCAGACGTCATCAAGTTCATGTATTCAACGATTAATGGAGCGAAGCATGCAAGAGGCACAATACACCCAAGAGAGAATCGCAAGAAGGTTCGGATATTGGTTTTTGGCCACAGTATACGAGAGGAACCCATGACTCTCTTGAAGAGTAAGACCGCAGCCAAAGGAAGAGCCACGTAGATTGGAGATGTTTTGGCAAGAGTTCCTAATCCGAAAGCAAGACCTGCAGACAAGAAACTGTTTTTGTAGAGGAAAAATGCGCCCAGAAGAATGAAAAACGCAACGGCAACGTCGTATGAACCATGCAGATAAGATAAGATCAACGTAAACGGATTGAAGAACCAGATCAGGAAGCAACGTTTAGGCATCCTTGTATCGGAAACCAGTTCTTTGACGAAACAATAAATCAAAATTCCTGTTAGAAGATCAAAGCACAGAATAGGCATTTTCCAAAGAACGAGAAATAGCGGACTGATTTGGCAAAATGCAACTGGTCCTTCAACGTTGATCCTAGACAAGGCCTCTAAGATTGTATGAAAATCGAATGAGAGCCCAAGTTGATATGCTAGTCTAAACAGAGGAAATGTAATGAAGTGCATGAGGGGCGGGTAAATCGAAGCGTGAAGGGCATACGGATCGTACCCGTTCATGAAATAGGTCAAGCTCGTTTGATATGCACTTGCGTCATAGGGCCATATGAAATATGGCATTAGAACGATTCGCAGCAATGTACCTATGATTATGAAGCCAGCAAGCTCGTGGTTAAGGTAGCTGCGAATGAGTGAAATAACCCTTTTCATCTTGTAGACCTTGTGATGTCTTCCCCATTCAGGATTTTAGTTGTTTGGGCGACGCTCCAAATACGGTAGTGCCTTTTTTTGAAGTAAAAATCCCATACTCCTAGAAGTCTGCCGGTTGCCTCTAGAAGCACGTATCCAACTATGTGAATAACCCGCTTTGGGTTGTCGCGTATATATTGGAGGAGTTCTTTAGCGATTTTTGTCATGCCCTTGATTGTCATCGAGGAAACTGCATACGAAAAATTGTTCTTAATGAAAAGATGACCAGCATAGTGCCGCCTGATTTGACTGAGAAATTCTGCAACATTTTCTGAGCCTTTGTTGAATATTAAAGAGTCGCTTGGTTGAACAGCTTTGAAAGCCTTTTGGCCCACGATCGCCTCAACGTAAGCCTCATCGGCCGAGACTTCATTCGGTATGTGATCTACCAAGCTCTTCCTGAATGCTATGGTCTCCCCATGTCTCTCCAGCAGACGGTGCAGCCTCCAATGCATGTTGGCTACGGTCCCCATGAAACTATGAACATCATTGATTGGAATCGGTTTTGCGCTACTCAACCCAATCTTTTCATCTTTGATAAGCGGAGAAATCAGGTTCTGCAGGGTTTTCTCGTTGAAAATTATGTCGCCGCTGGATATCACCACGATGTCATTCTTGCTTATTTTCAGGAACTCGTTGATGGCAGAAGCTTTGCCTTCCGCTCCCTTCTGGACAATAAGGCGAACCTTGCCGTCTTTCTCCATGTATTTCAACACGAGTTTGTTAGTCCTATCTTCTGAACCAGAAGAAACAACAATGACCTCGTCAATCACCAAGCCTTTTAGTTTTTGTTCAGACACACTCTGCAACAGGTTAAGGATGTTTTTCTCCTCATTGCGAACAATTATACCCACACTCGCACTCAAAAGCGAAAGCACTGGTGGCTCAACCATATTTTGCCTACTGGAAGATTGCCCTAAAATGTGTCGGAAGCTAATCTTGTATTCTGTTGCATCTTCTGCTCTCAATAGAATCTCCTTTGCGCCAGAATGTCAGGGCAACGTATAGTCGGCCAGCACTGAACATAAAGTTTGTGATTTTCAACCAATAGCACGCGTGGAAGCGGGACCGCTTCTTTTCAACGATTGCTTTGGTGGTGGAGAATACTAGGAATTGATCTCCGACCAGTTTAGATGAGCGGTATTTGCTGAGAAATCAGGTCCACATTACTACATATGAAGATGTCAGTTTCTCTTAATGATAACTTTCAGCAAGATGTACCGTATGAACTCTTTTATTTCGTTTATGGTAAGCTTTGACTTACCCCTCTTTCGGTTCACAAAAGTTATGGGCGTTTCTCTTATCTTGAACTTGCGCCTGTAAGACTGCCTTATTGTTTCTATTTGAATTTCATAAGTCTGGCTGTGCAGGTCGTTGACTATCTGCCTGACTAGATCAGTTGAATAGCACCGCAAGCCGCTCGTGTAGTCGTGTATTGTTGCACCTACTAGAAAGGAGGACAGCAGATTAGCCACGCGGCTTATCACCCACCTGACCATGCTCCAGTTTGCCACTCCGCCGCCCATGCAGTATCGGCTTCCTATCGCAAGCCCCTTTACTTCCTTAGCCGCTGAGACCACTGACGGAACATCTGCAGGATTATGCGAGTAGTCCGCGTCCATGGTAACTACGTATTCAGGAGGGTTATCAAGTGACAAGAACGTTCTGAAACCGTCTGTTATTGCTGTTCCAAGTCCTGATTTCTTGGGCCTTACAAGAAGAAGTATATTCTTATATTTTCCCTGAAGCCCTCTTACGATATCTGCCGTGTGATCTGGACTTGAGTCGTCTATGACTAATATGGAAAGGTTAAAGTTTAAGCCTTCAATTTCATGAACCAGCCTTTCAATGCTTGCCGCTTCACAGTATGTCGGAAGAATGACCCCGACATCGGAACTCACGTCAGTGTTGCCTTCGACCAGCGAAAACTCCATTGTTGGCTGTTCACCTTTGATGATAGCGTTCACTTAAGGGCACTTGATATATAAAAGCTACTACAATGCAAACTTCTTCTATAGGCTTCAACCAGATGTTTTTAGTTTCCTTCTGTAGTAAGCCAATGGATGTCGTACTCTTTGGCACAATTCGTTAGGTCCTGGGCATACTCCATGCGTTTTCAGTGTGTCACACTGTGGAGGAACGTAGCGGGTTCTTGAGCCCTTTTCTCCTGCAATGTGTTCGACTTGGTAGCGTGTCATTCTCTCGTTGAAGTCAGAAAAATTCCTGAACAGCTCAATCACCTTCTCAGGCGACATTCCCACGTTTATCAAGAATGAAGTCAGCGTGAACCGCCCCACATGGGACAGATGTCGACCAGAAGTGAACGCTTGGTAGAGAACGTCTACGCACGGCGGAAAAGCCTCTTGCACCATGATTCTCGGTAAACCTTCCATCTCAGCTTCTCCAATCTTTTCAATTGCAAGCTTCTTAATTTTGTCAGCCATCTCATTTATCGCAGCTGGAAAATTAGGCGGCTTTTTCACATCCAATCGTTTCTCTATGTGCTTCCGGACTTCCTCACTAAGCAACCTTGTTGTTTCATTTCGTGTCAGGTAAACGTTGCCGCCGCGCAAGAGACGGTTAACGAGTTTCCATTTCTTATCGCGCAAATGCGTAGTGTTGCTTATGTAATCTACGAAGCTCAGCGAAAATTCGCATGGAATCTCGGCGCGATCGTTTGCCTTAAGATTCCATTCGAAATTTTCTGCAATTGCCATGATCTTTTCCTTGGATTCAAGCCTCATTTCCTCATGTGCCTGCTTTGCCTCAGCCAAAGCATATCGTTTCTTTATGAAACTGTTTTCGGTCGCAATCACTAATAGGATTGCAGCGGGAAAAGACAGTATTTCAATTTCAGCGTTCCGCAGCTTCTTGCCCGTCAACGTGTACAAGATTGCTTCTTCAACCCTCTCTTCAGCGCGTTGAAGAACGCTCGAAAAATCTGGCGTGGCCAAGTCTTCGACTTTCAGATCGAGCTCCTTAACGTATTCTGTGGTTTCTCTGAGAAAAGGGTACTTTGCTAAATCGTTCCTTGTGAACCTAGCAGCTGCGCGTTGCATCTTGTTTTTCTCGTCACTCTGTCTCGATTCTTGGCGCTAGGTAGAAAGTCAGCTTTCCACCTTTTACCTGCTGAAAGTCAAGCTTCACCGGCATGTCTGACGAAAACTCCAACGTTGCAATGTCAGAGGTAGCAGATGCTGCCTTGATGATCTCCGTCAAGTAGCTCAAGCTGAACGTCGCCTTCGAAGGCTGAGTTGCCTCCAAGTCCAGCAGAGTGTCGCTTCCTTTCTGAATCGTTATAATCGCACCCATAAGGTCGCCTGCCGCGTTGAAAACCAGTTTCTCAGGATCAGCCTCAAGCCTGACGTGGTCACTTACGAGTTGAGCATCCTCAATTGCCTGACTCAACCCGTCAGTGGTGGCTTTGACCTTAACGTTGAAAGTGAGTTTCGGCGTCGGCACTTCCTCCTCTGATGCTTCAAGAGTAGGCATCGTAAAGTTCCTCGAGTACTTACCAGCTATAGCCACCTGCAGACGCCCAGTCTTCTCATCAAGAGACAACTCCACGACTTCGTCCTTGCCAGCTCGTTTCAACAGCTTCAGCAACTCAGTTATGTTTACGCACATTTTGGCAGGAGCATCACACACGTACTCCTCAAAAATAGTCTTTGGCCATTCAAAGTCGACCATCGCAACTCTGGATGGATCCATAGCACGCAGTTTCATGCCTTCAGAATCAAGTTTAAACGTGGCCTCATCAACAAGGATCGAGATAGACGTAATCATGTCCCGCAGAAACTTGGCATCCGCGACCTTAAGCTTAAACATCGAAGTCACCAGTCTTATTCGATATGCCTAGTTTCTAATAAAAGACTTTACATATTAACCTTCAGCCATCAAATCGACTAGTTCTCAATCATGCACACCAACCCAGCCCCTTTTAGAGAAAGAGTATCTTTTTCACCAAGACTGCCGCCGAAGCAACGTTTAGTGCATAGGTGCTTGCGATGAGGGTTCCATGGAAAGTGACTGAACGGCCAACATAGCCACTCATTGCTGAGGGCACTCGTAAGATCTCAGGACAGACCTTTTTTGGAAAGTGACACTATTACGGAAAAAGTCTCGAGATCTACACTACGGCCTACCCATACATAGAGCCGTCGCCATCTCATGTATGCCGACGACTTGAAGCCAGAAAAGCCTGGATCATGATTCAAACGAACGGCACATCAGAACTCAAAGTCTACGAGTATTCCCTGAAGGTGTACTCGCATTTTGTACAGCGCAAGAATTGTGTCGAGGATTCATCTGCGCCTCTGGTCTGCACCTGCCAGACGTACGCCAGATTGTTGCCACATTTTGGACATTCGATTCTTACAGTTGGCAAAGTTCGAAGCTTCTGCTCTTCCTTGCCGATCACCGCCACAAGCTGCCGAGGGTTAGGCTGAATGACTTTCGCAGCTTTCGGCTCAATCTTCTTCTCAGTTGCCCTCTTCTTGTAGCCACACTTCGGACAAGTCATCACTAACGCCGCTTCTTTCCCAGCTTTTCCCTTCTTAGGCACGAGACGAGATCCACACTTGGGGCAAAATTCCATGCTGGTATACTCCATTGTCCGTTTGTTTTCCCTTAGCATAGTGTCTTTTAAACCTTTTCTTGTCTCAATAATGATTGTCGCTAAGCGTGACCTATGCTGATCCCAGAAGCAATCAGGTGTGCCACTCGCAAAGCTTCGGGAACATTGCTCCTAGTAGAAGTTATCTGCAAGATCCTCCTCGCGTCCTCCTCACATATGCCTGCTATCTGCATGTAAACCCTTGCGCTCTTGCTTCTTGTGCACACTTCAAACAGTTCTCCTGTCCCTCGTATGGCATTCCAACGTTTTTCACTGTGAGGCAGATTCTCTAGAGCATGCCGAATTTCCGCGAAGTTTGGTTTCTCCCGAGTTACTGCTATGACAGGAAGCCTTGTTTCCGCGTTAAGCTTCTTGATGTCGATGACATTGAAGCCGGCACATGTTACTCCGTTAAGCATTATTACCCTCAGTTGCTTGCGATGAGGCGAGTTGATTATCATGGAGGCTATCTTGCGAGTGGCGTCCAACCCGTCAACTCTCACTTTGGTATGCATGACGCCGTCAAGCCAGTATCCGCCGCGAAAGACTACGCCGACAATTAGGGCAAAACCCTTCACGTGAGGGGTGAATACCCCATCGTCAACTCCCAAGACTCGAATTTCAGGCTTGACAATTCGAAACCTTTTGCATGACAAGAACAATGCCCCAACGTCGCCAGAAAATATGAAGGCGCATAGATTTATAAGCTGATACTTTGGTCAACTAACACCATGCTGATGGAAACGATCACAGCATGTTTCCTTCTAATCTGCTCTGGATTGTTCTTCTCGATTAACCTTCACAACATTCTTGTAATGCACAGATCTGATGACAGCGTGAGATCACATGCAGAGATTGACACACCCTCAGGCTTCGTTGTAAGCGTCGCTGCCTTGGGCACTTTTGCGTACTTCTTCGAAGCTTTGTCGTACCCTTTTCTCGTCTTGGCTAATCTTCTATCATTGCCAAGTGTTTTAGCTTTCAGCCTCCCAACCACGCTGGCTTTCTCGACGCAGGTCTTGGGTCTTCTTTTGACGGCGATTGGATATTTCCTATTCCTGTGGAGTATAATCGTGCGCGGAAAATATGCAGCTTCATGGGCGATGCGGAACAACCACAAACTTGTCACTTGGGGCCCATACAGGTACGTGCGCCATCCATCCTATCTCGCCTATTTCCTCATGTTCATCGGCCTATTCGCCATCTGGCCAAGCTGGCCCGCAATAGTTCCTCTGATCGCAATTCCGGGCTACTTCCGAGTCACCCTTCGAGAAGAAAGACTACTTGAACAGCGCTTCGGCAGCCAATATCTGGACTATCAAAGGAGGACAGGACGCTTTATCCCCAAACCCTGACAGAAAACCCGCAGTGAAGAAAAGCAAAACCGTTGAAGTGTTCAACATTGAAGAAACATGACAGAAGGTTCCCCTTCGTACAGACACATAACAGCTTGACTAAAGTCCTCACAGACCACAAACTTGCATCCCTAGGCGACGCATTCGTCAATCTTGTTTACTCTCTAGCCTTGTCGAACAGGAAGAACAAACCTTTTGGTGGAAAAGTGAAGGGCGGCTTACTTGCTGAAGGGCTTAGAAGAGCTGGATTAAGGCCATATGTTCCATCAAGCGTGTCCAGCCACACGCTAGCTGATGCTGCAGAAGCGCTCATAGTCTATGCATGGCTGCACAGCTCCATTACTCTGGAAGAAAGTGTGGGACTGCTGGAAAAAAGCGATGATCTGGCCGATGGCTTAGGCGATCTTCTTAGAAAGATAGTGAACAGGGTCAAGCTTTCTTAAGGGCTTTCTGAAATTCTTTGCCGAACTCGTTGTTCAGTTCACGCGCTTTTGCCGCAGCATGCTTCAGAACTTCTTCAGGTTTGGCCTTGCCCTTCGTTCGGACATATACTATTGCGCTTGCTGTCATAGGATGAGGAATGTCGTAACCAGCCAAGTCTACATTCTCCTCTTCCAGAATCATTTTTTGGAGCAAATTGCAAAGAGTGTGCCCGACACCTTCAACTTCCAACTTCAGCTCGTCTGACTTCTTGCTCAAAACTTTGACCTTCATCCACATGGTCTCCTGTTCTCAGATCAAATCTTTCCCATAATCAAAGGCAGTCTTCCTCGTCTCAATTCGCCCACACTTGGGACAATGCATGTTCTGCCTCCTGGATTCCAACGTCGCCCCGCAGGCTGAACAAAAAGCGTAGATAACGCCTAACTCCTTGTCCTTAGTCGACAAGTGATAAACCTGATTCTTCTCGCTGATAACCTTGGCCCTTACAATGTCGCAGGCCTTGCAGACTTCAAACATGGAATCAACATACCTCAAATGCACATCAGAAATGTGCAGAACTCCCATGAAGATGCCTGAAAGCGCCTTGTCTCCCACTTGAAAGATACGCACATTAGCATTCTCAGGCTGAGCTCCCACAACTTGACCGACTACGATGCTCCCGACTCTGGGAATCACTACGCCACGACCAACCGGATGAACTGAAACATGCCTAGTCGCAAGGTCATGCAGGGCCCGGCCCACAACCTCAGAATAGATAACTCCATCCTTCACAAAGGTTCCTGCATCCGGAACAAACTCTTCAATCACGCCTAAGCGTTCGCCTGGGAGCACAAGCTGCCCACTTTTCTGTTCAGCTGGTTTTGAACTCATTCAAATTCCCTTTTCTCAGTCTCGCATACATTCAAGCAGTATCAATTTTCAAGCATACGCTTTAATCATTTGCTTGATGGCATACAGTAGTTTTCTATGCCTCTCAATAAACCTTTTGATTCATTGACTCGCCAAGCGACTCTCACCTTCGCGACACACGATCCAGAGGCTACAAACGGCGTTCTGTAAACAGGCTGCGGCTATTCTCCCAACAGGGTCAGCCGTCTATGACGTACAAGTCAACTATGAACTCATGTTTCTTCTTCGTGTGGAAACTGAACATGTACGGAATCGACATAACCATAGCGTAGACAGCTCTAATTTTTCGACCTCGTTCTTCAACGAACTCCTTGAAGAAAGAAGCAGGAGCAACCTGCACTATTCCATCGGAGCCAGCCTTCAACATGCTATAGAAAGCCTCACTCTTCCGCGGACTTTTATGAAGCGAATACACCGTTTTGCCCACCTCCAAAGCCTTTTCAAGAAACTTCCTATCAGCCCTGAGAACCTGTACGCCATACGGCGGGTTTTGCAGAACCGTATCAAACTCTCCACAGACAGCGTCTACGTCAGCGACAAGCCAGTCCACCTTCTCTTTCAAACCGGTTCTCAACGAATTTTCGACCGCCACGTTTATGGCAGTTCTGTCCACATCCAACCCTAGCACGCTTTTTGCGCCTAGAAAAGCGGCACCTATAGCCAGTCTCCCTGTGCCGCACCCTAGATCCAAAACTGATTTGCCAGCAATACTGTCGTTTGCGTAAGCAGCAATGTAAAGCATTGTTGCAGCAACGCCGGCGGGGATAGTGTACTGTTCAATGTCAGGTCTAGGTGCAGGATGTGGTTCAACACGAGAAAGCAGCCGTTCCAACTCTAGTTTTCGAACAATCCTTTTCTGCATAATTCTTCCCAAGACATTTCGCCAATAACCACTAGAGCTTCATTCTTTGAGAGCATGGGCACCTTGAATCTCTGAGCATCTTCAACTGACAGCCTGGGACAGGCAGTGTTCACGTACGCTTCTATCGTTGGGAACTCGATAAGCGCTTCTGGCGTGATTTCATTGATGGCAAAAAGATATGCAACCTTCGCTTTCTCTTCAAGCTGCCGTTTTATCTCATAAGCTTGCTCGAGGCTTTTCTGCCCTGGTTTTAATCCAACTAGGATTCCGAAAGTCTTCGCTTTTTGGGCTTCTTCTATGCCTCTCCATCGCTGCCTGATAATTCTTTCAGCCTCTTCGTCAATGGAGGAAGCTTCGTTATTGTATGGGTCAGCAATTATCGTGGGTCTTGAGGTTGACAAGGCTACTCCTAGGGCATGGAATCGGCCGCCGCCGATGAAAAGAAAGGCTTCAACATCCTTCGCTATTGATCTAGCATTGCTGTAATCGCATCCGATAACTTGTCCAGGATAGCCCATTCTTCCAGCGTCGCCTATCATGACGGTTTTTCCTGCTCGGACCAGAATTTCTCTGGCTGCATCAAGAGTTTGCACATGTTGCACTGTCGTGGTCAGACCGATCCTACGCCATTTCTCAAGCATTGGCAGAGCTTTTTGAACGGCTTCATTAACGTCTACGGTTGCTCTTGCCTCAATGTACACTGTTGGGACAGGCTCATGCTTCAGAGACTTGGCATGTCCGTAGTGAACTATTAGATCTGCCCCCAAACTCTCAGCTGCTTCAGTCGCTAGATCGCATGCACCGTAACACGGATCTGCAGAAACTATAGGCAAGGCGCCTGTCCTTTCAATGGTCTTTGCCAAACGTGGCGCTTCAGGCTTCAAGCCTTCAGGAAGCTGTAGCAGAACGCGCTTGGCTCCGAGTCTAAGTATTTCCTGTTTCACTCTTTCCTCTTCAAAATCGAAGTTTTTCATTTGGACACTCTCAAGACTCGAATTTGGCCAGAACACAAATCATGGAAAACGGAACGGGTGGCGACTGCTATTCAAGTGCCCATTCCAAGTCCTGCTTTGCCCTTTGGGTTGGACGACGAAGGGCCCTTTCATGCTGTTCAGCGAGTTCCTCAAGCATGATCTTGCGTTCTATACTCGCCACGAGCCTTTTTGTTGCAATAACCGCGTCGTTGTTCACTGAGATGCTGTCTATCCCAACTCTAACAAGGAACTCTGCAAAGTCTGGCAGATTTGACGGACCTTCACCGCATATGGACACTGTTGTCCCATTCTGATGCGCCACCTTGATCAAGTGAGCAATTATCCTCTCCACTGCTTGGTCCCTTTCATCGAAGTAGCCCATTTGGCCCAGGCGTTCTGAGTCTCTGTCAATCATTAGAATGCCCTGCGTCATATCGTTTGAGCCTATCGAGAATCCGTCGCAGAGCTTCGAGAATTCGTCGGCAAGTATGGCGATCGAGGGGGTTTCAGCCATGAACCAAACCTTGAAGTCCCTTGATCTTTCCAATCCTTCTTCCCGCATGATTTCCAGCACTTTCTTTGCTTCCCACACTGTGCGGACGACTGGAAGCATGACCCACACGTTCTTGAGCCCCCATTCTCTGCGGCACTTCCGGATCGCTTGGCATTCGAGCCTATAGGCTCTCTCGTACCATTCACTTATGTATCGGCTGCATCCACGCCATCCAAGCATCGGGTTGGCCTCCACAATTTCGTATTTGTCGCCTCCCTTCAGCTCGCGGTACTCGTTGGTCTTGAAATCGCTGAAACGCACCACAACGGGGCGTGGCTGTATCGCCCTTGCCACGGTGGCTATTCCTTCAGCCAGCTTATCCACGAAAACTTGTGACCGACCAGTGTCCACAAAGGACATGGGGTGCTCACCTATGTAACTGGCTAGAATGAACTCCATTCGCATCAGCCCAATGCCTTCAAACGGCAAGTCTTTGTAATCTTCAACTTTCTCTGGAACACCCAAGTTCATGTATATCTTCGTCGCGGTTACAGGCACAGACTGGAACACGCCTCCGGAAACCGCGGAGCTGGAAACGGTTGCTCCACTGGCTGATGAAAGCTGCGCAGTTAATGCTTGCAGCACGCCTTCATACACGATGCCGCTTTTTGAATCAACGGTGTATTCTTTTCCCGTGACCATGAGCTTCGTAGCGTTCTCAGTTCCGACTACGCATGGAATGCCAAGTTCACGGCTCACGATGGCCGCATGGCAGGTTACTCCACCTTTATCAGTGACTATGGCTCCCGCCATCTTCATGAAAGGCACGTAATCAGGATTGGTCATGTCCGTGACAAGTACGTCGCCTTTCCGCATGACTTTTGAGGCTTCTTCTGGGTTCGTGACTACCTTAGCGACGCCTATGCCAAAGCTTCTTTTCCCAGCTGCAATCCCCCTCACAACAACGTTCAACATTTCTGTCGGCTTGATTTTCTCTGTCTCAGCGTTGACCGGTGCTTCTGCGATCTTCTGAGTCCAAACCGTTTCAGGCCTTGACTGCACTATGAACATGTTAGCTGGAAACGATATGTCCCTGTCAATTGCCCACTCAATATCTTGAGGCTTCCCGTAATGCTGCTCAATATGCTTTGCAAGGTCTGCTAGTCTCAGGATCTCCTCGTCACTAATGCACGGCTGCTCTTGCTTCTCAAAGGGTACTTCCAAATGGACTGTCTTGCCTGTGTTCGGATCACGAATGTACTGGATAGTCTTCTTGGCCAAACGTCGCTCCACTATTTTCAGAGTCTTCTTATCAACTACGAAATCATCAGGTGTGACAGAACCTGAGACAACTGCTTCGCCCAGGCCATAGTTGCCCTCGATTACTATTTGGCTCAGATCTCCGGTGACAGGGTTTATCGTAAAAGTAACCCCTGCCGCTCTGGAATTCACCATTTCTTGGACTCCGACGCTTATGAAAACCTTCTCATGTGCGAAGCCTTTCTCGGTGCGATAGAATATTGCACGCGGGGTGAAGAGGCTTGACCAGCATTTAACGGTGTACTTGATAACCTCTGGGGCACCTCGTACATTCAGAAAAGTCTCTTGTTGCCCAGCGAAGGAGGCATCAGCCAAATCCTCGGCTGTTGCGCTCGATCTTACGGCTACAAAGACTTCTGTATTCAGTTTCTTGCATAACTGCTCATATGCTAACTTGATGGCGTTTTCGATGTCTTTAGGCATTGGTGTTGCTTCTATTAGTTCCCTAATCTTCTTAGAAGCAATTTCGTACAATTTCGGGTCGTTCGGATTTGTCACCGTTTCCTTTATGATCTCGTAGATTTTCGAAGATATCCCCGTCTCTTCGATGAATTTCTTGTATGAATACGCGGTTATGGCGAAACCAGGCGGAACAGGCATACCCGCGCTAATCATCTCGCCAAGATTCGCGTTCTTCCCACCTACGGAGGGAATATCAGTTTTCCTTAATCCTTCGAACCAAATTACCAGATCTTTTCGCATTTCACTCAACTATTTTCGCCTCTTCCTTTTGCACTTTCTCAATGGTGATGCGACATGGTATTGGAAGTTTGGCACTTCCACGTTTCAAAGCGGTTTTCGCTGTTTCAACGCCTTCTGCATTGACGCCAACGTTGATTATGGTTTGGTTGGCTCTCACTCGCGCGGCAGTTCCGATTGGCCTTCCAAAGGACGCTCGCATGCCCTGCTGCAAACGGTCAGCATGAGCACCGAAAATCATCTTGTTCTCCCTGAGAATATTGTGCGGGTAGGGCAGAACATCCAGACGATAATTGTTGACGAGTTTTTCCATAAGAATACGGTTAGAAGCCACACGTGTCGCTTCCAACGCGTTGTGGCGGATCTGAGCCTGTTCCAACGCGATCAGTTTTGCTTCGTATTCAAAATGCGCTTTGGTGTCTCCCATCGTAAACTTGGTTATTTTCGGCGGGGGAAAACCCTTCGCATATTCTTTTCTCGTGTTTGGTTGTCCCTTAACAGGTCGATAGTTCTTCGCATGCATTTCAGATTCCCCTTCAGCATACCATAATCGTCGTATTTAAACGTATATTCAAGCCAGCTTAGACATACTTTCAGAATTCCTGATTTACTTTCTGGTTTAACAATACATATTCAGCATTCACAAGTGCTAATCTCAAGCTGTGCCCCACTTGTTAGCAACATGAAATTCCTGAACTGCAAGCTAAAATATCGGCATCATAGTATTTACAATCGCTGTATCCAAAATATGTCTGGGAAAATCATCAAAACGTGAAGATTTTGCGTCTCGAAGAAACGGTCTACGTGTTCATCCCGGGAAAAAACTGGAGACTCTCCTTAGCCGAGCTTGTCACATTTTTTAAAGCCAGAAACTTCAAGTTCAAGGTCGCTGATTTTTCGAAATCCTTCTTCGTTGTCGCTGTGGATGGCGTTTTGGACCCAGCGCTTGCTGATTGCCTCGGAGGCACAATTAAAGTTGGCAGAATCCTATCTCAAGTATCCTCCGAAACCCTCGAAGATGCCTTCGTTCACAGAAGAGAGAAGGCACTTTTGGAGATTAAGGCAGATCTCTTGTCGGATTACGTCTTTGATGGACTATTCGAGACTCCTATGATTAAGCATGTCTTTGGTGTCAGCGTTTACTCTGAAAACCCTCGCCTTTTCCGTCTTTCCAAGAAGATACAGAGATTTGTGGGAAGCTGCTTCAAGAAAAGATTAGCCTCACAAGGGACAAAAGCAAGGTTCATGGGATTTCCTAAGAACAGACAGTTACCACAGTTAACCCATGTTGAAGTGCTGAAGAAAGATCTGATCGAAAGAGGGACCGAGATATTACTTTGCCTTGGAAGAGAACATGTTTTTATATCAAAAACTGTAGCTGTGCACAACCCGTTTGAGTTTCAAAAAAGAGACGTGAGTAGGCCTGTGCAACGAAAGATCTTCTCAATCCCCCCGAGACTGGCTAAAATTATGGTAAACTTGTCCCTGTGCTTGCCAGGAAAGGTTCTGCTAGATCCTTTTTGCGGGGTAGGCACGATTCTTCAAGAAGCTTTGATGGCCGAGGCACAGGTAATAGGGATGGACATAAACCCGTGGTGCGTTGAAGCCTCTTGCAGGAACCTTGATTGGCTAAGAAGCGAATACAATCTGAAAGACGCAAAGTACACGGTACAGCGGGGAGACTCGCGCCATCTGACGGACAAAATTGATGAGAAAACAGTTGACTGCATAGTGACAGAACCCGATCTTGGACCAGCCTTGCGGCATCTGCCCACAGAATCATACGCAAGAAGAATCACAGACAATTTGGAACCCCTATACTGTGATTTCCTTGAAGGAGCCTACAGGGCACTAAGAGCCGAAGGAAGATTAGTATGCGTTAATCCTTACGTCAAGACACGTTCTGGAAACTTCATCAGTCTGAAACTTGAAGAAAAGGCCAAAGCCATAGGCTTCAACATAGTCCACCCGTTTGAAATGGAAGCATTTGCCAATGATACACGCGTCGAAGAATTGACAAGAACGCCATCTTTTATTGACATGGAAAAAAGGCACAAAATAGGTCGCGAAATCAATATCCTCCAAAAATAGAAGTAATCATCAAGAGACAAAGTGACGTTCAGGCCGCAGAATAATCATTTTCCAAGGCCGTACCAGCGTTTTTCCATCAACTAATAGCAGACAGCCCCTTCCCTCTCATGGCGACAATCGTTTGTTTCTGAACCAAACTTTCGCGAGTTCATCATAATTCGGAAATACCTTCTTCATGATCGGTATGTACATCTGCATTTCGTCGTCGGTCAAGTATTGGAATTGGTATTCCCCGTTGTAAGGTGCCGGTTGGCCTTCTCTGGTCACGAATTCTATGTGCATGAACGGGTCTCCACGCTTAATCGTGATCGGATGTCTATCATTGCTCAGGTTCACAAGCTCCAGGGCCAGCCTTCCCACGAACCCGCTGTGAACCTTCGCAGCATTAAGGAAGGATAACCCCATCCTGCCGTACTTGCTCTTTGCGGTCAGATGGGCCACAAAGTTCGGCAGAACAAAAACTACTTCGTATGATATTAGGTTCTTGTGCTCCAGATAATGCAGGGTTGTTTCTTCTTTGACGGTTAGGATGTACCCGTCTCCGTCAAGCAGGTTATAGTCATGCGGGTATATGCACTTGTAGTTTTCAATAAGCTCTTTTAGCTTGTCTTTGCCTAAGATGCACATTCAGCTAGACCCCCAGAGCTTTTCTACAATACTGAACCTTTCACGTTATATAGTTTTTCAACAGTACAGACGGAGAGAAGGGAAGGCAAGTGAACTGCAAATATTGCGGAAATGCGGCAATCTACAAGTGCAGTGTTTGCGGCACTCTCGTATGTGAATCCCATGCAAATCAGCTGACCGTATGCCCCTCGTGCGTAAGGACAAGCAAAGCAAAATATGCTGTTGAGAGAGCTTCATCAAAAGAAGAAAAAGCCGATATCCGAAAGCTTGTCAGGCAGTTCTGGGGAGAAGAGGAGCAGCTGACTTTTGATAGGAATTTCAGCGTTTCAGAACAGCCTGCTTACGTTGCAAACGTGGGCAAGAAGACGGTTGGGTTTGTTTCCTTTGTTGAAGATGAAGATAATTTGATAATTGTGGCTTTGGCAGTGCAAGCTGAACATCAAGGCTTGGGAATTGGCCATGCTTTGATCGAGAAGGTTGAATCAGAAGCCAGACGGCAGCAAAAGAAAAAGCTGTTAGTTTCAACCTCAAATGACAATTTGCCAGCCTTAGGGTTCTACCAGTCTCTTGGCTTTCAGATTTTTGAAGTGAAACCAAATGTTATCGCGGAAAAGCACGGCCAGATTCTAGCAGGCATTGGTGGATTGCCAATGAGAGACGAGCTAAGGCTGCAGAAAATCCTTCGCCAGCAGGGTGCCCTTTCAAATCGAGCTTCAAGTAATTCACAGCCGTTGTCTTGCCTCGATCAGGACGATTGACTCAAAGAAGGGCAAATCCCGTGTGGCGATAATTTGAGTCCTCAAACCTTTCTCCTCAAAATTCTTCAAGGTCCTGTCAAGATCACCCAGTGTTGACTGCAAGAGGAGAATTCGCCCGCCAGATGTTAGGCGATCTGACGATTGACAAATGAACCTGTCTATGATCTGCCTGCCAGTCACCCCGCCATCCCAAGCTCGTTCGAGCCAAGTTACATCTTCACCGCTGCCTGTCGGAAGGTATGGAGCATTGAATAGAATTAAATCGAATCTTTCCCCTGTTCTCAGCGGTGCAAGTAAGTCCCCTTGTACGAAGAGCAACTTGTCAATTACGCGATTGAGTTTCGCATTTTCTTTCGCACATTGAACCGCGCAAGGGCTGATGTCGACCACAACAACTTTGGCCGCATTGGTTGCTGCAATTATGCCCAGGATTCCGCATCCGGTGCCGACGTCAAGAACGCTGTCGCCTCGTTCAACTACCAAATTTTCAGCAAACATGAACGTGTCTTCAGCGGGCTCGTAAACATCCTCAGAAACATTGAAGACATAGTCTGCAAAAAACACCTGCTTAGCTGGAGAGGGCATTCAGCAATTCTCCAAAATCTTCAGGTGCCAACTGCCTCACCCGCTCATCGCGAAAAGGAAGACTTCGAGTGGCCTTTTCGGCATCTTCAGCAGTTTTTGCAAGCACATTTCTCAGAAACTGATGAACGGCATTTCTGACCTTCCTGTTGCGCTGAGTGAAAATGCTCCGCACCAGCCGAGTGAACAGCTCCTCGTTATTCACTGTGAAAGGCGACGGTTTCTTGGGTTTCAAGCGCACGATAATCGAATCCACTTCGGGCTGTGGATAGAACATCCATTTTGGCACATTTGCTAAACGCTCGCACTCTGCGTGATAATAGGTGAGAACCGTCAGCCATCCGTAGTCTTCGCTTCCGACTAGGGCCGTTAAGCGGTTCGCAAACTCCTTCTGAAAGATTAAAACTGAAGCGTCAAAATTTCTCTTGAAACACAATAGAAGGAGCCGCGAAGAAATCTGGTAGGGTGGAATCGACACAACTTTGGTGAACTCTGGAATCTGAATTTTGAGCACGTTGCCCTCAAGCACTGTGACGCTGGGTAAATCCCCAAGTTGTTCACGTAGAACCTGCACAAGTCTGTCGTCCGCCTCAACTGCCAAAACACCTTTGCACTTTTCGGCGAGAAAGCGCGTCAGGAAGCCGAGGCCGGCGCCGACATCCAGCGCCACATCGTCTTGGTTGAGCGAAGCATAATCACTCATGCTTTCGAAAATTGAAGGCTCAATCATGAAGTTTTGGCTTAAGAGCTTGTTCGGAGAGATTCGATATCTTCGAAGCAGGAGCTTCGTTCTTTCTAGGAGGCTCATATTACTGGCGGACAAGTTCAGCTGCACTATTGGGCTCTTGTGAAGAGTCTGTATTTGCTGTCGCCTGACAGCTCCTCAAGGACTCTCTTGGTTACCAACTTAACTGGGTTAGGCAGTTCTGTGCGTTTCTGCAGGTCATCATAGCTCTCAAAAGGTCTTCTTTCACGTTCATTTATGACCTGCCACATGTACTTCTTCCCTATTCCTGGAATTAATTCCAGCGCATGCATTCTAGGTGTCATCGCTCTTGCGCTGTTGAAGAAATTTATGAACCAGCTTTCGCGGCTCAACACTATTCTGCTTATGACTGCGGACAGTTCCATCTTTGCCGCGGCTGTTAGCTCGTCGTATCCGATTCTGCCAATGATGTAAGTTATTTCTTCGCGTGGTTCCTTTCCGACGTAGACGCGGTCGTGGGCCTTTAGAGATACGCCGTCCTTGATCAGCGCTTCTAGCAGCGTGAAGAATTCTTCACCCATCATCTGAACTAGAGCTCCCGCTCGGTATCCGGCTCTTCCAGTTGGGCGTACCCCAGGGCGGCCGTGCGCCAGGAAATCTAGAATGTAAGCGTACTCCTCGTACCGCTTCTCCATCATGGTCATATTAGCCTCTATCTTACGCTTTTATTGCTTAAAAATAGTTGCTAAGTCGCTCTCTGTCTACTTCACTTTTTGATGTTCACTGAGAAGGCTAGCAATGGTTTTCAACATTGAAACATCAATAAGCTTACGGCCGCCAGCAAGGAAAACCCTCAGCTCATCGACGGTTTTCGGCAAGCAATTAACTATCTCAATTGCCTCTTCTTCTTCCAAACCGAATTCTTTCACGAGTCTTTCCACAAGTTTTTCAGCTACTTCAGCGTCTACTTTTGAAAATTTGGAAACGTAATCAAACGTTCGACGCTGCAGCTGGTCCAGATTTTCTTCACCGACAGATTCTAGCAGCTTCTTGACTTGGGGAAGTGTGAGCTTCTTTTCCCCAACGCTTTCTTTTGACATCTAATCACCCTTGAATGGTTCCAAATGCTCAGGCCTAACAATAATCTCCTTGACCGCGTCTCCTTGTGAAACAGTCACAACGTAGCTTCGCCCACGCTTCTCGGTCACGGTGCCGACTTTGCCGTGAAAGCGTCTGTGCGGCATTCCTTTCTGAACGCTTGAATCTATTCTGACCACGACACGGCTTCCAGGCTGATATTCATGGAGCAACTTGCTCAGCTTGATCTTTCCCCGTTCTCTAGGTTCCTTCGTTAATAGTCGCCGCGCACCTGAACGATAACCCTTTGACCCTCTCATCCCTTTTACCTCCCTACTCGTTCATAATCACGTCTAAAACGTCAAGGTTCACTGGTTTGCCCTTGTTTTTGAGAATCTCTGAAACGCTGGGCGTTGTTCTTCCTTCATCTCCAGTCACTAGCTCCTTAACATAAAGCCCTCCTTGACAACGTAGCTTCATCTCAACCTTTTTTGGCGTCAACTTCTTTATATCCACGTCGTATATGTACTTTTCCCGCATCAGATCCGCACGTCTATGCAGAACACGAACTGGAGTCTTCTGAGCAATCGCAGCGTTTGTTAGCCTCTCTTTCAACAAATCCAAATCCTTAACCGTGATACTATTTTCAAACTCGACAACCACACGATATTCCTTCTGCGCTGACTCAGCCTTCTTCAGTTTCCTCACAACATCTCTGTTCGCAAACCTCAAATTCAAAACTTCAACTTTCCCCTTCCCATAAACGTTTATGGCCTTCTCAAGTTTCTTCAGATCCATGAATCGTGTTTTAGGCCTTGCTATCTCGATGACGAATGGCCGTCCTGGCCCCAGCATGCGAGCATCGATATCCTCCCTTCCCGCCGCATGGAATGATGAACCGCCACCTCCAGTTGCATCCAAAAAGGGTTTTCCAATGATTTCCTCCACCGACTCAGGGTACATCTTTCCTGTCCAGTTGCATTTTTCACAACCTCTCCCTCGACAATCCGAGCAGAACCATTTTGACTGCGGGATGTCTCTGACGAGTTTTCGATATCTCCCAGCAACGAACAGTGGATTCACCTGAAGCCTAACCGCCTCAGCATACGGATCGGCAAGCACAACCACCTCTGGCTTCATAAATTCTACGGCCTTTCCGCTTTCTTCAGCAACTCTCTTCCCTATCAGTCTCCCAAACTCGTTCCGCATGCTCTCTCCGTCCTCGACTGAGAACTCTGCCTTGAACTCGTCTTCACGCTCCGCCGCAGCCAACGGCAATTCTATTCCAACCAAGAAGTTGTGGCATTCATATGACTCAAGGAGTTTTAGAGCCTTCTTCGCCAAGGATTCAATGCTCTTGAATTTGTCTTCGCAGAGAAAACACTTCTTCGGGCAGCTTCTGCTTGGCAGACGTTTTTTCGTTTTCTGCAGTATTTCTTGTGCTGTCTTGGAGAAACCGTTAGTCGCGAGGGTTTTGAGAGTCTTCACGCCCTCTTTGCTAGTTAGCGACGCTTTGTGCGCCTCTAATGCCAAGATTAGCTTTATCGATTTTCCCCGTTCGTCATTTTCAACGCCGTGGCCGAGCATGGCGAATTGTCTTCCTAGGCAGTGATCACACAAAGGATATTTCTCAATTATTCTCAGCGACTTCTCCAAAGTACTCATGGAACAGCCTTCTAGACTTCCCGACCTATTTCAAGTCAAGGGGCAGGCCTTTCCCAAAGAAAGGCATCTTCTTTCTTCTGAGAGTCTTAAGCATACGCCGCATCATCACGTATTGCTTCAAAAGTTCCTTCACTTCTTTTTCGCTCGTTCCTGAACCCTTGGCAACCCTCTTCATTCTCGAAGCGTTGAAGACCTTTGGGTTTTCCTTCTCTTGAGGAGTCATGGACTGAATCATTACACGCCATTTCTCCAGCCTATCCTCGGCCGTGTTTAACATTTCTTCAGGTATGTCATATGACATGCCTGGGAGCATTTTCAGAAGTTTTCGGAAGGTACCCATCCCCTTCATGGCTTCAAACTGTTCATACATGTCTGTCAGCGTGAACTTGCCGCTGAGAATTGCCTTCGCCTTCTTTTCAGGGACCTTGACCTCTGCTTCACGCACCTTTTCAAGCAGGGTTTCTAAGTCGCCCATACCCAGAAGGCGTCCAACAAATCGAGAAGGCATGAAAGGTTCAATATCTTCAACTTTCTCTCCTGTTCCGATGAACTTTATAGGAGCCCCAGTTCCCGCAACTGCCGATAGGGCCCCGCCTCCTCTTGCCGAGCCATCCAGCTTTGTCACCAGAATTGAGCCTATTGGTGTTGCTTCGTTGAAGGCTTTGGCTTGCGCCAGTGCCTGCTGACCGATTGTTCCGTCGATCACCAGCATGACTTCGTCGGGTTTGATGTGGTTTTCAAGCATCTTCATTTCTTTGATTAATTCTTGTTCTTCTTTGTGCCGGCCGGAAGTGTCTATGATTATGACGTCCTTGTCTGCGAATTGCTTCAGTCCCTCGTTAACTACTTTGAGGGGGTCTTTGGCTTTCACGTCGCCGTATATGGGCACGTTTATTCTGTTGGCTAGTTGTTGAAGCTGTGCGTAGGCGCCAGGCCTGAATGTATCTGCACATAGCAATGCTGACTTGAGACCTCTCTTTTGGAAATATCTGGCGAGTTTGGCAGCATTGGTTGTTTTCCCGCTGCCTTGGATACCAACGAGCATGATTGTCTTCCTTTTCCCCGGCTCGAGCGTTACTGTGATGGCTCTTTCGCCTAGGAATCGTGTTAGCTCTTCATAAACGACTTTTATTACGTGTTCACGTCTGGAAATTCCAGGTGGAACTCTTTCCTTCAGAGCCCTTTCTTCTATTCGCTTGGAAATGTCAAGCACAAGCTTAACGTTGACGTCAGCTTGTAGCAGAGCCCTCTGTATATCACGCATAAGTTCCTTGACAGCAGCCTCATCTACAACAGATGCTTTGAAAAGCTTCTTTATCGCATCGTAAAGCGAAGAACCCAAATGATCTAGTGCCATGATTTTCTCCAGACTTACAAATCGTCAGGTGTCTAAATAGGTATTCTGCCCTTTAAGGTTGTTCTCCATAAACTTTTTACAGTCAACGCATTTCTAAGTATTTGAGGAATCACGTTTGAGTGAAATCAACATCGTAGAAAAGAAGCAAATTCCCCAAGGTGCCACTATGCTCTTCGGTTTTCCAGACGTCGGATTGGTCGGCGTGATAGCAGCCTCGCATTTAATAGAAGAACTCAACCTAGCCGAAGTAGCCTACATGGATTCGACACTACTGCCGCCGCTCATCGTTCTCCACGACGGCCTGCCACACTCTACCATAAGAATTTTTGGGAACCACAACATTCTCCTGACTGTTTCCGAAACGCCAGTAGTCGCAGACGCCATCTATCCAGTGATTGACGCCTTGATCAATTGGGGAAAGGGAAAGAAGGTCAAGATGATGGTTTCGCTAAGTGGCATGCCCATCCAAGACAGGCAGGATGCGAAAGAATTGAAAGTGTTTGCAGCTGCGTCAAGCCCAGAAATGCTGAAAATGGTTCAAGACAAGGGCATCGAAGCGTTGATGGAAGGCTACATGGTTGGTCCTCAGGCAATCATGCTCATGCGTTGCGCTCAGATGGGCCTACCAGCAACAACATTGCTTGCACAATGCTTCCTCAACTATCCAGACCCGGAGGCAGCAGCAGAGGTACTGAAGAGTCTGGCGAAAGTAACTGGAATAAAAGTGGACATTGCAAAGCTCCTGGAAAAAGGCGAAGAAATCCGCCTAAAGGCCAGAGACGTGATGAAGCGAACTCAGGAAGAGATGTCCAAGATGAAGAAGACCCAAGAGTACGACATACCAATGTACGTGTCATAGGGAGGAAGATGACGATGGCAATTAAGAAAAGACGCACGATCATGGACATTTTTGACGATTATTTTGAAGATTTCGAGAGAGAGTTCGAGAGACGGAGAGAGATGCTACTGGAAAGGCCGAGCTGGAACCAGAAGAACTCCACAATTGAACCACTTCGCAACATGATAGTGACTCCGACTGAAGTCATAGTGACCGTTGACCTGCCTCTTACGGAGGAAAAAGCGGTTCAAGTCAAACCGCTTGATGAAAATACACTTGAAATATCGGCAAAAATGAAAAGAAAAATGACCTTCAGAGAAATGGGCATGACCCATCAGGAAGGAGAATTCCAGAAGTTCCATTTCCATTCTCGTGTTCCAGTACCCGTGCAAATGGACGAGATGAAAATCCGCTTCAAGAAGGGAATACTGGAACTCCACCTACCACGCAGGTGGGGACGTCGAAAGCCAAAAACCTGAGGTTTCGTGAACGATATCACACAATTAACGCGTCAGTTTGAACACGTTGGAATCCGATGTCCCCACGGACCAATATAGTGAAGCCTCAGCTCAATATGATTATCGTCACAAGTCAGACGGCTCTTCTTGCATCATCGGCTCTAGAGTATGCTATGCGACGCAGCGAGATAAACCTTGACGGCAAATCTTTTAACACGACAAAGCCTAAACTCTAAGACTGTCTAATGAGTGAGAATTAATGCCGGGAGAACGAGCCATCCACGTAGGCATGTTCATTCTATTACTGATAGGTCTATGTTCACTGACCGCTTGGGTCAGCCATGCATATTTGACGGAATTGATTCTGCAGGTGGCAGCTATTGCTTTAAGCTGGGGAGTAATTCTTCTGGTCCTTTACGTGGGCTTCAGAGCGCTCGGCTGGGATTGGTGGGCTGAACGTACTTCGGAAAAGCAGAGCAAACCTGATCAATCAGAGAATTAGCCCCATTGCCAGCTCCTCAGTATATTTTCCATTTTCTCCAAACTATGAGTCTTTCATTGTTCCTCCAATGTTGAAGCCAAGTTTCTCGTAAAGGTGCACTTGCCCACTTGTTGTCAGCTATGACGTGCAGGCCTATTCTGTGCATTCCTTCGTCCTTCCAAGTTTTATGAGTTCAGTGAGAATGGCTGTGCCCAATCTAACATTATGAAAGCTCTGATGAAGATAAATGACCAAGTCGCCTGATCCTTTCCTTCGAGGATGAATGAATTTCATGATTTGCTCATGTCCAACGATTTATCATCGTGCATGGCCACGATAGCAATCACGTTTTGCAGACCGCTGAACCAGCCTCCCTCAATTCTCTCCCTCGTACAAGCGACAGAGCCCAACGTACTGCCTCATCAGAAGGCGACTCGTGCATCTGGAAAAGCCTCGCCTTATCGTCTGTCTCGAATCGACCTACAAGAACAGTCCTATCATCCTTTAAGGTGACAGTTTTCAAAGAGCAAGGTCCCAGAAAAGGCAAGAAAGGTCAGCAGGCAAGCTTTGATTGTCTTCCCATTTCTTACTTAGCTCTCATGATTTTCATTCTGCCCATTATCTTCCAGTACTCAATCTCAACGCCGGGCACGAGCTTCGCCTTCAACTCTGCGTCTTCTGGGTAAGGAGCGTCCAAATACTCGTAGGTCTCAAGGTCCATTATCTGAATGCCTGAAGGGTTAACTGCGTAGACTTGCCCCATTCTCTTGTCAATTATTGGAACCTCAGTGTTCAAGTCCACGGGCTTAACAAACTGCCTCTTTGCACCGTCAAAAACGCCTATGGCTACAATTCTTGCTTTGGCTGAACCGTGTTTTCCGGGTTTCGACTTCGTTATGTCCACTATCTGGCAAGGCTCTCCATCGATAATCATGTATCCCCCAACACGGAGACTGCCAACGTCAATTGGTCGAGTCATATTAACACCAATTTCCGCAGCCCTTTACTCAGAGCAATTCTTAACAACACCCATATATAGATTAAGGTGCCGCTAATAGGTCGATGGTGAAAAAGCGTGTTCAAGAGCGTCGGTTTGGTCGCACGCTTCGACAGGAAGAGAGCAACAAAACTTGTGGAAGACCTAGCTGAACACATGAGCAAGAGAGGGTTGGAGGTATTTCTGGAAGCCACACTAACCAAAAAGGTAAGGGCAAAATGGAAGACTCTTCCTCTGGAAAGTATGAGAACCGACTTTATCATAACTGTCGGCGGCGACGGTACGATCCTCAGAGCTTGCCTCGCACTCCCAAAACCTGAGCCGCCAATCCTCGCAGTAAACATGGGAATTCGAGGCTTTCTTACCGAAGTGGAACCAAACCTAGCTTTCGATGCTGCGGACAGATGCCTTCAGGGCGAATATACGACCGAAAAGTGCATGAAACTCTCCGTCAACGCGGACAGCGTCATATTCCCAAACGCATTGAACGAGGTTGTAATTACTCACGACGAGCCCGCAAAACTGCTGTACATGCGAATTCTTAAAGCTGGAGAACCCATTCTGAACTGCCAAGCTGACTCTTTGTTGATATCCACACAAACTGGGTCTACAGGCTATTCGCTTTCAGCAGGCGGACCCGTTTTAGACCCCGGCGTAGATGCATTCGTCCTGACGCCTATATGCCCATTGACCGATTTTCGGCCAATCGTCTTTCCTGCCAGCTCGCGCCTGACGGTTGAAGCTCGCAAACCTAGAAGAATACTCATCTTGATCGATGGCCAATACACTCAAATAATAAGGTCTAGACTTCCAAGCGTAACTATTACACGTTCGAAGCATAAAACATCTTTCATAAGGTTCAGAGAGGACTTCTACCACCGACTAAAGAGTAGGCTGCTTTTCAAGGGAACAGGTGAATAATCCATTGGGCACCGTCAAAAATAGGATTGCAGTCTTGGACACGTCTGCATTCATAGCTGGTTTCGACCCATTTTCTTTAGATGGAGAGGAATACACGGTTCCAATGGTCAAAGAGGAAATGGCAGAAAGCTCCATGTCTGAGGTGAGGTTTGAAACGGCAGTAGCGAATGGCAAGTTGAAAGTCAAGGTGCCGAGCGAGGAATTTCTTGATAAGGTTAAGGCTTCTGCAACTTTGGTTGGCGACAAGTTTTTCCTGTCGGAAACCGACCTTCAACTCTTGGCGCTGGCGCTGCAGCTTAAAGCAGAGGGTTATTCTCCATTGATTGTCACCGACGATTACTCGATACAAAACGTTGCAGATCAAATGTGTATAGAGTTTTCCTCCTTGGCAACTTTCGGTATCCGTCTTCGTCTGACGTGGATAAGATATTGCCCAGCTTGCCACAGAAAATATCCTGCAGATAGTAAAGCCAAAACATGCGAAGTATGCGGCACCAGACTGAAAAGAAAACCGCTAAAAAGAAGTCAGTTGAGCCAAGACGTTCCAAGAACATAAATGAGAAAGAGGCTTTCAAGATGAGCCCAGGAAAACGACAACCTATAGAGTTGGACGAGAAGAAGACAACCTATTTCGCAGAAACTGGCAAGCTAAACACAGATGCCTTGCTTGAGCTTGTCAACAAGTACGTCGATAAAGAGGACATTGGAGACATCGTGATCGCTTCAACAAGTGGTGAGACAGGAGCCAAGGCTTCTAAGATGCTTAAAGGCCACAACGTTGTTGTCGTTACGCATTTCTCTGGTTTTCAAGAAAAGGGGAAAACGGAGCTGCAGGAAGAACATAAGCGCGAGATCCTCAAGAATGGAGCAAAGATTTTCACGGGCACTCATGCCTTAAGTAGTGCTGAACGGGCAATACGCAAGGATTTCGGCACGCTACAGTCGTTGGAATTGATTGCAAATGTGCTTAGACTTATGGGAGAAGGAACAAAAGTATGCGTAGAAATCACATTAATGGCTGCGGACGCAGGACTTATTCCAATGGACAAGGACATCGTTGCCATTGCCGGAACGGGCAGAGGAGCTGACACTGCACTTCGTATTCTCCCAGCAAACGCATCAAGATTCTTTGAACTGCGAATAAAAGAAGTGATAGCAAAGCCCAGCAACTTCTGAGCCTGCGTTAGACATCCTCATTATCGCGCTTACTGAAGTACGTTATATCGTGATGTTCAACATAGCCGCATTTTTCGAAAAGTTCTTTCGACGACATGTTGTCAGCATCTATAAAGGCACAGAAAAGTCTAATCCCGCGTGTTCTAAGTACTCTTTCAGATTCTGCGATCAAGGCCTTGGCAACACCGAGGTGTCTATGTCTTGGATCGACGGCTAATCTGTTTATCCAACCTTTTCTCATGTCACAACTAATGATGACTACGCCGATCAGACAATCTTCTTCAAAGGCTCCTAGAAAGAACTCGGGATTTGCCGCCATTTCTTTGGACATTGCGTCTCTGCTATCTCGGCCTTTGGGTCTGAAGGATAGTCTTGCTCTCTCCCAAAGGTCGGTTATGGCTCCGTAATCGTTTGAGGTCAGTCTTCGGATCTGCATTCAGATACGCAGGCTAGCCTTCTTTCTCAACTTCTTTCATCGAATCCTCTATAATGTCCAAAGCCGCATCAACTAGGTCTCGGGTGATGACAAGTGGCGGGGCGACCCTGATCGTTGATGCTCCACAAGTAATGACGTTGACACCGCGCTTCCATGAACGTATCATGATCTCGCTGGCTTTCTGGGGGGCTGGTTTCTTGCTTTCTTTGCTTTCAACGATTTCCACCCCTATCATTAATCCCTTGCCTCTCACGTCGCCTACGATTTCACTCTTCTCTTGCAGTTCTCCAATTCTTTTCATGATGTAATTGCCCTGCTTGTTGGCATTCTCCAAGAGCTTCTCCTCCTGTATAGCATCTATGACAGCGCTCGCTGCAACACATGAGAGCGGGTTGCCTCCAAACGTGCTCGCGTGTGATCCTGGAACCCAATCCATCACTTTTGATTTTGCGATGGTTGCGCCCAGCGGCAAGCCTGATGCCAGTCCCTTCGCGCTACAAACGATGTCGGGTTCAACGCCCCAGTGCTCAATTGCAAACCATTTCCCAGTTCGGCCAATGCCAGCCTGCACTTCATCATCTATGAGCAATATGCCGTATTTGTCTGCAAGCTTCTTTATCCGCGGGAAGTATTCGGGGGGTGGAACGACGTATCCGCCTTCTCCCTGAATGGGCTCGAACAAAATTGCCGCAGTGTCTTCAGAAGGAACATATTTCTGTAGAACATACTCGTCGATGAAATCCACGCACCAGTAGTGACATTCAGGATAGGTTAACTTGAAGGGGCAACGGTAGCAGTAGGCATATGGAACGTGGGCTACGCCAGGCATCAATGGGAAGAAATAGCGTCTCTGAGCTGGCTTGCTGGCAGTGAAGGACAAAGCACCTACTGTGCGTCCGTGAAAAGCACCTATGAAGCTTATGAATAGTTGCCTGCGACTGTGCCACTTTGCAACTTTGATTGCGGCTTCAATGGCTTCGGCTCCACTGTTGCCGAAATAGACTTTTTTGTCAGGCGTTCCAGGCGTGATTTTCGCAAGTTTTTCCGCCAGATTGACGACTTCCTTGTAGTAAAAGTCAGTGTTGGAATAATGCAGAAAGCGGTCACATTGATTCTTTATGGCCGTTACCACTTTAGGATGATTGTGCCCAACGTTCATGCATACTAAGCCAGAGTTGAAGTCAATGAATTCGTTTCCGTCAACATCCTTGATTATGCAGCCGTTTCCTGACTCAACGACAAGCGGATAGAACCGTCCGTAAGAAGGAGAAATCAGGCTTTCGTCTCTCTTGACAAGTTCTCTCGCCTTGGGCCCAGGCGGGCTAACAACAATCTTTGGGTAACCACTCATTCTACATCGCCGACCGGAAACTACCGTTAGAAAAGATGGCTTATATAGCTAACGATGCCTCTTCACAGAAAACTACGATAGATGATTAGTTGATGCCTTGCGAAACCTGCGAAATTGTGACAAGCACTATAACAAAAAAGCCGAACTGCTACGCCTTGGTTAGGGTGATTTCAATAGCGGAGACGTTTGCCTTTCTGTCTCCCTCTCTGGCCACCTGCTCCGTGCAGATGCTGATGCCTTGAAGCTGTGCATCTTTCATGAAGGTCCGTCTGAGCAACTCAACCGTGTCCACAGCTTTGCAGATCGCCCGCCCTCTGGCTTTCAGAACGATCTTGTTCGAGCCTGTACCAAAGGACGTTAGACAAGCAATCACGTAGTTCTTCACTGGCTTCTGACCGACATAAACAACCTTCTCGTTAACCTCTGCCTTTGGCTCAGCTTTTGCCTCTGCCTTTGGCTCAGCTTTTGCCTCTGCCTTTGCCTCTGCCTTTGCCTCTGCTTCCGGTTCAGGCTTTGGCGATTTTGCTGGTTTCGGTGACTTTTGCTTCCTTTCAGTTGCTTTCTTCTGTCTCGGTTTCGCCATAATATACCTCCATTCTTCGCTGATTGACAGTGGTTTACCCGCGTAGGGCAGTTATATCATGGTTTTTGGCTTCTTATATCTTTTCATGCACTGCAAGGCCCGCAACGTTGGCCTAATACTTTAGCGCCGAAAGTATTCTCTGCTAGGCGACTCGTTTCGCACACTGCTTGTCTGCAAACTTCATTCCCTCCTCAAATGCACGTACATTGGCTTCGAAGAGGTCGATTTTCTTCCCAAATAATTCCTTAAGACCCTCAACAATGCTTTCTTTAGCAACAATTCTCGTTAGGGCAACGTAGGCGCCGAGCATAACCATATTCGCTGACCTCTCAGCACCAGTCGATGTCGCGATTTCGCTTGCTGGCATGGCTATGATCTTTACGTCTCTTCTTGTTGCCGGTCTATTCACAAGTGAGGTGCTAAGAAGCAGTAGGCCATTGCTCTGCAACTTTGGTTCAAAGGCTTCCAACGAAGGATTGTTCATGACAATGATTGCATGAGGATGAGGCGTCACTGGCGACCCGATCTCTTCGCTTGAAACAACCACCGTGCAGTTGGCCGTTCCCCCGCGCATCTCAGGCCCGTAGGATGGGATCCAAGTAACGTGTTTCCCCTCCTTCATGGCGCTGTAAGCTAAGAGTTTCCCGATGAACATGAGTCCCTGGCCGCCGAAGCCGGCCATTACAACGTCTTCGTAGAAGGCTTTCTTCCCCACTTTTGCGATCTCTACCCCTCCTTCGGCGACTTAAACTCTCCAAGCGGGAAATAGGAAGCCATTTTCTCGTCAATCCATTTCACCGATTCGGTGGATGTCATGTGCCAGTTTGTAGGGCATTGGGACAGAACTTCTACGATAGAATAGCCTGAGCCTTTGATTTGAGTTTCAAACGCTTTCTTGATGGCTCTCTTGGCTTGAACCACGTTTTTTGGGCTGCTTACGCTGACTCTTGCAACATATGCTGCACCTTCAAGTGTTGCTAGCATCTCGCATACGCGAATGGGGTAACCGGCCCTCTCAGGCATTCTGCCTTCTGGGGTGGTTGTGGTTTTCTGTCCGATGAGTGTTGTCGGCGCCATTTGGCCGGCTGTCATTCCGTAGATTGCGTTGTTGACGAAGATGGTCGTGATTTTCTCCCCTCGCGCTGCTGCGTGCACCATCTCTGCCGTTCCTATTGCGGCAAGGTCGCCGTCTCCTTGGTAGGTGAAAACAACTAGCTCAGGGTGGACACGTTTGCATCCAGTTGCAATGGCAGGGGCTCGGCCGTGGGCAGCTTCGTATGCGTCTAGGTCGAAGTAATCGTATAATAGTACGGCACAGCCTACTGGGGCTACAACCACTGTCTTCTCGCGGATTCCAAGCTCGTCTATCACTTCCGCGATTAACCTATGGATAATCCCGTGACCGCATCCTGGGCAATAGTGTGTGCTTGCCGCAGTTAGAGTCTTAGGTCTTTCATAAACGGTTTCCATTTTTACTTTGCCCCCTTAGCAATTTTCTCTACTTCTCCCACGATTTCGTCGTAGCTCGGCACAATTCCGCCGACCCTGCCATAGAAGTGTGGTTGACTCTTGCCGCAGAGAGCAAGTTTTACGTCTTCAAGCATTTGCCCCATGCTCATTTCAACAACCAGGAAGCTCTTTACTCGTTCGGCTATCTGAGCGAATGCTTGATACGGAAACGGGTACAGCGATATTGGCCTTAATAAACCGACTTTCAGGCCTTTTACGCGGAGAATCTTGATGGCTGTTTTTGCGATCCGAGCAACCGTTCCATATGCTGCGATCACTATTTCCGCGTCTTCTGTCATGTAGGATTCGAAGCGCACCTCGTTCACAACTGCTTCTCGAAGCTTCTGAGCAATGGCCAAGTTGCGTTCTTCCAAGATTACTGGATCAAGATAGAGGGTCTTGATCAGTTTCCGACGTTCGCTTGAAAGCCCAGTGATGGCCCAGTCTTTCCTTATGGGCGCAAACGCCTTGCCTAATGGCTTAAATTCAATGGGCTCCATCATCTGGCCAATATTTCCATCTCCCAAGATCATCACGGGGTTGCGGTACTTGTCAGCCAAGTCGAATGCTAGCATCGTAAGGTCTGCTGCCTCTTGACCTGTTGATGGGGCCAATACGAGCAGGTGATAATCACCATGGCCGCCTCCTTTGGTCGCTTGGAAATAGTCTGATTGTGAAGGTGCGATCCCGCCGAGTCCTGGCCCGCCTCGCATCATGTTCACTATCACGCATGGAAGCTCGGCTGCGGCGATGTAGGAAATTCCCTCTTGCATCAAGCTGATTCCTGGGCTTGAAGAAGAAGTCATGGTTCTTGCACCTGCACCAGCAGCGCCAAACACCATGTATATAGCAGCTATTTCGCTTTCTGCCTGAAGAAAGGTTCCGACGACTTCTGGCATCCTCCATGCCATGTATTCGCCGATCTCGTTCTGCGGCGTTATTGGATAAGCAAAGTAATATCTGCACCCTGCTTGGACTGCAGCCTCAGCTATCGCTTCGTTTCCTGCCATGAATCTTTTCTCGGTCACTTTTTGTCACCAACCATCTTCTTCTCTCTATAAACTGTGACGGCAGCATCCGGGCACATCATAGCACACAAAGTGCATCCTGTGCATTTCCCCTCAGGATCTGAGAATTCCGCTGGGTGATAGCCTTTCTTGCTGACGGAATGGGAAGTTCGAATAATCTTTTGGGGACAAAAGCTGATGCAAAGTGTGCAACCCTTACAGTATTCTTCATTTATGAAGATCTTAGCCATCGTCAATTCAACTCGTTTTGGGTTGTGACTGCAAGCTCTGCCTATTTCAGGCAGATTTGTTGCCGATTTAACTCTCGGGATATTCAGAAAGTCCGGCCATATTAATATTGAGCTAAATAAACAGCAAAAACAACATCAATAGAAGACCGCTGACAAGAGAGATAGGCACAATGGTTTTCTTTGCCCTTTGAAGACCCTTGTCTGTCAAAAGAGAAAGGCTTTCCAGCCGCTCCCTACCAATGACTTTAACGTTAGAAACTGATATGGTCCTACAGCCAGCCCGCGCACGTCTTAAATCAGTCAAAGCGCCAAGAGTTGCTTGCCTGATGTAGCCAATCAGCTTCGCATGGTCCATGACCTCACCGATTGGATGATAGCCTCGTCTCCCCAAAACTACACCATTGACAGAATGCGTGTCCGTAGTGAAGACTTCGCCAGTGTCAATACCCATGGAACCAAAAACAGAAAGTATCTTTTCTCGCATTCCAGAGACAACATTATTGCCATCGATTACCACATAAGCAGCTTTTTGGTGCCCAGCTCCAGACACGACCACTGTAATGCCTCCATGACCCATGCCGTCTTTGACGCTAAATTCCTTTGGAAAAACCGTGTTTGCGCCGATGTCAAACGGTAAGCGAGGCGCCGAAGCAGCCTTGTCTAAACAAGAAGTAGCGACTGCCCTCAAGGAAGAGAGAGCTTCAGGCATACCATTCATTCCATCGATACTGTTGTGAGCGTTGACCACTGCGCAACAAACCAACCCAAGCTGTTCTGCCTTCTGCCGAATGAACAAACCCAATTCCTGCGGTATGTCTTCGGTTGTCCGAGGTGCCAAGGTGACAGAGAGGAATGCAACATTACCGAAAATCTGACAACACGCAGATGCCAGATCGTCACTCGCCGTAACAAATGGTGAAGCCACTGCCCAAGAGGCTTGAAAATCCATGGCATCAACAACATTGCTTACCACTTTCTGATTTTGCGTCTGTGAAGCCAAATCAAGTTCATGGCCAAAGAGACCATGGGGCACGCATGCCACGCATCCAGATTTCTTTTCCAAAGCGTCCTTCAGCAAAGATGGCAAAATGCTGCTTCCAATATTCTTGAAGGGCCCAGGATGCACAGAAGGAATGACCACATACACCTTTCTGTCAGACGAATCAAACTTGAACAAGGTAAGCTCGACATTCCGTTGTTCGCCAAGCCTCTCCAAGAACTCCTCAAAAGGAGCATTGAAGTCAACTATCCAGCTGAGCAGAAACGCCTTGAAAAGGGATAAGGCAGGAACACCGAGAGTCTCGTCGGCCACTTTGTCTATGAGATAGAGGAAAAGGTAGCTTGCAATTACGCTCAGAACTGGAGAGAAAATGAAAAACAACAGCATACCTTGGAATGGAATCATATACCCTATCGTTGGGCCCATCGTCGCCCACACTGCAATGAATGGAATAATGTTTAAGCACGGCGAAAGCAGAGAAACTAGAGCAAGGCGTTTGCGGTCCACAAAAGATGTTGAGTTGAACACTATTAGGCGAAAAATCAGCACAGCTGAAAACCCTAAAAGACAAAGTCTGACCCACCATGACGCGCCGTAGAATATGCCGGCCACTGTGCCTATCAATATGAAGAAGAACCAGATTATCCAGCAGAAGAGGGAAAGCGTTGCAGTCCGTCTGGAATTGTAGATTGGGTCTCGCTTCAAAGCTACCCTGCTCATCGCATAGTCAACGACAAAGGCCGTCAGGAATAAGGAAAGGCCCAGGAAAACTCCATAAGCCACGCTCTCATATGAGCGAAACAGAAGAGTTACGGAGAGCAGCGCGCCACCTGCGCAAATCAAGGCCAGAAGCAAGATGACCTTCTTGTAGGACGGAAGCTTGAACAATGATGCATAATGCTTAACTGCAGCGTCCATAGACTGAGCCAACGAATCGTGAGACCCCACTTCCATTCCCTCAAGCGAATTTCCTAGAAGGTAATTTCAACCATATTAAAATGTTGTTAAACTCGCCCAACATAAGCGGTCATCACATCTTAAGGATAATCGACTCATGAGGCGGTTCCTGCCTTTTAAGATGAATGTTGAGAAAACTAAGTTTCCAACAGAACTGGTTGCCTTCAAGGTAACATCGGCTCCGAAGGCCTTAAGAGGAGCAACTGTTTTATTCTTAAATAGTTGACCATTAAGGTTTTGTGGACTCCATGCCAGAGCAGAATGTTCCTCCGTCGATATTTCACATGTTGGAGAAGAATGTGGGAAATCAGATACGGGTAATTCTGGATCCAGCCTATGGTTATGAAGGAACTCTAGTTGCAGTAACCCGTGAACCTCCGGGAATATGGCTTTCAGATGCGGAGGCCATCATCCTACGTGCTACAATCGCCCAACCCATACCGCAAGTCACGAGCAGGGAAGAGAGAAGTGAAATATTCGCCCACCTTAATTCTGTCCAAAGAATAGAAGTTCTGCATGCACCTGCTAGGCGCTAGCATTCAATCTTTAGAAGAACACGTGCGCCAGAGCACATACAATTATCAAAGCCACGGAAAAGACCACAAGCATCTCTGGTCTGACTTTGATGCCCTCAGTCTCTTCTTCAAAGAACCTTAACAGTCCAGCACTCGCTGCGGGCATTGGTCCAGACTTTTCTTTCTTCTTTTTGCTCATCTTCGAAACTCCTGAAATCTGGCACTTAACTTCTACCATTTTCTCTATTATTAAGGTTATGTTGTTTCGAAAGGTTTTTAATTTTTGAACAACGATAATCTGATGCAAAGGTGCTTGTAATGAGTACACCCAGAGACGAGTATAATCACGTTTTTGATCTTCTGCAACAGCATCACAAATGGTTTCAAGAGAGCATCCCACTCATAGCAAGCGAAAACGTCCCAAGCCCAGCTGTACGCGAGGCGCTCATTACAGATTTTGGAAATCGTTACGCCGAAGGGTGGCCTGGAGAACGTGTCTATGCTGGCTGCCGTTTCATAGACCAGGTTGAGTTCAAATGCATCGAGCTCATGAAGAAGCTGTTCAACGCTGAATTCGTGGATGTCAGACCTATATCAGGGGTTGTTGCCAACCTCGCTGTTTACACGGCGTTCACGGAGCCAGGCGACAGTTTGCTCGCGCTGTCCATTCCATGCGGCGGGCACATTACCTCAGGAAAGAAAGAACTCGGTGGGACAGCCGGCGCAGTTAAGGGCCTAATCGTTGAGTACCTACCCTTAGACTATAAGGAACTGAACATAGACGTGGACAAGGCCAAAAGCAAGATCCAAGAACTAGCCGCAAAGGGCAAACCGCCCAAATTCGTCATGTTCGGCGCAAGTGTTTTCCCATTCCCACACCCCGTCAAAGAGCTGGTTGAAACCATCCACTCGGTGAGCGCAACCGCGGGATACGACGCGGCGCACGTGGCAGGATTGATTGCAGGAGGGCAATTTCAAGATCCACTCAAAGAAGGCGCGGACGTCGTAAGCTTGAGTACGCATAAGACATTTTTCGGGCCTCAGCATGGCGGGATCTTGTCTTGGGAGAGGAATGCGGAAAAGATAAAGAAGGCGACCTTTCCAGGAATGGTGAGCAACCATCACCTTCACGCGGTTGCAGGCCTCACCATTGCATGTGCTGAGATGCTTCAATTTGGGAAGGAGTATGCGGCCCAGATAGTTAAAAACGCCAAGGCTCTGGCTCAGGCCCTTTACGAAAGAGGATTCAACGTGCTCGCTGAACACAAGGGCTTCACGCAATCTCACGTTATCTTGATAGACATAACAAAGCATGGAGACGGTGGTACAATCGAGGAAACCTTGGAAAAGGCAAACATAATCATAAACAGGAATTTGCTACCATGGGACATTAAGGAGGGGAGACACTTCATGCACCCTGGCGGCATAAGGATGGGCGTTTCAGAAGTCACAAGGCTTGGAATGAAGGAATCAGAAATGGCTGAAATGGCGGATTTCGTCAAACGTGCCATAATAGACAAACAACCACTGGAGAAGATACGAGCTGACGTTGCAGAGTTCAGAAAGGACTATCAAAAAGTACACTACTGTTTCGAGAACACCACGGAAGCCTACAAGTACGTGAAAATTCGCTAGAAACCCAACAATTTGAGAACATGCCCGTAAGATTCAGGGCGAGAAAGAGAGGATAGCCAACTGGAGAACAAGAAATCAGGAATAAACTGAACAACTTGAAATGGGTATTTATAGGTTGGGAAATCAAGCGATGAGGTTATTGGTAAGTAGTTAATCTGTTGAAGTGTGGATAATCATGCACATATGTGAGTTTCAGCAAATGATGCGTCGCTTATACTTCCATAGAGATTCTAGGCGAGGCGTTAAGGGGACATATGATTGGCTTGCAGAGGAGGTAGACGAACTTGGTGAAGCCTTGCAGGGTAGTGACAAGGAAGAACTGGAGAAGGAATTTGCAGATGTCGCTGCATGGTTAGCCTCGTTGGCGAATGTTGTCGACGTGGATCTTGAAACAGCCGCGCTGAATAAATACGCGAACGAATGTCCCAAATGTAAACGTTCACCTTGTCAATGTACCTTTTAAGGCTTATTCAGTAAGCGCTTCTGCCCGACACCAGTCAGAGTCCATGCGTGCGGCCGACTGCCTTTTCGCTCAACAATTCCCTCCGCCTCTAGAAGCTTCAAATGGTGCACAACAACTCCATAGTGCATTTCAGCTTCACCAGCTATGGTTCTGGCATCGACAGGATGTGTCTCCAGCACATTCAATATTCGTGTTCTAGCCCTCAAGCCAAGCTGGACGTTCTTTATTCCTGACAAATACGCTTTTGGATGCCAAGTCTCTTTGACCATTCTTATCTAGTAACAAGTAGGCTATTTATGTAGAAAAGCCTTGTTCAAGCAAAGTCTGCAAGAGTGATCTGTTTAGGCTTTTTGCCTTCAAACATGGCTCCAATCTCCTCTTTCATCAACAGTATCCTCTGGGCGTAGTACTGTGGCAGCCCATATTTTTCAATCAACTGCAACGCCACGTCTACGTATTTTTCGATCCCCCCACGATAGACAGTAAGAGATAATTGTCCTCCGCATACTGGGCACTTGCCCCGCAAAGGAATCCGCCGGTAACGTTTGTTGCAGGTCTTGCACCTGAACGCCTGCGTGGAGAAGGCCCGCAGATTTCCGGCAATATCTCGAATGAAGTGGGTGGTTAAGACTTTCAGCGCAACTTTCCTAGCATCTACAGCCTCAATCTTCTGGGACAATGCCAACTGACCGTCCAGTTTTTCAACCATCGTTTTTAACCGTTTGTAGGAGCTTTCAGCATTTCCCATATTGATGTTGGACACGGGCGTCGTGAAGTTGAACCCTTCAAATTGTGCTTCAGTTCCTAGACGTGATCCAATCACGTCTATTATTGAACTCACCCGCCTGGCTTCCGCCTTCTCGCACGTTTTACCATAGAACTCGAGAGGATAGGCAGCTGCAACATCAAAATCATGCGCCTGCCTTTGTACCTCCTCGGTGTTCACGACCGGAATTAGAAGAAGTGGCGCATCCATTATGCCACCTATTTGTGAGGGTAGATACGCACGTGAGAAGTTGATCAAAGTGTCCAACGCCAACATCAGGGAATCCTCGTCTCCGTCGCAGTCCCTGCGTTTAGCAGAGTGCCAAATTGGATGTGCATAACAGAGGTCCAGGCTTGTGAACCCAATTACGCGGCCAACAATCCCTGCACATGTGTGCGGAGCCAGCCCTACTATCAAATGTCCAACGAGGTCTTCCATACGCTTGATGTTGTAGTGTTGAGGAAGGCCATAGACTTTCGCCAGCATCTCATCTATGAAATTTGAAACCCTTATGAAGTAGCCAGCACTCTTCCTTGGGACAACAACATCCTGTAGTTTCAGTTCACATATTTGATTTGCATTCGTCAAACTCGCGCCATAAATGTCGCGAGTGTAGCCAAGCTCTCGTAGTCTTTCAACTGAGACTCCGATTTCAGCAGCCTTGAAGTGTGTCAACGGGGCGTTTGTAGCATCAAAACGGATTGTCCCATCCTTGTAGACCGACAAGTCGTATTTTGCGCGGAGCACGCCCTTTTCAATGGGCTCAGGAGTCTTCGTGTCATTCGTCAAGCCTTTAACTCCTTTCAAAACCTTCGGAACCGAAACACCTAAGCTCCTACACGAACTGTCAAGCAGTTCTTTGAAGTTGACAGCCTGCTTCTGATACTGCCTCGCAGGCACTCTGCAAACTGGGCATTCGTTCTCTTTTAGGTTCTTCCCGCATCTAGGACAGATATTCTCAGCGATTGTCTCGGAGCCGCATGACGGGCATTTGACTCTTGAAGTGAAGGCCTTGCAGCTTGGACACTTGCGTTTGACAGTCTCGACAAGTGTCGGCCCACGTCCCCCTGCCTCAACGATATCTCTGTGGGTGCCTCCGGCTAAGCCTACTGGGAAAAGCACGTGCACAAGAGGCTTCATCTCACGCCTTCTTGCCTTCTCAGGCCTCCCCATTCGTGCACCTACAAAAGTGGGCGCCTTCTCTCTTATTTGGACGTTGGAGATTAAAGATAGAGCATCCAGGATGGACTTGGAAGAAGAGAAGTCCGCAGGATCGACGCGGTTACAACCTAGGCAAAAAGCAAAAGCATGCGCTTCCTCGCCTTCGATGATGATCTTGCCATCTGAAACCCTGTGTGGCATACAGAGCTTTTCAACCGCCTGTTTGACACTGGTGTCAAAATTGCCCGTAACCTGAAGGACTAGGCCTTCCGAACGCTGCAATTTTGAATCGAGTAACCATTTCCTTAGCATCTGAAGCTCTTCAACTGAAGTGAGACTTGACCAGAAGAAATTGAAACGCGGATGTAGAGGTACATGCAACGTTAGCGACAAGGCTATAGCCTCCTCAACAGTGGGTTCGTTGGTGAATGGGCCCTCAAGGAAATCCTTCAGCCTTTCCAAGTGAATCTTAGCCACTTCTGCGGCGCTTTCAAGGCTTCCATTGAACTGCACTGCAATGGCATTCTGCAGGTCTTCCGCCCACCATTCTTCAACGTACCCGGAAGGCGCAAGAATTTTACTGTTGTATAAGAAGTCGCCGAAGCTGATCAAGATGTCGCCTAAGAACAGAATTCTCTCGATATCGGTTTTTAGTTTCTCGAAGTTGTCAAGCGAGACTGTAACGACTGATCCATCCTTCAATCGAACTACTGGCCGCTCCACTGTATCAACTGGCACCGCAATTCCACCTTTTCCTGGAAGCTCCAAGCGGAGCTGCGTGCCGCCAGCAAGAAAACCCTGAAGAACAAGCATGGTTGCTGGATGAACCCCTACTGAGGACAAGCCAGTGTTCCTGGCCCTCCCATATCTTAAGCGGAACCCCCCACGTCTGGAGGGAAAAGAGAAGATTGGCCGACCAGCGATGACTTCGTCCATAAACCCTGCAGATTTCTTTTCAGATTTTCTTCGAACGTCTCCCAGCCAATCCCACCCCTGGAAGCCAAGCCTCTCTATTATTGTCAGAATCTTTGGAGCACGTCCAACAATGCCGTCGTTCACGACCCTAAGCGCTCCCCCTCTCAGTCGGTTGGTCTCTACACGCGGGAGGTTCCGGAAGGATGAAACCTCAATCGGGTTAGACTCAGTACCCGTCACCTCTATTGGAATCCATTCAAGTGCCTTCCGAAGCTCCTCATCAGAAACGTGATATTGAAAACGTGTCACAGAACGCTCGTAAAGTCTTACTTCTTCAATGAATCGCGAGATTTCCTCTTCTGTAGGCTTATAGCGTTCAAGCCCGAGCAAACGGCGAACAAAATCTCCCACAACTAACGTCAAAGCCTGATCCGTTCCACCGGCAGAACGCATAGGGCCCGCAAAATAGATGGCAAGATAATGCGAGCGGTCATTATTTGTCTTGATTGCTACTTTGGCCACGCCCTGCAGTGGCGCTGCAGTAAGACCTTCCGTGAATATTGCAAGTGCCGTGCGTATAGCTTGGTTGGCAGCATCTTCACGCTCCATATGTCCGAACTTGCCATAGACGATTTCTTCAGCGACTTTGAAAGCCAACTCTTCCCTCGGAAGTTTCGTGCTCAATTCTCTAATGCTTGCAGCAACGCCAAGTGGTCCCACAAGTCCCTCCACGAGGTCAGCCAGATCTTTCGCCAACCTGCATTCCGTCTTCAGTGCCGGATCAAGGCCCTTTTCTCTTGCCTTATCACTCATCGCATACAATAGCCCAATCTTGTCCTCCAAGTCTTTAGTGTACCGTCGATATGCCTCGCTTATCTTAAGCCCCAAGCAACCCCCCTCTCGAATTCCAGTCATCTCCACAGCTTATTTCTATATTCTGACAAAAATAGATCAAAAGGCCACCTGAAAAGTGCCACTATTCCATCATATTCTACGCAAAAACGCTTGAATTATTATTCCTGGACCAGCGCGTCTTTGGCCTATGACCTCTCTTCTAGCTTTCACGCGTTTCCCACAACATACTAAGGATCTAGGTAAGTGCATAAGAGCTTTTAAGACGGCGAAGCGATTTTTATCCTCTTCGGCGTCTTATTCCCTCGATGATCTCAGAAACTTTGCGCTTCACTTCGCCATCTTCGACAACGTTGCCAGTGACTATTATGTCAGCACCCGAAGATGCCGCCGACAAAGCCTGTCCTCTCGTCCGTATGCCGCCTCCCACGATCAAAGGAACATCAATGTAGCGCTTAACAGCACGGATCATTTCCTGCGGCACAGGCATTCTGGCTCCTGAACCTGCTTCCAGATATATGAACCGCATGCCCAAATATTGTCCTGCCAAGGCATGAGCCGCCGCAAGTTCGGGTTTGTCGTATGGAACCGGGACTGCCTTGCCCACGACACTTGCTGTCCCACCTTCCCCGACAATTACGTAGCCAAGAGGCATGGGTTCCAAACCATATTTCTTGACAAGCGGTGCCCCCAATACTTGGGCACCAATCAAGAAGTATGGGTCAACCGAGTTCAGAAGAGACATGAACCAGATAGCGTCAGCGTAACGACTTATGCCTGTGACGTTGTTTGGGAAAAGAATTATAGGGATGTGCACCGTGCGCCTAACGATTTTGACAACGTCATCCAAATGGGCGGCTGAAACGAATGTTGACCCGCCGACCATGATGGCGGCCGTGCCACTTGCCTTAGCCTTCATGGCGATTCTGGAAGCCTGTGGAGGCGTCACCTTCTCCGGGTCTATCAGAGTTATGTGAATGGAACCCTCTAACGTTATACGTTCAAGCAAAGACTTCTCAACGGAGCCCGCCATAGAAACCAGCTCTTCATGTGCCTGTGATTTTAGCTACCGAAGGTTTCCTAGGACTTCCGTAGAACTTGTCAGTAAACATGCAGTACGCGTCAATCTCGCCTTGCACAGGCTTAATCAGAAATTCCTCCTTCACGCCGCAAGCACCGCAAGCCACGATAGCACGCTTCTGATCGCGATATATTTCAACCCTTACAGTTTCCTTACCACACTTCGGGCAAGAGAAAAGCTTAGGCAATCGCTTCTTAGGAATGTGAACGACCTTTCTCCTTCTCCGTCCCATTTCTCAATATCCTTCTATGTCTTAGAATCCACGACACTCCAGTATTTTATGTTTACCTTTAAAAATGTTGGGCTAGTGTCTTGTACTTCAGGGTGGTTGACCATTGATCGGTGTTTGATCTCTAGCCGAATTTTGGCAAAGTCACAACCCTCACAAATACACTTCAACCATCGAAGAATATCCTTCATTGTTCGACTCCAGTTTGAAATCTCGGCCTGATTTGATGTTGACGGGTTTGAACGTGTCTGTCTTATCTTGTCCTTAAATACCTCACCATAGGCATACAGCATTGAGGTCGCACTTCCGTGGAGTTGACACTTTCAACTCTAGACCTAGACTGGTCAGACGTAAAGACGAAAGTAGTACGATTCATAGCGGATTATGTGGAGAAGTGTGGTGCAAACGGTGCAGTTCTAGGTTTGTCCGGCGGAATTGACAGCTCCACTGTAGCGGCACTATCTGCTTTGGCATTGGGTGGAAAGAAGGTGTTTGGACTCATGTTGCCAGAGGACGAAACGTACAACACCGCAGATATTCGCCACGCTACGCTTGTAGCCAAGAAATTCAAGGTTGAAGCGGAGAAATGTGATATCACATCAACCTTGGAAGCCTTCTACCATTCAATCCCAGTCTTTGATCCTTCAGAAAAAGTCTGTAAAGGCAACATAAAGGCAAGGACACGAATGATCTACATTTACTATTACGCTAACAAATTTAACAGGATCGTTTGTGGAAGCTCAGATAAGTCAGAAACGATGATGGGCTACTTCACGAAATGGGGGGATGTCGCAGCGGATATATCGCCAATAATGGACTTGTACAAGACTCAAGTCCGTAAAATTGCGGAACACGTAGGCGTTCCGAAAGAAATCATAGCAAAACCGCCTTCGCCTGCTTTGTGGCCGGGTCAAACTGCAGAAGGAGAACTCGGGCTGAAATACGAGGTTCTTGATCTCATTCTTTATGGACTGGAACACTTCATGAAGGAGGAGGAAATAGCCAAACAGTTGAATATTGAAAAAGAAGTTGTTCTCAAAGTGAAACACCGATGGCTTGATACGGAGCACAAGAGACGAATGCTGTTAACTACCAAAATTGAATATCGTACAGTCGGAGCAGATTTCAGACTTAGGAGAGGATAAGCATGAAAGAAGAATTCAAGATATCTCTGGCACAAATATGCTGTAACGCAGCCAACAAAAGCGAGAATCTGCGGAAAATTCAGAAGACAGTGATCAAGGCCAAGAAGCAATCCGCAGACATGGTCATATTTCCGGAACTCTCATTGACAGGCTATGTTGTTAGAGATCAAATCTACGAACTCGCAGAAACGGTGCCAGGACCATCGACGAACGTTCTAGAAAACATAGCAAGGAAGGCAAAGCTGCACATAATATTCGGGATGCCAGAGCTAAGCGGCAAAACCCAAGCTACGATCTACAACACGGCCGTTCTCGTTGGCCCTAAAGGTTTTATCGGGAAGTATAGAAAAATGTATCTGCCAACCCACAGTGTATTCGAAGAGAAGAGATATTTCCGCCCCGGATACGAAGCAGCAGTTTTCGACACAGAACTCGGCAAAATAGGCCTAATCATATGCTACGACATCTTCTTCCCAGAAGTAAGCAGGCTGACACGGTTGAAAGGTGCCCAGCTTATCGTATGTATCTCCGCGTCCCCAGCAGTCAGGCGAACGTTCTTCGAGACGCTGACGACCGCAAGAGCCTTGGAAAACACTGCTTTCCTGGCGTTTGTGAACTTGGTAGGCATTGAGGACGGATTACAGTTTTGGGGAGGAAGCAGACTCATCGGCCCGCAAGGAAGAATCCTCGTGAAGGCCAAGTATGACGAAGAGGATCTAGTAACGGGCAAGGTTGACTATGCTGACATCAGGTCCGTTGAGACATTTGTCCCTGCACTGAAGGACCTGCGCCCGGAGTTGTTTGAAAAGTTGAAAGAAGGCGCGGAGAAACTTTAGAAGACTCGCCTGAGCCCCCTCACGGCCGTCTCAACACGATCCAACGCTTTTTCCAGTTGTTCATACGCCGCAGCATAGGAAATTCTGATATAACCCTCACCACCGCTTCCAAAAGCAGAGCCTGGCACCGTTATGACCCGCGCATTTCTCGCCAGAAATTCCGAGCATTCCTCCGAAGACATGCCGAAGGCTCCTATGTTCGGGAACGCATAGAACGCGCCCTTTGGAAGAGTGCAACAGAAACCCTCAATTGAATTAAGTCGCTCGCAAACAAGGCGTCGGCGTTTGTCAAACTCTCTCACCATCTCCTCAACAAAATCCTGCTGCCCTTCCAGTGCCGCCAAAGCAGCGTATTGTGATAAGCTGTTCACGCAGGAGACCATGTATTGATGCACAAGCCAGACTGCCGAGATTAACTCGCGAGGACCATAGACATATCCGACTCGCAGACCGGTCATAGCGTAAGTCTTGGAGAAAGAATTAACAACCAACGTTCGCTCACGCATTCCAGGAAAAGCTGCCAAGCAATGGTGCTTAGCATCATCATAAAGTATCTTTTCGTAGACCTCATCCGAAATCACAATCATATCACGCTCCACTGCAATCTTGGCCAAACCAGCAAGTTCATCGTACGTAAGAACACCACCGGTGGGATTGTTAGGTGAGTTCACGACAATCACACGTGATCTTTCCGTGATCAGTGACATCACATCATCAATCGATAACCTGAAATCACGCCCTTCCAGCAAGGGAACACAGATTGGAACACCACCCACCAACCTTACACAAGGTTCGTAAAGTACGAAGCCTGGATTCGGAACAAGGACTTCGTCGCCTGGGTTCACCAAACCAAACAATGTGGCGAAGATTGCTTCAGTCCCACCTACGGTAATTAGAATCTCATTGTTTGGGTCGTAATTCAGCTCATAGTCCCTACTAGCCTTTTCTGCAAGCGCTTTACGAAGTTCAGGTATCCCATTGGTTGGTTCATAGTGAGTTCTGCCCGCCATTGCAGCGCGCGCACCAGCCTCCAGTACGTGTTTTGGGGGACAGAAATCGGGCTCTCCAACGCTCAAATTGACACAATCAGGCATCTCCTTGGCCATACCGAAAACCCGGCGTATTCCAGACGTCTTTATGCACTTCAGGCGATCTGCGGGTTTAAAATCTCGCGCCAAAAAACATTCCCCATTACGCATTCACTTCCTTGGAATAAATGGTTTATGTCGACAAGACTGATTTGACAACTGAAAAACCCATCAACTTTAAAAGTAGAGCATGTATACGAAACTGTATCCATTTGAAGGAGCTGGTTGGAGCGAAACATGAAGCTGAAAGAGAACGTCCAGACATGGATAAATGGCTCCCTAAACGACCCTATCGTTGGCATACTGTCCAAAAACAGCCACTTAACTAAAACACAGCTCGAAACGTTGCTAATTGACCTTTTGGCTGAGGGCCTGTCGGGGAAACAGCTGAAATACGATGAAAAGGCCCAATTGAGGCTGACAAAGGCCAGGATAAGCCGCGGCGCCTTTAACAGAACCCTAGCGCAGGCGAAAGAAAACGTCATAAAATCCATATACACAGTACTGCTCCTAGGCTATCTCGGCATCTTTGAAGACACGACTCTTGACCCGTACCTCGAAATATCAAACAAGTTGCACACATACTTGGAAGCATACAAGCACATGCCTAACAAGGGCGAGGAGCTCGATAACCAACTAAAAGTCATAGAAATGGTCAGGCAGGAACTGGAAACGAGCCTAAAACAGCTTTCTAGTCCATCAGGAAGAGCTGTGTGACATCACAAGTCACAGACTGCCCCTAGCCAAAGCAGGACCCAAGGTACGGCCATAGATAAGAGCCGAAACAAACCGCAAAACCTAAAAGGACCACGAACACGCCGACTCCGGGAACGATGGACTATTCGTATGAAGAGCAGCATATTTCCAACCAAAGTGTGATGTGTGACGTCATGCTACCATGAACTGGATCGAAAAGACCATAAGGCTTAAATTTCGTACGGTGTGAGTGTGATCTGTGATGCAACGTGACGGAACTGTCTGCGATCACAGCTAGATCACGGAGGAGAGATCATTGATAGATCTATCGGTAATTCTCGCCAGTGCCTTGTTTGTTTTGACCGTAGGTGTTGCAGTCAGATATTATGGGATCCTTCGCAAAGCTCGGAAGGAATATGAAGAGGCAAGAGAAGCTGTAGAGGACATTGTGCTCAGTTTTAATAGACAATTGCAACGTGAAGCTGAGGAGTTGGAGGCCACAGCTTACAAAGTGGAGGGCCTCTCCTCCAAGTTGGATGGAGCCTTGAAGCACACGGGCGAAGTGCAGAAAGCCTTGCAATCAATGGATGTCAAGCTAGAGTCTACCCTGCAAGAGCGCGACAGCATCTTGCCAAGATTGGAGGAAGTTGAACAGAAGATGAACGAATTCGTCACGTCCCAATCAACACTTGCAACAAAAGTTTCGGGTCTGGATGAACAGGTCAGACAATTCTATGCCGCTCCTGAGTCCAACGTACAGGCTGTGATCCCAATAAAGAGAGAACGGGCCTTAGCACCTTTGACTGAGACTGAATTGTCCGTTCTGGAAATGTTGGCTTCTGAGGGCCCGAAGACGGCCCCTGAAATCAAATATCGTGTTAAACTCAGCCGCGAACACACAGCAAGATTGATGAAGAAACTATACGAAGGTGGCTACTTAGAAAGGGATACTGGCAAGATTCCCTTCAAGTACAGTGTTAAGAAAGAGATGGAGGCCCTGTTGAAGAAGACTGAAAACGAAGCAACCTAGATCAGATTATGCTTGCAATAACCGGACCTTACGCATATTTTGCCTCACAACCGAGTCAAATAAGCAAGGTGACGAGCAAGTTCCAGGCCTTGCTGGCGCTTGAGCCGAGCGCGTGCCGAAAATAGAGATTCTCAATTATGAAGCGTAGAAGGCCCCGTAAAATTCACGTTCCTCATCTTGGAAACGGTTGACCCGTGCGCCGCAATCAGGGAATTGATTGTTTAACTTGGGTCTGTGGGAGGCTTTGAACGAATTTGTACTTCAGGTTGTTAAGAGCCCCTGTCTTCACAAGTATCCCTTTCGCCACGAGCCTTGAAAGGTACGTAGCCACAGTGCTCAGTGCTATGGGCTCCTTAAGTTCCTGCTCGTACACGCTTCGAACTTCCTTTGAACAGAACCAGACAAGAGGAAAGCTTCTTTGGATCATCGTGCGAACCTTTTCGTACTTTGATAGCTCGACGCCCGCAATGCTGGTTTTTCGCCCCATGGCGCCCTCCTCGTTAGGCACCCCGCCCAGTAACTCGACCAGATCCAGCAGTCGAACAGCCTTGTCTCTAGTCACTTGTCCTTCAAATGCTATCGTGTACCGATTACCATCACTATCGAATAGCTCAACGCGCATTTTTCTTGCGGGCATCGACTAGACACGACTCGAAGTGTTCACAACTTTACAGTTCACAAGTTATACGTGTTATGGTGAATTCGAGCGAAAATAGAAAGCCTTGGCGAGGCAGATAATCCACGAAGAAGGAAGAATCAACGTTTTCTGGTCAATACATGCTTCACAGCCGTCAGAAACAAGGAAAAGGAAAAGGCGGAGGCCTATACGCGGATCTCCAGTAGAAATGTAGGGGTGGGTAGTTCACACAAAAGAGGCATAAAAAGGTAAATATTTGGAGAAAAGGGCTAGAAATCGATCAGTATCAAGTTAATTTCACAAGGTCTTCTCAAGCAGTGAATAAAACTCTCGGAAACAGCAGGCGGAGTGTACGATTCATGCCGTAAATTATACCAAGATCTTGACATTGATTTTGGAAACTGAGTGAATGTAAGAAGAGAGATGATCAAGTTTGTTAAGAGGGGCACCCCATAGCTTCCACTGGAGCACCTGAGCTCCATCAGTTTAGAGCGTATTAAAAGTGTGATTTTGTAGTACACATCTAAATTCTTTGACGATAAGTAATATACTCATTACATGTAGTTTACTATCTGGATGTGTTTTCTCCAGAAAGGAGAAGACAACATTACTTCTTGAAAGTACAAAAGGGTTCCACAGGAAATTCTGGGGTGTGGCCCCACATTCGACTAGAGCCTCTTCATGGTTGACCTGCGTTCCTTTTAGGATTCTTGAAGGGTACATCTATTTTTCTGTACGACAGGGCTTATGTTCGCACTAAGAAAGAGAGGCGTTAACTTCGAATGTGGATGAGAGGGAGAGTGTATGCCTGAAACTAACATTCTTGATGCTGTATTCGAGAAATTCATTAACAATACGAAGATATTCAAGGACAGAGAAGTCCTGCGACATGACTATCTGCCAAACAGGCTACCTCACCGAGAGGACCAAATCAGGCAGGTTGGCGAGACGGTAGCTCCAGCGTTGAAAGGGGCTAGAAGCTCTAACATCTTCGTCTACGGGAAAACAGGGACTGGCAAGACCGCGGTAACGAAATACGTGCTAAGCCACCTTGAGACAAAAGCAAAGGAGTTCAGCGCTCCTGTCAAGTTCTGTTATGTGAACTGCCGAATGGTTGCATCTGAATATAGAGTCTTTGCCAGCTTATGTCAGAGTGTAGGAGTTTCTGTACCCTTCACAGGACTGTCGGTCGGGGAGTTGTTCGATCGATTCCGGGCTGGTTTGGACGCGTTAAAAGTCATTTTTATTATAGCTTTAGACGAGGCGGACGCGCTAATAAAAAGCCGGGGCGACGGGCTTCTTTACGAGTTAACAAGGGTCAATGAGACCCTGTCTGGTAGCAAGGTCTCTTTAATCGGCATATCTAACGATCTTCGGCTGAAGGAGTTTCTGGATCCTCGCGTTCTCAGTTCGCTCAGTGAAGAAGAAATAGTTTTCAGGCCCTATGATGCTGGCGAGTTGAGAAACATTCTTTCGGAACGTGCAGCCTCGGCGTTCCACGAAGGTGCATTATCTGATGCGGCGCTTAGTCTTTGCTCAGCGTTGGCTGCTGCGGAGCATGGAGATGCCCGACGGGCTCTGGATCTGTTGCGGGTTGCGGGTGAGGTTGCGGAGCGGCTAGGCGTAAATGCTGTAGGTGAGGATCATGTCAGAGAGGCTGAAAGACACATTGAGCATAACCGCGTGACCGAGGCCTTGAAGAATCTGACCATGCATTCGAAGCTTGTGGTCTTAAGCCTCTATCACCTAAACAAGACCGATGCGTCTAGAGCTATCACTGGCGAAATCTACGAGGTATACAGTGAAATCTGCGGGGAGATGGGAGTCGGCCCCTTGACTCAGCGACGGCTAAGCTCACTCGTAAACGAGCTTGACTCGATGGGTCTGTTGAATGCTAAAATCATAAACATGGGAAGGTATGGCCGCACAAAAAAGATCAGACTTGAAATGGCCAGCAGTCTCATCACAAGTGTCTTTTCCAGTGACAGCAGACTTGGGCGCTTGGTTGACTATCAGCCAAAATGCCTTACAAAGCACAAGAGCAATCATGGTTGAAACAGGTCCCAAGCCTAAAGATCCTTACGTTTATTCTATTCAAAGTCGACCACTCTAGTTGAAAGGAACAACAGTGATTTCCAGCGTTTGGAGGTTAATAACGGGCACCTTGCCAGGGGTTGGGGTAAACCCGAGCCTTTGCATGTAGTCTGTCTGTTCTTGCCAGCCGCCTGAGTTAACGACTGAAACTCCGCGGTAATTGCAGTAGCCCAACGCGTGGATATGTCCCGCATGGAATATGTCTGGGACACGTTCTATGACCAGAAAGTCTCTGTTCTCAGCTGACAACGTGGTTTTGCCACCATAAATTGGCGCCAAATGTCGGCTCTGCAACAGCAAGCGCATCGCCTTCTCTGGGTTGTTGTTGTTCATGTTTGGGACTGTTGAAATCACGTCGTCTAGGCTGCGGCCGTGGTACATCAGGACTTCTACGCCGTGCAGGCTGAGATAGCATGGGTTGCCAAGAGAAAAAACATTCCTAGATTCTTGAAGAGTCTCCAAATACTCGTTTGATATCGCAGGCTGCGGCAGAGCTTTTCTGGGCACATCGTGGTTTCCGGGTATGATTGCTACTTGTACGTAGTCAGGAATCTGCTCAATATATTTCGCTGCGAGACGATATTGTCTGTAAACGTCTCTGATTGCTAATTCTCTTACTTGATTAGGATAAATTCCGACACCATCGACGACATCGCCGGCAATCAGGACATACTTCACGTGGCTTGCTATTTCCTTCATTTGTTCATTGCCGTATTTTCCGTTTAACCATAGAATGAAGCGGTTAAAGGCTTCCCTTTGGAATTTTGTGCTGCCTAAATGAATATCTGACGTTAGTACAGCGTAGACTGGTATTGGCGCCTTATGTTGCTGCCTTTGGCCTACTTCAGGCAGAATTATGTCTTCGGCAACTGCAAGGTTGCTTCTTGTCTTAACAACGCTCAGGCAAACGACTTGATCAAGCAAAAGCAGCTGTGCTCTCTTCTTAAGTTCTTCAGAGGCATTCTCAGGTACGAGCACGGTGATGTTTTCCTGCAGATCCTCAACTGATAGAATTGTTCGCTTTTTCGATTCTCTCTTCTCGGTTACCATGCCGATTATCTTCAACCTTGTTTTGGGCTGGGCCCTGAGGGCATCTGTGACTGACGATGCGCTTCGAACGTCTATCCTCTGTCGTAGCATCTTCTCAGTTCGCCTAAACCTGTCACGGAAGTAAGATAAGAAATCCTCAACTGTCCCGCTTGAGCTCAGCTTGGCACTTGGATCCTCAATAATGTCAATGCTTGCCTCAACTTCCTTTGCGTAAGGGCGGAAGTATGCCTTCCCTTCTGTTACCTGTGTTGCCTGCGGGGAAGGCTGTTCTTCAGTCGGTTCCTGGGCCAGATCCACTATCTCCTTTGCTGCCTCTGCGTTTCCTAGCAATTGTTCCAAAAAGCCCCTATCAATAAATTGCGGTTTTTCGTTCAAGCCATCCATCTTCTTTATCGCTTCACTCATTACTTCAGTCGGATCTGCCGAGGCCGCTATAAGGGTTAGGAAGCCGAATGCCTCTTGATCCAACGTGTACCCTGCCGCAATAGTTAACTCGACTGCTTTTCGCAGTTTCTCAGGTGTACTCACAGCTTAATGGCTCTCCAACATTTTCACTTGGGTATTTCTATTTGGCTTTCTCCCTCGTGTCCCAGTATTTCAGTTTGACTGTAGACATGAAAGCATGTGGTCAGAGCTGCTGCAATGTTCTATGTCATTTTTCTGATATTAACTTGTTCAGTCGAATGGCCCATACCGTGAGGAGTTTCATACTTGGAAGGCTTGGAGACAAGGCTTTCTTAATCCTTTGCTCATCATTTCCTTATCCGCGTCCAGGATATTTTTTTTGTAAAGCTGCAGGGTGTGTCAACTGCAATCAGCACCGGGTGGCTGCTCCCAGGCTTCCAGTATCTCAGTCTATGAAAACCTGACGTGTTCCTACCATTTTGCTTCTAGAAAGCGCTAAACCTGTCGGGCTTGACGGTTTTTGCTGCAAGACCTATTCCCATCAAGACTTTTCTATACTATTCTGACACGTCTATTCAAATCTATATTTTCAGGTCTTGTTTAGATGTGTTATTATCCAAGATCGCATGCTCATCTACTCGTGGTGTTGCATGTGAGTACTGTTCGCAAGGTTCAACGCACGCCAAGCGGTACTTTCTTTGTTTGTGTGCCTAAACCGTGGGCAAAACGTCATGGTTTGAACAGCGGGTCCATTGTAACTGTCAGCGAAACTGGAGATAACAAGCTGCTCATAGATCCTGAGTTCGGTGTTGCTCCTTCTCCTCGAGCTGTTACTCTGAGGTCTGGGCCGTTTTTAAGCCGTGAAATCATAGGCAAGTACCTGCTTGGCTTCGACATAATTCGCATCGAACCTGGGAATCGTGTCAGTTTTGACGTGCGAGACACAGTTAAGAGCGCTGTCGATCACTTGATCGGTTTGGAGATCGTCGAAGAAGATTATTCGAGCATTGTTTTGCAGTGTTTGCTGGAGCCATCAGGCTTTCCGCCTGAGAAGATTCTTCGACGAAGCTATGCAATTGCTGCTGGAATGCATCGTGACGTGGTTAACTCTTTCGTGGACGGAGATGTGCCGTTGGCGAAGAGTGTGGTGGCCCGTGATGACGAAGGTAACAGGCTTTACTTCCTTTTGGTTCGGATTTTGAGGACGATTGTTCAAAACCCTGGTTTGAGCGGGAAATTAGGTGTCACTCCTATTGAATGTCTTGATTACCGTCTGGTCGCAAGTTTGGTGGAAGCCATCGGGGACGAATGTGTCCGCGCGGCTCAAAAAATAATCGAGTTGAAAGGCACGAAGCTGGCCGATGATCTGAGAAAACTTTTCGTGGGCTTTCACGCGTCCTGCTTCGGGGCGCATGAGAACGCTATAAACGCTTTTTTGAATGGAGACATGACTCTAGCTGAAGGTGTGCGGGAGATGCAGGAAAGAATCGAAGAGACCTTTGCCAACATAGAGGAAATCGCAAGGGCGCAGTCGCTTGACGTGGTGCCGCTGGTTCTGGCGGTCGCTTCGTTCTTGAGACAGATCTTTGAGCACAGCGTGGACATTGCTGACTTGGTTGTGCCGAGGAAACCGTAGGTCGATCCATCTTCTCTCAGAAAGAGAGTTTGTCCACCCTCTTTGGCGCTCTAGGCAATAGCGCGCGTTCTTCCGCTCGTCTGACAAGAGCCAAATTCTCCAATGTGCACTATTATTAAGTTTCGAATGCCTAATCTTAATTGTGGTATGTAACGATGCGTCAGGTAAGCTCTAACGGAAAGCAATATCATATCGCCTGTGGAAAAGGTGATCTTGCCAACTATCTTCTTGTACCAGGAGACCCTGATCGTGTTACTAAGATCGTAAAGTTTTGGGATTCGGCGAAAGAGGTTTCCGGCCACCGCGAATTCCACAGCTTTACAGGCCGATATAGGTGTGTCCCAGTTTCTGTGCTTTCGAGCGGAATCGGCCCTGCCTGCATGGCTATAGCCTTCAACGAAGCTGCAAACGTGGGAGTAACTACTTTCATCCGTGTCGGCAGTACAGGCGCCATACAAAGAGGCATCAAGTGCAGCGACGTGATAATCTCATCTGCTGCTGTTCGCCTCGACTGCGCAAGCAACTGCTACATCATGCCAGAATATCCTGCTGCAGCCCACTATGAAGTCCTGCTTGCGCTTATCGAAGCAGCTGAATGTTTAGGCGTAAGCAAGTATCATGTTGGAGTAACCGCGACAACCGCAGATTTCTATGCTGGGCAAAGTCGACTTACGGCCAAAGGATGCTCAAACCAGAGCGAGAACCTGCTTCCTACTTTGGAGAAGGCGGGCGTGCTCAATTTTGATATGGAAACTGCAACACTGTACACGCTTGCAAGCCTCCATGGCCTAAGAGCAGGCTCGGTGTGCGCTGTGGTGGCAAACCGCTGCACGAACGAGTTTGGAGATGATGGAGCCGAGGAAACGGCGATCAGAATTGCGAACGAAGCCCTCAAGATTCTGACTGAATGGGATAAACTAAAGGGGAAAGCGGGGAAACCCTTTCTTTTTCCGTCACTCGTGCGTTCCGCGCGGTAGTTGGTGTGCAATTGTGGTTAAGCCCGGCTTACCTATGTTCAACTTGTGTTTCGAGTCTTGAACGTTAGTGCCTGATTTCCCACGTTGCGACAGGTCATGGCGTAGTTGCAACGTTACTGCAGCAATAGTTTCGACTATGCAGTGATGCGCGATTTTGCGAACGAGTCCTGAGTACCAGCGCGCAAATTCTGTCACCCACGGATGGTTCAGGTTCCTTAGCAAATCGTCAAGATTTCACAGTCAACAGTAGCGAGCCCTTCAAAGTTTCTTCAGCTTTCTGTGTGCGTGTGCGCAGGTGCCCTCCGCCCGGTTCACTATATGATCCAAATATGGTACAAACATTATTTAAGAAAGAGTCAGACGCGACAATGGGCCTTCCTTCACAAGCGTGTGGTAGGCTTGAAGATTGAGTAATATAAAATGCCATTATGCCTTCGTTGGATAAAGCTAAAAGCTACCTCGCAAAACCTCTTAACCAGTGCCGGGGTGGCGGAGCGGTTATCGCGCTGGCCTCGAGATCGAAACCTACAAGAAGGGTCAGAACAAGCAAGCCAGTGGGCCTTTGGGCTCGCAGGGGTTCGAATCCCTTCCCCGGCGCTATCTAGAACTGATCCTGAAAACAAGTGTAACCCAACGCAGGCATATGCTGAATGTCCAATTCGTCTATGGACCGAGAACAACTAGAGGGAACTGGAAGTCTCCAGAACGGTTCCTATCTTGATCACGATAAACGCGGAGAACACAGGTGAGGATCAGTTTCGGCGAGAAAAAGAGTTCAGGGGTTCTTCTTAGGGCTTTTTTCTTCTCTCTGGTTTCCTCTCTTCTAGGGGCTGTTCGGGTGGTTTTACTTCCTTTTCTGGTTCTGGCGGTGGTGGCGGTGTCTCCTCTTTCTTCTCTTCGATTTCTGTGGTTATCTCTTCTATTGGTTTTGGCGGCGGTGTCGTTGCCATTGTCCATCCTATCCATGCGCCTATTCCCATTATGGCCACAAACGCTATGAACACTGGTACTGCTATGATCCAGAATCTGACAGCTCCGATGTCTGGTGCCCACATTTCAAGCCATTGCGGATAGAACAGTGTGACAACGTAGAAGATGGCGACGGCGAGGCATACTATGAAGATTAGTCCCCCTATCGATTGATCCTTACTCACCATTTTGGTTTCACCATGTAAGCCATGTTTACATCTTTATACCTTTTAAAGTTTACCATGGCCTCTGCTCTCTGTTAGATTGTGCCCATTTCCCAAGTTGTCAGATATTTCTTCTGCTCAACTGTCAGTTTGTCTATCTGAATACCCATTGCAACGAGCTTCAGCTTTGCTATTGTTTCGTCTATCTCCTTTGGAACTGAGTAAACCTTCGGCGCCATTTTCTCGGTCTTAGCTAGGTGTTCTACGCTGAGGGCTTGATTTGCGAATGACATGTCCATGACTTCGGAGGGGTGGCCTTCTGCCGCGGCAAGATTGACGAGTCTCCCTTCTGCCAGAAGATACAGCTTCCTACCATTTTTCAGGACGTATTCATCAAGGTTTGTTCTTACGTTTCGCTTTGAGGGTGTTAGGCCTTCCAGGTCTTTCAGGTTTATTTCAACGTTGAAATGGCCGCTGTTGGCGAGTATCGCACCGTCCTTCATTTTCTCCATGTGCTCTTTTCGTATCACGTTTATGTCGCCCGTTGCCGTGACGAAAATGTCGCCTATAACTGAGGCTTCGGCCATTTGCAATACGCGGAAACCGTCCATCGCAGCTTCAAGCGCTCTGAGCGGGTTGACCTCAGTGACTATTACGTTTGCGCCCATTCCTTGGGCTCTCATGGCTATTCCCCTAGCGCACCATCCGTAGCCGCATACCACGAAGTTCTTGCCTGCCAAAAGAATGCTTGTGGCCCTCAGGATTCCGTCTATGGTGCTTTGCCCCGTTCCATAGCGGTTGTCGAACAGATACTTCGTATAGGCGTCGTTCACTGCAACTATCGGGTATTTCAGGTCTCCAGTCTTCTCCATGGCTCTTAGGCGCAAAACGCCGGTCGTCGTCTCTTCAGTTCCGCCCTTTATGTGCGTCAAGAGTTCTTTTCTCTTCCTGTGGATTGTGCTTACGAGATCGGCTCCGTCATCGAGAGTTATCGTGGGGCCGTCATCTAATGTCTTCTCAATACACCAGTAGTATTCTTTTGTCGTTTGCTCACGCCACGCGAAAACGTGAACGCGTCTTTCCGCCAGCGCTGCTGCAACATCATCCTGCGTAGAAAGCGGATTAGAGCCACATAGCGCGATCTTGGCCCCGGCGGCAAGAAGAGTGTCCATAAGGACTGCAGTTTCCTTCGTTACGTGAAGGCATGCGCCTAACCTTATTCCTCTAAGAGGTTTCTCTTGGGCGAACCTCTTCTTGATTTGATTTAGTACGGGCATGTGTTTTGAAGCCCATTCTATTTGCAGATTGCCCTTAGCCGCTAATGTTATGTCTTTGACTTTGAAGTTCTCCAATATTGTCTTCCTCATCGTTGCTCATGCATAGCTTGGCTATTTAACGTTGGCGGCCAACTTTTCAGTAAGGCGACTTCTTGGTCTCTTGGCCCTCTCCATGACAGCCTCGGTGTTCAGCGTTGTCAGCTTCCTGTTTTCCATGACTGTTTTCCCATTTAGTATTACCGTTTCAACGTCTGCGGCCTTTGGCTTAAGGCTTAGAGCTTTTCATGCATCTTTACACATTGTCCTAGGGGAAGAATGCTTGGACGAGGTCGACAAAGCAGTTTGGGTCTTGCCCTTTCTTGCTTTGCTGGATGCAGTTTCAAGTTTCTACATCGGAAGCTTGGGCTATCCATCACAGTTTTATGAGCGCGGTTCCTTCGCAAGTCTTTTTCTTCAGTCTGGCCTGATGTACGTGTACCTTTATGCTGTGATTTACCTGTTCATTATGGTCGGTGTTGCATATGTCCTGTGGTATATCAAGAACAGGGAGCTCAAGCCTTCTCGCATGTTGGACAAAGTGTTTTTCCTTGTACTGATCGGCGTCGTGTTCCACATCTATCTCAAATTGACGGCAACACTTGCAGTGAACTTTTTGCTGCCCTCAATCCTTAATCGTAGGCCCAACATGTTCTGGCTCACTGTGACCATATATGTGAGTTCTGCTTTAGGTTTAGGCAGTTATAAGCGGCAAGCTGTTCTCAGTTGGGTGAAACCTCATGACAAAAAAGAAAAAAACCGAAGCTAAATTCACACTGTCAAAAGAAATTCTGCGTAGATATCTGTCGAGTCTCTATGATAAGGAAGTCAAGATTTGCGGTGCTTGGAGGCTTGGCGGCCAGAAATCCGAGGGTTATGAGGATTTGAAGGGTTTTGGGTATGGTTTTCCATATGTCATCGAGTTTGTCGTTGGCGGCGGGACGAAACGTGTTGTTTTGGAAACCATGCGACCTGAAGGTTTCGGACATGACGATTTTTCTGATCGAGCTCAGGTTCTTCTTTGGCAACATTCAACATTTGGCAAATTACCGCGGCATGTGCGTTCCCTCGACGTCGGCGCGTTTGTTCCTAGTTCCAAGCGTTTAGCATCGCTAGGCAAATGTAGCGAGTTCTTCATTCTCACCGAGTTTGTGAATGGAAAGCTTTACCATCTTGATTTAGATCGCATGAAAGAAACTGGGCAAATCAGCCAACTGGATGAACAGCGGTGCCTAGCCTTGTCTGACTATCTAGTTGAGATCCACCAGGTTAAGCATGAGGCTCCATGGCTCTATGTGAGACGGGCCCGTGAACTCATTGGACACGGGGAATGCATAATGGGACTGCTTGACAGTTATCTACCTGAGTCTGACTTCATAGGCGAGGCTGACTTGATCGATATCGAGAGGCACAGTGTGGTATGGCGTTGGCGTCTGAAGCGCAAGGCTCAGAGGCTTAGTCAAGTGCACGGGGACTTCCACCCCTGGAATATACTGTTCCGTGAAGGAGTTGACTTCACCGTGTTGGATCGCAGCAGAGGCGAATGGGGCGAACCCGCGGATGACGTGAGTGCGATGACGATTAACTATGTTTTCTATTCCTTGCAGAAATATGGAAAGCTGACTGGAATTTTCGAGAATCTGTTTAGACTTTTCTGGGAGAACTACTTGCAGAAGACTAATGACGTGGAGATTCTGGAGGTCGTCCAGCCTTTCTACGCTTGGCGGGGCTTGGTTGTGGCTTCACCTATATGGTACCCTCACCTTGAAGAGAAAGTGCGTATCAAACTGCTTAATTTCGTCAAGAACGTTCTGACCTGTGAGAAATTCGATCTGACTCGTTTGAACTATTACCTCAATAGTTCTTAGGCTCATGTCAAGTGGCATCTCAGGGAGTTGTATCGTAAATCGACATATTCCAGATTCGATATTAAAGAATAAATATCAATTTGACCACTTTAGTGTGTCTAGGGTGCTTAGTTTGGGGGCTGAATCAGTCGATGATCTGGCGAAGATGCTTAGGGAGATGGGCTACTCGACTAGGGCTGTTGACCAGATTCTGAAGTGGTATAAGAACAGCAATTCATGACTGGACTAGTGTGATGAAAGGCATCTATATTTTGATTATATCAGTGGACAAGGACACTGCTGCAAGCATTGGCGCTTTTCCTGAGATGAAGTTTGACAAAGGATTATATGCCTATGTGGGTTCTGCCCAAACCAACCTTGAAAAGAGAGTAGCAAGGCACCTGAACAGGATTAAGCGGAGATTTTGGCACATCGACTACTTGCTCGGCATGGACAGTGTGACTGTGCTGAAAGTTCTTCAAAAGAAGGGCCCGAGATCAGAAGAGTGCAAGTTTGCGAAGAAACTAGACAAAAGAGGCAGCGCGATAGTAGGATTCGGCTCATCTGACTGCAAATGTAAGAGCCACCTGTTCAAACTCAACGACTATGAGTTTTTAAGAGAATGGATGGATGAGTTAGTATCGTAGCGAAGGGGGCAGTCATCATTAGAGAAAGTAGCTGGTGTGTTTGGATCACTGGTTTGCCAGGCAGCGGCAAATCTGTGGTTTCTGAAGCTTTGTTTAAGCTTCTGAACAAGAGAGGCATCCGCGCTCAACTGCTATCTTCCGACGCCCTGCGTAAGGTTGTAACGCCAAGACCTACGTACTCCCTTCAGGAACGTGATATGGTCTATTCTGCACTCGTTTACATCGCAAGATTATTGACGCATAATGGCGTGAATGTTGTCATCGATGCAACAGGCAACCTTAGGCGGTACAGGGAAAACGCTAGAGAACATATTCCCCGGTTCATAGAGGTCTATCTGAAGTGTCCCTTGCGAGCTTGCATGGAACGTGAGGCCAAGAGAGGCAAAACCTATCGGGCGCCAAATCAAATCTACGCACGTGCCCTGAAGGGAGAAGCATCCACTGTACCAGGCGTTGGTCAACCTTACGAACCGCCGTTGGATCCTGAGATAACTCTAGACACGATGAAACTCACGCCTGAAGAATGCGCTCAGAGAATAATGCAGAAAATCCTACTCTTTGAGGCCGCGAAAAAGCAGGATTCTACGTGCTGAATCCCGGAAACCCAAATCCCATACTCTGCTGTATGCTTCCTCCGCCGGCTCCTATGTTGGCCTTCACATCCAACTTCTTCGCTGCGCTTGCATAACCGCGTGTCTTGACTGAGCAGTGCGTGCTGGAGATTGGGCCCTCAAAGTAGGCTTGATCAACCGTCAGTCCTCCAGTGTCAACTTCGGCTTCAAAGCTGACTCCGACTTGAGATGTGTCGATGCCAACGTCTGTCATAACCCCGCCCATGGTGACGTTGGTGTTTATCGCGCAGTTTCTTCCCAGATCATCAGCGTTGATGTTCAGCAGTAGTCCCCCGATGTCCATGCTGAGGTCAAGCTGCTCGAATGAAGCTCCACTTGTAACGTTCAATAACACACCGCCGGCGTATCGTATTCTTACGGCAAGCTTGCCTACGTCAGAATACTGCCCAAGCTCCATCAGCACTGCTCCGAATCTTAAGCCCAAATCTCCATCATATCGGTAGTCTTTTCCAAGGGTCAAGTTCAGTCTTCCTGACTCGCCGCTGAGGTTGACTTGGAAGCTATTATTGCCGTCAAAGGTGTAGTTTGTCTCAAGCTCGGGAGCGTTGGTTCCGTGTTCAAAAGAGGCTTGCAACGCGAGGTTTGGTTTATTGGAGAACACGACAAATATGGCGCCGAACTTTACTGTGACATTAAGGTCTATGAATTTGACCGCGTCAGAGACATTTGTCCCTTTGACCAAATCATATTGTTCGATTATTCCTGTTCCGCCCGTGAACCAGGGCACCTGAACACGTGGTAGCATTATTGGCTGAAGCAAAGGAGCGAATGCAGCGTAGAGTGTGCCCAGGAATAGAATTGCAACGAAGATTCCGCCCATGACAGTTCTTGCGGCCATGCTAGATGACTCCTCCTGCGAATGAGTTCATGAGAAGCAATATCCAAAGCCAGAAGATTCCAACTATTATCAGCCAAACCAACATGGGGCCAACAAAAGATGAGATGAAGGCTTTTCCGGTGTCGATGTCATAATTATGCTTCACCGCGCTGGTCATGAGAACAACAACCCAGAAAGTTGCGGCGATGTTGAGGAAAACTGCGAGAGGCCAAGTAATCCAGCTTATCCCAACAAAAACGGTGCCTAGGATGGCTAGGCTGTAGGGGGCAAATGAATATCCATAGAGCTTCAGTAGCTGGACAAAAGAGCCTCTTCCTCCGAAGACAAACCGTGCAATCAGGTGTGCAATTCCAGCAACGATGATCCACAAAATGAGAAAGCTGGCAATCATCATAATAATCATCATTGCGGGAAGGACGGTAAGAAAACCCAGTGATGTACTGGAAGCAACAGGGCCAAGAGAGCCCATAATTGCTGATAGCACTCTGATGGCAAACGATGCCAGCACGGCTCCTTCGATTCCAATCAGCAGGAGAATGAGAATGAGTGGTTCCCAGAAGCCGATTCTGCTGGAAATTATCTGATTAAAAGTGGTGTCCGGAGTCAAGAAGACTCCTCCGATTCTGTTCAAAAACGAGGCAAAAACCGAACCAGATCCCTTCGCAGCGGTTTGACTCTGAGTTTTTTCCATCTAGAAACTCTCCATGCTTCAAACAGTCTTTCACGTTTCTCCATGCTTCTTATATTTAAGGCTTGTTTGGATTCGACAACGTGTGCTGCGAATCTGCTCATAAATCAAAGTGTGTTCATTGGAAACTACTGCAGTGTTTGTCTATGCAATTGTGGCTTTGCAGAGTATCTAGAATCTTTTAATATGATCTAGTACAGCGTCAGCCTGTGTCTTTGATACTTGACCATGTTCAAGGAGGCGATTGACCAATTCCGAAATCTTTGCCAGGGCATGAACCTTGTAGCCCGATTTTTCAAGGTTTTCTCTGCCGCCTTGTTCTCTGTCGACCACAATCATCAGATGTTTGACCTTTGCGCCGAGCTCTTCCAAAGGCTTTATGCCTTCGACTTTGGACAGGCCCTCGCTGATGACATCGTCAAAAAACAGTATATGATCGCCTTTGGCAACCTCTGCGCCGGCTATTCTGCCAGTTACACCATAGGCCTTCTCCTCTTTTCTCACCACAACACACGGCAGATCCAATTGACAACCTATGCTGGGCAAGATCAATGCGCCCTTCAGCTCAATTGAAGCCAGCTTATCTATTCTGTCAATGGCCATAAGGTTCCTTATCTCGCAAGCAGCAACCTCAGCTACAGCGCATAGCTCTCTCGGGGAAGAAATGAGGCATGCAAGATCAATGTAGTAAGGGCTTAAGGCTCCTGATTTAATTCTGAAACTGCCGAACTTTAGACATCCAGAACGGTAAAGAGCATTTGCGACGCGCGATGTGGTATCGGACATTCGAATTCGCAGAATGATTACTTTGTGCTGGATTTAACATTTGCCAAGATGCACGAAAAGGCTGATTGAGTGTTTGGTTGAAGAGTGCCTGAGTTGCAGCTTGAGGCTTGATGAGCCATGCTGTTGGACATTGCAGGGTTTGGCTTCTCTTTGAGATATATTCCGGGCATGGAAATAAAGTATTATATATTAAGATACCACATATCTCACGTTGAGCTGTACGGGATGGAAATATGCTCAGAAGGACGGAAGCCGAGGAACAGCTGTGTAATCATGAGCAGCTGAGAATGAGGGAGGAGGTACAGATTACTCTGCGCAAACTGCAGATGTTGAAGAGTAAAATTGCAGAGTTGCGAGATCAGTGTGAAGAGCTTAGAGAGTTGAGCTCGCACGCACATACGCCACGTTCTGAAATCACAGACACGGCATTGCAGTGCAGTAAATGCGGAAGGACAGTGGAACCGGGCCAGGAAATCGTCATCAAGGACTCTGATGGGACGGAGACAGGCCGCTATCACAGAGAATGTTTCAAGTTGCTTTGGGTCTAGGTTCATGCAATTTGAAAGTCGCACTGAGCTGCGCTAGGCACTATTCGTCTTCGATTAGATTCAACGTCCAGAGTTTAGGTTGTATGTTTTCTCAGTATCTGGCGTGGCCGGAATTTCTGGCCGATAAGGCGCGCGCCATGGACTTTTGTGGTTCCCATTCTAGCATTCAGTTGGGTCTCGCTTAGTGGAGACAACTGAGTTCGGAGTGCTGCGACGACCAAAATGTTAATAACCCGATGTTTTCATGTCTAGAAGACACGAAGCGGAAAAACGATGGGACATCGGAAAACTCATGCGCCGAGACATGGTTCACTTGCGTATCTGCCTAGGAAACGTGCTAGACACATTTTGGGGCGAATTCGGTTTTGGCCAGAAATAGAAGCAGACGCGCCTAGGCTTCTCGGTTTTACGGGTTACAAAGCAGGAATGACGCATGTATTCAAGATAGAGGATCGCAAGCGTTCGCCGAGCTTCGGGAAGGAAGTGATGAGTCCGGCAACGATATTGGAAACGCCTCCCATACTCGTATGTGCCGTGAGAGTCTTCACGAAGGATCTTTATGGTTTGCGGACCTTTTCAGAAGCTTGGATGAAGAATCCGCCAGATGATCTTGAGAAGATATTCACGCTTCCTGAGGATTTCAAGACGGAGGAGAATCTTAAGAAGATTGAAGATAGCTTGGCGAAAGTGGCGAAGATCCGAGTTGTCACCGTGACACAGCCCAAGCAAACTAGCCTATCAAAGAAGAAACCCGACATCTCAGAGATAGAAGTCGGTGGGGGAACGATTCAACAACAATTTGAATATGCAAAGGCCCTCCTTGGGAAAGCAATTGCGCCTGCAGAGCTTTTCAAAGATGGAGAGTACGTCGACACTGTAGCGATTTCTACTGGAAAGGGCTGGCAAGGACCTGTAAAGCGCTACGGCGTGACTATACTGCAGGCTAAGGGGCGGAAGACAAAAAGGGGCGTAGCCACGCTGGGACCTTGGAATCCGCATCACGTGAGGTATAGCGTTCCGCGAGCCGGGCAGATGGGGTTCCATCAAAGGACGGAATATAACAGGCGTATCCTCAAAATTGGGGCGGATGGTAAAGAGGTAACGCCAAAGGGGGGCTTCCTCAGATATGGTCTGGTCCGCGGTCCCTACATGCTGCTGGAGGGAAGCATCGCAGGGACGGAGAAGCGTGCAATAAGGCTGCGTTGCCCAGCTCGTCCACCGCGAAACGTTGCTGAAGAGCCGCCTCAAATTACACAAGTATCACTTGAATCCCCACAAGGGAAGTAGTGGCGGAAGCGTATGGTCAAGAAAGCAGCAAAAATCTTCAGCCTTCAAGGGAAACCTGTTGGCAAAACAGAGCTTCCACCAGTTTTCAGTACACCCCTAAGGCCAGATGTCATAAGGCGCGCAGTCTTGGCAATTCAGTCCCGCAAGCACCAACCGCAGGGCCGTGA
>Ga0315277_10000185_pt1 | contig 106090 bp, 87 predicted proteins | sample YL17G05_15_MG_FD_203695 | JGI IMG/M metagenome (GOLD analysis project Ga0315277, IMG submission 203695) | Sediment microbial communities from Yellowstone Lake, YNP, Wyoming, USA - YL17G05_15 | ecosystem: Environmental > Aquatic > Freshwater > Lake > Sediment | place: USA: Wyoming | collected...
TTCCACCTTGCCTTGGCCATAGAAAAAACTCCTTTCATTGGCCAAGTTTACGTAAGTCCTTTGCTGGCGCAAGTTTAAAATCTACAAATACTTAGGTTATGAAATGGCTTGTACGGATATACAAGCCGGTTTTGGCTTTTACTTCTATGACAACCTCGCTCACAGACATTTTAGGCGGTATAGACATCACTATATGCACGTGATCCTCATCTGTGTTAACCTCTATTATCTCTATTTCGTAAGCTTGCCTACCTATCCCTATGATAAGTTTTTTGAGATATTCGCCAAAACCGGCCTTGAGTATCTTACGCCAGTATTTGGTCGCTATTACCAAATGGTCACGTGTATAGTAAACACTGTTACCGTTTTTTTTTATAATCGATTCATCCTTTTATCACCGAAGACAGCGTCAATTTCCATCTACCAGTTAAAACTGGTAGTATTGAAATCGGAAGAGATAAAAAAATATTTTTGTGTCTTTGTGTCTTTGGGGTTTCTCAATCCGTTATCGTCGCAGATAGCTTATCAGCCAGAGAATTAGGGTGAGGATGATTGAGATAATAAAGCAGCTTGTTATGGGGAGGAACACCCGCCAGTTTTTTGAACCGAGCTGCAAGTCACCGGGCAGCTCAAACAGGCCCAGCTGGCCCAGCAGTATTATCCCCACACCCATCAAAATGATGGTCACTCCGATTGCTATAAACAGTTTACCGATTTGTTGCGGCCCGAAGTCCATAAGAGTAAGGCGAGAGTTGAACAGGTGAGCAGTTGAAAACTGCCTAACCGTTCTATTTATCACGATTTTCAAGCCCTTTAATTAAACCACTTATCATTTTTGCCAAAATCTCCAATTCCCCATAAAACCGGCTATGCGATTCTTTATCTATTAACCCTTTGCGAAGGCAGAGTTCGAGAAGGGGAACACATTCCTGAACGGAACCGCGAGCTATTGTGAAGAAGTTTCTGCGGTCGGCTTTTGTAAATCGGCCATTGCCTTCGGCGATGTTTGTAGCGATAGACAGCGACGCCCTGTTCAGCTGGTCGACAAGAAAATAATACCCGCGGGGAAATTGTTCAGTAATCTGGATTATCCTGTCCGTAAAATCAATGGCTTTTTGATAAACCTCCAGTTTTTCAAACATGAAGGGCATTTTGTGTCCTTTTGAAAGTTGAACAGGTGAGCAGTTGACCGCAGTGGAACGGCCTTCCAAATTTTCCGCTTTACTCCCCATTTTTGAGAGTAGTTTCTTTTCAACTGCTCTACTGCTCAAATGCTCCACTGCTCCATTTTTCGGGCTTCGCCCGAAAAATCGGGGCGACAGGACTCGAACCTGCGACCCCTTGCACCCCATGCAAGTGCGCTAGCCAAACTGCGCCACGCCCCGTTGAAGCTATTCTAACGCCGTTCCATTCACTCAACAAGTGTTTTTCTTCCATACAACGTTAAAAAAATCAGAAAATGTTTGACAAAATCGGTCGGCAAGGCAAGAATGTTAGCCATAACTAACTTTTACTACGTATAAATAATATACAAACGAGGCCGAATATGAAAACTGCCCGAAAAAAACAGGGCTTGAGCGCTTCGCTGGAAGATTATCTCGAAGCAATCCTTAACGTGGCGGATAATTCTGGTATCGCCTACAGTAAGGACATAGCTGTATCGCTCAATGTTGCCAAACCATCCGTTACCGGCGCTTTGAAACTACTGGCTAAAAAAGGGCTTGTCAACTATCGACCTTACGGCTGTGTTACGCTTACGCAGTCCGGGCTTGCCAAGGCGGCCACCGTTGCCAAAAAGCACGATACCATCAAGTCATTTCTCACGGACATTCTGGGAATTGACTCACCCGCTGCGCAAAAAGCCGCGTGTAAGGCGGAGCATCTTTTAACCTCACAGATAGTGTCGCGTATGGGCGATTTTACAAATTTTACCAAAAAGCAGGCGCGACAGGGCGAAAACCTTATGGATGTTCTGGAAAGGTTTTCAAAAGGCAAAGGAGCAAGAAGGTAAGATATGGGAACTACAAGCACCAAGATATTGTCGCAGGTTGATGAAGGTGAAATGGTCAGCGTTGTAAGCGTTTATGGCGGTCGCGGCCTTAGGAACCGGCTGACCGCTATGGGCCTGCTGCCGAAGAGCCAAATCAGGGTGGTGAGAAACGGCGGGAGAGGCCCTTTTGTCATAAGCATTAAAAATTTGAGAATAGCACTCGGCAGGGGGGTAGCCGACAAAATTATGGTAATGTGATTTGCCTGTTTTTTTTATCGCATAAGTTAGGCATTCCTAACTTTATTGGTCTTCGTAATATGATGGACGATAAACTCAGAAAGATAACTGTTGCGCTCGCCGGCAACCCAAACAGCGGCAAGACCAGCGTATTCAATATGCTCACCGGCGCACGTCACCACGTTGCCAATTACCCCGGTACCACCGTCGAAATGAAACAGGCGTACTGTAACCACAATGGTTTCCGGATTACCTTCGTTGACCTGCCCGGCGCATACGGCCTGAACGCCTTATCCTCCGAGGAGCTGGTCGCACGCAATTTTATAATTTATGAAAAACCCGATGTCGTCGTTAACGTCATCGACTCCTCTAATGTAGAGCGAAACCTGTATTTGACCACCCAGCTTATCGAAATCCACGTTCCCCTCGTTCTCGCGTTCAATATGAGCGACGTTGCCCGCCGGCAGGGAATCCTTTTCGATACCGACCGGCTTTCGTCGCTGCTGGAAGCCCCGATAGTCCCAACAGTCGCCAACAAGGCCGAAGGCCGCCTCAAATTACTCGATGCGATAGTTTCTGTTGCCGGTGCAGGCCGCAAACCCAGAACGCATCGCATAACTTACGGCGACGAAATCGAAAAGGCCCTGAGCCAAATCGAACCACTCATTATATCGGAACATCCCGGCCTTGCCGCCGGATACGACCCGCGATGGGTCTCTCTAAAGCTTATAGAGCAGGATGGAGACATACTTTCTAAAATTCAAGGCCGGAAACTTATCGATAGCGTCAATGACGCTGTTGCCGCGCTCAAAGCCATCTTCGGCGACGACCCCGAGGTAATCATCGCCGACAAACGTTACGGTTTCATATCCGGGGCCTGCCAGGAAACAGTCAAAACCACCGTCGAACTTCGCCATACCACAAGCGACCTCGCAGATGCCGTTCTCACGCACCGCATACTCGGCTTACCTATTTTTTTGCTGCTTATGTATCTGGTTTTTTACCTGACTTTTACTGTTGCTGCTTATCCGATGGTTTGGCTCGAACAATTCTTCGGCTGGCTGTCCGCTTTGCTTGCCTCTATCTGGCCACCCGATTCTGTCAACTGGTTGCGCTCGATGTTAATCGACGGCGTAATTCCGGGCGTGGGCGGCATCCTTGTCTTTTTGCCTAATATCCTCATCCTTTTTTTAGCAATAGCCGTCCTTGAGGACTCCGGCTATATGGCCCGCGCCGCTTTTATTATGGATTCCCTGATGCACAGAATCGGCCTGCACGGTAAAAGCTTCATCCCTATGCTTATCGGCTTCGGCTGTTCCGTCCCCGCCATTATGGCGACAAGAATACTCGAAAACAGACGCAGCCGTTTCACAACCATTATGGTCCTGCCCCTGATGAGCTGCGGGGCCCGGCTGACGATTTACGGCCTTCTGATTCCCGCCTTTTTTCCGCACAATTGGCGGGGGCCTGTTCTTTGGCTGGTATATCTGACGGGGATTGTGCTGGCTGTTGTTGCCGCAAAAATTTTGCGTCTTACAATTTTTCGCGGCGAAACCGCTGATTTTGTTATGGAATTACCTCCTTACCGCGTCCCCACCATCAAATCCATTCTCACCCATACTTGGATTCGCGGCTGGATGTATCTCAAAAAAGCCGGCACCATTATCCTTGCCTTCTCAATCATTCTATGGGCCGCTATGAATTATCCCAAACTCGGCGAGAAATCCTTCGTTGACTTATCTCCAGACCAAATCCAGCAAGCGAAGCTTGCCAATTCTTTCATTGGTCGGCTTGGCAGGGCAATTGAGCCGGCCATAAAACCCCTCGGCTTCGACTGGAAAATCGGCACCGCCCTGATTGGCGCAACTCCGGCAAAGGAATTATTCGTCTCGCAGTTAGGCATCATATACGCCGTCTCCAGCCATGACGATTCCGGCGCTATTCCCACCCTCCGCTCTCATTTGCAGGCCGACTACTCGCCACTGGTCGGCTTTTGCATTATGCTGTTTTGCCTGATTAGTTCCCCCTGTGTCGCCACTGCCGCCGTCACCCGCTCGGAAACCGGCTCCTGGCGATGGGCAATGCTCCAGTTCTTCTCCCTAACCGCCCTCGGATACATCGTCACCCTTGCCGTTTATCAAATCGGTAAACTCATTATCCCTTAACTTCCGTCGGCATCAGCTAAGGCATTTGATGGTACGCCGGGTCGGTTTGCAGCCAGTAATCGGCTAATACAGCCAGGTCGAGAAAGTTTATGATGCCGTCGGGATACAACTCGGCATCAACATAATCCGCATCGCCGAGCCACTCAAGAGACAATACCTCCATATCAGTGTAATCGACCACGTAATCGGGCTGAAAATCGCCGATAAGCAACGGGTGCAACTCGAATGCAAATCCGTAATCCGCTGATTCTCCGTTATTCGAATCGTTCACAATGATGACGTTATAGTCGCCTGCTTCGGTCAGCAGGACATCGCATTTTTCGAGATTGTCCCTCAGATTAAGTCCGTTGAGCTCTTCACTGAAAATCGCGTTCGGGTCATTCGGCTCATAGACAATCATATCAATGTTCGCAAAATAGGGATGAAGCTCGCCCGGCTCAATGATGCCGTTTGTCTTTGGCGGAGACCCTCGCTTCTCATCTATCCACTCGACCCTTCTATCCCAGGTTGTTGTGGCTATCAGCCGGCAGGGCGCAGGCAAATTGATTGTGTACGTATGCTGCTGGCCGGCGCCAAGTGTCCCGAACGCCCACCCTCTGTCTGTATTTGTGTTTACATCCGGCATAATCCGGTTTGAATCAAGCACACGCAGCACCCTGAAAGCATCGATTCGTCCATAGCCGCGCTCATTGTGCCAGGTATTGTTCACGTCAGCCGGGTTTGTCTGATTGCCGGTCTTGTCGTCAACGTTGGGAAAGGTCGAATTAACAATTGCGGCCCTTATTACCTCGTCTTGATTGGTGTCGGCTTGGCCTGTACCGGCGGCAAATCCGAGCAGCAGCGCCGCAACGCCTGCTGTGTGAGGCACCGAGTAGCTGGTCTCGCCGTAGGCGCTGCCGACTGTTTCCCACTGGGTGTCGCTGCCCGCAGAAGGAACGGTTTGACTTTCAGATGAGGCGACGATATCCGGTTTGCGCCGGCCGTCGCCAGTGGGGCCTTCGCCGCTGATAAGACCCACCCTTCGATAGTCATACTGATTGTTCGGGTCGTTCAGTCGAAGGCCGCCGGTTGTAATTCCATTGTACGCATCACCGAAAACGTCAACTCGCGTATTGCTGTTGCCTGCTGCGTTGGCAAAAACGATGTCATACTCATAAGCATAGTAATCATACAGCAGCGTCCAGAAACTGTCGCCGTTTGGGTCCAGCGCCGGTATCGAAAAACCCGTTACAATAACGGAGCAATTCTGCACCGTGATAAGCTCCTTCATCGCCTCAGTCAACCAGGTAGTTGATACTATGTCATTGTTGTCGGCAACTCGTGCGCAGAAAACATCGGCTCCGGGCGCATCGCCAATATCGTCAGGATAAGACAAACCTCCTCTGCTGGAAATAATACCTGCGAATCGAGTGTCGTGGCTCGACGGCAATATCCCGTCTCCCGCGAAATCGTAGTTGAAAACGTGCGATATCCCGTTGGCGTCGAGAAATGCCTCGTGTGTTGCGCGGACATTCTGCCCGGCGAGAAAGCCCACCCTAACACCCTCACCGGTCTGTCCAAGCTCGTGAACCGCCTGTGCGTTTGAGCCGCCCGGCCCGGTTGATTCAGCCAGTCCGAAAGTGTTCACCGGAAATAACCCGGCCAAGGCCGTAATGCACACAACCCAAACGCGCGCCATCCGAAAAAAAAACGCCACATCATCCTCCACCTGCGAACAGTCGCAATGTCCTATATTATACGATAATGCAGGGCGTTTTTGCAAGAAAAAGAGGAAACAGGGGGACTACGGCTGTGCCCGGAGCCACTCGACGAATCGCGCCAGGCCTTCGCTTAAATCCGTTCCGGGCCGATAGCCGAGGTCTTTTGCGGCCTTTGATACATCAGCGTAAGTCCGCTCGACATCGCCGGGCTGCGCCGGCAAATATTGTTTGGCTGCCTTTTTGCCGAGCGCTTTTTCGATTTCGCTAATCAGGTTATTGACGCTTATCGGTCTTGACTCCCCGAGGTTGTAAATATGGAAACCCTCGCATTTTTCAACAGCGGCAACAGTCCCGTTAATGATGTCGTCGATATAGGTGAAATCCCGCATCATTGTTCCATCGCCATAGACGGGGACGGATTCGCCCGCCTCGATGAGCCGGGCAAACTTATGTATAGCAAGGTCCGGCCTCTGCCGCGGGCCATAGACCGTAAAGAATCGCAGGCACGTTATCGAGATTCCATATAGCGTGTGATAGGTATGACAGATAAGCTCGCCCGCCTTCTTTGTCGCCGCATAAGGAGAGATGGGGAAATCCACGTTGTCGTCTTCGGAGAACGGCACTTTTTTATTGTTGCCATAGACGCTGGAGCTTGAGCCGAAGATAAACTTAGCCGCCTTATATCGGGTTGCGGCCTCGAGGAGAACCATTGTGCCGGTTATGTTGACGTCCGCGTAAAGCAGCGGCTGCTCAATCGAAGGTCTGACTCCCGCCTTTGCCGCCAGATGGATGATTGCATCGAACGGCCGGGCAAAAGCTCTATCCATCGCCTCCCAGTCACGAATGTCCGCCTCAATAAGTTCAAAACGCTCGTTCTCAAGACATTTCTCTATATTTCGGCGTTTGACCTGTGGTTCGTAAAAATCATCAAAATTGTCAACTCCGGCAATCTGCCATTTGTCAGCTAATAGTCGCTCGCACAGATGTGAACCGATGAATCCCGCCGCTCCCGTTACAAGTGCCCTCATACGTCCCCGTCCTACGCCGCATAGACAATAATCAGTCCGACAACCAACACGACAATTCCGACAATCCTAAGCACCACAACCGGCTGCTCCGCAACACGGCTGAGTATAGACCTGCTCCTGCTGACGCCAAGAAGAAACGGCATCAGGCCCGATATCAAAAACAGAATTCCAAATAAGGCGATTACCCACATCAGGTCGCATTCTCTCGCCGCAAGCAGAAAGACAACTGCAAGTGCAAATCTGAGCAGCGCCCCGATGTATAGCAACGGCCGATTCTTGAAAAAACTCAGTAGCTTCCGCAGGACATCAGGTCTAATCAAATACACCAGCCCGATGCCGGCGATAACCATACCTATAATTTTTATTACGGTGTCCATCGAAGACCTGCCCTTATCGTCCGGCGCTATCCGACAGACGCTCTGCCGATACAGTGGTATTCGATACCGGCTTTTTTTAGAACCTCCGGGTCGTAAAGGTTTCTTCCGTCGAAGATAACCGGTCTTTTAAGTTTTGCCGCGATAAGCTCAAAATCCGGATTCCTGAATTCCTGCCAGTCCGTGAAAATTACTAATGCATCAGCCCCGTCAAGGGCGTCATAACCGTTTTCAAAAATCTCAATCTTGCCTTCTAATGCTGCCGAGGCGGGTTCGCCTGCCTCAGGGTCATAAGCCCTTATTTTTATCCCCCAGCCGAGAAGCATCCTGATGCAGTTTACCGCCGCCGACTCCCGCACGTCGTCTGTTCTTGCCTTGAACGCAAGTCCCCACACTGCCAACAGTATGTCTTTTCTCCTGTCGAAATACTCTCTGATTCGTTCCACAAATCGCGCCTGTGCCCTGGCATTTACCTGTTGAACGGACCTGGTTACCGTCATTTCGATGCCGCATTGGGCCCCGCTGTGAATCAACGCGCGGATATCCTTGGGAAAGCAACTGCCGCCGAAGCCAACGCCCGGAAACAAAAAGGCCCTTCCAATCCGCGAATCTGCGCCGATTCCCTGTCTTACCTGTTCGACGTCGGCGCCGAGCTTCTCGCAAAGCTCAGCAATCTCATTCATAAACGAAATTCTGGTTGCCAGCATTGCATTGGCCGCGTATTTCGTCATCTCCGCTGAAGCAGGGTCCATAAACAGAATCCGGTTGCCCTTCCGCATAAATGGATTGTACAACTGTTTCATTTCCTCTCTGACCGAGGCGTTGTCGGTTCCGATGATTATTCGGTCGGGACTCATAAAGTCCTCAACCGCCGAGCCTTCCTTTAGAAATTCCGGGTTGCTTACATAGTCGAAGGGTTTTTGCGTTTTGGACTTCATTATCTCTGTTATTTTCCTGTGTGTCCCCACAGGCACGGTGCTCTTTGTCACAACAATACGGTAGTCCGTCAGATTCTCGGCGATTTGGCCCGCAACGGAATAAATGGATGATAAATCTGCGGACCCATCCGCCTTAGGCGGTGTCCCCACCGCAAGAAATATCACAAGCGAATTATCCACGCCGTATTTCAGGTCTGTGGTGAACTCCAGCCGGCCAAGCTTCTCGTTGTGCTTGACTATCTCTGCAAGACCCGGCTCATATATCGGGATGATACCTTTCTTCAGCAGCGCAATTTTTTCGGCGTCGTTGTCAACACATACCACTTTGTTGCCTGCCTCGGCAAGACATCCCGCCGTTACAAGCCCGACGTATCCTATTCCCACCACGCAAACCTTCATTTTATCTTTATCTCCTGCCCTGCGAAGGGCCTGCTTCTCCGTATATCGGCTTTTATGCAGTTAAGCTCCACCGGGTTCTACACGGCACAGGCCTTCTCATTAGTGACTCGCATCCTCGACCGGCTCTATCATATCCGCATCAATTTCGACACTGGCCGCCTGCCCGAGCATATCAATCTGTAAAACCAGCCGAGTCGCGTTCTTCGCCTTCACAATAATACCCAGCAAATCGGCCAGCGGCCCAGCTATTACTCTGCACACCTGACCCGCTCTGATATACTTGTGTGGAATCAGCGGCGCACCTGCCTGCAACGCCTGCTCTATCTGCTCCAGTTCCTCAAGAAGTTTCTGCTGGTCCTTCACTTCAATCAGGTTTGCCACCCGATTCGTCCGCAGCACCTCTAACCGATGACTCTCGCCTCCGCAAAAAAACAGATACCCGCCGAACAAAGGCAGTAATGAACGCAGCGTCCGCCCGCGCTGACGCCTGACCTTCCAGCACATCGGAAGAAAATAACTGATTCCCCTGTGAACCAAATCGTTTGCCAGCGCCTTCTCGTTCCTGCTGCGCGTATGCGCGACCCACCACAGCCCTGTAAAATCACGTATTGATTTATCTTCGGGCCAGGCAATGGGCGGATTTTCACTTTCTTTGAGCAACGCTAATGCTCCTTTCTCGCTCCGTAAAATTCCAATACCGTTTCGCCGACAAACTCAATCTGCTCCCGTGTCAGTTCAGGATAAATCGGCAAAGACAAAACCTCTTGGCAAACCTGCTCGGCTGCCGGAAAATCACCATCCTTGCAGCCCAAATCCCTGAAGCAATCCTGCAAATGCAGCGGCTTGGGATAAAAAATACCCGTGCCAATCTCATTTTCAGTCAGGTATTTCTGCAACCGGTCTCGCTGCGGCACGGCGACCGTGTATTGATTATAATTGCTCACGTTATTCGACTCAATCTTCGGCGTCTTTACGATTGAGCCGGCAAAAATGGAATCGTACAAAGCGGCGTTCTCTCTTCGTCCGGCATTCCACCGGTCGAGAATCTTCAGTTTCACGCCAAGCACCGCACCCTGAATGTTATCCATTCGGAAGTTGCCGCCTATCATTCTGTAATAATATCGCGGGTTCTCGCCGTGCACCCTCAACAGTTTTATTTTCTCGGCGAGCTCGCCGTTGTTCGTCACTGCCAAACCCGCATCACCGAACGCCCCGAGGTTTTTCGTCGGATAAAATGAAAAACATCCGACATTGCCGAAATTGCCGCACTGCGTTCCATCCTGCGTCGCCCCTATCGACTGGGCGGCGTCCTCTACGACAAACAAATTATGCCGCCGGGCAATTTCCAAAATCGGCTTCATTTGCGCAACCTGGCCAAACAAATGAACCGGCATAATCGCCCGCGTTTTGCTGGTTATCTTGTCCTCGATTCCAGCCGGGTCGATGTTGTATGAGTCGCGGTCGATATCAACAAAAACAGGTCTTGCTCCAACCCGTGAAATAACACCCGCTGTCGCAAAAAACGTAAACGGTGTCGTTATCACTTCATCGCCCGGCTTTATCCCAAGCGCCATCAAGGCCAAAAGCAACGCATCAGTTCCGCTCGATACTCCGATGGCGTACTTGCACCCACAGTATGCTGCAACGTCCTTTTCAAATTGCTCGACCGCAGGCCCCAGGCAGAGCATCTGACTGTCGCAGACCTTCTCTATCTCCTTCATCACCTCGGCCTTAATCGGGCCGAACTGCGCCTTCAAATCCAGCAGCGGTACCTTCATCATTATTGCCCCAATAATCTCAAACAGTCACAGTCAGATACTCGGTATCGGCTGCAAACCGCACCGCACCTTCATAAGCAGCAGGAATAAGCAATGTGTCGCCTGCCTTAAATTCAACCGCCTCCGCACTGTGGCCGAAAATTGTTCCAAATCCTGTCAGAATTACAAGCGTCTTCATTTTTCCAGGCGACAGCAGCAGTTCGCAGCTCCTCGCCTGATGTCCTTTATCAACTTTGAAATACTCACAATCAACCAGCCGGCCTATCGTCGTTACGGGCAGATTATCTGCATCCTGTCCGAAATGAATGCTCTCCATCGCCTCCTCGATGTGAAGCTGCCTGGCCTTGCCGTCCTTTTCAACCCTGTTCCAGTCAAAAACACGGTACGTGGTATCCGAAGGGGTCTGAATCTCCGCAATCAGCAGGCCCGGCCCGATACTGTGCGGTGTGCCCGCAGGTAAAAAATGACATTCGCCCGGCTGGACCTCAACCTTCATCAGCAATTCGGCAACGTCGCCCTTTCCTATCGCGTCACTGAACTGCCGTTTCGTTACCCCTTTTTTCAAACCCTTATAGATGACCGAACCCGGCTCAGCGGCAATAATATACCAGCACTCCGTCTTCGGCTTGCCCCTGCCCATCCGCAGGCATGTCTCGCCATCCGGGTGGACCTGCACGCTTAGTATCTCCTGGCAGTCCAAAAGCTTAATCAGCAACGGAAAGGCCCCCTTGAAATCTGCATCTCCCATTACTTGCTTCGGATAATTCTCTATTGCCGAATGAATGGTCTGGCCGGCAAGTGCGCCGTTGGCAATCACCGACTTATCCTCCGGCAAATCGGCTAATTCCCAGCTCTCACCTATTCGCTGTCGCCCCGGCAGTTCCTTGCCGAATACCTCTCGCAATTTGTGCCCGCCCCATATTCGCTGCTTGAATATAGGTCTGAATTTCAAGGGATACATTTCCACGACTGTATGTTAATCACAATCGAAGTGCTTGTCCACATCGTGGAATCCCGAAATCCTGTACTGCCCGGGCAGTGCGTCTGGATTATGTTCCTTACCTATCGCAAAGGCCAGTTGTAGGGGCACAGGCACAGCCAGTCATAGACGAAAAGCTGAAGGTCATAAATGTCAACTACTCCATTGCCATTAAGGTCGGCAGGGAGTTGACTGCCGGTTTCGAGCCAGTAATCAGCAAAGAGAGCAAAGTCAGGGAAATCGACAAAGCACAAAGGCCCGCCGGGCCAAAAACCGCCCAACAATTCGTAATTGCCGCCCTCTGAATAACTCGCATCCGGCTGACCTATTGTCCCTTTAAGCACATATTGCCCACCCGCACTCGTCCCGCCGCCGCCATCTATCGTGCTCCAGACAATCTGGTAATCGCAATAACTAACCGATGCAAAAAGCAAAGATACAAGTATCAACGTCAATTTCGATATATTCATTTAATGCCTCCTTCCTTTTGCAGGGACAATTTGGCCACGAGTGATTCCATTGCCGCCAGACGGGCATTTATATCCTCATTGGCCTTCGTGAGTGATTCAATCTGTGCATCCTTATCAGCCCTGAGTGTCGTTATGCCACCTTGTTGTGTTTTCAAATCTGCGATTTCCTTTTGCTGTTCTTTAACTGCCTCAACCAACAAGGCAACTAACCTCGCATAGTCCATTGAGCTGACGTCTTTGCTATTGTCTTCATAGCCGACAACTTCAGGGATAACCTCTGCTACCTCTTCTGCAATCATTCCAATATCGTGTTTGCCATTGGATTTCCAGTCAAAATAGACGCCCCTTAACCCCTGCACCTTCCCCAGTGCATTTTCAATCGGCTGTATATCTGTCTTCCACCTTCTGGAACTATAAGTCTGCCAGGCGTTTGCCTGACCCTGACCACCTGCTCCTGCGATGTTTGGCAGTTGCAGTCGATAATTTAGCGTCTTTGTCCCGAGGCCAATCCTGCCGGTTGAGAAATCGCCATATATCAGGACATTTGCGTCGGCCGCGTCATTGGCGATGTAGAGTTTGTTTGAACCGGTTTCGCTATAACCCGCTTTGTAGCCTAAGAATGTGTTGCCAGAGCCTGTGGAGTTGGAGTAGCCTGCCTGAGATCCTAAGTATATGTTGCTATAGCCAGTGGTATTGGAGTAGCCTGCCTGATATCCTGAGAATGTGTTGCTACTGCCTGTGGTGTTGGAGTAGCCCGACTGAAATCCTAAGAATGTGTTGTTATTACCTTCTACGTTGTATTGGCCTGCCCCATATCCTGAGAATGTGTTGAAATTGCCTATGGTGTTGGAGAAGCCTGCATAACCTCCTGAGAATATGTTGTTATGCCCTGTGTCGTTGGAGTAGCCTGCCGCTCGTCCTGCGAATGTGTTGTTATAGCCTGTGGTGTTCAAGTAACCTGCCAGGTATCCTGAGAATGTGTTGTCAGTGCCCGTATTGACTGCTCCAGCCCCCACACCTACGAGCGTATTTGTCGTTCCCGCAACCGATAAAACTGTATTGCCGCCTATCTTATAAACAGAAGCTACGTTGATGTCGCCGCTGACATCTAATTTGGCGGCAGGGCTTGACGTTCCAATCCCTACGTTGCCCGATACGCCGGAATACATATTGGTTCCTGAGATGGTCCAATCGCTGTCTCCGGCAGCAGGAAGGGTTTGCCAAGTTGCAAGGCCGACGGAATCGGATGTAAGGACCTTGCCGGCTGCCTGCGTACCATCCGTAATCCTGACCTGACCATTAACCTCCAGTTTGGCAGTAGGACTTGAGGTGCCGATGCCGACGTTGCCAGTGCTAAAGTCGCCGTAAATAAGAGGCACAGTTGTGTCGGAGTTGGCGATATACAGCTTGTTATCACCCGTTTCGTTGTAGCCGGCTTGAAACCCCAGAAAGACATTTCCCGCCCCTGTGATGTTGCTGTAGCCAGCTTGGAGTCCTGAAAATGTGTTGAAACTGCCTGCGGTGTTGGAATAGCCTGCAAATTGCCCTGAGAATGCGTTCCCAGTGCCTGTGCTGTTGGAGTAGCCAGCCCCGTATCCTGAGAATGTGTTGGAATTGCCTGTGGTGTTCATCCAGCCAGCATTGTATCCTAAGAATGTGTTGGCATTGCCCGTGGTGTTGGACATGCCAGCCATGGATCCTGAGAATGTGTTCTGGCTGCCTGTGGTGTTGGAATTACCTGCGGCTAATCCTAAGAACGTATTGTCTATATTCAGCAGTATTCCACGCATGGCCAAAGCATAAGGTGTCGGCGTAACTTTCTGCCGAGGACTAAGAAGCGAGTATGCATTGGGGTCGTTCTGAACGCCTGGTCTGACACCGATTTCGAGCCAGCGTTCGTCGCCGTCGTAAACACTGCCGAAATCCAGTTCAGCAGTGAAATAGCCGTCAATCACATCGACTTCCGGCGTGTTTACATCCCCCCACAACTGAATGCCGTCGGATGAGGCATCGAAGAGCTTGAACTGGAGGTCGTAAAGGCCGTCGGCGGGCTGATTATTGTCGATTAGCCGGCCCTGATACGTAAACGCCGTGCCCAACGGCTCCGACAGGCCAACGGGGCCAAAGCAGAGAACTACTGCAAAGAGCACTGTCAGGATTTGAAAGATTCTTTTGTGGTTCATTTTTCTACCCTCTCAAAAAGGTTTTAGTTTAACCGGCGCGCGCTGTGCGCACCGGCTTCATCCAGGCAATAAAAGATTACTCAATGGTTGGCTGCTTGCATTATCACTCCTCCTCTCGATGCCATTAAAGCGAAGAAAGGTGATAACATATTATCGCTTGTTTATTGGAAATATCAACGGAAATCGCGGCAAAAATGGGGCGGGGAAGGTAATCCCGACTTGTCGGAATATCCCTCTCGTGGAGATGAACTGTATAACGGGTGGTTATGTATGTTCTAAAGAGGATTTGCCTTCTGTTGATGCAGTGCCGCAACACCGCATCGGTCCCCCTTTAATTTACGGGGCGAGAAATGAATCGGCTTCAGATGAAGGAAGCTCTACACCCTGGTAGCTCCTGGTATTTTGAAGAGTAAAGATGTCGTCTAATGAAATGTCGGTAGTTCGTCGTTTTGTGAATTGACAACTGCCGTCGCAGAACAGCACATTTTGCCCGCGCCGACTATGATTGCTGCTGTTAAGAGTCATCAGTTTATCGCTAATTTCAACCTTCATTCCGCTCGCCCACCAGGCAGGCAGAATCTCGAACAGCGGATTAAGGTCAGAGAGCAGTACTTTCCTGCCCAGGTCGCTCGATGTGCCCGAGTTACTGCACTGCATTCGCAAACTGTAGGTCACAAAATCCCTCCGCGGGAAATCAATCAACTGCCTTGCTGTATAAGGGTCAATCGCCAGACGGAAGTTCTGCTTCTTGCCGGGACAGACAAAGTCGTCGAAACTGGCGTAATCGTTTTTGACTAAGAGCCACATCCGCCTGGTATTCGACTGGTTCGCCGGTCCCTGGTCGCCGATTTTCCACCACGGCGCTCCTGCCGCCGACGCCACCGCCGGCATTTCGCCGTCATTGTCCGACTTGTAGTTTGCCATACCCTGAAAGATATGCCCAAGCTGAGATGCACACTGCGTCTGCCAGTACTTCTGGTGAATGTAACCGCACGCAACCCGATACCCGGTGATGAAAACGCTGCCGACCACCACGAAAACCGCGGCCATTGCAAGCCGCCTGCCAAAATCCCCCCATAGCCCGACCTCTCGGCCGACTTTCTTTTGCTGCTCAGCGGCAAGCAGCCCTTCGAGGCGTAATTGCGCCGACCGTGCTGCCTGCTTCAATCGCCAAACCGTACCCTCTGCCAGCTCATCGGGACACATCTCCTGGGCAATGCTGTCAAGGGGTGATAATGATGCCTTTATCTTCGCACAAAAATCAGCCGCCTCGTTGTTGGCGAACATAAGCTCTTGTGCCTGTGCGGTTTGCTGCCCTGTGGTAAGCCCTATGCAATACTCGAATAAAAGCTGCTTGTCCTGCTCCGATAAACCCGTCATTGCGCTTTCCTTTTCTTTACGGTTGCCTTCCACTCTTTAGCGAATCGTCCTACTGCCGTGTGGAGCCGGCTTTTCACCGTGCCGATAGGTATACTTAAAATCTGAGCCATTTGTTTGTATGAAAATTTGTTAAAATAGGCCAAAATCAAAATTTCCCGCAGATTTCCCGGCATATCCGTTATAATCCCCCTCACGTTTGCCGCCGTCTCACCACGCTCAAGCTCCTCAAAAGGCCTCTCCTCTTCCGCCGTCAGGACGTTCAACGCATCCCCAAACGACATCTCATCCGAATCCGTCAAAGCCCCTATTGGCAGGGCGGGCGTCCTCTGTATCTTACGCAGGGCGTCTTTGGCCTTATTCGCCGCTATTGTGTATAACCACGGCCGCAAAGGCCGAGTCGGGTCAAAACTATCCTGGCTGCTGAACAATTGCAGGAACGTCTCCTGAAACACGTCCTCTACCAAATCTTCGTGATTGAGGAAGTTTTTCAGAAAGGCATACAGGCCGTTCTTGTGCCTCTCGACGACTTCTCGAAACGCACCCTCTTCGCCCGCCGAGTATCGGCTCAACAACTCCGCATCACTTAAATTTGCATATTCCGCCATCATTACATATTCCATCGGATAACCTGGGATAATACAGGAATTTTATACAATTTGAATCGAAATGAAAGCTCTTTACTACCTATTTCACAAGTTTGAAATTAGGCATTTGATACTCTGTACTTACTCGACGTCGGCGGTAAAAGTAACACGGGCCACTGGTCACGAGTCACGAGTCACGAAAATGGTTATTGGACGCAAAACGGTTGCCCAGATTGCCTGTACTTCTTGTGTTCAACCACAGCCGGCCGCGCGATATTACCCACTTCAAAAACTTATAAAATAATTCAAGCATTGCCGCAGTCCCTGTCGATTGACGGTGTGTGGAGTGAAGAAGAAAAAGAAAGGGACAGAAAAAAATGGTGGCTCTGGAAAATGACCAATCCGGCCATAATTAGCCAGGCCTTGCTGACTCGACACGAAAATCTCTCAAGGCAGATCGAAATTCGTAGTGCAGCGAGCAACGGTTAATGCCGAAAAAGGAAAGAGCCACATAAAAATGGGAGAGCCGACGATGGCTCTCCCGTTTGTTTTTCAGCATATCGCAGGTATGCCCAAAAAAGGAATCGATATCCTCCGTATAAATGGCGACAGCAATTTGGGATTTGTAATTTGTGATTTCCATATTGGTTTTTTTCGACAATAATCCCATTTTGTTAGACGCTTTTGCTTAACCTGGCCGCCTTTTCAGACGATATAAGGTTCGGGCTGTCTATAATTATAGGGCAGCGCCCACAGGAGAAGACACAATGGAAGTAGAAAACCTGACGGAAGACATAATCGCTTTTGAGATTGAGCGCGAGCCCGCTATGGCCGGCGAACTCAAAACCATCGCCTTCATCGTTGAGGACAGGCGCGACTGCGACGTCGTGCTCGATTTCACAAAGGTCGATATCATTACCAGCCCCAGCTTGGCAAAACTTCTCAAAATGCGTCAGACCCTCCTTGATGTAGGCCGTCGCCTTATACTCTGTAGTGTTCATCCCTTTACACGAAGCGCATTTATGGTAACAGGCCTTGACGGCCTATTCGAATGTGCCGACGACAAAGCCAGCGCCCTCGCTCTCCTCCAGACCGACTGGTTCCCAAAAGACACCACCTAACTATCCTCTGCCCTCTATAATTCGTTCTGGATGCAGCAAGGTATTACCAGGGACGAAGAAATTCAAGTGAAAGGTCGAAGGGTTGCCACATCAAACCATAAGGCCGTTCTTAATTTCGGAAAATCTGTTGCAATTTTCGCAGCTCTCCACTAACATCTGTCAGGGACAGACCGAAGCATTAAAACAGTCGCGGGCTGTAACTAACGGAAGGGCATTTTTTAACGAGCGGGTTGACGCAATGGCAAACTCGGCTGGCAAGGGCAGGGGCGCTAAGGCAACCGCCGAACAGGCGGCTGCCGACTACACAAAGGGGCTTAGCCCCGAATACCGGATGCTTGTGGTGCTCAAATCGCAGTTGTACGGCGGCCACTGGGAACCGATGCTCGATGATTTGCGAAACCGCCTTGCCGGCAAACCTTATATATTCAAGCTCGCCAATCGCATCCAGGACGACATTGAACGTATCGAAGAGATGCGGAAATTTGAGGCCGAGCACAGGATTGATTTGGCGGACTACGTCGATTCGCCGTAAATCCGACCTTTAAGTTTTTCGGACTTTTCGGTTTTAGAGGTGATGAAATGACAAAGATGTCTCGGGTCAAAATGTTTTTGTTGCTGATGGTCGTACTGTGTGGAGGCCTTTGCGTGGTCGCAGGCGGAGCCGAACAATGGCTTGTCTCTCGACAACTGGCTGAGAAAAACCGTCTCAAAATCCTTTGGCAGTATAACCTGCCAATCAAAAACAATGAAAAACTTGACCGACTCGTCACCCTCGGCGACCGACTCTACGCCCTGTCGAGCCGAAATTTTCTCGCCTCGCTCAACAGAGATACAGGCGCCGTTCAATTCAGCACTTTTCTCGCGTCATCCGGCATACCCATCGGGGAAATTCAGCTTTATGGCGACCAACTGACTTGCATCATCGGCAATGAGCTTGTTCAAATCAATCCCGAGTTCGGCACAAAGCAAAGCGGCTACCGTTTCGGCTATGAAATGGTCAGCCCCGTTGCCCGCAACAGGTCTAATCTCTATATCGCAGGGGCTGACAGGCGGGTTCACGCCTTGCGAGCCAACGACAGGGTGCAAGTATTTGAGGCCGCTGCGGAAAACGGCAGCGCGATAACAGCGGTAATCGCCGACGACAACAGCGTTGTTTTTGCGACAGTTGACGCTAACGTAGTTTGCATTACGGCAGCGGGGCCGAGGAAACTGTGGCAATTTAACGCCGCTGCACCAATCGCAGCCGGACTCGTCACCGACGGCCAATCGCTTTTCCTGGCAAGTAAAGACACCAACATCTACAGGATTAACGCCGCTTCAGGGGATTTACTTTGGAAGTATCAGACCGAGGCCATTCTTGAGGAATCGCCGCAGGCGGGTAAAACCGCAGTTTACCAGCATATACCTAACACGGGACTAACGGCCGTTGACAAGGAAACCGGCAAGTTCCTCTGGCAGGTCAAGGGCGGCCTGGGGCTGCTTGCCGAGTCGGGTGATAAGGCATACGTCCTTACAGGCACGGGCGTCCTTGTGGTGATGGATAATAACAAGGCAAAGCAGGTGACCACTGTCGATTTCGGCGGCACGCTGAAATACGCGGCCAATCCGGCCGATTCAAAGCTCTATATCGCCGACCAGTCGGGCCGTCTTGCATGTCTTCAGCCGATTGACTGACGAGCACCATCGACCGTACCGGAAGAGGGCTTCTCCAGGGGCGGGTTTTTGCAGTTTGGATTTGATTGAAAAGTTTCTAAGGAAGGAAACGCGAATGGATGTGAAAATCAAAACAGCTCTGGTTAGCGTCTCGGACAAAAGTGGGATTATCGGTTTCGCACAGAAACTCGCCGATATGGGCGTCAAGATAATCTCTACAGGCGGCACCGCAAAAAATCTTGGCGAGGCCTGTATAGATGTCGTCAGCATTGATTCGGTAACCGGCTTTCCGGAAATGATGGATGGCCGGGTCAAAACACTGCATCCTAAAATCCACGGAGCACTGCTTGCGCTGCGAGATAAGCCCGAACACAAGGCGGCTATGAAGGAGCACGGTATCGAGCCGATTGATTTGGTCTGCGTGAACCTTTATCCCTTTGAGCAGACAATTGCAAAACCCGGATGTGCATTTGAAGAGGCGATTGAGAATATCGACATCGGCGGTCCAAGTATGATTCGCTCCGCCGCTAAAAACCATAAGTTTGTAACCGTCGTTACAAGCCCGGGCCAGTACGACCGAGTCATCGAAGAGATGCAGAAAAAGGCCGGTGCTGTAAGCGAAGAGCTTCGCAGTGAGTTTGCCCGGGCCGCATACGCACTGACTTCCTGCTATGACGCCGCCATTGCAAAATACCTCAACCAAAAGGCCGGTGTTGAGTATCCTGACCGCCTGGCAATTGCAGCGAAAAAAGAAACGCCTCTGCGCTACGGCGAAAATCCGCACCAAAGCGCGGCGTTCTATAAGTTGCCGGCGACCGCCGAGACATCGGTAGGCAGCGCTCGAATTATGGAAGGTGAAACCGCTATCAGCTTCAACAATCTTATGGACGCCAACGCCGCTTTTGAGCTTGTCAAGGAATTCGATGAACCCGCCGCGGTGGTAGTAAAACATCTCAATCCCTGCGGCTGTGCAGTTGATGATGACATCAATGTTGCTTATCGAAAGGCATACGAGGGCGACGTGACAAGTGCATTCGGCGGCATCGTTGCACTCAACCGCAACGTCAATGTCGAGCTTGCACAGACCATTATGGAATCCTACAGCCGATTCGGAAAAGCACTCGGCGCAAGCGGCTTCTTCGCAGAGGTTATTATCGCACCCGAATTTGAGAAAGACGCAATCGAGATAATCAGGACCCTGAAAACTTGGGGTAGCCGTGTCCGGCTTATTGAGACGGGCGCAATCGACCGAGCCATAATTAACGCAAACGAGTTCGATATTCGCTGCATAGTGGGGGGGCTGTTGCTGCAAAAGCGAGACCTCGTCGGCTGGGAGCCGAAACTGCTTACCTACCCGACAAAAGCAAGGCCGACCGAAAAGCAGCTTGAGGACCTGCGAATCGCCTGGCTTGCCGCCAAGCATACAAAGAGTAACACCATCGTCCTTGCAAAGAATAAAAAGATAATCGGGGTCGGGGCAGGCCAAATGAACCGCGTGGAATCAGGCCTTATTGCCTTCAAACACGCCGGCGAACAAACCACGGGCTGTGCTATGGCCTCAGATGCCTTTTTCCCGTTCCCGGACAACGTTGAAAACGCCGCACAGGCCGGCGTAGCAGCAATTGTCCAGCCGGGCGGCTCCGTTAAAGACGATGAGGTTATCGCCGCCGCCGACAAACACGGCATCGCTATGGTCTTCACCGGCAAACGCCACTTCAAGCATTGATATCGTTTTAACGGGGTAAGCTCTGCTCTACGGTCAGAATTTAATTGGGAACAGGAGGATTTATAGATGCGTACATTTGTGTTGCTACTAACAGCGGTTGCGGCAAACGTTCTTTTTGCAGCGAACGAACCAAATATACAGCCCAACCCGGCTCGTTTTAGGGGTGAAATTGCCGAGTTTCAGCAGTGGGACAGCAAAAACAGCTTTCCCGCAGATGCGGTATTGTTTGTCGGCAGTTCGAGTATCAAGATGTGGCCGACACGGATGAGTTTTCCCGACCTGCCTGTAATCAATCGCGGTTTCGGCGGCTCGCATATTTCGGACATCAACTTCTATTTCAAGCAGGTTGTTCTGCCTTATAAGCCAAAGGTTATTGTCTTTTATGCCGGCGACAACGATATCGCCGCAGGGAAAAATGCACAGCAGGTTCTCGAGGATTTCAAGCGATTTGTCAATTTGGTAAAAGAACAACTTCCGAGAACGCAAATCATTTTCATCAGCATTAAGCCAAGCAATAGTCGCTGGAACTTCCAGCCGGTAATGCAGCAGGCCAATGATTTGATTCGCGGCTTTTGCGAGAATGACAATCGTCTGGTTTTCGTCGATGCAGGGTCTGTCTTATTGAACGCGGACGGCAAGCCGAATGATGGGTATTTCCTTGAAGATAAGCTCCATTTGAATGAACGCGGATATCAGTTGTGGACGCAGGCACTCCGCCCGGCAATTGAGCGGGAATTTGCCCACAAGGGTGTTTAACTGACATTAGATGTAAAGTGGGTCTTGCCCCACCAATTATTTTACAATCCTGCGGCTTTGCGGAGTTTGGCGGCCATATCGGTTTTTTCCCAGGTAAAGTCGGGCAGGTTTCTGCCGAAATGTCCGCCGTACGAGGTCTGGCCGTAAATCGGACGGTCGAGCTTGAGGTACGTAATCATCCCCTTGGGCGTTAGCGGGAAAAGCTTTCTTACAATCTCGCTGATTTTCTTTTCGCTTATTTTTGCCGTGCCTTCGGTATTTACAAAAATCGACACCGGCTGCGCGACGCCAATGACGTACGCCAGTTGAATCTCGCACACGTCGGCTAATCGAGCCGCAACGATATTCTTTGCGATATATCTTGCCATATAACTGGCGGTTCTATCGACCTTTGTGGGGTCTTTGCCGCTAAAGCATCCGCCGCCGTGATGTCCCCTTCCGCCGTAGGTATCGACGATGATTTTTCTCCCCGTTACGCCGCAATCGCCCTTGGGGCCACCGATTACGAATCGCCCGGTCGCGTTAATATGAAACAAGGTGTTCTTATCGACGAGTTTGCGCGGCAGGACCGGCATCACAACCTTTTCGATGATTTGTTTACGGAGCTGCTTATAGGTAATAGCAGGCGAGTGCTGGGCGGCAACAACAACCGTGTGAATCCTTGCGGGCTTGCCGTTATGGTATTCAACCGTCACCTGGCTTTTACCGTCGGGTCGCAGCCAGGGCAGTTTTCTCGTCTGGCGCATTTTTTCCAGACGGGTTGTGATGGCGTGAGCCAATTGAATCGGCATCGGCATATACTGCGGCGTCTCGTTGCAGGCAAAACCGAACATCAAGCCCTGGTCGCCGGCGCCCTGTTCCTTGTGAAGACCCTGGCCCTCGGTAACGCCCTGTGAAATGTCGGGGCTTTGCCTGCCGACCGAGACCAGTACAGCGCAGTTCTCATACTGAAAACCAAGCACGGGGTCGCCATAGCCGATTTCTTTAATCGTCTGCCTGACAACGGAAGGAATGTCTATAGCCGCGTTGGTGGTAATTTCGCCCGAGACGACAACCATTGCATCCTTAACCATTGTCTCACAGGCAACCCTGCTCCTTGCGTCCTGCGCAAGACAGGCGTCCAAAATCGCATCAGAGATGTGGTCAGCCACCTTGTCGGGATGTCCCATCGTTACGGATTCGCTTGTGAACAGGAACCTGTCCATATCACAGTTTGGATTTACGCCGATTTGCCTCTTTGCCATTTCCAACTAATCCCCTTAATAGTTCATTATTCGTTATATTGTGTATTCGCCGACCGGCTACTCATTGAGCGTCCAGTCGAAACTTAAATAATCAACGGTGTAGTTTCCGGTTTCCAGATAAGTCGCATCCGGTGCAGGGATATAATTGAGCAGGAAGTTCAGGACCGCCCGCACCGCCGGCTCCTGCTCCTTAAACTTTTTGTCCGTACCGAACTTCTTAACAAATTCGTCTCCATACCAGGACGACTTCAGCATCGCAGACATATATACTTTCCGGGCATCCCTGTCTATCTTCAGGCACTGACCGGCGGCAAGAAACCTTCGCATCTGGTTGTCAAGCTGTTCGGGGAGCTTTTCGCCGCGGTACGGCTCATTTCGCAAAGGTGCGCTCGACATACACGCATAAGACACTGCGAAAAACACATGCGGGTCACCCGCCTGTTCTCGCAAAAACTTTGTGTCGATTTCTTTCAGAGTGAACTCCTCATCCATTATGATGAGCTTGTACTCATCCCATATACCCTTAATGTGCCTGATGCTGTTGGGCGGCCAGATAAGTCGCAACACTCGCGGGGACTGTATCGGGTAGTTCTCCAGTATTATCCTCATCAGGTGCAGATTATACGCATTTATCCAAAAGGCGGTCTTATCCTGGGGCGACCATCGCTCGTACCTGGCACGGTCGAGCTTTTTGAACTCATCAAGGACGCTCAGAAGCTCAATTCGTTTGCGAGACAGCGTCTTATAGTCAACCAACCCGTTTTCATTCACGTATGTCTTGAGAATGGACGCACACTTATCGTGAAAATCCGCAGCCGGCTCATACTCCGGCTTTATCGGCTCCTGCGGGGCGGGTTGCTGTTCGGCTGGCTGCATCTGGGTCTGGTTAATGTCGTTCGGTTCAACTGCCACCGGCTTCTCTTCTTCAACGCTGACAGCCAGTATCGGCGCAGGTTCATTTACCTCGGTGTGTGCCGGCTCAATCTTATTAACTTCGGGCTCAGCCGATTGGACCTGGGGTGTCGCACCTGGCACCGGCTGCGGCTCGGCACAGCCAGCGATTATCGTCAAAACACTTAACGCAACCGCAAAAACGAAAAAACGTCTCGGCATTTCCTACCTTTCAATGATTACACGATATAGTCGGCCATACCGGCCATACAATTCCTCAATAGAATAAATATTCATAGGGCAAATGCAACGTTTTTGTTCGCCTTTTCAGTGTATTTCGCGGATATGCCGCTAAATACCCCCTATATGCCGCCCCCAAATCAGCCCTTCAAAACGGCAAGCGGCACCATTCTGGCAACGGCCTTTGCCCAGCCGCATGCGGTGACAATCCGAACCACCTCGTCTATATCCTTGTAAGCGTCCGGCGCTTCCTCTTTTATTCTGCGTCTATCGGCTGTAATAAGCTTTATCCCGCGCATACTTTCTTTGAACTTTTCATCACTAATGAGCGCTTCGCCGCTCCTGCCGTGCCGTCCTCTTCCTGTAGCAGCGGTTCGGCTCATAACCCTGCCTGCGCCGTGGTTGACCGAGCAAAGCGATTCTCCCGAGTTGCCTGTCCCCACAAGAAGATAGCTTGCCGTCCCCATCGAACCGGGTGTTATTATCGGTTGCCCGATACTCTCAAACGGACTTGCGGCCATTTGCGCAGGGCCAAAAGCCCTGGTTGCCCCTTTTCGATGTACCCACATATTGCAACCCTCATATTTCTCCTGCTTGGCCATATTGTGTGCGACATCGTACAACAGCGGCATCGGCGTCGGGCCGAACATCCGGTTAAAGCACCGCCTTACAAGCAGTCCCATTATGTGCCGATTAACGAAGGCGAAATTCGCAGCAGCGCCCATCGCCGCAATATAGTTTTTCCCCTCGCGGCAGTCGGTGGGCAGGAAACTGAGCATTTTTCTGCGCTGCGACATTTCAGGCCTTTGGGCGGCAATGCTCATATACTGGTCGGCTATTTCGTACCCGAATCGCCGCGAACCCGAATGAATCATCACCACTATCTGATTCTCACTGAGGCCGAAAAAATCAGCCGTATCGGCGTCGAATATTTTTTGCACGGCCTGAATCTCAATAAAGTGGTTTCCCCCGCCTAACGTTCCAATCTGGTCGCTGCCTTTTTCGACCGCTAATTTCGGCACTGCTCCCGGCTCCGCCGGCAGTTGCCCGTTCTCTTCAATCCTCTTTATATCGTCCGCAAACTCCTGCTCGTCAAAGGCCTCCCACGCCCGGTGTCTGATTCTCTGGGCAAGCATCGGCACTGCGGCTGCGCCCTGATAAATGACCTGCTCAAGCGAGTGCTTATCCAACGGCAGGTTGCTCATTCCCTCACCGAGGGGAATATCGCGGGCAATCGAATTGGCTATTTCATCTGTATTTATCTCGCCCTTAGTAAAGGGCGTTCGCAACAGCCGCATTCCGCAGTTGATGTCGTAGCCAACCGCGGGCGGCATTATTGCTTCTTCCAGTCCCAGTACCGCCCCAATCGGCACGCCGAAGCCGACGTGTATATCCGCGGTTGCAAGCACCTTTTTGGCGGGCGGCAGACAGGCAGCGTCATACAGTTGACGAACCGCCTCTGACTCGATATTCACACTGTCTGACGCGAATATTGTCGCATCCGTCACCATATCGCCGCTTTGCTTCATAACCAGCCGAAGCGGGTCTATCCTAACAAGTTTTGGATACCCCTCGGTCATCAAAATAATCCTATAAAAAGGACTCACACAACAAACCGTATTATATCGGCTTTATACGGCCTGGAAGCCGAAATGATTAAAAAAATCCCAAGAACCATTCACTATTTGACGATTCTTATGGCAAAGAAACACTAATTCGGCTTGACACGATACCCTATTATCCGTTAGCATATTGGAAAAGGAGCTATTTGTTGTTACGCAGGGATTATTATCAGATGGGCCAAAAATATGTGTTTCCTGCCGTCGCGGCAGTGTTTTTATTTTTTGTCCTGTGCACTTCGGTGCAGGCAGTGGATACGCGCGATATCGAGAGCGTTCGCGCCAAAGCCGTGCTCGACAGCACGGATTTGCAGATAATTGATAAATTTCTCACCGCAGCGGTCCAGGAACTGGTTGAAACAACCGATTTCAGCTCAATCTCCAATGCACGTTCGATTATTCTCGCCTCCGCTTCGAGCAAGACGCAAGGCCAGGCACAGTACGCCCAGCAGTTCTCAGAATCCGCGTATAAACACATATCCGCTGTGATTGAACAGGCCAATTCGCTCACGCCGGAAGAACACAGATTTAGAATAATGCTCAACATCCTGATGCTCATCGACGGACTGGAAGACCTGCGCATGGCAGAACCGGCGCTTTCCTGTGTCAAAGAGAATAACGCAGCCCTGCGTTATTGGGCCGTACATTCGCTTACAAATCCTTCTGTTATTGAAAAACTCTCAGCCCCGGCCCAGGCGGACTTGGCAAGGCGCATCAATGCCCGACTGCAAGAGGTTGTTGGCTCGTCTGGAGCGGAAACCCTCGCGCTGATGGTCGGTTTCACCGCGAAAGTCAAAATCCCCGAAAACGAGGATTTGCTGCTCAAGGTTGCTGATGCGAGAATCAAATCATACGCCGGCTGGACGGTTAAATATGAGCTTATGGATGCGCCGCTTCTGGCTGCCCTGGCTGCGAAACTTAAATCGCCCAATCCGCCAAAACCGCAGACGGGACGCTGCTTCGGGCAGCTCTTGTCATACGTGATGCAGCGGTATATCAAAGGCCGTGACGTCCTCAACGCCACACAGAAAGAGCAAATTGTCTCGGTACTGGTCGAAGTTGAAAAATCCGGTATCATCGAGCTTACAGGAAAGCAGCAGTCAACGATAAAACGAGCCATCGAGACAAACGATTCAAAGGCGCTGCTTGCCGAACACAACCGGCTGCTTGGCCAGGCAGGCAAGGCCGGCGAACTCGCCCCCAAACTGGGTTCTGATTATGGCAGGGGCGACAACGGCAATGCTTCGCCGGTGCCGCTAATGCTGTCTGACCCGCCGAAGAACTGATTTCCAAATGAGAAAAGCAAATATTCGCTAACGGATGGCCAATATCTTATCGCAAAGGGATTTTGCGTTGCGACTCTTTTACGCTGTTTTGACAGCGGCGATTATCCTCCTTGTCGGCTGTGACAAGCGTTCTTCTCCTTCTCAAAGTCCGAATGTTCTGCAGCACCGTTTACAGGACAAAGTCAAAACGCTCGACCCTGCCGACATAGGCGACATTATCTCTGACGCGGTCGCAAACGAATTCTTTGAGCAGCTTTATGGCTATCATTACCTGAAACGACCATATCAGATTGTGCCGGTCCTGGCCGAGGATATGCCGGATATAAGCGATGACGGCCTCACTTATACCATTAAAATCAAAAAAGGCATCCTCTTTGCCGATGACCGCTGTTTCAAAAGTGACAAGGGCAGGGAGCTTAACGCCGGCGATTTTGTTTTTGCCTGGAAGCGAATGGCGGACATTAAAACACTCAGCAACAACTGGTGGGTATTCGACGGCAGAATCGTCGGCCTCGATGAGTTTCGGGAATATACAAAAACCTGCGAAAAGTCCAGGGACGTCGATTATTCGCGTCCCGTCGAAGGACTATACTCAGTTGATGATTATACGCTGATTATAAAACTCAAGAATCCCTGGCCCCAAATACTCTTTCTGCTTGCCTATTTGCCCACCTCGCCCATTGCCAAAGAAGCCGTCGATTGCTACGGCAAAGACGTTGACAGCCATCCCGTCGGCACAGGCGCATTCAAACTCAAAACCTGGGACCGCGGCTCATATATTGAAGCGGTCAAAAATCCAACTTATCGCGGTGAGCTTTATCCTTCTGAAGGCGAACCCGGCGACCGCGAGGCCGGCTTACTTGCCGATGCCGGTAAACCAATGCCTTTTGTCGATAGAATCATCTGGCGCATAGTTCCGGAAGACCAGCCGAGATGGCTGCTCTTCGGGCAGGGCGACGTCGATATAACCAGCATCCCAAAGGACAATTTTGGCCAGGCAATCGCCCCGGGCAGGGAACTCACTCCCGAAATGAAGAAAAGAAACATAAAACTCATCACGTTCCAGGAGCCCGACACTTTCTATATCGGCTTCAATATGGAAGACCCCATCCTCGGTAAAAACAAACCCCTCCGGCTTGCTATCTCCTGCGCGTTCGACAGGGAAAAATGGATTGAACTGTTTTACAACGGCAGGGGGGATATCGCATACGGATTCATACCGCCCTGTATGCCCGGCTACGACACCAATATCAAACAATACTCCAAAACCGAATATAATCCTGAGAAAGCCCGGCAGCTCATCAGGCAGGCCGAGCAGCTTAATGGCGGGCCTTTGCCCATATTCAAACTCACAATGCAGGGCACCGACACCACATACCGGCAGATGGGGCAGTTCCTCAAGCGTTCACTCGATGAAATAGGCCTCAAAGTCGAAGCCGAATACTTGGATTTTCCTACTTACCTCGAAAAGCTGCGCACCAAAGGTCTCCAGATATATCAATGCGGCTGGATTGCCGACTACCCCGACGTCGAAAGTTTCCTGCAAACCTTCTACAGTAAGCGCGCCCCCTGGCCCAATGACACCTGCTACTCCAATCCCGAATACGATTCCATCTTTGAGCAGGCCGCCCTGATGCCCGACGGCCCTCAACGAACCGAACTCTACAGGAAAGCCGAACGTATCGTTGTTGAAGATGCCCCCGGCGCTTTTCTTTATCATCGTATTTTTTACGTGATGTTCCACGACTGGGTAGCTAATCTCAAGCCAAACGCCTACAGGCCGGATTGTTTTGGCGCCGGTTTTTCAAAATATTATCGAATCGATGTTGTAAAACGCGCCGAGTATCAGAAAAAATACAAATAACCTTGAGGTGCGGCTATTATGCGGACAAGACACGTTATCCTGTTTATAACGATTCTTTCGGTTTTTACATTTGCCGGCTGCAAGGACAGAGGCGCCGACAAAGACACGGGCGAGATGGTTCTTCATCATATGCTCAACAGCAAGATAAAGTGCCTCGACCCGATTTTGATACAGGATGAGTTCAGTTTAAATGTTTGCAGCCAGATTTTTGAGACCCTTTACCAGTATCACTACCTCAAACGTCCCTATCGTCTTGTGCCTTTGTTGGCCGATGGTATGCCGGAATTTAGCGACGACGGACTGGCCTGCACCGTGCGGATTAAAAAAGACGTTTATTTTCAGAATGATAAATGTTTCCCGAACGGCAGGGGGAGAGAGCTGAAAGCCGATGATTTTGTTTACAGCATCAAAAGGACGGCTGATATAAAGAGCTTAAGTCCCAACTGGACCCCTATTGAAAACAAGATTGTAGGCCTGGATGAGTTCCGCGAATACACGAAGACCTGCAAAAGCGCAGCAGACGTGAACTATGCCCGCGAAATCGAAGGCCTCCGGACGCCCGATGATTACACGGTAATAATAAAACTCAAAAGGCCCTGGCCGCAATTAGTTGACAACCTTATGGCTGACGTAAGAAATGCGTCAATGGCCAAAGAGGCCGTCGATTGTTACGGCAAAGACATCATTGCTCATCCCGTCGGCACAGGTCCGTTTATGCTCAAAGAATGGCAAAGAGCAAGCTACATTGAGCTTGTCCGCAACCCGAATTTTAGAGGCGAGCTTTACCCGACCGAGGGCGAACCGGGCGATAAAGAAGCAGGCCTTCTCGATGACGCCGGGAAGATGATGCCCTTTGCCGACAAGGTTGTCTGGACAATCATTGAGGAATCCCAGCCGTCGTGGTTTTTGTTCTTGCAGGGCAAGCTCGATGCCAGGGCAATTCCCAAGGACAACTGGAGCGAGGCAATGACGGCGACCAACGAGCTGACGCCCAAAATGAAACAATTGAACATACGACTGTTTACTTTCAAGGACCCGTCAACGTTTTATCTCGGCTTCAATATGCTGGACCCCGTCCTCGGTAAAAATAAACCTTTACGACAGGCGATTAATTACGCTATCGACCGTGAAAAATTTAATAAGTTATTTTTTAATGATGGTTATGATATTGCATACGGGGTCATACCCCCGGTAATGGAGTCGTATAATCCCGACATAAAAAAAATGGGATACTCGCGATATGACCCGCAAAAGAGCGAAGAGCTGCTCATCGAGGCAGAAAGGATTCACGGCGGTAAAATACCACCACTGAAAATCGCTTTGCAGGGAACGGACACTTTCTACCGCCAGTATGGAGGTTTTTTACGGCAACAACTGAATGCGATTGGCCTGGAGATTGAAATGGAATATATGGACTGGCCCACTTTCCAGGCCAAGGTCAATAAACGCGACGTTCAGATGTTTGCAGAGGGCGGCGGCGCCGGAATTCCCGACGCACAGGATTTGCTCTCATCGTTCTACAGCAAGTTTTGGGCCCCGGGATTTAATCACTGTAATTATCTCAATCCTGAGTTTGACCGGTTATATGAGGAGTCAGAGGTGATACTGAACAGTCCCGAACGAACCCTGCTATACCAAAAGATGGAGCTTATTGTGCTGGAGGATTGCCCGGCGGCCTTTATGGACCATCGCGTGGGTTTTGTTCTTGCTCATAGCTGGTATAAAAACTACCACCCACATATCTTCGGCCACAATCTGAGCAAATACCAGCGTGTCGATTTGAAAAAACGCGCGGAATACGACAAACTTCTTAAATCCCTCAAGGATTGATATGGCCCCATACATAATAAGACGCCTGCTTTACACAATCCCGGTTGTCTTCGGTGTTCTGCTTCTGACTTTTATTCTCTTCACGGTTGTTGGCGGCGATATATCTCTCGAAATCGCGGGTAAAAACGCCACTCCCGAAACAATCCAGGAAATCCGCGAGGAATACGGCTTTAACAAACCGCTGTTTCTCTCCTGGGACAGCCAGTTCATCAGGCATTTCAAAAGCGCTTTGACCTTCGATTTCGGCCGAGCTCTCGACCGCGAACCCGTCATCGACAAAATCAAAAGAGGCGTCGGTCCTTCGCTTGCCCTGACTATCCCCATTTTCTTCGGCGAGGTCCTCATCGCCATTACTCTTGCCCTTTTTGTGGCCTTTTTGCGAGGCACAATCTGGGATTCTTTAGCCGTCGTTCTTTGTGTGGCCGGTATGAGTATTCCTTATCTTAGCTTTATTCTCTTTGGTCAGTATTTCTTCGCTTATAAACTGGGGCTGTTTCCCGTCTTCTTTTCCCCAGACCTTTCCATTCCTCAATACGTTGCCCTGCCTGTCCTCATCGGCATCGTAACCGGTCTCGGCAGCAACGTGCGATTCTATCGAACCGTTATGTTAGACGAAATGCGAGCCGATTACGTCCGCACCGCCTTCGCAAAGGGACTTGACACAAAAAGGGTCCTGTTCAGGCACGTCCTCAAAAACGCGATGATTCCCATCCTGACCCAGGTGGTCCTGGCTATTCCGTTCCTGTTTCTCGGCTCTCTTTTGCTCGAAAGGTTCTTCGGTATCCCCGGCCTGGGCTACCTGATGGTCGAGGCAATCGGCTCTCGCGATTACTTCGTCATCAACGCAATGACTTACATCAGCGCAATACTCTTCGTTATTTTTAATCTCATAACCGACGTTTGTTATGCCCTTGTTGACCCGAGGATTTCATTTGACTGACAATACTCAAAAGACGGTTCGGCCCCCAAAGGGCGTCAGTTTATGGCAGGACGGCCTTCGCCGGCTGTTTCGCCGACCATTAGCCGGTATCTGCTGCGTTGTCATACTTCTTTACTTCGCTCTCGCTGCCTTTATTTACATCGCCGAAATCCTCCACTGGGGCATAGGCCCCACACTTTGGGGCCAGTCAACCGGTCCTTCCTATCAGCCGCCTTGTTCCGAAAATATCTTCGGCACTGACATCTTCGGCCTGTCGGTTTTTCGCAAAATGCTCTATGGAACCAAAATCTCCATCACGGTTGCTCTGTGTGCATCATTCATTAGTATCGCCATAGGCGTTCCCCTCGGCGCAATCGCCGGCTATTTCCGGGGTTGGGTCGATGAAGTAATCGTCTGGTTTTACTCAACGCTCAGCTCCATTCCGTACATCCTTCTCATTCTTGCCTTTGCCGTGGTTCTTCGCGACAAAACCATCGCAGGCCACAAGTTGTCCGGCATCACCTCCGTATATCTCGCTATCGGCCTTACAAGCTGGGTTGGTATCTGCCGTCTCATTCGAGGTGAAGTCATAAAACACAAAGAACGTGAATATGTTCTCGCCGCAAAAAGCTACGGATGCACCAGTTCCCGCATCATTTTCAAACACCTGCTGCCGAACGTCTTTCACATCGTTATTATCGACTTCTCGCTTAGATTCGTCTCGTTTATACACGCGGAAATTATCCTCAGCTTCCTCGGCCTCGGCGAAGCCGACCGCCCAAGCTGGGGTGCTATGATTAATGACGCCAGAATCGAGCTTGCACGGGGCGTATGGTGGCAAATGGTTGCAGCCACTGTCGCCGTATTCTTCATCTCGCTGGCCCTCAATATCTTCGGCGATGCACTGCGTGATTCGCTTGACCCCAAACTAAGGGTGCTGTAACGTATGTCTGAAAACGGGACATTGTTGTCGGTCGAGAACCTCTCGACGCATTTCTTCACCCAGCAGGGCGTTGTTCGCGCAGTCCAGGATGTCTCCTTCTCCGTAAACAAAAGCCGTACCTTTGCACTTGTCGGCGAAAGCGGCTGCGGAAAAAGCATCACGGCGCTGTCCATTATGCGGCTCGTCCCAGAACCACAGGGCAAAATCGTTGCAGGCAAAATTATCTTCAATGGCGCCAATCTCCTCGACCTGTCAGAACGTCGGATGCGAACCATCCGCGGCAACCGCATCGCTATGATTTTCCAGGAGCCGATGACAAGCTTGAACCCCGTTTTCACCGTCGGCTTCCAAATCGCCGAGGCAATCCGCCTCCATCAGAATAAATCCAGGGCACAGGCCTGGGAACTCGCTGAACAAATGCTCCATAAAGTCCGCATCCCGGACGCCGACCAGCGCGTCACTGAATATCCGCATCAAATGTCCGGCGGTATGCGACAGCGGGTTATGATTGCTATGGCCGTCAGTTGTGAGCCGACACTGCTTATAGCAGATGAGCCAACTACTGCTCTCGATGTCACCATTCAGGCACAAATCCTCGACCTGCTTGGCGAGCTCCAGAAGCAAAACCAGATGAGCATCCTCCTGATTACTCACGACCTCGGTATCGTCGCCGAACGCGCCGACAACGTCGCGGTTATGTATGCATCTCGCATAGTTGAAGTCGCCGATTCTCGCTCACTGTTCGAACAGCCGCTGCACCCTTACACTCAGGGCCTGCTCAAATCCCGGCCGCGGTTGGGCTACACCGGAAAACGTCTGCACACCATTACCGGCACCGTCCCTGAACCCCTGTATTTCCCAGCCGGTTGTAAATTTCATCCGCGATGTCCCGTCGGTTGCAATGATAAAAGATGTCAGACGGTCGAACCGGAGTTACGACAAGTCGCGCCTGGCAGGCGGGTCGCCTGCTGGTATGCGCCGGGCTATGAAAAACCCGATGACCCTAAACTATGAATTCGAGCGTTTCAAACGACAATGGTTTCTTGCTCAAGGTCGAAGACCTCAAGACCTGGTTTCCTGTCAAAAAAGGTTTGCTTCGCCGAACCGTCGGTTTCATAAGGGCGGTTGATGGCGTTAGTTTCACCATCCGGCCTGGCACAACTCTTGGCCTTGTCGGCGAAAGTGGTTGCGGTAAAACCACCGTCGCACGGACGATTGTCCGTCTTATACCCGCTACAGCAGGCAGGGTGCTCTTTGAAAACTCCGACCTGTTGATGCTGGACAAAAGGCAGCTTCGCGGTCTGCGAAAAAATATCGGGCTGATATTTCAGGACCCGTTCGGCTCACTCAATCCCCGGCTCACCGTCGGCAACATCATCGGCGAGCCGCTCAAGTTGCACAAGGGTATAACCGGCGCCGAGTTGACCGACCGTGTCGCTGCGCTGCTTGCCAAAGTGGGGCTTTCACCCGACCACATAAACCGCTACCCTCACGAATTTTCGGGCGGACAGCGCCAGCGAATCGGCATCGCCAGAGCACTCATCCTCGAACCGAAACTTGTTATATGCGATGAGCCGGTCAGCGCTCTTGATGTCTCAATCCAGTCCCAAATCCTTAATCTGCTCAAAGACCTGCAGCAGGAGTTCAATCTGACGTATCTGTTTATTGCGCACGACCTGGCCGTCGTGCAATTCTCCTGCGATAACGTAGCCGTTATGTATATGGGCAAAATACTCGAATACGCCCCAGCACGGGAGCTTTACCGAAACCCCCTGCACCCCTATACACGTGCGCTAATGTCCGCAATCCCGCGTGTTGATACCTCACAGAGGGGCAAACGCGAAATCCTGCACGGCGAAGTGCCCAGTGCCCTCAATCCCCCTTCCGGCTGCCCTTTTCACCCCCGATGCCCCCTTGCAGACGACTACTGCCGAAAGCGCTCTCCGCCTCTTGAGCAAAAGCAGGGGCCTGAAACCCACCTCGCCGGCTGCTGGAAATGCTAAAAAAATTCGATTGCCGAAATTTCATACTTGTTAATTGACCGGAAATTGACGAAAATACAATAGGGCTGTCGGATAGGATGCCGGCCGTGTGGTTTTCTCATAGTAAGGAGACCTGACAATCGTTACGAATCAAAGCATAGTTGGCGAGATAATGACTGAGCCAAACGCTGCTGTTGTAACCTTTAGGAAGAGCATCATCAGCAGCGTTGACGACATTGCCGTTACCTCAAACCAGTTGACCGACTTTATAAGAGAACACCAGCCGAAGAAACTTATTTTCGATTTCCAGGGGGTAAAATTTTTCTCTTCGCAGGTGCTCGGTCTGCTGCTTGAAATGCGGGCAAAACTGCGAGACCACGGCGGCGAAGTAATCATCAGCTCCATAAATCCGCAACTGCATCGTGTATTCAAAATCACCAACCTCGACCAGGTATTCAGGTTCTACCCCGACAGACAAACTGCCGTCGCTGCGGCACAAACCGGCTGAATCACATTCTTTGAAGGAGGTTGACCTATGTACGTTACAACGCAGTTCTCAATCTTTATGGTGAATAAACCCGGCGTCCTCGCACACATCCTGGGTGAATTTGCCAATGTCAAGATTAACATCACGGCTATGACCGTAATGGACTCGGTCGAGCACGGGGTGCTGCGAGTCGTCTTCGCCTCGCCCGAACATGCTGAAGAAGTCCTCACACGGCTTAATATGCCCTACAATAAGACCGAGGTCCTGTGCATCAACCTGTGCAATCAATCCGGCGCTCTGGCTACAGTAGCCGAAAAACTCGCAAGACAACACATCAATATCTCCTATGCCTACTGCACGGCGGGCGCTAAAGGCGGGCGAACAACGGGCGTGCTTAAGGTTGCAGATGTCAAAAAAGCGATGAAAATCCTCCAGCAGGACCAAAGGGACGAAACTAAATCGCAGCCACAGTTGAGACGCTCTCAGGTCTTCAGAAAAGGTTAAACGCCGGCAATACCGTCCCCGGAGAACCGCCATTCTGTTGCGGGTCAGGAAAGTTCTGTGCTATTGGTTGACACGGAGATTCGGTTTGTTATACTGCTTACTTTTGATAGTTAAACGGGGCCGTAGCTCAATTGGCTAGAGCATCGGACTGTCGATCCGAAGGTTGAGGGTTCGAGCCCCTTCGGCCTCGCTCAAAGTAAAAAAGGTCGCCTCGATGGTGGCCTTTTTTATTCAGTGTATACAGGGGAGATAACCCGAGTGAATTTGAGGAAGGTGCTCTCCCAAGTGGTTGATTTTCGGCAGGTACTGAATTAGAATGTCCGGCAGAAGCGGAAAAAAAGGATTTTGCACAATGTAATTTGAGTAAAAAATTAAGAAAAGTTAATAAAAGTGTGGAAGAAATGAAGAAGAATATGGAAAAACGCAGCACAAGTTGTCCGGGTAAGGCAAAGTATCTGTCGGGGAAGCGCATTTGGCCGGAGGCGATTTCCAAAGGCACTGATATCGTGAAATTGATAGACAATATGGACGCCTACAACGGCGGGAGATTACGGGCCGCCTGCCATTTGTTAAGAGATGGATACTCAAAGGAGGATGTTACCATCGGATTGAGTTTGGCGGGTGCGATGACGCCGGCGGGCCTGGGGCCTTCTGCAATAATACCCCTGATGAACCACGGGTTTGTCGATTGGATGACCGCGACAGGGGCGAATATGTATCACGATATTCATTATGCGTTCAACCTGCCGATGTTCAGGGGCAGTCACACCGTCGATGATGCGGATTTGAGGGATAAGGGGGTAACGAGGATTTACGACATCCTGTTTGATTATGAAGACGTCCTGATGGAGACCGACAGGAGATTAAGACAGATTCTGACAAGGCCGGAATTCCAGAAGGAGATGGGGACACGAGAGTTCTATCATCACCTCGGAAAAATTCTCAACGATTGCGAAAAGGAAAACAAGCTTGGCCAGGTCAGCATTTTGGCGGCTGCGTACAGAAACGGCATACCTGTTTTCACGTCATCGCCGGGGGATTCGACAATCGGGATGAACGTGGCTGGCCTGGAGCTTCTGGCGCAGGCTCTGGGACTGTTGGATTTGTTTAAGCTCAAGATAAATTCGAGCATCGACGTCAACGACTCGACGGCAATCATATTGAACGCCAAAAAATATGAAAACGGCAAAACGGCGGTCATCCTGATTGGCGGCGGAAGCCCAAAGAACTTTATGCTCCAGACCGAGCCGCAGATTCAGGAGGTCCTGATGATTCCTGAGGCAGGTCAGGATTTCGATATCAATATAACTGATGCCAGGCCTGATACAGGGGGATTGTCAGGCGCACCGCCCTCTGAGGCGGCAAGCTGGGGCAAAATCGACCCGACAAAATTGGAGCAGACCGTAACGGCCTATCTCGATGTGACGGCGGCGTTTCCGATGATGGTTGCTTACGTCCTGAAAACGACTAAGCCGAAAAAACAAAAACGATTGTACGACCGAGGTGATGAACTGCATAAAAAGCTGATTAAGTCGTACCTTGAAAACAACATAGAAGTAGAAAAACTAAAAGGCCTTATCAGAAAACTGTGAGAGGAAGCTTGAAACATCGTACTTAGTGGCAGTATAAAATCGGCGAAAGAATCCAGACTGACACAGATAAACGAATACCGCTGAATGATTACCGCTCCCTTACGGTCGCGGCTCGGTGTGATAATTATGAAATATCCAATTGCATATCTGATAACTTTTACCACATACGGTACGTGGCTGCACGGTGATAAACGCGCAAGTGTAAATAAAGAACATAACCACTTTGGAGAAGAATTCGTTCCTTGCAACCCTGGACTGAATACCAGAGAACAAAGTTTTTTAAAACACCCACCGATAAAGCTAAACGCTTTCTGCCGCAATACAGCATTGCAGGCGATACTGGAAGTTTGCGAGGTTCGCGGCTGGTTTGCTCATTCAGTGCACGTCAGAAGTAATCACGTTCATATCGTAGTCAGCGGACGAGAAAAACCGGAAAAAATGATGAACGATTTTAAAATATATGCGACCAGAGCAATTAAAAAGCACGGCGATAATATGCCTGCCGAAAAATATTGGACAAGACACGGAAGCACAAAATATATTTGGACAGAAGAAAGATTTCGTTCATCAATTGAATATGTAAAGAACGGTCAGGGCAATATTATGGCGTTTGGCGCCTCATATTGAGGTATGATTTTTAAATAACATTTTTTATTGTAAGGATTTTACGGTGATATGAAAAAAACCCTTGTCAAACTAGCGGAGAAGTATGGGACGCCGTTGTTTATAATCGACCATAAGAAGATAAGGGAAAACTATCGGACTTTTAAGAAGCATCTGCCGAGGGTGCAGGCGTATTACGCTGTAAAGGCAAATTCGAATCAGGAAATAGTTAAGACGCTGTTTAATGAAGGCGCCAGTTTCGACGTCGCCTCTTACAATGAGTTTATGCAGGTTTACGAATATATCCGGCACTTTGAGGAAAAAGACAAGGACTTCTATATCTGGGACAAGATTATCTTCTCAAACACGATAAAGGACAGGGAAACGCTGAGAAAGATAAAGCGATATCGGCCTTTGGTCACTTACGATACGCAAGATGAGCTGAAGAAAATCAAAGAGAATTGCAATACGGCGGGATTAGTTTTGAGATTGAAGGTGCCGGATACCGGCTCGCAGGTGGAGATGAGCTCGAAGTTCGGGGCGGAGCCGGGCGACGGGTATAATCTGATAAAGCAGGCGTTTGACTTGGGATTGGTGGTTGAGGGCTTGAGTTTTCACGTCGGAAGCCAGTGCACCAATTTTGATAATTACACTGCGGCACTGGAAATTACGTCCAAAATTTTCCTTGATGCCCGAAGGAAAGGGTACAATCTGAAGATAGTTGATATCGGCGGGGGGTTCCCAGTGCCTTATGATACGCAGGTACCCAGGTTTGGGAAGCTGGCGGAAGTAATCGAAAGCGAATGTAAACGGCTGTTCCCTGCCGATATAGAGATTATAGCTGAGCCGGGAAGATTTATGGTGGCTACCGCGGCGGCGCTGGTTTCGGAAATTATAGGAAAGGCAAGAAGAGACGGAAAGGTTTTTTACCACATAAATGACGGGGTCTATCACACGTTTTCCGGCGTTGTTTATGACCACTGGATTCCGAACTTTCGGTCGTTTAAGCGCGGGAAGAAAGAGGTTTGTGCGGTTGTGGGGCCGACGTGCGACAGTTTTGACAAGATTTCGGTGTCGGAGCAACTGCCCGGGAATTTAGAGATTGGCGATTACCTTTACACGGAAAATATAGGCGCCTACAGCATTGCTTCATCGACGAGATTCAACGGGTTTGACGGCGCGAAAATATTGCATATAAATAACTAAACCTTTCTTTACAGGAGTACGCGAAATGTGCAAGACGTGTGGCTGTCATTCAATGAAAAAATCAATCAAGTCAACAAAAGGCAAGAAACGCGGCAAATCGAAATCAAAGAAATAGCAATTGTAATTCGGTTTGTCTGTCCAGGTCTGCTTAGAACGGACCGGTATTTACAGGCAAACAGTTGAATGGTTCTTATGCGATTGCAAGGCGGCTGTGAAGAGGCGGTGACTTAAGGCCGCTTCATCGGGCGTTACACAGCCGGCGAACCGAGAGGGGGGTTTGCCGTTTTCAAGCTCATACAGAAAGGCCGCCCACATCTGGAGAATTGCATCGGAAAAGCCGAATTCAAAAATGGCGCCAGTTACTGATTTGAACGTTACTTCGTGGCCCATATCAATTCGCTGCCATGCTTGTTGGCCACCTTTGTATTCCATAAGGTGAATTGCATTTGCATCTTTGGTGCTGAATTTTGCGCTCGCCTTTGTCCCCATCACCTCAAAATACCAGGTATTTTTCTCGCCGGGTGCGATTCGCTGTGTCTTTATCGTCAGGGGGAATGTCTTACCGGTATTGGGGTCTTTTGATAAACAGAGAAGGGCGGCGTTATCCCAGGTGTCGCAGGGTGCGTAGCCACCTTTCCCATCCGGCCTGTGAGTTACAATTTTAGAGAGGACTGCCCGTACATTCAAGGGTATCCAGCCGGCGCGAAAGGGTGTATGGCAGGGGTGCATACCGAGGTCGCCCAGGCAGCCGTACTCGCCGCAGTATTTGGCCGTTCTTTTCCAGTTTATCGGTTTATTTGGGTCGAGGTCGCTTGAATGTATGAAACCGCTGTCGGCTTCAATGATGTCGCCTAATGCATTCGCCTCAATCATTCGGCCTATCCGCTGCATCGCGGGGAAAAATGGAAATTCCGATGAGCACCTGACGAACAAATCAGGGTGTTTTTTTGTGCAGGCCATAATTGCATCGTTGGCGTGCTTGTCGATGCCGAAAGGTTTTTCGCCCATCAGGTGTTTGCCAGCGTCAAGAGCCGCGCAATAAAATTCCTCGTGCAGGTTGTGCGGCACGGCGATATAAACCGCCTCGACATCGCGGTTATCCAAAAGCTCTTTATAGTTATTTGTCACCTGCTTTACTGAGGCGAGGTTGGAAGCGAACCATTTTGCTGCCTTGTCGTTTGTATCACAGACGGCAGTTATTTCGGGTTTGATTGCCATTTCGGGCAGGTGATACCAGCGAGCGGCGGCGCTTGCAAACTCACGCCCCATCAGGCCGCAACCGATTATGCCGAATTTTACGGTTCTCATAGTTTTCTATCCGAGTTTTACCGTGCCGACCGTTTTGTGCGACTGGATCGCCGCCGTAAAAAGGCGGTGACAGCCGTGCATTTCCTGTATCGTTGGGCAGGCAGCGATTCTGCTGATGGGCTTATCATGCGAAAGCTCATACATAAAGGCCGCAAGCAGTTGCATAAAGGCATCGAGCGTGCCGAACTCAAAGATGCCGCCGGTGATTGTTTTGTAAGGCGTGTCGAATCCCATATCGATATTTTGCCAGGGTTGCTCGCCGCCTGTGTATTCGAGCAGTTGCAGACAGCGGGGATTTTTCAGGGAGAACCTTGCTGACGCTTTTGTTCCATTGATATACAGATACCAGGTATTCATTTCGCCGGGCATAATTCTGGCCAGCCGCAATCGCCACGGGAAATCGCTTCCCGTCGCCGGGTCTTTGACCTGCGAGAGCATAGTGACGTTGTCCCACGTTTCGCAGGGGACAAGCCGGTCGGTTGAATCGGGCCGCTTGTCGATAATCTTTGAACATATCGCATAAGTATTCTCAACCACCCATCCGGCCCGAAACGCAACAAGCACAATATGAGGCCCCAAATCACCCATCACGCCATATTCGCCGTTAATCGCGACCGTTCGTTTCCAGCTCATCGGCTTATTGGGATTGAGGTCGCTTGAATGGAGGAAGCCGGATTCGACCTCAATGATTTTCCCAAATGTCTCCTCATCAATCATCCGCAGAATTCGCTGCACGGCAGGGTAATAAATATACTGTGATGCGCAGCCGGTATGACATTTCGGATTTGCCTTTGCTGCATCCAGAATGCTCTGATTTGCCTTCAGGTCAATGCCGAAAGGTTTTTCGCCGAGGAGGTGTTTACCCGCATCAAGCGCCGCACTGTAGATTTCCTCGTGCTGGTTGTGCGGCACCGCGACATAGACCGCATCGACATCGGGATTTTCGAGCAGTTTGCGGTAGTCGTCCGTGACCTGCTTAATTGTTGAAAAGTTGGCGGTGAACCAGTCGATTTTTGCCGGTGAGAGAGTTCGATTACATATTGCGGTAATTTCAGGCCTGATATCCGACTGTTCTAAGTAACACCATCTCGCAACCGCAGCGGCAAATTCACGGCCCATCAGACCGCAACCGATTATTCCGAACCTCAGTGTTTTCATATCGCCGATTCAATAGCCCAGGTTCTTTAGAGCTTCATTAACTTCCTTCTCAAGCTCTTTTGCTCTAAATTCGATGACCTTGCGGCCTTTTTCAAAATCAATTTTGTCCACGTTCTCTTTTAAGATTTTGACTTTCCTGTCGCGCTCGATGACGCCGAATTTGCTTTTATCGACTAGGTTCGGGTCAACGCCGCCGAGCATACTTGCCTCGCTGAAATCGGCGTGTCCGCCGGCCCCCTCGAATCGCAATTCCTCAGGCATCCTGCCGTGTCCCGACCCGCGCAGTATCTTCATAGGACTCTTTTCGTACTGGGCACAGACCTTGTCAAGCGTGCTGACGTGTTCCGTTGCGCCGTGGCCGCTCGAGAGCACAACTAATTTGAATCCCTCACGCTCCAGAAAGAACAGATAATCCTCCACAACCAACTGCAGGGTGATAGGCCGCACGTACAGCGAACCGGGATTATGCTCTTTTGTTTGCGTCTCCATCCCCCAGTGGCTCATAAGCCCTTTTTCTCCCCAATACTTGTAGTCCGTCTCCGCTCCTATGTAAACGGTGGGAATGCGCACGCCGCCCGCGTTTTCCCACGCACGGTCCACGATGGTTTGCCCGACGAAGGGGTCGCACCCGAAAGACATCGCCTGGCCATGCCATTCCAGCGGGCTGAACATCACCCACGCCACCGGCCGCTCCCTTATGGCATCTGCAAGGTCATCTGGGCGCATGTACTCCCAACGCCATTTTTTCACTGCAACCTTTTCTTCCTGTCCGCTTGCCGTCTGTGCAATAGCCAATCCTGCGCCTGCTGATATTGCCCCGGCTATAAATTTCCTTCGAGTGACTTCCTTTATGACCGTCATTTTTCGCTCCTTCGACATCATTATCTAACTTTCATGATTTCTTCAGTAGCCGAGATCCTTTTGCGTCTCGGCAATTGACTCTTCGATGATATCCATTGCTTTTGCGGCAACGTCCCCCGGCATAATAATCGGCGGACTCATCCGCAGAATATGCCCTGCGGGAATCCACGCGAGACCTTTTGCAAAGGCGTTTTGATACACCATTTTGCCCGCCTGGTCAAACGGCTCTTTGGTTTTCTTATCTTTGACAAGCTCAACGCCCATCAGGCACCCTTTGCAGCGGGTGTCGCCGACAATTGCGTATTTCTTAGGCCAGTCCGCCATACGTTTTGTAAAGTAGTTGCCGAGCTGCGTGGCGTGCTCAAGGAGTCCTTCCTCTTCGATTACCTGGATAGAAGCCAGTGCCGCCGCACAGGCGGGGGGATTTCCGCCATAGCTTGTTGAAGCGCTGATTTTATCGACGGCGTCGGCGTATTCTTTCTTGACGACCATTGCAGCCACGGGAAAGCCGTTGCCGAAGCCCTTGCCGAGCGTTACGATGTCGGGGACAACATTCCAGTGCTCCATACACAGGTATTTTCCGGTTCTGCCCATACTCGTCAGGACTTCGTCGGCGACCAGCAGAATCTTTCTATCATCGCAAAACTTTCTCAGCTTGGGAAAGAAGTCGTCCGGCGGCATAATCGTACCGCCCCAGCCCTGTATCGGCTCAAGGACAAAGGCGGCTATTTGCCCGCAGGTGCTTTCCCTTATAAACGTATCGTAGAACTCCAGATATTTTTCGGTATCCAGTGTGCCGTCCTTTCTTGTCCACCAGGGTCTGTATGTATCAGGGCGCGGAACCATATAAAAGCCCGGAGACCTTGTCGGGCCGTAAAAGGGATTCATTTTAGCAAGTGAAACAGCGTGGCCGCTTTTGCCGTGGAAGTCCATAAAGCAGGAGATGAATTCGCACTTGCCCGTGGCCGCTCGACAGGTCCGCAGTGCCGCCTCGACAGCGGTCGTTCCGGAATCATATAACTGAACTCCGCCGTAGCCCTTGGGCAAGACCTCAAGCATTTTCTCAAGAAGCTCTACTTTGACCGGCGTGGTGAAATCGTGGGCATTCATAAGACGGTGCGTCCAGTGTGCCACCGCTTCGCTGACCTTGGGATGACAATGCCCCAGGGTGGTAACGTATATCCCGCTCGAAAAGTCGATATAGTGGTTGCCGTCAACGTCGGTCAGGGTACAGCCCTTACCCTGGCTGAATACCACCGGAAAGAGACGAACCTGTCCGGACAATCCTTTCATTATCGCAGATGCCCTGGCGTGCAGACGTTTGCTTTCCGGCCCCGGCGGCGTCGTTTTTATGCAAGGCCACTTTTTGAGGTCTATTTTGTAGTCCTTTTCGTTATATCTTTCCGACTTTGGCGTTGCGGCATTACGAACAGGTTTCATAATTATCTCCAAAAGTTACCAGGCCGACAAACCTGAAATTCGCATTAAATTGTTCTTGAAAGCTATTATACAAAATGTTAAATTATGTTCAAGTGTGTTTTTTAATAACATTTGGGATTTTTGACTTTTAGGCAACGAACCCTTGTAAATTTGCGCAGGGCACAATGAGAGAAAAAGGTAAAAGGATAAGCCAGACCCGCCGGCTTGATACAATTCGAGCGGAACTGCTTAACGCCGACGAGGTGTCAATCGAGAAGCTGGCGGAAAAATTCAACGTCAGCGGTATGACCATTCGCAGAGACCTTGAGCTGCTCGAATCGCAGGGCGAGGCAATGCGGACGCACGGCGGGGCGGCACTTGCCAAACGTCTCACCTTCGAGTTTGCTTTCCGCGACAAACAGAACAAGAACCTGCGGCAGAAACGACTCATCGCGGCTGCGGCGGTTAAGCATATCAAGGACGGCCAGGTCATAATGCTCGATACCGGCACAACGACGCTGCAAATCGCCGAAGAGCTTATCGGCAGACGAAAAGTCACAATCATTACCACTTCATTGGCAATCGTATCCAAGGTGCAGTTCGCTACGGGTATCAAAATGATTTTGCTCGGCGGATTTCTGCGCGGCGGCTCGCCGGACCTACACGGGCCCCTCACAGAGCAGAATGTCGAGGCGTTTCGCACCGACATTGCCTTTATGGGCGCTGACGCCGTCGATTGCCAGGGGAATACCTATACCGACGACCTGCAGGTTGTAAATCTCGACAAGAAAATGGCCGCGAATGCGAGGAAAGTCATCGTCGTCGCAGACAGCAACAAGTTCGGCAAGGACGCTATGTGCAGAGTTCTGACGCAAAAGGACTATGATTTGATTATAAGCGACAGCGGTGTGGATAAAAGAATAACCAGACAACTTAACAAACGAAAAATAAATATCGAATTAGCGTAAGAGAAACGAAGGAGAGTAATAGTGGAAAGTCACAATCTGTTTCTGTCGAGGTTCTTCAGCACGGGAGCGGCAATCGTAATCGCATTTGACCACGGTATGTTTGACGGGCCGATTCCCGGCGTCGATAAAATGGATGAAATCCCGGACAAGATTTTTCCGGAGGTTGACGGGGTTTTAATGTCGCCGGGCGCTCTTCGGCATATAGGCCCGCGTTTGTGCAGTCATCGCAATAGTCCGATGCCGATTGTCCGGATTAACTGGTCAACGATTTACTGTTTCAACTGGGACTATCATTCGGGCGATGCGGTGTCGGCCTTTACGCCCGAATATGCACTCCAGCTCGGCGCTCAAATGGTGCTTGTTTCACTGACCCTTCAAACGGGCAATCAGCAGCGGGACGCGCAAAACATCCAGACGTTTGCGCAGTTGTGCTCCCGTGCGCACCAGCTTGGTCTGCCTGTTATCGGCGAGTATTTCCCGATTGACGATGAAAAAATGAGTGAGGCGAAACTTTACAGCGAAATCAAGATTGGCAGCAGGATACTATACGAGCTTGGCGCTGACGTTATAAAGACCTTTTACACCAGGGATTTTGAGGAGGTCGTTGCCGGCTGCCCGACACCAATTCTGGCGCTTGGCGGGAAGCGCCTTTCGTCGGACCTTGAAGCGCTCAAGTATGCTCAAAAACAAATCAAATCAGGCGCAGCAGGCATCGTTTTCGGCAGAAACGTCATTCAGTCAAAAAAGCCCATTGAGCTGCAGAAGGCGCTGCTTGAGGTGGTAAAACAAAACGCCGACCCCGAAGCCGCTGCGAAAAAATTCGGTCTTATATAGAATGCAGTAAATACTATGAGTCACGGCGAATACAGGCCGGTCGATACGGAAAAGCTGCGCTCGATTCATAATGCTACGCTGGAAGTGCTCGAAAAGACCGGCCTTCGCGTTGACTGCGCCGATTACTATGAGCTGTTGGAATCACTCGGCGCAAAAGTCGAACGCAACAGCGGCATTGTGAAATTTCCTGCTCACATTGTCGAAGGCACAATCGAGTTTCTTCGTAATCAGATTCAGTCAGGCAAACGACAGTATCTCCTCAACGGCGTCACCAATCCGCGATGGACGCCTCCACTGGGCTTTAAGTTCGGCGGCGCGTGCATCGAGTACCTTGATTTCGCAGCGGACATCGTTCGTCGGCCGACGGAACAGGATTTGATTCGACTCCTGCAGCTTGGGGAGGCGATTGACACCGTAGGGTTTGTCGGAAATCCGGTCGCCTGCCTTATTGATGAGAAGGGCAACGAGATTGCCCCTTATATGCAGCGAATCAAAACGGCGGCGCTCGCGGCAAAATACACAACCAAATGCGGCAGCACAGAGGTGTGGAACGAGCGTGAGCTGGAGCTGCTTATCGAGATTGGTTCAATTGTGCGGGGCGGCCTGGCGGCTTATGAACAGAAACCCTGTTTCATAACCGCAAAGGAAACAATAGCTCCTCTACAGTTTCCGCGCGAGGACGGCAGAATACTGCTGATGCTTGCGAAAAAGCGGCTGCCCTGCACTATTATTCCTATGCCGCTTACCGGCGCGACAAGCCCCTGCTCGATTGCAGGTAATGTTGTCATCGCAAACGCCGAAATCCTGGGGGTGATGACGTGCATTCACGCTGCCTGCCCCGATGCAATGGTCGGCGGAGGCATCATCAGCGGTATTATGGATATGGCAACCGGCTCGGCAAGCTTCTCGGCGCCGGAGGCGCTCTTGCAGGATTCCGTACTTGCACAATTATATGACCAGTATTATGGGCAGGACCTTGCTATCGGCACCGGCTATACGGATGCAAAATATCCCGGTATTCAGTCGCTGGCTGAAAAGACAATGAAGTTTTTTTCGGCGGCACAACAGGGCAGATTCAATTTCCCCGTCGGGCTTCTTGCAGGCGGCAAACGTTTCTCACCTGAACAGGCGATTCTTGATTTGGAAATTGCCCAGTCCATAAAGCGGTTGTTCAGCAAAATAGAAGTAACAGATGATATGCTCGCGGTTGACGTAATCGGCGAGGTCGGAATTGGGAAAGAATTTCTCTCTCACGAGCACACACTGGAACACTTCCGAAAAAACCTCTGGTCGCCGGCGCTGGCCGACAGGAGCGCGACGAGCACGCTCAATGCCGAGAGGCGGCACGATATGTTAGCGGCAGCTCACGAGAAGGTTGAGCAGATTCTTTGCCGGGACGACCTCTATAAGATTGACAAAGACCGAGAACGTGCTATTGATAATGTGGTCGCAAAGGCCGAACGGGTGTTGAAGTGATTTTTTTGAAATGAAATGTGATGTCGAAGTTCTCCGATTACCGCTACCAGAAAGATTTTAATGTACCCGAAACTATGCAGGCGATAATCGCCGCAGGGGTGGGCTTTGAGAACCTGAAAGTTGCTGAAGTCCCGGTACCCCAGGTCGGTCCAAACCAGCTTTTGGCGCGAGTTGATGCGGCAGGGGTATGCACAAGCATCATTAAGCTGATTGAGCAGGGGCCTAAACATACTTACATCAACGGCTGGGATATGGAGAAGTGGCCATTGATTCTGGGCGATGAGGGTTCGGTGACGTTAGTGAAAATAGGCGACAACCTCAAAGGTAAATTCAGAGTCGGGCAGCGATATGCGATTCAGCCAGCAGTCAACGTCCCGCCGATTGTGCACCGCGAAAGGTACAACAATAACGGCGCAGGTATGTTCAAGTGCGGGGTTGGCTATTCACTGCCCGGACACCTCGCTCAATATATCTGCATTCAGGAAGAAATCCTTCAGGGCCAGTGCCTGCTTACTTTGCCGGATGACGAGATGGCGTATTTTGCCGTTTCAATGGGGGAACCTATCAGTTGTGTTTATTCAGCCCAGCAGCGTAATTTTCATTTGATAAAGGATAGTCCCTTTGCGGAGCGTCGTCCGCACACGGGGATTCTGCCGGGCGGCATCACCGTTGTTATTGGCGCCGGTGCTATGGGCAGAATGCACGCTGAGCTTGCGCTTCGGTTCAGACCATCCGTATTGATTGTCTGTGACCTTCAGCAGGAACGTCTTGACAAGACGACAAAGACAATCGCAGACAAGGCGCGCACACGACAATGTCACCTTGTCTGCGTGACAGGCGACAAGCTCGAGCAGATGGTTAGAGACCTGTCAAACGGCAGGGGGGCGGACGATATTATCTTGGCGGTGGGGATTCAGCCCGTCCAGCAGCAGGCGCTGGGGCTTCTCGCTCCGGGCGGTGTGGCAAATCTGTTTGGGGGGCTTCCTCGCGGCAAACATATTCTTGAGCTCGATGCGCTCGCAGTGCATTACCGCGAAATCAAGGTTGTCGGCTCAAGCGGCGGCGACCCAAGCGATATGGCAGCGACTCTCCAGGCCATTAAAGCCAAACAAATCGACCCGGGCAATTACGTCGCCGCCGTCGGCTCTTTAGATAACGCCATCGACGTACTGAAAATGATTAAAGAAACCAAAATCGACGGCAAGGCCATCCTCTATCCGCACATCAAACACACAGCCCTGCAAAGCGTCGATTACTGGGACAAGTCGCGGGAAACCGACCTGCTCGAATCGCAGCTCACTTGAGTGTTGTCAGCGTGAAGATACATTCTTCGGGTATTATCGCTGTGACTGCATCGCCTTTAGCGGCGGCGTCTGCAACTTTTTTGCAGTCCTCGTTTCTGCTTGTTCGATAGCAGGCAACGGTCTTGCCTTTTATGTTGACTCCCTTCAATTTGATATTCAGTTGAACGTCGCTCTCAACGGTGCTCATACCAACGATTGTGAAGTCATTGCCGTCTGGAGAGATAAAGGCATAGAGAGGTATATGCTTTAGCGGCGCGTGCCACATCTTATAAACATCGTTTGTCTCGAGGAGTTCCGGTTCAATACTCACTCGTACAAATCCCGGCTTCACGAAGCGAAAAATCTGTTTGAGTGCAAAGTAACGTCTCTTAGGCGTGTATGTCCATTTGTCCCTATCGACCTTGAAAAGGCCGTATGTCGCCCAGGCGCCGTCGTGCTCGTGAAAATTGTCAAAGGCGTCCCAGTATTGGCCTGACGCAAAACCATCGTCAATCGCCTTTAACAGTCGCCGCACGCATCGCCAGCCGATGCCGAACTCGACCTCCGCCGTCTGGTCTAAGTCGCCGAACTCTGACAGCCAAACCGGGCAATCCTTATAAGGGCTTTGCTTTACCCTTTTGGCGAACTTCGCAAAATCGGTCTCCTCCAAAAACCATTTCCAAGGTTCCTGGTCGCCGCCGTCGCCGTAGGTATGCGTCGAGAAATACGCTATTCGCCCGACCATCGAATCGTCTCTGACTATCGGCGCAATCTTCTCTAACTTCGGGAACGCATCGCACAGGACAACCAGCTTGATGTCCCCAAGACCCGCCTCATCGAGCTTCTTCAGTATTGCCTTTGTCGCAGGGACAACGATATCGGGTTGCATACGGGGCCCTTCGGGAAATCCCAAATCTGTCTCATTGAACGGAGCGAACAGCGAAAATTTCAGTTTCTCTTTTTCTCTCGCCCACTTGAGCATCGAGACGGCCATTTCGGCGTAGCCATCGAAGTCCTTGAGCGTCTGGCCATCCGGCCCTGCCAGGCCACGCGGAATCCTCCCGCTGACATTAAAATACGGTTCAATTCCTTTGCTGTTGAGATACCTGAAGGTCGCCCAGGCGTCTTTGAAAATCTTGCCTGTATAGACCTCTTCAAGATACGCTTGGGCGTATTTGCCGTCCTTGTCACGTTTGTTCGGGTCCAGCCAGTCAGCCGTGCCGTAGCAGTCGAACCGAAACAGTGTACAGCCGAGGTCATCAACTAACATATCGAGCACCGGCTTCAAATTGCCCTCGCGCCATTGTGCAGGGGTAATATTGACACCGAAGCCGTCAATGGTCTGGAACTTCTTTCCGGCGTCAAGCACAACGTCCTTGGTGATTGTCTCGCCTGCACAGCCGCTAAGGAAAACTGCAACCATCGTTAGTGTGACTAAAATTGTTGCACTTGCCCTTCGCACGATTTCTCCTTTCAAATCATCACGTGGTTTATTTTAATCGCGGATTGCCTTGATTGCACGGGCTTTTAACGTTATGGCTGCCAATGGTGTCAGGGAAACCGCATTATTACGCTGAAAATGAAGGCCCTGCGACGAATCGACTCTTTCGACTACACTCCCTTCGACTACGCTCAGGACAGGCAAGACAGGTACGCTCACCGCCTGCTGCGCTATGGCTTTGATTGGGTTTGTTTTGGCTTTGATTGGGTTTGTTTTGGCAGAGGCGGAGAAGGTGGTTTATTTTCATAAGTCATTTCTGAATAGAGGTTTGGGTTCATTTTGGTTTTTTGAAAATTGGGTTTGTTTTGTAAAATCATACCTCGTAGCCCGTGACCCGTGGCTCGTGATTCGAGAACAGAGGGGCAATGTTCTGTGCTAAAATGGGCGGTTTGGGCAAACAGGGTTAGAGCGGTGCGGGCGAGAGAGCGGACCTGTTCGGATTGATGGGCTAAGGCCCATTCTACGAATATCGGGATACGAGCAGCCATTGTTTAACCTGCGAGTTTACGATTCAGTATTCACTTTCTCATTGTTTGGTGGGTATTATACATTATTAATTGTTTTGTGTCAAGTGAAATCTTTGCCAGAAAGACGCGAAAGCACTAAAGCAAAAAGTAAAAAGAGAATCCGCTGGGGGCGGACAAGAAGGGAAAAGGGCAAATGGTGAAGCCATTGCCAATAATCCGAAAAGTAAAATGTCACCTTTTGCCCCTCGGAAACTGCTTGAAACCCTCTCCTAACCAAATCCCTTAACCTGTTCCACTTCTCCTGACGGGGAACAGCCAGGCCGATCTGCCCACGTACGAGCTTCTTGGGCGTCAGGGCGACCGGTTGTGCCTTGCGAAAACTTGGCACAGCGGGGTGAGGATGGGTTTTGCGAGTTGCGGAAAGCAACTAAAGCCAGGCGGGCGACAGCGAAATCCCCGGAATTCCTCCACAATCCCTGGGGCAATTATGTGATGTGTTTGTGATTATGGGCCGAATATGCTATAATGTAGAGGCAGTCCTATGTTTTGCCATAAGACAGTCGTGTGCGTTACTAACGCAATTCTAACACTGTCCTGGTACACTGGGCTTGTATTACTTCTACGAGAAAGCTCGTTGGAGTAGTTGTGATGGAACTGTGCACCCGACACATCCCCGCAGTTGCGTCAATCCGACACAAAGGCCAGAAGAGACGAGAAGCCAGGAGTGAAGGATAAAACACGGATGAGTACGTAGTGACGAAAGTGTGCGTCGCAGAGTTTTAACACAGATTTCGTAGAAACCAGATATTGCTACACAAACACAGCGTTTAAGGATATGTACCATGACTAAAAGGTTTGCGTATTTGTTGTTCGCGGGTCTAATGGCAGTGATGCCAGCCGGCTGGCAAGCAACTGCAGAGGGCTACACGGACCTGACCGGCCAGTATGAGTGGAAACCCCTCAAGATAGGCGGCGGCGGCTGGAACGTCGGCATGTGGATACATCCGACCGAGCCGAACCTGGTCTATTGTCGTTCCGACGTGGGCGGGGCATACCGCTGGCAGCCGGCCGTCGGTGAATGGAAGAACGTCGTCACGACAAACAGCATGCCAATGCCAGCGGGGGGCTACTACGGCAATTACGAAGGCGTTGACAGCATCGTCGGCGCTCCAAGCGACCCCAATATCGCATACATGGCATTCAAACGCAACGTTTACAAGAGCGCCAATCGCGGGGATACCTGGGTCAAGACCAGTACCACGCTGGATGTTAACATGCAGCCCAACGGTGAGGGCAGGCATGAAGGTGAACGCCTCGGCGTTGACCCCGCAAATCCCGATGTTGTTTACTACGCCTCAGTCAACCAGGGGCTGTGGGTAACCACCAACGGGGGCGGTATCTGGTCACAGGTCTCCACAGGCCAGATTCCCATTGGCGGGGCTAATCATGGCGTCAACACCGTCGTGTTCGACCCGAACTCCGGCACCAGCGGCGGCAGGACGCTGGTGATATATGTCACCGTCTGGCAGGAGGGCGTCTATTGCACCTCCGACGCCGGCGCCAACTGGTCTCGAATCAATGGGACAGGACCTGCCACTACGCTGCGGCCCAAAGACGCCGAGATAGGCCCCGATGGAACGTATTACGCAGCATACGAAGATGACCGGCAAATCTGGAAATACTCAGCGGGGACATGGACCAATATCACCCCGGAAGCTCAGGGCTGGAGCGATATCGCTGTTGACCCCTTCAATTCACAGCGGCTCTTCACCACAGCAGGCGGCGCAGGATACTTCTGGCGCTCGCTCAATCAAGGCGCAAGCTGGACCAGAATCAACAGGTCCACCTCGTCCGACATAACCTGGCAGAACACCTACTACCTCGGCTCAAGTTGGATGAGCATAGGCGAGATATTATTCGACCCGACCGTGCCCAACACGATGTGGTTCGCCGAGGGGTTCGGAATGTGGCGCACCAGCGATTTAAGCGATGGCACAATCACGTGGTTCTCGGTCAGCCGAGGTATCGAGGACACCTGTTCGAAGGACGTCCTCTGCCCCGTAAGCGGCAAACCAGTCACGGCGAAAATGGATATCAACGTCCATTACCACACCAACCCCGACCAGTACAACGCCCAGCAGATGGCGGTCATCTTTTCCGGCGCGTGGTCTCTCGACGATTGCGGCAGCAACCCTTTGTTTATCGCCACAATCTCAGAGATGCAGAACCACAACCAGAGCGGCTACTCCACCAACGGCGGCCAGACATGGACCCGGTTTGCCCAGTTCCCTGCTGACACGCTCGGCGTGCCGCGCGGCGTAGGGGTTTCCGCTACCGACCCCAACAACATCATTTGGTTCAATGGGGCCAACAACAAGGTCTGGTACACCACGAACCGCGGCAACTCTTGGAGCGGGCCCGCCAGCTTGGGCACGCCGATGAGTCCAGGGTGGGGCCCAGGCGACGAGGCAGTAGCTGCCGACAAGGTGGCTGGTGGAACCTTCTACATCTATAACTGGGCCGGGGATGCCAACGCCGGTCTATGGCGTTCCACCGATGGCGGCGCAACGTGGAGCCACGTGAGCACCGCCTTGCCGAAATATCGCTTCCCCTGCCTCGAAGCCACGCCCGGCCAGGCCGGCCACGTCTGGTTCTGCGGCAATGCCAGCGGCTATGGCCTCTATCGCAGCACCAACTACGGCTCTTCCTGGACGCTCGTAACCGGCACAAATTATGCTCAGGCCATCGGATTCGGCAAAGCTGACACCGGCGCAACCTACCCCACCATCTACTACGCCGGCAAGCTCAACAGCGTCGAAGGCGTCTGGCGTTCCACTGACCAGGCCGCCACTTGGGCCAAGATATGCAGTTACCCCCTCGGCATTTACTCGAATACGATTGCGATTGACGGCGACCCCAATGTCTTCGGCAAGGTATATCTGGCTCTCGACGGGAAGGGCTTCGCCTACGGCGAGCTCAACATCATGGACCTTTTCGACTTGGACGTATTTGTCGAACAGTGGCTCGATACCGGCGACTGCTCCGCAAATCCTGACTGCGCGGATTTTGATGACAGCAACAATGTAGATTTTGCCGACTTCGCCTTGATGGGCGAGAGTTGGGGCATGTGATTGGCCCGCCTAACCACTTGGGCTGTACGTCTTCAGCAAAAATGAGACAGATGTCACTTTGAGTTAGGAGACGATTTCAGCTCCTGTGCTGTGATTTTACTGTTGTACTTCTTCCTTCGACTACGCAGGGCAGGCACCACAGGCCGAATCTTTATCCCATGGGGACGCGGTTCGAGAAGCTACATCTTTAGGACGACGTTCGAGCCAGACGAGTGTTTGATTCGCAGGACACCGCCCTTGTCCAATGGTTTCCACGTCCAGCAGTCATTATCGAGCGACTTTGTTTCACTGATTGCCTTGCCGTTTACAGTAATGCTCTTAGGTTTGGACCTCAGCCGTAATACTTCTGTCGCATCATCGTCAAACGTCTTATACTCGATACTATTGTCCCCGTACTTGATTTTCTGAATCACGGAAGTGCTGCGGAGTAAATGGTCTTCATCAGCGGGGGCCCATTCGGGGATTGCCGCCATACCTTCGAGGAAATGTCGGACGTAATCGCCGTAGCCGTCGGTGAACCAGTATTGGGCCGGAAAATCAGGCCCGACAATTACGAAGCCATCTTTGTCGCAGACATAAGTTGCCCAGTTGAAAAACCGATACGCCTGCTCCTTAAACCACTCGTTGCCGGTCCGCTCATACCACAGTGCGCAAATCGAGGCGTAACGGGCGCTGTGGCTGCCCATACCGGCGTAGCACCAGAACTGCTCTCTTATGCCGTCCATATCCGGTATTTCAAATGCCGTCGCAACCCAGTAAATTATTGCGGGGACGTGGATGTCAATTGATGAGTCGATTTCGGGATGCCTAATCAGGTACCTGGCCGTCTCAAGGGGAATATTCTGGACGCGGTTTTTATTGTGCGGGTCGTTGGGTATATCTTCAAAGTAGCCCTTCCAGTTGAAGCTTCTCATCGGCCCATCGGTGGAATAGAGCCAGCCCCACGCCGTTTTCCTCGCTCGCTGATACTGTTTCGCCTTCTCTTCGGTGAGATTTAATTTCTCTTTCAGACGCATCAGCTCGTCAAATAAATTTATCGCACAAATCGCATTTGCAGAGTATTCTTCGAGCACCTGTCCATCTTTTGCGTTGACTCTGAAAGGCCAGGGCGAGCGAAGCGGCTCTTTCTGATTGTCGCCTCGAGCAGGGACATTTCGGATATTTTTCGCAAGCGTATCCGCACAGCTAATCGCCGCCTTGAGGTATTTTTCTTCGCCTGTAACCTTGAAGAAGTTCAGATATTCTATTCCCATTTCGCCGACCTTATCCGGCTCAATGACATTGAGGCCGTCGTTTCGCCCGCCGACGCCCCAGTGGGTGGCGCCGAAGTATTCGGGGCTTCGCGGGTTTGCGCTTGGGTAGGGGCAATTAGGCCAGAGCCAGTCGGGAGGCGTCGTGCCGTGGTCAATCAGCCGGTCAAGGCACTCACGTACAAGCCCGATGTATGATTCATCGCCGGTATATGGGTAGTACCCAAGCACAAAACTCTTGACGAAGTTGGCGAATGTGCACGCAGGGGTATGTCCGTCATCCGAACCCGACAATCCCGCCTTGAATTTCTCCTCGCCCACCTCGCGCGGTGTGCTGAACCACGTATGCACCATATACAGTTTCAGGCCTGTGTTCGGCTCATTTGGGCAGCGGTTTTTCAGAAAATCCGCCGCCAAATCAATCACTTTGTCGTAGGCCGCCCCCGGCACATTCGGCTCATACCAGGCCAAGAGGCCCTTATTCGCATCATATACCGCATCGTGCGTGCACAACGTCTTGCGAGTAGTCCTGCCGAACGCCGTCAAACACAGGCAGGCAATTGTAATCGTAATACAAATGATTTTCTTCATAACCGCATCCTCACTTTGCTGCCGAAATGCTTATTACACACTCGCTACTTTTGCTATGTCTTAATTCCAGAATCCCGCCCTTTGAAAGCGCCTTCCACGTCCAGCCGTCTTTATCCAACGATTCAACCTCCGCCAGTCCATCGCCTGCCGTGACTTCCAAGGGCTTACTCACCAGACGCAGCAGCTCTGTTGACGACTTATCGAAGGTGACATATCTGATTTTGTTCTTTTCATATTTGATTTCCTTTATCACCGAAGTCGAATGCAGTAAATGATTGCCGTCATCCGTCGCAAGCTCATTAGGCAGTACCGCCATTGCATTCAAGTAATGTTCCACATAGTCGCCGTAGCCATCGGTGAACCAGATTTCTTCATCGACGGGGTCGCCCGGGTACTCATTTCTGCCGTCGTAATCAACGCTATAGGTCGCCCAGCTCAGCTCCCTTATACTGTTTGCTTTGCGGGGCCAGTCGGCGGTCTTTTGAGAATACAACAGTTCAATTGAGGCGTGCCGGGATGAATGACTGTTGCCTTCGTACCTGTAAGCGGTTTGCTCATTTGTGACCACGACGCCGTATTTTTCCCAGTTATGATTGCCAAGCTCCTGCACCATCCAGTCGAGGCATTTTCTGGAATCTTCCTTCCAGGCATCGCCCCATCTGTCGGGGTGGTTCAAAATGTAATAGGCCAGCCGGCCCGCATTTATCCCGGCATCGGACCAGATATCAATATCCTCAAAGAACGGCCCGTATTTATTGTGACGGATGGGGACATCTTTCAGCCACTTGACGAAAATATCTGCTGCCTTTTTATACTTGTCCGTCTGGCCGACGTTCATCTTCACCAGCTCATCAAACATCTCGACCGTCCACGTCCAGTTGCCGGTATAAGACCAGATAATTTTGCCCGTCTCGGTATTAACTTTGTACGGCAGGGGGGAGTTGTTGATGTCACCATCGGTCGTGTGCTCCGCCAGGACGTCGGCAATTTTTATCGCGGCATCGAGATATTTCCTTGTCCCCGTTATCTTGTACAGATTGATGAGCTGATAGCCCAAATCGCCGGCCTTATCTAATTGCGTGACGCCGACGCCGTGGCGCAGGTCGCCATCGTACCTGAAGCCGGGCGTGCGCTTCGAGTTCCACGGATAGGGCAGATTAGGCCATTTGCACTTCGGTTTGCTCAGGCCGCGTTCGAGGTAAAAATCCGCCATATAGACCATATTGTCAACGACCGAGCGGTCGCCGGTGTACGCGTAGAATTTGGCCCAGGAGCTTAAACACATTTGAATCTGGTCGCCGCCTATCCCGTCATCGGGCCCATTCCACATATTGCCATAAAACGTCTCCGTCCACGGCATTGTCCGGTGAGCCATATAATACTTCACCCCCGGCTGTACCTCTGAAATGCTGTTCCATTTATTCCAGACAAGCCGCAAGACGTAGTCGTATGACTGGCCGAGGTTCGCCGAAGGCCACGGCAGCAGATTGTTCGCCTCATCCGTCTGTATCCAGTGAATTCCAAGCCGCTCCGGATGGCGATAAATGCTATCTCTTTTCCTGATTTGGCCCCAGGATAGCTGACTTGCGACAATGAGAACCACGGTTATGACGAGCGCTGATTTTTTCATTTCCTGTCTGCTTCCGTTACGGTAATCTCGTTTCCTGTCGTGTGTTTTATTGTCAGGACTCCTCCTTTTTGCATCGGCTGCCAGGTCCAGCCCTCGCCCTCGCTCGACTCGGCGATTTGCTTTTTGCCGACATACACCGCGGTCGGCTTTGCCGTCATTCGCAGCACCTCTGTCGAATCAGCGTCACACGTCTTGTAGGTGACAACGGGCCTGCCGACAAATCCGGCCGATTCTCGGCCGGGTCTTGATGGGCCCCTGCGGTCGCCGCCGCGATACCGCACGCTCGTCACTACCGACGTGCTCGAAAGGATGTGGTCCGCGTCGTTGGGTGTCAGCTCCGGACAGGCAGCCATAGCACGCAAGTAATGTCGGACGTAATCGCCGTAGCCGTCTGTCATCCACACGCCGGCGTTGATATAGTTGTTCTTGCCGTCGGTATCCACCATATAGGTCGCCCAGTCGAGCAGGCGGATTGCGTTTTCCTTTCGAGTGTTGTCGCCGGTCAGTTTTGTGTAAAGCAACTCCATAGACGCCTGCCTGGCGGAGTGACTGTTGCCGGGCTGTAGGTACTCGGTCTGCTCGTTCATAACGACAACACCGTACTTTTCCCAGTCCTGGTTTGCGAGCCGCTCCCAGGGCCAGTCGAGGACCTTGCGAGCATCCTGTTTCCAGTTGGGGAAAAGGTCCGGGTTCTGCATGATGTACATTGCGTAAGTGACTGCGTTGATTTGTGTGTCGGACCAGCCGGGCACGTCCTCAAAGAACGGTCCCCACTTGTTATTTTTGAGCGGGTATTCATTCATCCAGCCGAGAAATATATCGAACGCTTTCTTATACGAGTCAACGTTGCCTTTATTCATCTTTATCAGCTCGGTCCAGAGTCGCATCGTGCCGGTCCAATTGGTGGTGTAAGTGCACCGGCCGTCAATCTTGCGGGTGTAGTAATTGATGAGAACGCCGACTTCGCCGGTCTCGGCGTTGACTTTGAAAGGCAGCGGCGAGTTGTTGGCGTCACCGGGCTTTGTGTGCATAGCAAGCGTGTCGGCAATCCTGACGGCGTCGTTGAGGTAGTTCTCGCTGCCGGTGATTTTGTAGAGCGTTATCAGCTCGATGCCTAAGGAGCCCGCCTTATCCGGCTGAGTGTAGCCCTTGCCGATAATCATGTCCCCGTCGTACAACCCCGAGTACATATATGTGTTATAAGGGTAGGGAATGTTGGGCCATTGGGCAGCGGGCGCAGAAAGCGAGTGCGTCAGGTAGTAGTCGGCAATGAACTTCATATTCTCGACGATTTGACCGTCGCCGCAGTACATATAGAGCAGCGACCACGACGAAAGCGCCATCTGCAACTGGTCGCCGCCTAATCCCCGACTGTCGTCGCTGCCCTCGCGCCAGACCTGGTGGTTCATAAAGTACGGCGTGCCGTTGTAGTCCCGCCGTATCTTGTCCCAAAAATGCCACACTAACATAATCACGTGGTCGTAGGACTGCCCGCGACTGGCGGAATACCACGGGATAATTTTGCCTTCGGCGTCGGTCTTTATCTCGTGATAGCCGAGCTTGGCCGGGGTCGTGCGGGCGGTATGTCCGCAGCCGACCAACAGGATGATTGCAGCAACTGCCGTCAGCCCGACGGCTGCGGCCGATTTTTTCCCCGTCATTTTTTACACCTCATTTTTCAATTACTATTTTTGAGCCGGCGTTTCGCTGGATTCGCAGGACGCCGCCTTTATCGAGCGTCTGCCAGGTCCAGCAGTCGTTCTTCAACTCTTTTGCCTCGGAAATCGCCTTGCCGTTCACGGCAACCGATTTCGGCTTTGCGGTGATTCGCAGCACTTCTGTCGCATCGTCGTCATAGGTCTTGTATTCTATTTTGTCCGGCGTATATGAGATTTTCTGGACAACCGATGATGACCGCAGCAAGTGGTCTTCATCGGCGGGCGCCCACTCAGGCACTGCGCCGAGTGCTTCCATAAAATGCCTGATGTAGTCGCCGTAGCCATCGGAGAACCACGAGCCGAGCCAGGATGGCCCGACTGCGACCACGCCGTTTTGGTATGTCATATATGTGGCGAAGTTCAGGAATCTATAGGCCTGGTCCTTGTACCATTCGTTGCCTGTCCTTTCATACCACATCGCACAAAGCGAGCCATACCTGGCAGTGTGGCTGCCCATCGGGGCGTAGCACCAGGTCTGCTCTTTTATCGCGTCCATTCCTTCCGTGCCGAATACGCTGGCGACCCAGTGTATCAAAGACGGAATATTTTCGTTTATGTCAGGGTCAAGCTCAGGATGTTTAAGCAGGTATCTGGCTGTCTCCAGCGGCGTGAGCTGGTTGCGGTTCGAGCGGTTGGGGTCGTTGGGTATATCCTCGAAGTAGGCGTTCCAGATATAGGTTTTCATCGGCCCGCTCTTTGAATACAGCCATTTCCACGCCAGGTCCCTCGCCTTTTTGTAGGCGGCGATTTTTTTCTCATCCAGATTTATTATCTTTTGAATCCTGATTAGCTCATCAAGCAATCGAATCGGCTCAATGACGTTCGAGCAGTACTCCGATATCACAATGCCCGTCTGTGCATTTACCCTGAAAGGCCAGGGTGATTTGTTAATCTCGGCGCCGGAGAACGGCTCGAGGTCACCCTGTATCGGCCTAACGTGCCTGGCCAATGCGTCTGCGCAGTTTATCGCGGCGTCGAGGTACTTTTTCTCCTCGGTTGCCTCATAGAATTTCAGATACGCAATGCCCAGCTCTCCGACTTTGTCCGGCTCGATGCCGTGCAGGCCGTCGCCTCGCATTCCGTCGCTTTCCCATCTTGTCGCCCCCTGATACACTGTGCTTCCGGGGTCGGAGCTGGCGTATGGGCAGCTCGGCCAGACCCAGCCGGCAGGCGTTGTACCGTTTTCAAGCTCATAGTCGAGCATCTCCCGCACAACATCAATATAAGAATCGTCACCCGAATATACCCGCCATCCCAGCACTAAACTCTGCACTGAGCCCGCATAGAAACACGCAGGATTGTGCATCCACTGTTCCCAGGTTTTACCCGCTTTGAATGCCGCCTCTCCCTTTATATGCGGCCCCTCAAAACAGCAGGTGATAAAATAAATTTTCTTGCCGGTATTGGGGTCAACGGGCGTACCTGACTTGATGAACTCCGAAGCGAGCTTGCAAACGTGGGCATAGCCCGCGCCGGGGACATCCGGCTTATGCCACGATAGAATCTTGCCGTTGTTGTCCCGCTGGACCTTATGCAAACAAATCTTTTCTTCGCCCAATGCGCATCCCGCCAGTGCGATTGCCAGCACCGCGACCATAAGCGACATTCTCGTCTTCATACCTTTTGTCTCCTGAAGGATAAAAGGATTGTCGTACACACCGTTTTTTACAACTTCTCAAATTCTGCAATGTTCTTAAAAAACATACTTGAACATAATCTAACATCCGGTATAATACTGTGCAAGCAGGATTAAAAATTCGTTTTCTAATCCGAACAAGAACAAATAAGGGAGAATTTGGAAATGGCTGAGAGGAAAAAAATCATCGCGGGGCTGGTCGGGCTTGGTTTCGAGGGCTACTCGCTGGATTTCGTGGACAAAATAACCGCTCGCGTCCACAGAGACCTCAAAGCGACGGGGCTTTTTGACTTCAGACCAATACCCAAAATCCAGAACTATGAACAGGGACAGGCGGCAATCGAGGCGTTCTCGCCAAAGGGCTGCGATTTGGTCATTGCGGTCGTCGCAACCTGGCTCGACGCCAGAGGGGTAATCCCGTTTATGATTGCCAACAAGCACCTCCCCTTTATCTTGTACGCGACGGGCGGCAAGACGCAGAAAGAGGGGTTCCTCCTCTCGCCCGCAGCGGCGGCAGGAGCGCCGGGCATCCTCGAGCCGGCCAGGGCCGCAGGCATCAAATTTGAATTCCTGTATGAGCCGCCCGACACCGACACAAAGGTCGATGATATAGTCCGTTTCGCCAAAGTTGCCAAAGCCGTCAACGACCTCAAGACCAAACGGCTCGGCTCGATGGGTTTTGCCGATATGGGCCTTTATACCACAAGTTTCGATAATACGCTTATCAGAAACATCTATGGCGTCCAGACCGAATTTTTTGATATGCTCGAGGTTGAAAACAAAACCAAGACGCTGCGAAAGCAGGACGTTGGGGCCCTTGTCGCCTCACTCAAAAAGGACTGGAATATTCTCGGCCAGGCGCCGAAAGACCAGACCTTTGAGCGTGTCGCCGGCATTACGCTGGCGGTCCGCAAAATAATAAAGGAGAAGAAACTTTCCGCTATTTCACTGAAGTGCGTCGAAGGGATGATGGCCAATATGGATTGCGCACCCTGTATGATTGGGACGCTGCTCGGCGATGAATGTTTATACGTCTGCGAAAACGATGTCCCCGGTATGTTAGGCCACGTCATTCTGAATTCCGTATCGGGGCAAATCGCAACCTTCGTTGAATCGTACGAATTCTGGGACGACAGAATCCTGTTCGGCGTGTGCGGCTTTCTGCCCTGCTCTATGATTGAAGGGAGGAAACTGGCGAAGCTCTTCCGCACAGACCCGTGGGAGGGCCTAATGAACTGCTCGAAAATGAAGACCGGCCGGGTAACTTTGCTGCGTCCCTTCTTCAGGGCCGGAAAACCGATGATTCATTTGGTCACGGGAAAGGCAGTCGCTGCAAGACGATGGATTGAAGTCGGCTTTAAGGAACCCGGTATGCACCCAAGCGTTGAAATCATCCTCGACGGCTCGCTGCGGCATTTCCTCGATTATGTCCCCGCCCAGCATTTCTCTCTCGTCTATGGCGACTGGGCCAAAGAAATATCTTACCTTTGTAAACTCTTGAATGTCGAACTTGCCTGCGAAACCCAATAAGAGAATGGAAACACTGTCAGGAGTCAGGGAATGATGACAGACGATGATTTCTTCATCTCGCTGGATATCGGTACCACGTCTGTAAAAGTTGCTCTCATCAGCAGCACGGGTGATATTGTCGCACTCGCAACGAGGGAATATAGTTTGTTCACACCGGCCGAGAACATCGTCGAGCTTGACCCACAAACCTACTGGAATTGCTGCAGGGAAGGCATCGCCGAAGTCCTCCAGACGTCCGGCATCGCGCCTGCACGAATCAAGTCGGTCGGCGCGTGCAGCCAGGGTGAGACGCTCATCACGCTCGACAAGGCGGGCCAGCCCCTGCGTAACGCCATTGTCTGGATGGACAACCGCTCGGACAAGGAGGCCGCCGAATTAAAAACGGTCTTTGACACAGATAACAATACCGGTCAAACCGACATTGTCGCCACCTGGCCGATTACCAAAATCCTCTGGCTAAAGAAAAACCAGCCCCAGATTTTCCGCCAAACTTCAAAATTCCTTCTTGTCGAGGACTACATTCTCTATCGGCTGACGGGCCAGTTCCGCGGCGACTACTCTGTCTATAGCTCTTCGTATATGGTCGATATCGTAAACAAGAAATGGTGGGCTGAAATTCTCGACTATGCGGGCGTCTCGACGGAACAACTGGTTGACCTCGGCGAATCAGGTGAAATAATCGGCGAGGTGCAGCAATCGGCTTGTGAGCAGACAGGCCTTGTGAAGGGTACAAAAGTCGTGTCCGGCGCTATGGACCAGATTGCGGCTATGCTCGGCGCGGGCAATATCAAAAGCGACATCGTCACCGAGACGACCGGAGCGGCGCTGGCCGTATGCGGCACAATCGACCCCTTTGTGCCCAGGTCCATAAAAAGGACTATAGCCGTCCAGTATCACGCCATCAAAGATAAATATGTCCTCATCGGCTGGTGTCCGACAGGCGGTATGGCGTTCAAGTGGCTTCGCGACGCCTTCTTCACCGACGAAAAAAAAGAAGCGGGTCGCGCCGGCATCGACATCTACGACTATATGACAAGCCAGGCGTCCGGAGTCGCACCCGGCTGTCAGGGGCTTATCTTTCTTCCATACCTGGCAGGTCCGGGCACAGGTGATGTCAAGCCCGATGCCAAAGGTGTCTTCTACGGACTCGAACTACACCACAGCAGGGCGCACTTCGCAAGGGCGGTAATGGAATCCATCGGTTATGTCCTTCGCCAGAACATCGCCGAGATGGAGCGGCTTGGACTGAACTGCAAAGAGATTCGCTCACTTGGCGGGGGCGCAAAAAGCCGGCTCTGGAACCAGATTAAGGCCGACATCCTCGGAAAGTCCCTCGTTACTATGAAATGCCCCGAGGCCGCATCACTCGGTATGGCCGTCCTCCAGGCCAAAGCCACCGGCGTCTATCCCTCGCTCCAGCAGGCAGCCGACAATATGGTCCAAACGGCCTCGGTAACAGAACCGAACCAAAACAATGTGCAAACATACGAGCCGGTCTATCAGAGATTCCTCGAACTGAATAAAAAGTGTTTCTGAAAAACGGAGTGAACTTATGCAGAGATTAAGCCCCCTCGACCTTATTATCTTCATCGGCTATTTCGTCGCCGTCTCCCTCATCGGATTTTATGCCGGCCGAAAACAAAAAGATTCCGCCCGTGACTACTTTGTCACCTCAGGCCGGCTTCCATGGTATCTCATCGCCTTCGGCATGGTTGCCTCCTCTATTTCCACCGAACAATTTATCGGCGCTGCTGGCGCCTCCTACCAGTGGGGCCTGGTCGTGTTTAACTGGGAATGGGCCAACTGGCCGGCAATGCTGGTTCTGCTTTGGATATTCCTGCCCGTTTATCTCAACAAAAAAATCGTAACTATGCCCGGCTACCTCGAACAACGCTTCGGCCCGGGTCCGCGAAACCTCTACGCCGCCATCACTATTCTCGCCGCACTTTTCATCATTCTTCCGGGCGTCATCTACACCGGCGGCTTTCTCCTCAACCAGATGTTCGGTATCAACATCTGGTTCGCTATCGTCCTTATGTCTTTAGTCGGCGGCGCCTTCACTATCTACGGCGGCCTTATCTCCGTCGCCTGGACACAGCTTCTCCAGGCGGTTCTCCTGCTTGTTTCCGGTATCCTCATCTTCGTCCTTGCCATAACCAAAATCCCCGGCGGTTTCTCCGGCATCTTCTTCGCCGCAGAAAACGCACGAAACCACCTCATCCTCCCCGCCTCTCACCCGGAGCTGCCCTGGACATCCATCCTGGTCCTCGCCATATCCACCAATATCTGGTACTTCTGCACCGCCCAGTACATTGTCCAATCCACGCTCGGCGCAAAAACACGCTGGGACGGCAAAATGGGAATTATCTTCGTCGGATTCCTGATGCTCATCACCGGTATCTCCTGCGAATTTCCCGGCCTTATCGCATACGCCCTCAACCGCAACCTCGAAAAACCCGATATGGCTTACCCATTCGTCATTAAGGAGCTTGTCGGTCCAGGCCTGCGGGGCCTTGTCCTGGCCGGCCTGACAAGCGCCGTTATGAGCACTATCGAAGCCCTTGTCCATTCCTCTTCCGCAATCTTCACCATGGATTTCTATACCAAAATCCGCAAAACGGCGTCTCAATCCGAGATTGTCCGCGTCGGCCAAATCACCACCGCTGCCGTTCTCGTCATCGGCACCGCCTGTGCCCCTATCGTCACCCGCTTTGATAATATTTTCAGCTTTTTTCAGAAGTGCTGGTTTTTTGTTGCGGGGCCCGTCGCCGTCGTCTTCATACTCGCCATCCTCTGGAAAAAAATGACTAATGCCGCCGCGTTCTGGACATTGATGCTCGTATTTCCGCTCTTCCTTCTTCCTCATGCCCTCGTTGAAATTCGCAATCGGTTCGGCTGGCATATAAACGAATACAACTTCGCCGGCTTATTCTTCGTCTTCTCCTTCTTATTCGCCGTATTTATCAGTTTCGTCACCAAACCGCCCGCTCCATCCCAGATTGAAGGCCTCGTCTGGCGGCCCTCTATGATGAAACTCCCCGCCGATGAGCTTGCCGCCGGCTACCCCTGGTACAAAAACCTGTGGTTGTGGTGCTTCCTCTGGGTCGCTGTTATGCTTGCCGTTTACATCAAACTCTGGTAATTGGCATCGCAGGTGCGCGCAGCGGTGAGGAAATGTAAGTGACCACAACTATGAGGGTGAATTTCGCTGCTAAAGTGGATGCGCTTTTTGTGCAGCCGCCTGTGACAACAAGGCCGGTTAACGCTGCCGGCTCAGCGAGTCGTTCTCAATTTTTGCCACAGCCGAAGAACGGTCATTAACGATATCGAATGTCGTCAAGAGCGCCGTCACTGCAAAGATACTTCTGGTGGTGGTCGCTATGTTGCAGAACACAAGGCGGCGCCCCCAGTCGAGCACGAGCTTCCTTAGCTTCAGCAGCTTTGATATGCTCGATGACGTAACGATATCGACCCGCGAGAAGTCAAGTATCACATTACAAGCGTCCCCGCCGCAGATAATGTCAACCAGACACTTCAGCTCCTCATTCAGCACCGGCTCAGCAGGAAGTTCAACAAGAATCACATCTTCACACAGTTTCTGAATCCCCATTTCAATACTCCTCAAACCGGCCCCAACCTCAGTTTGGGCAAAACTTCCGGCTTTTTCAAGCCGCCCCAAAATCCCCCATTTCGGAAGGTGAATTCCGTAGCTTGTCGAGCAGTTATTCTTATATTGTTGTCGTCACTTTTCGCGTGGAGGTTTACTTATAGTGCCGGACTTGATGAGCATCATTTCGAGCACGTGCAACGCGTGCCCGGAAACCTCAAATACCGGTATATTAACCTTGCCGCCCGCAGTTATGGGACCTGGGTATTCCTTAACCGCGTCGCAGCGGCGTCAATTTTTGCCGCAGCGATTCCATATACAGATAAAATACCGGCGTTATATACAGGGTCAACGTCTGTGAAAACAACAGGCCGCCGACAACGGCAAGGCCGAGGGGCCTGCGTGATTCGGCGCCGGCGCCATAGCCCAGTGCAATAGGAAGTCCTGCCATTAGTGCAGCCATTGTTGTCATCATTATAGGCCGGAATCGGATAAGACACGCCTCGAGAATTGCATCGTGGGGTGACTTGCCTTCGGTCTTCTGCGCCTCGATTGCAAAGTCAATCATCATAATGCCGTTTTTCTTTACCAGGCCGACAAGCATTATTATACCGACAAAAGCATATATCGAAAGGTCGGTTCCAAAAAGCATAAGCGTCACAAGTGCGCCGAAACCGGCAAAGGGCAGAGCCGAAAGAATTGTAATCGGGTGAATGAAGCTTTCATAAAGTATGCCGAGCACGAGATAAATAACGAGTATTGCGAGAACCAGAAGCAGGCCAAGACCCTGCAAAGAGGACTGAAACGCCTGGGCTGTACCCTGGAAGCTGGTGGTGATTGTGGCAGGAAGTGTGCCCTGGGCCAGTTTTTTTATGGCGCTGACGGCGTCGCCGAGAGACACATCGGGTCTGAGATTAAAAGATATGGTAACCGAAGGCAGCTGTCCCTGGTGGTTTATCGTGAGCGGGCCGACGCCCGTTGTAAGAGTTGCAACGGCGTCGAGCGGCACGAGCTTACCGCTGCCGGAGCGAACGTAGAGCATACTCAGAGCCGACGGGTCCAGCTGGTATCGGTCTTCAAGCTCCAAAATAACATAGTACTGGTCATTCGGCGCCAGGATTGTCGATATCTGGCGGGAGCTGTATGCGTTATACAAGGCGGTTTCAATCTGTTCGGCGCTGACGCCCGATGCCGACGCCTTATCTCGCTGTATTTCCACGCTTACCTGTGGATTTTTGATTTGCAGGTCGCTGGTGACATCCTGAAAACCGGGCAGGTCTTTCGCCTTCTGCTCCATTATGACCGCATACTTGAACAGCTCATCCGTATCGGGGCTTTGCATAGTGAACTGATACTGGCTTCGTGTCATCCGACCGCCGATGGAAATCGTGGGCGGATTTTGCAGATAGACCTTTACGCCGGTAATTGCACTTAGTCCTGGTCGCCACTTTTGAATCAGCTCATCAGCCGAAAACTCCCTCTGCGATTTTGGTTTGAGACGAATGTTCAGAAAACCGCTGTTGCCGCCCATCGCGCCGCGTGAGCCGGCACTCGACATAAATGACGCGACCTCGGGTTGTGCCTGCAGAAAGGCGCTAACGGCCTTTTGATGCTCGAACATTGACTTATAAGAAATGCCTTCGGCGGCCTCGGTAAAACCGGTTATCTGTGAGCGGTCTTCGCTCGGTAGAAAACCTTTGGGAATCACGACAAACAACAAGACCGTACCCAAGAGAATTACAACCGAGAAGACCATTGAGCCGGATTTGTGAATCAGCACCCACCTGAGTGTGCTTTCATAGAAGCTCAGAATACGTGCGTAAACCTTTTCGGAATAGGCATAAGCACGACCATGGCGGATTGCGCCCGGCCCTTTGAGGAACCGGCTCGACAGCATCGGCGTAAGTGTCAGGGCGATAAAGCCGGAGACCAGGACAGCCACGCCGATTGTTACGGCGAACTCGCGGAAGAGCCGGCCAATCAATCCGCCCATAAAAAGAACAGGAATGAATACCGCAGCAAGAGATAACGTCATACTTACTATTGTAAAGCCGATTTCCTTCGCGCCATCGATTGATGCCTTGTAGGCGGGCTTGCCCATCTCTATGTGTCGAACGATGTTCTCCAGCATCACGATTGCGTCATCAACAACGAACCCCACCGACAAAGTAAGCGCCATCAGCGATAGATTATCCAAGCTGTAATTGCACAGGTACATAACCGCAAAAGTGCCTACAATCGCCATCGGCAGCGTTAAGCTTGGAATCACGGTTGCGGATACGTTTCGCAAAAACACGAATATGACAAGGACAACCAAAACAAGCGTCAGCAGCAGCGTAAACTCGACGTCGGTGACCGAGTCCTTTATGGAAACCGAACGGTCGTACAAAATGTGCATTGAGACCGAGGCGGGCAATTGTTCGCCGAAGGTCGGCAGCAGTTTTTTGACCGCATCGGAGACCTCAACCGTATTGGTGCCCGGCTGGCGCTGAATCGCCAGAATTATGGACCGTTGCTCGCCTGATTGGTCCCCATACCAGGCAGCGGTCTTATTGTTCTCAACACTGTCAAGAACCTGCGCAACTTCACCGAGCCGCACAGGCGAGCCGTTGCGATATGCGACAATTAAAGGCCGATACGCCGCGGCGTCGTTGAGCTGGCCGCTCGCCTCGATTGTAAAGGCGCGGTGCGACCCGTAGAGGATGCCCGTGGGAAGATTTACATTTCCGCCCTGGATTGCCTCAGACACCTCGTCGATGCCGATTCCCTGCGAGGCAAGAGCTAAAGGGTCGAGCTTAACCCGCACCGCGTATTTCTGCGCACCATAGACCTGCACCTGCGCAACGCCGCTGATTACGGAGATTCGCTGTGCCAGGAGCGTCTCCGCATATTCGTTCAGGGTTGACAACGGCAGAGTCGGGCTGGTTAGCGTGATGTAAAGTATGGGCTGGTCGGCGGGATTGACCTTTCGGTACGTCGGCGGGCTGGGCATATCCCGAGGCAGGCGACGAATGGTCTGCGAAATAGCCGCCTGTACGTCCTGTGCGGCGGCGTCAATATTACGGCTCAAGCTGAACTGCAAAGTAATCTGAGTTCCGCCAAGTGCGCTGGTGGAAGACATTGAGTCAATCCCCTCGATGGTCGAGAACTGACGTTCCAAAGGCGTTGCCACTGCTGCCGCCATTGTCTCGGGGCTGGCTCCGGGTAACGAGGCGGAGACCTGTATGGTCGGGAAATCAACGTTCGGCAAATCACTTGTAGGAAGAAATCGAAAGGCCGCCATCCCGAATATCAGGATACCCATCATAACAAGGGTAGTCATTACCGGTCGCTCAATAAATAACGTTGTAAAATTCATCGAAGTATCACCTCACTTTTGCGCCGCCGTCTCCGCCTGGACTTTTGCGCCCGGGATAAGCCGAAGCTGGCCGTCCGTAACGACGGTCTCTCCGGCCGTGACCCCTTCTACAACCGTTTCACTGTTCATTGTTCTTACAACGGTGATGGGTCTGGCCTCGACGGTCGCGTCGGGCTTTACCACATAGACAAACTGATTGTTCTGCCCCGTCTGGACGGCCTGTGTCGGAATCACCAGTGAATTCGGCTCTTGTGTAAGCGTCAAAGTCACATTGACGTATTGTCCCGGCCAGAGACGCTGGTCCTTGTTTGAGAAGGTGCCGCGCAGCCGGATGGTCCTTGTATTGGTATCAACCGCATTATCGACGAAACTAAGCGTTCCGCGGGCCGGCTCACCTTTCTCGTATGGCTGTATGGCCCTGACATCCAGGTTGTTTGTCTCCCTGTATTTTTGTATTGTCGGCAGATACTGCTCAGGAACAGAAAACGTCACATAAATCGGGTCTGTCTGATTGATGGTGACTACCGAAACATCGTTTTCTTTAATGAGGTTGCCCTGGTGGACGTGCAAACTGCCTATAATGCCGTCTATCGGCGAACAGATGGAGCAGTAATCGAGCTGAAGCTGAGCATTCTCGACAGACGCCTTATCGGCTGCGACTGCTGCGCGGAATGTCTCAACGAGGGTCGTGCTTTTGTCGTATTCATCCTGCGAAGTAAAACCTTTGTTCAATAGTTCCGTCTGTCGTGCGGTTTCCTTTTCGGTGTTCTTCAGTTGTGCCTCATTTTTTTGCAGGTTCGCCTGCGCCAGCTTAAGGGCCGCCTGTGTCTCGCGCGGGTCAATCGACAGCAGCAGGTCGCCTTTCTTTACCGGCTGACCTTCCGTGAAATGCACCGCATTGAGAACACCGGTAATCTGCGCCTTGACCTCGACGCTTGCATACGCCTCAACCGTCCCGAAAATATTGATTTCCAAAGAAGTAGTTTTCTGCTCAACTACGGCGACCGTAACGGGAACAGCCGGTCCGCCTTGCGACTTGTTGCCGGGGCCGTTTCGGGCAGGACGCTTTGAGCAGGCGCCGGTAAAAAACAGACACAAAATCGCCAACAGGCCTGCTAAGTATTGGCCGGCGACTGCCTTTCTCAAAGTAAACACATCAGCATTTCTGTTCATATTAATCCTTATCAAACAAAACCTGTCTAAATATTATCAGGTTCATATTTACGGCATATCAGGCAATTTTACCGGCTCCCGGCCCGGACCGGCAATACCGCGACGTTCGAGCAGAGAACCCTCAAGCCGGTAAAGTTCAATAAACGCCTCAATGTGATTGACCACCGCCTGAATCTCTGAAATCTGGCTGGCGAGGAGGTCTCGCTGCGCCTGAGCAACCAGTAATGATGTTGATTTTCCCACGCGGAATTTTTCGGTCTCCGCCTGAAGTTTTTCCTCCTGGAGCTTGCGTGTGGCGGCAGTAGCCGTAAGCTGCTCCTGCGCGCGAACAATCTCTATGTATGCGCTTCTGACATCGACCTGCGCCAGTTGAGCCAGATTATTTATTGACTCCCTGGCCTGGTCGCGTGACAAGACCGCCCTGAGATGGCGTGCCTCGGCTGCACGATTCAGGGGCGGGTATTCAAAACTGATTCCCGCCAAAGTATCATAGTAGTCATTGTCGATATTTTTGGCCGAACGCCCAAAAGAATCCGCATAGCCGCTCCTGCCGAGTGTAATAAAAAGGTCAAGCTTCGGCAGCAGCCCGTTTTTTGTTTTGACGATTTCAAGCTCGTCCCGCTGCAAAAGCAGTTTCGCCTGATTTAATTCCGGGCGCATCTGCAGGGCCAGGGCAACGTGCGGTTCCACGTTATCCAGCTCTATGAAAGGGCTTACCGGCCGGCTCTTGAGCACAACTTCTCTGCTCCACAGGTTCTCGCCGGATGGATTAATCAATCGCAGCAGATTCAGCTTCGTTTTTGCAAGCACGCTTCGGGCGTTTATCAGCGCCTCCTGGCGCAAGGCCACCTCGGCTTCGGCTGCGGCAAGCTCGCTCGGCGCCAGATTGCCGACCTTGATACGCTCCTGCGTCTCCACCAACTGCTTGCCGGCAAGGTCAAGAGAACGGGTATATATGTCTATCTGCTGCTCGGCCAAAGCATAATCCCAATACGTCTGCTCAATCTCTGCAACCAGCGCCTGAACAAAACCGCGCAACTCATACTGTGACGCCTTGACGTCCAGCCGCGCCTGGTTCACCGTTGCAAGATTCACGGCGGTTCCAAAGCCGCGAAGCAGCGATTGCGTCGCACTAAATGCAATCCGCGACTGATAGTCGTCGGTGGTTCGAAGCAGGTCTATATCCGTGCCGCCGGTAAGATTCCACAGCGTGCCGGTGGGCAGAAACTGCTGGATTCCAACGTCAACTGAATTCGTTCTGGTTTTTGTCGTCGGCCCATACAGGGGATTGTTCTGTGTGTTGGCAATCTGAAAGACCAGGTCAGGGTCAAAGGCCGCAAGGGCCTGTTGTTCCAGGGTGCGCATAATCTGCGGGTTGAATCGCTGCACAACGAGCGACCTGTTGTTTTCAAGCGCAAGTAAAGTTGCCTGCGTGACGCTGATGCTCAGCGGCCCATCAGCAGAAGGCATTTCCAGTGCAACACTTTCTGTCGATGTGCCTGGTATATTCGGCTCCTGTGCCGGCTTTGCGTATCCGATGTAATCATCGGGGCTTTTTGCATCAAAGGATGCGCAGGAAATAAACAAACAGCAGGCAGCAGACAGCAAAAGCAGGGCAATTCCACTCGCAATTGTCGCTTTGGTCAACATTGGTTTTTCTCTTGTTTCGCTCATATCACAGGGTCTTCAATGACTGCGCCTATGTTCCTTAGTATGTTCGTTCGTCGCCCCGTTACAGAAAAGGTCAACAATCAGCGAATCCCGGCGCATAGTCCTCGGTGCATCTTCAAGGTCTCTAAGCCGAGTTCTCAGCATACCGAGGAAAAAATCCGCCAGGACTTCCGGCAGGATGTCTTTGCGGATTCTGCCCTCGGTGAATCCTTTGCGCATAATTGCTGCAACGGCTGCCACGAGAAGCTTGCGCTTTTTCAGCCATCTTTCGCGGATGTTGCCCCTTGAGAAACACAGGCGAACGTCCTCTTCGTTCATCATACGAAACAGCTCGTGCCTTTTCTCGAAGAACCGGTTTATCTGCCCGCAGGCCGTCAGGAGGTTTTCAAGAAAAGACGCCTTTTCAGAAACGCTTCTCGCAAGAAGCCGGCAAAGCTGCTCAAAACCCGACAAGGCCGTCTGAAAAAACAGGTCGTCTTTATTTTTAAAGTAGAGGTAAATGGTGCCTTTGCCCACGCGGGCCCGGCGTGCTATGTCATCGAGTCTTATCTCGTGGAACTGCTGACTTGTAAAGCACTTCTCAGCAGCTAACATAATCTGCTGCTTTCTATTCTTTCGCGTCATTCGGGTGTCTCCATAATTAACAAAACTGACCAGTCAGTATCATATCCGAAATGAACTTATGAGTCAAATGGATTCCGTATGAACCGTGCAAACGAGATGTGAATCACATCTTGCCCGCCGATGAAAAACCCCGGCAGAATCGCGCCCGGCAGGAATCGAACCTGCAACCTCCGGGTTCGAAGCCCGGCACTCTGTCCAATTGAGCTACGAGCGCTGTACGAACCAAAACCAATATACAGGCACCCAACCCATATCGTCAATCTTTTCCATTTGCTAATATATCCACAATGCCTAAACTGAACGGGCGGTTAATACCGAATAGTGACCTATGGATAATGCCGTAAGGGACCTGCTCAAGAGCCGTATCAGAAAAGCGAGAGCCAAATTTGTCGCTATGGCGGCAACCTACTGCGCTGGAACACTCAACGACAATTTCTTCAAGCAAAGCGCACAGCTTCTGGCAATTGCAGCCGGCAAATCGTATTTGCAGAGCTATGCCACAGTCGTCTTTACCCTGCCCTTCATTTTCTTTGCCGCATACGCGGGCTTTTGTGCCGACCGGTTCTCCAAACGCTCCATTGTCATTGCCTCGAAGGCCCTCGAGCTTGTCGCTATGTTTCTCGCCGCCGCGGGCATCTGGCTGCTCAACTGGCCGCTCATTATCGCCACGCTCGGCGTCCTCGGTCTGCAGGCAACCTTGTTCAATCCATCGCTCAATGGCTCGATACCGGAGCTTTACCCGGCTGAGTATGTCCCCACGGCAAACGCCGTCATCAGGGCAATCACCACATCGGCAATGCTTGCCGGCATCGTGTGCGCCGGCTTTGTCATCGACATAAAAGGCAACACAAGTTCTGTGCCGCTGGCGCGCCTCATCGTATGTTGCGCCGTTGTTGCGGTCTCCATAATCGGATTTGCTGTCAGCTTCGCCGTCCCGGGATTTCCCGCTGCCGCACCCGCCGCTCGGTTCCCCTGGGCAGGCCCACTCAACTCCGTCCAAATGCTCTATTGCCTGCGAAATGATTCACTGCTGGTTGTTGCAATTATCTGCTCTGCGTTTTTCTGGTTCATCGGTTCGCTTAACGTACTAATCATAAACCAGCTGGGACTCTCACAGTTCGGGCTTTCGGCCACAATGACCAGCACGCTGGTTCTCATTGAGCTTGGCGGCATCGCCGCGGGCAGCTTGCTCAGCGCACCGCTTTCAAAAGGCGAAAAGTGGTATCGCACTCTTGTCCCTGCCGTTGCAACAATTGGTGCTTGTATGTTCCTTATGGCTTCGGTGCCGCATCTTCCGCACCCGGTCAGAAAGACCGCTGTCGTAGCTTCTCTGGGAATACTGGGGGCGGCAGGGGGGTTGTTCCTCATCCCGCCTGCAAGCTTCATTCAGGTAAGGCCCGCCGCCGATATAAAAGGGAGGGTCATCGCCGCGTCCAATTTCGTCGCCGATTGCGGCATACTCATTTCCGGCGCGCTGCTTTACCTGTTCAACCGGCTTGGCGTCAAACCCAGTAACTGCTTCGGCCTTATGGGTATAATGGTCGCCGTGTTTACCGTCTGGCTGTTCTTTGTTTTGCCGAAGGGGAAAAAACAATGATTGATTTCTTGGTGCGAAATATCGCTAAATTCCTTTTGTGGCTGCGATACGATATCAAAATCACCGGGCTTGACGCCGTTGCCGCAAAAGGCAGGACGGGCATTGTCTTTCTGCCCAATCACCCGGCCCTGATTGACCCCGTTATACTTTATACACATCTGCAAGGCAGATTCGCCCCGCACGCCTTTGGCGACATCGACCAGCTCGACCGTCCTGTCATTCACACCTTCGCAAAACGCTGGGGCGTCCGAACCATCCAGAGTATCGCTGCTTATGGCCCTGCTGCACGCGAACAAGTCGAAAAGGTCCTGGACGAAACGATTGAAGGCCTCAAACGCGGCGAGAACCTGCTAATCTGGCCTGCCGGCAGAATCTATCACACTTGCAGAGAATCGCTCGGGGCGAACTCATCCGTCGAAAGAATCCTGAAGAATTGTCCTGATGTCCGCATTGTCCTGGTACGAACACGCGGACTTTGGGGAAGCTCCTTCGGCTGGGCATCAGGCAGCGAGCCGAAAGTCGCTAATGTTCTCACTAAAGGATTCTTTTCTCTGCTGGCATCGGGGATTTTCTTCGCCCCGCGCCGGAAAATCACTATCGAATTTCACGAGCCGGCGGACCTGCCTCGAGATGCAGACCGAAACACCTTTAACCGCTTCCTCGAAAAATATTACAACGCCGATGCCCCTCCAAATACTTATGTCCCATACACAATCTGGGAGAAAGGCGGCACGGCCACACGACCCGAACCATCCGGTGCGGCAATGCAAGCCGATTATTCATCTGTTCCCGCCGCGACGCGCGAGGTTGTTCGCCAACACCTGTCTGAAGTAACCGGCATATCAGACCTTAAAGATGGTCTCCTCCTCGCCGCCGACCTCGGTATGGATTCACTGGCGCGGACCGACCTGCTGCTGTGGGTGGAAAAGGAATTTGGTTTTCGTCAGCCGGATGCCGATGCTATGCAGACCATTGGAGACGTAATGTTGGCCGCCTGCGGCCGGCTTTTTTTTACCACCCAGACATCATTGAAGCCCGCTCCGGCCGCGTGGTTTGCCAAAAGAGCTTCCGGCAGGGTGCAACTGCCCGCCAGCGACACAATTACCGATGTCTTTCTCGAACAGGCGTCGAGATTGCCCGACATCCCCGCCGTCGCCGACCAGTCCGCAGGCGTCAGGACCTACCGCGACATTGTAACCGCCTGTCTTGTGCTTAAGCCGCTCATTGAACGGCTCGACGGCGATTACGTCGGCATAATGCTGCCCGCCTCGGCAGCCGCGGACATATTCTATCTGGCTGCGCTGTTCGCAGGCAAAATCCCCGTTATGGTAAACTGGACGGCAGGCGCTCGCAACATAGTCGCATCGCTCGATTCGCTGGCCGTCAGACACATCCTGACCTCGAAACTTCTCACCGACAGAATCGCACTACAGGGTATCGACCTGTCGGCAGTTGCCGGCTACTTCGTCTTTGCTGAGGAACTGACGGGTCGCATCTCCCGCACCACCAAACTGCTCGCCTGGATAGCCGCACATACCTGCTGGCGAACGCTGCACAAAGTGAATGTCCCCCAAACCGCGGTCGTCCTCTTTACCAGCGGTTCTGAAACCCTGCCAAAAGCTGTACCTCTTTCGCATCAGAACATCCTCGCAAATATGCGAGATGTCCTCAGTGTCGTAACAATCCGCGAGAACGACCGGCTTATCGGATTCTTGCCGCCTTTCCACTCGTTCGGCCTGACGGTCACAATGCTGCTGCCGCTCTGTGGCGGCGCTCAAATAGTTTATCATCCAAACCCCACCGAGGCCGACACTCTCGCAAAGCTGATAGACGCCTACGGAGTGACATTACTCGTCGGCACACCCACATTCCTCGCGGGCATACTCCGCGTCGCAACCGAAAAACAATTGTCTCCACTGCGCCTGGCCGTAACGGGCGCGGAAAAGTGCCCCGCCGGCGTTTACGATTTGTTAAAGCAAAAGTGTCCCAGGGCCGTCATTCTCGAAGGTTACGGCGTCACCGAGTGCTCACCAATCATTTCCATCAACAGTGAATCAGACCCGAAACCATTCTCAATCGGAAAGCCGCTGCCCAACCTGGAGCTGCTCCTCGCCGACCCGCAAACTCTCAAACCCCTCACCCCGCCTGCAAACGGCCTGCTCCTCGTCCGCGGACCAAGCGTCTTTGCCGGCTATCTGAACTTTTCCGGGAAATCACCCTTTGTGGAGGTAAACGGCAGGAAATGGTATAACACCGCCGACCTGGTCTGCATCGACCAGGATGGCCTGCTAACGTTCCAGGGCCGACTGAAAAGATTCGTCAAACTTGGCGGTGAAATGATTTCGCTGCCCGCCATTGAAGCGGTCCTCGAAAATGCTTTCGCGCTGGATTCCAGTAAAGGGCCTCTCATCGCCGTTGAGGCAGCCGATGTCGAAAATCCTGAAATTATCCTTTTTACTTCACTTGATATTGACCGCGAGACCGCCAACGCCGAAATCCGCTCGGCTGGTCTCTCTGGCCTGCACTCCATCCGCCGCGTCGTCAAACTCAATGAAATCCCCCTCTTAGGTACCGGCAAAACCGACTACCGCGCCTTAAAACAACTACTTTCCAAAACCAGTTAGTTTGTTCAAAGTTCGATGTTTACCCGCCGCAGGCGGGTTCGGTGTTGGATGTTCTCTTTCTCCTCATCTCCTCACTTCTGCCCTTCTTACCCGATGTCCTGATTTCCTGATACCCTGATATCCTGCTCAACTGCTCAACTATCTCACGCAGTGAGGAATATCGAGTGAAAGCAATGAATTTTTCTGGGCAGAGCTTCCCAAGCAATTCAGTTTCAGTTGTCCTTTAGAGCGTTCAGCGGACAGCGTTTGGGTGACAGATTAGGATTCATTTCACCTTAATATTATCCCATGGAACGGATTCTACACCACTTACCCATCCAGAAGCGATCCGATTGAAGTAAGTGCCTGAATAATTGCATATTCTGAGCAAAGCAAGTTCTAAGTACCAAAGACCCAAATCCCAAGCATCAACGATTACTTTGCCAATATTGCCTCGAGGCTTATGATAGGGATGTACCAGTGAATTTCTTAAGTCGGTAAATGCATGTGGCGCATCAATCCATTTAAATTGATTTATTTTGGCAAATTTCTTTAGTTCTGGTAATGATGCAGGAATATCTATCGGGATATCCAATGAAGAAAAGAGTAACCTTAATCTATCAGAAGCTCGAAAGCTTTTGTTTTTGAATCCGTCTTCGCTTATCAGTTTCTTATTCACTGCTGCATATTCAAAGGAAAGCCGTTCAAATGCTGCTTGTGTGAGAATAAGCCCGGCATCAGAATTAGAACAATTGCTGATCAAATACCAATAAATCACTTCTTCCAAAGTATCCCGCCATCTCTCACTTTTCCATTTTGCCATGAAACCCGGGAAGAGATTGGCTAATTGTTCGCAATGGCGCGGAGCAAACCATGATATTGGATCTTTCCAAGATTCTTCTGGATTAGACCATGATTCCCAGACCTTATTTCCTTTATTGTCAAACCCGGCGGCAAGATGAGGGGTACACCAGGTTCCTTTACTGAACGACAGAAATAATCGCAAAGCTTTCAACATATCAATCGCTGTCTTCCCATTAAAATATGAATCATCTTCTTTTTTTAGGCACCCAATATGAGTTAGACCATAGCCGCCTATTTTATTTAAAGTCTCGATCGTTTTATAAGTATTGGGCAAGGATTTTATCTTTACATTCCAGCCATCGGCTTTTAGTTCCACTTGGTAAATTTTATCGTTTCTCTCGAAGTTATCTCTAGCACCATAGAACCGTTTATAGTTAAAAAGATGAAAGATTACATATGCTATCTTGGTATTCAAATTTCCAAGTCCGACTATAGGCACATTTAGTGGACACCATATGAAGTTATCGCCAAAAATAGTATAGCTAGATCCTTCATATCGTAATAGGAATCCAAGAATTTCTTTGCCTGCGATGCTCACTTTAGCAAAGTTGGCAATATCCAAGGATTTGGGCCAAGATATATAAAACTGAATCTGCGCTATGGGTTGAAGCTGAAGCCAAACAGTTGCATCACATTCATAAATCGCCCCAGTATTAGCAGTAATTGAAACTTTCTTATGAGCTAAGGAAAATCCCTCATTCAATTCCTCGAATTTATAACATGGTTGAAAATTCATAAATACTCCATAATTGTGTTCCCATTTTGGTTATATCGAGTTAATAACTCATCGTCCCTGTATATTTTTCTTTGTAGTTTAACGCGATTAAATCTTTTAGGCAATACACTTGCATATTATTGGATAATGTTTAAACTAATGGCCTATGACAAAGAAATTTACATCCTATGCTATGAGCAAAATACAGTCGTTCTTCAAAAAGACCGGCAAGAGCATAATCGCCCTTACCGTCAAAGACATCCTCGACGATCAAATCGCCTACAAACTGGAATAAAAATGAGGGAATAAAATGGATATCCCAAATATCAAAGATATTTTTGAACTGATAAAAAAAAGTGCGACTTTAGAAGCACAACAAAAGATAACCGAGCTGAGAGAAATAATGTTTGCTCTGCAAGAAGAAAATCTCGAATTAAAGAAAGAAAACCTTTCCTTAAAACAGCAAATTGAACTATCAGAAAAAGGGGATCGTTGCCCTAAATGCAGAAAAGGAACTTGGAATTTAGTTGAAAGTAATCCACATCCGACTTTTGGTGATATGGGTGTTTTAGAAAGAAAATATAAATGTTCTGAGTGTGGTTTTTCAGAAAATCGAACATTTAATCCGTCTTCGGACCGAGATTAAAGGAGTAATACACATGGCTAAGAGGAGAAAAAGAAAACATTCGTCACGACCCATTGTTTCGGGTTATCTTGAAAAAGTTAGTGCCAATATCTTCGATAGTTTCAAAGAAGAAATAATATCTGTTATTGCGGGCCATCAGGGCGTATATGTCCTTTATCGAAAAAATAAACTTTATTATGTCGGACTGGCTATTGACTTAAAAAACCGAATCAGTCATCATTTGTTAGACAGGCATCAGGGCAAATGGACGCATTTCAGTTTGTATATGATTCGAAGAGAAGAACACACAAGAGAGCTTGAATCTTTGTTGCTTCGCATTGCGGACCCGTCCGGAAATGCCGTAAGAGGCAAGCTTAGAACGACTAATCTTCTGCCTAAATTGAAAGCTCAGGTAAAAGAAAAATTCAAAGATATCTTGATTGATATTTTTGATAAGGGTTCTGACCAGAAAAATAAGAAACTCCGGCGAAAGCACAAGTTTAATCCATTGAAGGGCTGTTTCCCTCAGGGCAAACCAATTTTAGCAACATGGAGAGGCAAAAAATATAAAGCATGGGTAAGTCCCAGAGGTTCGATAAAATTTGACGGTCAAACATTTTACAGTCCTTCTGCCGTTGGCAAATCCATTCGGGAAGGTCGCGCTACTAATGGCTGGGTTTTTTGGCGATTCAAAGATAAAAACGGTAGGTTAAAAAAACTTCTTACCATAAGGCGATAACGGCAAAATTCTCCGCGTCCTCCGCGTACTTGTCCTGCCTGTCCTTCGTAGTGCCTGCCTTACATAACATGCAGTGCGACTGAGGGTTAGCGTAGGATGAATCTGTGGTTACCTTTTTGTGCCTTCCTGCCCCTGCAAGCAGTAGGCAGGGGTTCGTGGCTAACTTTTTCCACGTTTCAAACGTTTGTTCGTCGAATTCGCGCAGGTATGCTTCACCAAAAATGGAAAAAAATAAATATTTTTTACAATTTTCCTTATCCCTTGCCTGCCAACAACTTACCTCGCTGGCCGTCTTCTGTATTCCGTCCTCCGTCCTCTGTTTTTTCGAATCAAACGCGCAGGTTGCTCCTATTAGTAGAGGACATCTTTTTGTCCTCTCGCTTAGCCCCGAGGTTTACCCGCCGTTCTTGTGGCGGGCCTGCCTGCCCTCGAATGTCGTAGTCGGGGGCTTTGGGGGTACCGTGCTCTTTTACAACTGAATACCCGGCCAGGCATCTCTACCCAATCACCCCATCTTGCCTATCTCGCCGACAGAAAAAAATAATCGTCCCAATCTGTGTGGCAAAATACGGAACTCCTTATGGCAAAACAACTTACGAAAAATAGCCCCCTTCAATTCAGTCAATTTGGCGTATAATTCAGCGCCTATTCGATAGCGCAAATGATAATTTCAAGCTATTTCGAGAGCAATTCAAGACAATTGGCGCTAATTCGAGACAAAATTTTTTATGGCTTCGTCCTGCCTCGGCTCGACGCCGAGTCGAGACGGGCGGGCGAAACGGGGAGCCGAGCCGAAGGATTCGTGGCTAAATTCGCTCCGCCCTATTCGCCATATGCTCTACGCTGTAATTATGCAAAACAAACCCAATTTGGGGTAAATGAAAAATGAACCTAAACCTCTACTCAGAAATGACTTACGAAGAAAAATACACCCTCCGCCCAACCCAAAAACAAACCCAATCAAACCCAATACGGACCCAAAACAAATCCAATCAAAGCCATTGGCGAAGGTGGATTCGACGTTTTCACTTCGTAAACTTCTTGAATTCCTCGATTAGCTGCCTTGTATATTTTCCCGGTCTGGCGTCGGCGATTGCCTGGCCGTCGAATTTAACAACAGGGATAATGTCTTTCGTTGTTACCGCCAAAAAAAGCTCGGCGGCGGTGCGTGCCTGCACAGGCGTCAGCGACTCTTCCTCGACCTTTAATCCAATGTTTTTCGCCGATTTGATAACGTATTTGCGGGTTACCGAAGGCAGTATATTTGCTGTAAGCGGCGCTGTCTGAAGTTTGCCGCCTGTGACGGCGAAAAACGCCGACGATGACCCTTCGGTTATCAATCCATTGTCATTTACAAAAACGGCCTCCCAGCAGCCCTTCTTGGCCGCATCCTGCCGAGCCAAAACGTTCGGCAGCAGATTCAGCGACTTTATATCACATCTCTTCCACCTTATATCAGGATACGTCGATACCGAGACGCCTTTTTCTTTCAATCTTGTGTCTTCCTCCAGCTCCGTAACCGTCAAAAAGAAATTCGGCTTGATATTCGTATCCGGCAAATGGTCCCGCAGACCAGACCCGCGTGTAATATGGAAATACATCTTCGCATTTGCAATCCCTGCCTTCTCAAACGCCCGCAGGACCCGCGAGCGAGTCGCATTTATATCCACTCCCTGTATCTCAATTGCGCCTATCCCGTTGGCAAACCTCTCGAGATGCTCATCGAGGGCAAATATTTTTCCATTATAGCTCCTCATCACCTCATAAATTCCGTCGCCGAAAAATGTCCCCCTGTCAAGATACACCGGCTCAAGCTCCTCAATCCTTACCACCTTGTCACCCACCATTGCTATCTGCATTGCACAACTCCTTTCAACGTTCGGCACATCGCCATCCGACAAAAATATCTTAAAATTGCCTTTACTTCAACGGGGCGACTTTCTATAATACCCTGTTTACCTAACCTTGAAAACATTGGAGTAATCGGAAATGTACGCAGTAATCGAACAAGGCAGCAAGCAATATAAGGTAGCACAGGGCGAATCGCTCGACATCGAGCTGACCGGCGCAGCCCCGGATGCCACAACGCTCGAAATAGATAAAGTCCTGCTGGTGAGCGACGGCCAGAATATCAAGATCGGCAATCCCTATGTCCCGGGCGCAAAAGTAACCGCCTCTTTCCAGGGTAACGCCGAAGAATCAATAGTCAAAGGCCTGAAAATCTATCCGATGCACTTTCGCAGACGAAAAGCGAGCAAGAAACGCATCGGCCATCGCCAAAAATACCAGCGTATCCTCATCGACAAAATCGAAGCGTAGATATTTGAGACCCAATTCATCGCCGTTCGACTTTCGGGATTACTGCTCGGTTTGCGCCGTTTTTTCTGCTGTGTTCAACTCCCATTTTTCGCCCTCAATGTGAACCAGCACAAATTGGCCCCTGACGATATTGCCTTCAAACCGAATCTGTTTTATATCAGGGACCGCGTTCATTACTTCGTATTTTCCCGCATCGGCTATCTCAACCAGACCCTCACCATTGTTGACGCTCCCCTGGTAAGTCAGGAACTTGAGCGGGTGGTCAAAAATATGCGTTGCTGTTGCCGGTTTTTGTGGCCAATGCTGCGGCGGCGTATCCACACGATATGTATCCAGACAATCACCCGTTTCCAGCATCAAATCCCAGTGCGGGTCCCCGCCTTTCCTGCTATGTTTCTGTATGACAAACCTCGCAGAGCCGCTCATAATTCCACGCTCGTTCCGCCGATTGTTATCCTTACCGCACAAGGCCCAAATGATACCAAAAACCTTTGCAATTGCCCGCCGGATAAAATAAAATAATTAACTTTCAGAGACACTTTTATTTCACTTGGCTGCCCTTACAACGGCAGCCGGAAAGGATATCGCTGGTTGTGATGCTTGAGAAGTTTTTTAATCCGAAGTCGGTTGCAATAGTCGGCGCCTCGCGCGAAAAAAACAAGGTCGGCTACGAAATTCTAAAGAGTATGCTTGACGCCGGTTTCCCCGGCAAAATTTTCCCCGTCAATCCCAAGGCCGAGACAATCGAAGGGCTTAAATGCTTCCCCGACCTGCAATCCATCGGACAGGCGCCCGAGTTGGTCGTGATTGTTATCCCTGCCAAAATCGTCCCTGCTGTTATGCAGCAGTGCGCCAAGGTCGGCGTCAAAGCCGTTATTATTATCACCGCCGGCTTTAAGGAAGTCGGTGAAGAAGGAAAAAAGCTCGAAAAGCAGGTCATTCAAATCGCAAAACAGGCTGGCATCAGGGTCATCGGCCCCAACTGTCTCGGCGTCATCGTCCCGGCAAAAAAGCTCAACGCAAGTTTCGGCGGAGACCTGCCAGCGGTCGGCTGCACGGGGTATCTTTCACAGTCGGGCGCCCTGCTTGCCGCCATTCTCGATATGGCAAACGCCACACGTCTGGGCTTCAGCAAGCTCGTAAGCATCGGCAACAAGGCCGACGTCAACGAGCTGGACGTCATTGAAGCCCTCGCCGAAGACCCCGACACCAAGGTCATCGCGGGCTATCTCGAAAGTATCTCCGACGGTTCCGCATTCGTTAGAGACGCCGAGCGCATCTCGCAGGAAAAACCAATTCTGCTTTTGAAATCCGGCACCACTGCCGCGGGCGCCAAGGCCGCCTCATCCCACACGGGCTCTCTGGCCGGCAGTGAGACCGCATACGAATGTGTCTTCGAGCGGGCGGGCGTCATCCGATGCTTTTCTCTTAAGGCACAATTTGATTTCGCACAGGCCTTCGCTTATCAGCCGCTGCCCGCAGGCCCAGGTGTCGCTATAATCACAAACGCCGGCGGTGCAGGCATTATGGCCGCCGATGCGGTTGAAAAATACGGCCTTGTCTTTGCCAAACTCACTGAACAAACCACAAAGAAACTCGCCGCCGGGTTGCCAGCCGCCGCAAATATCCATAACCCCATCGACGTTCTCGGCGATGCCCTTGCCGACCGCTACAAATTCGCCCTCGATACCGTCCTCGACGACCCAAACGTTGATGCCGTGCTGGTGCTGCTCACTCCTCAGGCGATGACGCTGCCAACCGAGACCGCTGAGGCAGTCGTCAAAATTGTCGGCAGGAAAACAGATAAGCCGGTACTTGCCTGTTTCCTCGGCGCAAGCAAGGTCGAGAATGCCGTCACGATTCTCCGACAGGGTGGAATCCCGCAATACGATTCGCCTGAAAGCGCGGTCCTGACAATCAAGGTTATGGCCGACTACGTCCGCTGGAAAGCCCGACCAAAACGCATCGTAAAGCTCTTTCCGGTGAACCGCCGAAAGGTCGAAACCATAATCGAACGACATATCCGCCAGCAGACCCGGCAAATCGGCGAGGCAGAAGCGAAGGAAATCCTTGAGGCATACGGCTTTGCCACACCGAAAGACGGCATCGCGACGACCGCCGAGCAGGCCGCTAATATCGCCGACCAAATTGGTTTTCCGATAGTCCTGAAAATCTGGTCCCCGGAAATCATCCATAAATCCGACGTCGGCGGCGTCAGGGTCGGCCTCGAAAACGCCCAGCAGGTTATGGATGCCTTCGACCTGATGATGTTCAGAATCCCCAGAAAAATGCCGGATGCCAAAATCCTCGGCGTCCTCGTTCAGGAAATGTGCACGGGAGGAAAGGAAGTCATTCTCGGTATGCACCGCGACCCGCATTTCGGCCCGTTGATGATGTTCGGTATGGGCGGTACTATGGTCGAAGTCCTGCAGGATGTCGCCTTCCACCTGGCGCCGCTGACCGCTGAGGAAGCCAGGGAAATGCTCACCAACACACGCACATACAAAATGCTAAAGGGCGTCCGCGGCGAAAAAGGCGTTGACATCGACGCCGTCGCCGAGGGTCTCCAGCGGCTCTCTCAATTAGTTACCGAGTTTCCTGAAATCAGGGAAATGGATATCAACCCTTATATGGTCGGCCCCGAAGGCACTACTCCCGTTGCCGTCGATGCCAGAATTACCGTCGAAAAAACTTGACAAAGTAACCACGGGTTCACACCCTGCTTCGCCTAAGGGCTACGCCGAGGCAGGCGGATTTTCACGGATTTTTTGTTAGCCACCTGTCCCGAAATAGCGCCAATTGTCTCGAATTGCACTCGAAATAGCTTGAAATTATCGTTTGTGCTATCGAATTGGCGTTGAATTGTAAGCCAAATTGATTGAATTGACGGGGCTCATTTTTCGTAAGTTGTTTCGCCATAAGGAGTTCTGTATTTTTGCCTCGCAGGTGGGTGCGATTATTTTTTTCTAACGGCGAGATGGGCAAGTTGGGGTAATTGGGTAAAAGTGCAAGGCCGGATATTCAGTTGTCAAAGAGAACGGCAGCATCAGCAAGGGTGAATCGCACCCAAGCGGTACTACAAAAGGGGACGAATGACGTCCCTCTATATATGGGAGCAACCTGCGCGTTTGATTCGAAAAAAATGCTCACCACAAAGGCACGAAGGCACTAAAAAAAGACGTAACTTGTTGTGGCAGAAGAAGTAAGGGATGAAGAAAAATTTTTTTGTTTTTTTTGATTTTTGATGGGAGATACCTGCGCAATTTCGTCAAACGAGCGTTTGAATCGTCGAGCGTCGTGCGTTCTGTGTCTTGCGGTTGTGGCCTGCGTGCTATGTAGGGCAGGCGCTATGTAGGACAGGACGCAGGGCAGGAAAAAGGATTGAAACCGCCTTTAACTATCAACATTTTGTTCGTATCAAGATTTTTCTTGCTTTTCCTGACAACCTTTGCGATAATAAAACTGTTACAAGCATGTTAAAAAAATTACGCGCCAAACTCTTATATGGGCAAATCATAATTGCGTTATTGATGAAAGGAGGTTATCAAAATGAATTTCAGGATGAATGTTGGCGATGGAATGAAAATGCGATTTACGCAAAATGTAGGCGACCTCAAGGCAGGGTACAAATACGGAGATTACAGTCGTATTTCCGCTTATTATGGGAAATATACCGGGGTACATACTGGAAGCAAGTCTCCTACCTTAAGTCGAGGCGGCAAGTCATTCGGCAATAAATAGCACGTTGTCGCTTCCATAAACGGCGATCGCTGGGAATATTTCCTTATGCCCAGATCCTGCTATTCAATTGCCACGTATATGTTATTAGGGAACCCTTCTATCCATTTTTATATAAAGAGAATATGTGTAGGTGCATGAATGCTTAGACCACACTCTCTTTCATCTTGAAAAATGCAGGTATGCCTATTGCATTGCTGATTTTATTTCTATGATTACAATTGCTTTAAAGGAAAATGCGGATTCCGTCTTACAATTTGCGATATAAGCCCTTTTTTGTGAAGCACTGGTATTCTCTCTACTATGTACTTTAGCATAGTTTTATTAAAAGCACAGTAAGAGCTTTTAGACCCTATATACTTTCTTTTTAATACTAAAGCCCCAGGACAACCACCTCCACAAAATCTCCTCCAATTACAAGTGGAGCATCCTGAAATAATATTAACATTTCGGTAGGTTCTAAAATCATTGGGTTGATTCACAACTGACGCCAAGGATTGTGTAAAAATGTTGCCTAATAGGTAGTTTTTATTTCCCCAAAAGTAGTCACACGGATAGATATCGCCATTGACATCAATACCAACCAATGGATATTTTGAACCGATGCTACATTGAGAACAATTTGACGGAGAATCTTTTGGAATGAAATTAATTAAATACCTTCTAACGTTTTCTATTTCAATAGTCTTTTCTCCATTAAGGATGGCATGAAAATATCTATCAAATACTTTTAACATGCTTGCAATTAATTCTTTTTCTTGTGGAGCAATATCCTTATTACCTGGGCTCACAGGGCAGAAAAATACCGTGTCGATTCCTTCTTTTTCAAAGTGTGAAGCAATTTCTCTTAGATATTTTACATTATCTTTTGTAACAACTGAGATAACACCTATTCCCCCTTGATTTTCTTTAACTAAACGTACGCTTCTAATCACATCATTATAAGATGGTATCCCTCCAACATAAGGCCTGCTTTTATTCTGATGTTCTCTCATGCCATCTAAACTAATACCTATATAGACCTTTTTATGAATTAGAAAATCTAAATTGGATTTATTAAAAAGGGAGCCATTAGATTGCATAGAGAATCTAATATTATAGCTCTGTTTTTCTGAGTATAGTATTAGCCGCTTGATCAGTGCGAAATTAGTCATAGGTTCGCTACCATGAAATATAACGTATCGATCCTCTTCTTGTATTTCCATCACCCGTTCAATCGCTTTTTTACCTACCTCATACGACATTACCGTTTCTTCTTGTTTTAGATCACCTATAAGGCAGTATGTACATTCAAAATTACATTTTCTGCTTACATTCAATAAGACTAAAGATATGCCTTCATAAGACTCACTACGGCACGAAGGTGCAATTTTGTTTAAAACTCGTTCATTCATAAAATCCGCAAAAACCCACCTGCCAGATTGTGGGTTGCAAAAGAATTTTTTTGAATCGAGCGTTTCTAATTCAAACACTTTGTGTCCAATTCGGTTATCCATCAACATGAGCAACAGATCATATATATTTCACTTACCAAATAAAATCCATCCAATTAGGCATTTTTCCTATCTCGTAATATCCATTACGAAAGGACTTAGATTATATCTAATCAAAATCCAACTCGTTCTCTTGATGGAACAGAATGTTTTTCAATATGGGAAACCAGCTCTATATGGTGGGGGTCCTGCTTGATACGGCGGAGGTCCTGCTTGATACGGTGGAGGTCCGGCCTCATAATGTTGGAACTCTGGCGATCCGTCAAGTACTTCTGGGGGATAAACATCTTCCGGTGAAATAATCTTATTTTCTCTTTTACTAAGCGTATCATCGTGTTGTCTTTTCGTATCCATTTCTTGTCTTCTCCTAATCCAAAACTTTACTCCAATTATCATTCAAAGACAGATATTTGATTCCATAAAATAAATGGTTATATGCGTTTAATCGATTCTTAAGCAATTCGTCAGCTATCATTATTAGGGAATATATCTAAAAAGGCAATTCTTTTTGACCGAAAAAGCCAAATTTTATCTGCGTTAAAATCTTTCATTTCTTCTTCACCTGTCCATAACTGTTAATCCCGCGCACTCTGACCATTTTGCCATTGAAATAAGTTACTGTTTAGATATAATCGTCCGCGAAATGATATAAAAAGTAACCACTGAGATTACACTGAAAAAAGAAATCCGTGAAAATCAGCTCGCCTCGGCACAGCCAAAGGCGAAGCCGGGTAAAATCTGTGGTTAATGAAATCTCTGGGCTCTCTGTCCTGCCTCGGCTCGACCCCGGCGCGCCGGGGAGACGGGTGGCTAAAAGAACGGATAAAACAACTTATGTTTGATTTTGACTGGAAGGAAAAATACAAAGAGAAAATCACCACTGCGGCTGACGCGATTAAATTAGTCAAATCAGGCAACAGCATCTTCATCGGCAGCGCCTGCGCACAGCCCCAGCACTTAGTCAATGCTCTAATTGAGCACTCCCCTAATATCTACGACGTTCACATTGTGCACCTGCTGACTATAGGCCCTGCGCCATACGCCGACGAAAAATACCGCGATAAATTCAAGATGAACTCCTTTTTTATCGCCGACAATGTCCGTGAGACACTTCAAAAGGGTATCGGCGATTATACCCCAATCTTCCTGGCGGAAATCCCCGGAGAATTCGAATCGGGCAGAATACCTCTCGACGTTGCTCTTATCTCCGTAACGCCTCCCGATATAAACGGCTTGTGTTCCCTGGGCGTATCCGTTGATATCGTCAAAGCCGCGGCAGCCAACGCCAAATACGTCATTGCCCAGGTCAACTCGCGTATGCCCAAGACCTTCGGCGACTCTTTTCTCCACGTAAACTCCATAGATTGCCTGGTCCCGTTCGATGAAAACATCATTGAGATTCCCATCCCCGAAGCGGATGAAACGCTCCGCAGAATCGGGGAAAACATCGCCCGTCTTGTTGAAGACGGCTCAACCATCGAATGCGGCATCGGGCGAATCCCGCAGGCCCTTGCCGATTCGCTGCGAAACAAGAAAGACCTCGGCGTCCACACCGAAATGTTCAGCGACTGGATTATCGACCTCATCGAATGTGGTGCAATCACCTGCGCCAAAAAAACCGTCAACCACGGCAAAATCGTCGCAAGCTTCTGTATGGGTTCCCGCCGGCTCTACGATTACATCAACAACAATACCTTCTTCGAATTCTACCCCTCGGAATACGTCAACGACCCGTACATTGTTGCTCAGCACGAGAAAATGGTCGCCATAAACGTCGGTCTCGAAATCGACCTCACAGGCCAGGTTTGTGCCGATTCCCTCGGTTATCAGTTTTACAGCGGTATCGGCGGCCAGGTCGATTTTATTCGCGGCGCAGCTCGAAGCAGGGGCGGTAAGGCCATCATCGCTATGCCCTCCACCGCGCGAAACGGCACCATATCCAGAATCGTCCCGCACCTGACCGAAGGCGCCGGCGTCGTCACAACTCGCGGCGACGTCCATTACGTCGTCACCGAATACGGCATCGCCTACCTCCACGGAAAAAGCATCCGCGAAAGAGTCCTCGCCCTTATCAACATCGCTCATCCCAAATTCAGAAACCATCTAATACAGACCGCCAAAACCCAGAAATATATCTACGAAGACCAAATCGAGCTGGACTGGGCCACAGTCAGATACCCCGCAGAGCTTGAGCGATTCGACACTCTCCGCGACGGCACCCAGATTTTCTTCAGACCCGTAAAACCAACGGATGAGCCGGCCCTTTCTGAAATGCTGTACTCACTCAGCGCTCAATCCGTCCAGACACGTTATATGACACACACTATGACCTTCCCTCACAAGGACATTCAGCAATTAATCAACATTGATTACCAGCAGGACATCGCCATCGTGGGCGTCGTCCCCGGCGTCTCCGACGAGGAAATCGTCGCCATTGCCCAATACTTCCTCGACCCAAAAACACTGGCCGCGGAAGTCGCCTTTATTGTCCACGACGAATGGCAGCAAAAAGGTATGGGCACGTTTCTGCTCGATTACATCACGCAAATCGCCAAGCAGCGCGGCGTAAAACGCTTTTACGCCAAAGTTCTGCCGACCAATAAACCGATGCTTGCTATCTTCCACAACTCCGGCTATAAGGTAAACACCGAATTCGACGGCGACGTTTACAATATAACCTATGACCTGGCGATAAAAGAAAGGTAACATTATCTTGGCAAGAGCAGCAGCATTTATTTATTCATCTGCGCTTGAAAAGTATGCCTATCCGCCTGAGCATCCGTTTAACACAGTCCGCGCCAAAAGGACACTCGATATCGCCAAATCAATGCACCTGCTGTCAGGCCCCGACAGGGCCGTGGTGCCGCCCAAACCGGCAAAGAGAATCACTCTTAAAAAATTCCACACTGCTCCGTATATTCACGTTCTTCTCGAGGCCTCAAAAGGAAAATGGGACGTCGAAGCCCTCAATATGGGCCTGGGGACATCCGACTGCCCCGTTTTCAAGGGTATGTATAACGGCGCAGTCCTTGCCACCGGCGCCACACTGACCGCCGCAGAGCTTATCCTCGCCGGCAAGGCCGAAGTCGCTTTCAATCCGTCAGGCGGCTTTCATCACGCTCATCCAGACCGTGCTTCCGGCTTTTGCTACATCAACGACGTGGCTCTGGCCTGTATGATACTGGCCGAGCAGGGCAAAAAGGTTCTTTACCTCGACGTCGATGTCCATCACGGCGACGGCGTCGCTTACGCATTCTATGACCGGCCCGATGTAATGACGATTTCTCTGCACCAGAATCCCAGAACGCTTTTTCCCGGCACGGGCTTTGAAGATGAGATTGGGACGGGAAAAGGAAAGGGCTACTGTATCAATATCCCGCTTCCCATCGGCACGTACGACCAGGCGTATATGTTCGCCTTCGAGTCGGTGGCTCTGCCCTTAATCCGCGTTTTTACCCCCGATGTCTTTGTCTTCGAGCTTGGCGCAGATGCCCTCGCGGGCGACCCCTTAGCCAACTTGCGGCTCACCAACAACGTCTATGCCGACATCATTAACTGTTTGCTTACATTCAATAAGCCGATTTTGATGACGGGCGGCGGCGGCTATAACATCGGTAATACCGTTCGCGCCTGGGCGCTCGCCTGGAGCGTCCTGTGCGGCGCTGATGCTGAAAACGATACCTCAGCCGGCGTCGGCGGCGTTATGCTTCAGTCAACCGAATGGATAGGGGGCCTACGCGACAGGCAGCTTCCCCCCGGCCACCAGCAACGCGATATTGTTATGCCCGCAATCGAATCAACCGTCGAACGCCTCAAGGCCACGCTATTCCCCCTCCACGGCCTGTAAGACGCAAGACAACAGACCCCAGACATAAGACACAAGACCAAAGACGCAAGACGGAGGACAGAGGGCAGAACATCGAACACTGAACAACGAATTTTTACCAGCCGTAGGCGGGATGAACCCTTCTTCGGTCTTCCGTCCTCCATCTTCTGTCCTTTTGGTCTTGAAACCCGACTGTGGCTGAAATCTTATCAAAATATTCCGACAAAGAAATTAATAAGTCCATGAATACCCAATAGCATCAATAGCAATGAACACACTATCTCAATCCATTTAAGTCTTGTATCGCTTTTACTTAAGGGCCTAAACAAAAGTAACAAGAGCGACAGCCCAAATGCAAACAAAATACTAAAAATGTCCATCGCTTTAGCGCCCAATGAGGCGATTATTATCATAATAATTGTCACGCAAATAACTGTTATTGTGACAATTATTCCCGGTTCAAATCTGCTTCTCTTTGTATTTACTAAAACATTATTCGGAATCCGATCCCTTATCAGTCCGACTAATTTCCCCATCTCATTCAGGCCACCCAGCCAAAGTATTGATTTATCTTTTCCTCGTATCTGGATGTTAACAATTTCTCCTTTGCGATTCTCTCTTATTTTAATCCGAGCGATATTATCCCACGGAATGCTATTTTCGTGTTTGCCGCATTGTTTGACAATTTTATCGTTATGAATAAAGGCCTTTATTTTACGAAGGCTTCTTCGTATCAAAGGTACTTCAATGAACCTGATGACAAGTGTAATTAGCAGGACAGGGCACGAACACAACAATGCCTCTTTGATTTTAAAACCGGTAATAAACAGCGCGAATGCAAACACGCAGACAATTAATACTGGAAGAAATACATCATGGTTCTTCTTTTTAATGTTGCCTTCTGAAAAGTTAAATTGATATAAGGGTTCTGACACGCCTAATGACCTTACAAGAACAAAGAATATATATTGATTTTAATAATAATACAAAAACCGTCTTCCGGCCTTAAAATAGTAGTGTATCGTCAAACCTGCAACAAACGCAAGAGTTTTAGTAGTCCCCAGTCCGCCCATCTTGACGAAGCGTCAAGCCGAGGTAGGCATCCCAAATCATAAATCAGAAATTATAAATCATAAATCCGTTATGATTTTCATCATCGCTTGTAATTTGTGTTTATTAAGGGATGGTCCGGTCGGCAGGTGGACTAATCGTTCAATCGTGCCTTCGGCTCTTGGGCAGGAACCCTGGTGGTAATCAACTTTGGCAAGGTCGCCGGCGCCTAACGGATGGACCGGGCTTGAATACCAGCCGGCGATATCGAGGCCTCGAATGCCTCCCCTGTGGACTATTTCCCATTTCTTATAGACACGTAAGGGGTATCTCATCATTGTGATATTTGCCTGCGGCTGTCTGGGCCAAAGAGACAGGCTGGCGTTGCTGAAATACTGCTCTATCATCGCGGTATTTTGAAGCCGAATCTGCTGCAATTTGTGCCAGTTTTCTAATTGTTTCAAAGCCGCTTTTGCCTTCATTTCTCCGGCCAGCCGGGGGTATCCCGGCAAGGGAGGGAAGCCCGCTTTGAGAAAAGAGATTTCCCCGGTAGTTAACTTATGACGAAGCCGGGAGTATTGATATCCGAGGTAGCAATCGAGCCGCGACTGACTGAACGGGTGATATGCCCATAGCCAGCAAGCCAGAATAAAATCTGATTTTACGGATGCGGGCGCCGCAAGCTGTTCGATTTGACGGTCAACTTTTTCGAGGAGACGGCTTGAATTGACGGTCAGCATCCCTCCCGGCCGGACGGCGCCCTCGCCCCAGGTGCCTAATTTTTTATTGTTCCACGTGCAGACAAGCGAGTGGGCACAATCTTCGACGACTTTTGCGCCGATTTTATTACAGGCGGCGAGAAGCTCATCCAATCGGCCGGGATTGCCGAAAGTATGCTGTAAAATCACAACTTTGAGAGAGCCGGTATCCTGTATAAGGATTTCCTGCGGGTCTATACACAGGTATTCATCAATGTCGAGATACACAGGGACAGCTTCGCAGACCTTGACGGCTTCTATGACGGCCAGGCAGGTAAAAGCGCAGACGCCTATTTTATCACCGGGATTTACATCAAGGGCTTTGAGCAATATCGCCAGGGCGTGGCGGCCGAGTCCAAAGGCCCTTGCGCCCTGCGCATCTGCAAACCGCGAGAATGCCTCTTCGTATTTTTTTCGCCACGCCAATTCGATATTTGCAACCGTTTAACGCAATTATAAAATCCGCAGTGGTCTTACGTTTTAGGGGCTTCAACAGTGCGATGCGGCGGGCGGACAAAGAAGACCGTAATGGCCGCCAAAACAAGCAGAATCGAGGCGATATAATAGGCATAATCAAACGTTTGATATTTGTCGTACAATTTGCCGGCCAAAAGAGGGAGTATGAAGCCGCCAACACCCCAGGCGGTAAAAACAAAACCGTAGTTCATACCGAAGTTCTTCAATCCGTAGTAGTCCTTGGTAACCGACGGGAACAGCGCCAGGTTTGCCCCATAGCTTGCACCGATAAGAGCTGAGACGAACGCAAGAATAGGTGCTTTAGCAAGTATGCTGCCCTTGACCGTTAGTGAAAGCAAAATGAAAAGAACCGCCTGCATAACAAAGCAGAGAAACATCGTGGCTTTTCGTCCGATTTTATCGCTGAGGATGCCGGCAACTATTCGGCCGGCGCCATTGCCGATGGCAAGCACCGCGACAAGAATAAACCCGAGTGATATACCGGCCTGTTTGTCGGCTATCTTCGTCATCTTGCTGATAATCATCAAACCTGCACCTGCACCGCAGACATACATAAACCAAAGCATATAAAACTGTACAGTTCCAAGCATTTCTTTTGGCAGGAAATCTTCTTTCTTGCTGCCGACGGCAGTCGAACCTGCTGGTTTTGAGCCAGCGGGGACATAGCCTTTCGGCGGCGTTTTAAGCAGTTGTGCAAGGGCGATAACGACTATCAGAAATGCGATGCCCAAAATCATCACAGCAGTCCCAAGACTCCATGTAGCTATTAACCAGGTAGTTAATGGAGCAGCATAGACGCTTGCCAGTCCGAAACCGGCCACTACTATACCTGCGATAAGACCGGTCTTTGCGGCGGCGAACCACTTGACTGCCGGCGGTGTTGCCGAGGCGTATCCAAAACCGATGCCAGCACCTCCGAGGACACCGAAACCAAGCATGTAACCCAGGGGCGATGTGGTTTGACTGGCGATTATAAGGCCTATTCCGACCAGCAGGCCGCCAATACTGGCCACGATGCGAGGGCCGATTTTGTCCTGCATTCGCCCCGCGGGGACCATAATTATGGAGAACACCAGGCATGCAATCGCATAGGGCCACGATTTATCGCTCTCGCTCCAGCCCCAATCCGCGGGGATGCCTTTGCTGATAACGCTCCAGGAATAGAGCACGCCAAGCGCAAGGTTGATGCCCATTCCCGCAAAAGTTACCCGCCAGCCGAGGTTTTTGACTCCGGCGTCCTGCGTCAATGCTGTGGCCATTATACTTCCTTTTTACTTTTGAGTTACTTGCCGCGACCTTTTACCAGCGATTCCACAACGGTCGGGTCGGCAAGCGTTGTGATGTCGCCGAGGTTCGATATATCGCCCTCGGCGATTTTGCGCAGTATTCGCCTCATAATCTTGCCAGACCGCGTCTTGGGCAGCGCAGGTGCAAACTGTATAACCTCGGGTACCGCAATGGCGCCGATTTCCTTTCGCACGTGCAGGGCAAGCTCCTTCTTCAAATCCTCGCTTTCCTTTACGCCGTCCTTCAAGGTTACGAACGCATACAGGCCCTGTCCCTTGATTTCGTGCGGCATCGGCGTTACAGCCGCCTCGGCCACCTTGCTGTGGCTGACTAATGCGCTTTCCACCTCCGCTGTGCCGATTCGGTGTCCTGATACGTTCACAACGTCGTCGATTCTGCCCATCAGCCAGTAATCGCCGTCCTCATCAACCCGGCATCCGTCGCCCGTGAAGTACATATTCTCAAACATCGTAAAATATGTGTCGATAAACCTGTCGTGGTCGCCCCACATTGTCTTCATCATTCCCGGCCAGGGCTTGCGTATGCAGAGTTTGCCGCCTTCGTTCCTGTTGCACTCAGTCCCATCATCACGCAGAACAACGGGGTCAACTCCGAAGAACGGCCTGATGGCGCTGCCCGGCTTGATTGTATGAGCTCCCGGCAGGGGGGTTATCAATATCCCGCCCGTCTCCGTCTGCCACCACGTATCGACTATCGGGCATCTGTTGTGCCCTATCTTTTCATAATACCAAATCCATGCCTCAGGATTTATCGGCTCGCCCACCGTGCCGAGCACCCGCAGCGTATTGAGTTTATACTTCGCGGGCCACTCCTCGCCCATCCTCATCAGCGCCCGAATTGCCGTAGGCGCCGTATAAAATATAGTCACACCAAACTTGTCGCAAACGTGCCAGAACCTGCCGGCATCCGGATATGTCGGCACGCCCTCAAACATCAGAGAGGTCGCACCATTCGCAAGCGGCCCGTAAACAATATAACTGTGACCGGTCACCCATCCGATGTCAGCCGTGCACCAATAGACGTCCTTATCGTGAACGTCGAAAATAACTTCGTGACTAAACGCAACTTGTACCAAGTACCCCCCTGTCGTGTGCACCACTCCCTTGGGCTTGCCCGTCGAACCCGATGTGTAAAGAATAAACAGCGGGTCGTCCGCATTGACCTTTTCCGGCTCGCATTTGTCGCTCGCCTTGGCTATTTCGTCGTGATACCACGTATCTCTGCCCGTCTTCATCTCGCAGGCCTGCTCATTAACCTTCACCACTATCACGCTCTCAATGCTCGGCGTCTTCTGCAGCGCCTCATCGGCGATATTCTTTAGCGGTATGTGCTTACCCGCTCGCAGCGAGACGTTGGTTGTTATCAACATCCTGCAGGTCGAGTCGTTGATTCGGTCCCGAAGGGACTCTGCGCTAAAACCGCCGAACACCACAGAATGAATCGCCCCAATCCTCGTACACGCCAGCATCGCTATTGGCAGCTCCGGCACCATCGGCATATATATCGCTACTCTGTCGCCCTTCTTTACCCCTTTGCTCTTGAGAACGTTCGCAAACTTGCATACCAGCGTATGAAGCTCCTTATATGTCAGCTTCCGCACCGCTTCTTCCGCCTCTCCCTGCCAAAGAATAGCCACTTTATCCGCAATCTTGGTCTTGAGATGCCTGTCCAAGCAGTTATACGAAACGTTCAGAACTCCGTCTGCATACCAGGTATGCTCAATCTTCCGCTTCTTCGTGTCCCACGTATATTCAAGACCTTTTTTCGGCTCCGTAAACCAGGTCAGCCGCTTTGCCTGCTCCAGCCAGAATACATCAGGGTCATTTATTGACTGCTCCCACATCTGCTGATACTGCTTGAAACTCTTTACGTGCGCCTTTGCTTTTATCGACTCCGGCGGCGCAAACGTCCGATTCTCCGTCATTAACGAAGCAATACTTTTTTGCTCTGTTGCCATATACCTCTTCTCCAAATGTTTTATCAAAATTGATGTGTATGCTCGGCATACGCTGGCCGAGTCAGGTAGAATACCCAACTTCCACCCGATTGTCAACGTCAAATCCATCCCAAAAAACCAAATGCGGAAAAATTCTATTTTCTTTCTTGCCTTGAGGTTGGCGATGTTGTTTAATGAAAGAGTTGGTTTTCAGGAGCTTGTGTGTGACTTTATTAACTTTTTTGAGGTGGACTTAAAATGGCTAATCTCAAGGCGCTCGCCGAAGCGGTCATTAAAGGCGACCAGAATACCGCAGTACAGATAACCAAGACGGCGATTCAGGAGCGAACAGCCGCCGAGAAAATCCTAAACGAAGGCCTGATAGCAGGTATGGACGTTATCGGCATGCGTTTCAAAAATAATCAGGTATATATCCCGGAAGTTCTCATCGCGGCACGAGCTATGAAAATGGCGATGCAAATACTCGAGCCGGAACTTGTCAAGGCAGGCGTAAAACCGGTCGGGAAATTAGTAATTGGGACCGTCCAGGGCGACCTTCACGATATCGGCAAGAACCTTGTGGCAATGATGCTCAAAGGAGCGGGCTTTGAGGTAGTTGACCTCGGCGTTGATGTCACAAGCGATAAATTCATCCAGCAGGCAAAGAACGCCGGTGCGGACCTTATCGGTATGAGCGCACTGCTAACGACGACAATGCCTTCGATGGAAAAGACGATTCAGGCCATTAAAAAATCAGGTCTTTCCACCAAGGTTATGATTGGGGGTGCGCCTGTCACACAGAACTACGCCGACAAAATCGGCGCGGACGGCTACGCCCCGGATGCGGCATCAGCGGTCGATTTGGCAAAACGACTTATTGCGTAGCGCCGCTACACTTTTTCAGCAGGCACCAAAAACAGCAAACCTCGTCTGTTTATCTGCGCAAAAAATGCTAAAATAAGCGCGATTGTTGCGTAGAAGATATGTTTTTACGGCGGCAATATGCGGCAGATAAAAAATCCGACTTTAGCAGAATTGCTGACACAACTGAAATTCACTCCGCCTAAGCAGCGGCGAAAACAGCTTGACGCTGCGGAGAAGCTGCTGGGGATTGCAGAAAGGAACAAGGCAGCCGAGTACCCGGTTGAATTTGTGTGGTTCAAAATCACAGGATTCAGGCCCAAAAGTCCTTCGCCGCAGGAGAATGTAAAGGGCAGCGAGCTGGCGGAGGACCTTCAGATATTTATCTGGAAGCTGTCAGGTCAGGTTGCGGAGGTTGCCTCAGGCCGGGGCGAAAAGGTTTATACCACCGAACAAGCTACCCAGGTACTGCGTGTATCAACGAAAACCATATCGCGCTGGCGGAAGCGCGGGCTGAAGGCGCGCAAATTCGTATTTGATGACGGCAGGAAACGGCTCGGCTTTACACAGTCGGCAGTGGACAGATTCCTCGCCGATAATCCGGGGGTGGTCGAAAAGGCAGGACATTTTTCGCGCCTGACGGTGAAAGAAAAAAAGCAAATCATCAGACGAGCAGCGGCGCTAACCAAACGCTCGAATCTAAGCCGATATTGCATCATCGAGACGATTGCACACGAGTGCGGCAGGGGACACGAAACCATCAGGGCGGCGCTGGCTGATTATCAAAAGGCAAATCCTGATAAGGCAGTCATCAGGCCGGCGAGTTCCGCAATCAGCTCCGCCGATGCCGGCGAACTTTACCGGCTTTTCAGGCACGTAACGCCGATTCGAGAATTGATGGCCCGCTTTAAGAGGAGCAGAAGCTCGACCTACAGAATCATAAAGCAGCGAAGGATAAAGGCAATTCTGGCGAGAAAAATCGAGTATGTCGAAAGCGAAGAGTTCCTCAGGCCCGAAGCCGAAAAAGACATTCCTGAAGGTGTGATTCCGTCGGGGCTGCCGGCGGCTGTCAAAGGCACGGAGACGGCAAAAATTGCGGGGTCGCTATCCGATTATCTTAACTCCATCAAAGGCGCTCCGATGCTCAACCGGGAACAGGAGGCGGCGTTATTTCGCAGGTACAACTACCTGAAGTATCTTGCAGCAAAAGGCAAGGCCGATTTAAAGACGACCAACGCATCCGCCAACCTGCTCGATGATATTGAAGACCGGCTCACAGAGGCGGAGAAAATCAAAAAGATAATCATTGAGGCCAACCTGCGGTTAGTTGTCAGCATCGCGGGCAGACACGCAACGGCGGAAGCCAACCTGCTGGATTTGGTCAGCGAGGGCAATATTTCGCTTATGCATGCAGTGGAGAAATTCGACTACACGAAGGGTTTCAGATTCGCCACATACGCAAGCTGGGTGATAATGAAGGACTTTGCCAGGAAGATACCCGGCGAGGCGGCCAGACCCGACAAACCCACCGGCGAACCGATTCTCGATGCCTATGAGGACCTGCGGGCAACTGCGGCGCCGTCTGTGGCGGAGGTCGAAAAGGCAAGGCACAATTTGCTCGATGTGATTAAAGACAATCTCGATGAGCGCGAGCAGTATGTAATCATAAACCACTTCGGTTTGACGGGGACATTGATTCGCAAGAACAAAAAGACGCTCAAACAAATCGGCGATGACCTGGTACTTACGCGGGAGAGGGTCCGGCAAATCGAGCTTGGCGCGCTGCAGAAGCTGCGGCAATCCCTCAGTCCGGAAGAATTCGAGTTGCTCACGGGATAAGTGTTTCAAACGCGTCAAATGACCTGCCTGCGCCTTGACAGGAGGGTGAGTTTTTGGCATAATATACTTACAGACGGAATGAAAATGCACGCCCTGGATGGGCCCAGGACAAATCGGGGGCCGAATGCCTGAACGAGGAGGTGTGATTTGAATAAGGGTATCCTTTTTGTCATTGTGACCTGCCTGGTTTTTTGTCAGGCGTATCCAGCGTTGGGAGAGATAATAATCGAGCAGGGGGGGTACTCGCCGACGGTCAGCGAACAGAATCAAACATCCGATAGTTACACGATAGCACTTGACTCGGCACCGGCTGCGGCGGTCAACGTTTACCTGCATCAGGATTGCGAGCCGAATCAGGTAGTGCTGCCGACTGTAGTGACATTTACGCCTGAGGACTGGTCGGCGAAAATCGTCACGATAACCGCGATTGACGATAACGTCATCGAGTCGCAGCCGCATTACGTGGTCATCCGCCACACCGTATCGAGCGCCGATTCGAACTACAACAACAATGAAGTGCAGGACGTTCTTGTTACTATCAATGAAAATGATTGCGGGTCGCTGGGCATATTGGCCGGGGACATCAATGGCGACTGCCGGGTAAATCTGACGGATTATGCCCTGATTGCGGCAGTGTGGTTAGAGGAAGCAGGGTCCGGGGACATCAATGGCGACCTGTTCGTTGATATTTACGACCTTGAGGAGTTTGCAGCGGGCTGGCCTGACTGCACAGTGCCGGGGGAAGCGGGATGCGGTCAGGCGGTAAGGTTGAAGTTATCTTGTGAATACCGCGATAATCCGCCTGGTGTTGATAATCCCAGTCCGCGGTTGTCCTGGGTCATCGAGACGAGCAGGCGAAATTATCAACAGAGTGCGTACCAGATTCTGGTTGCAACGAGTCCGGAAAAGCTGACGGAGACAAAGGCGGACCTGTGGAACAGCGGGAAGGTGAGTTCGACGGCGTCGTTGAATACCGCCTACGGCGGCAGTGCCCTTGTTTCGGGGCAGGAGTGCTGGTGGAAGGTGCGAGTATGGGATAGCGCCGGGCGCAAGAGCAGTTGGAGCGAGGCGGCCTATTGGTCAATGGGATTGCTCAGTTCCGGCGACTGGGCCGGGATATGGATAAACGACGGCAAGCCCACACCTGCTGACTACAACAGTTTCTTCGAGGATGACCCTGTTGCGTTGTTTAGAAAGCAATTCACGGTATCAAAACCGATAGAGCGAGCAACGCTGTATATAAGCGGACTTGGTTATTACGAGGCAACTTTGAACGGCGGGCGGATTGGGGATGCGATGCTTGACCCGGCCTGGACGACGTACTCGAAGCGCGTACTTTATTCGACTTATGATGTAACTGATATGCTGACAACGGGGCAGAACTGTATCGGCGTGGTGTTAGGCAACGGCTGGTATAATCCGCTGCCGATAAGGTTATTTTGCAGTTTTAATTTTCGTGATTTTCTCGCCGTTGGTCGGCCGAGGGTGATTGCGCAACTCAATATCAAGTTCACGGACGGCACGACGCAGACGGTAGCAACCAATACCGGCTGGAAGGTCGGCGAAGGGCCGATTCTGCGGAACAATGTCTATCTGGGTGAGAGGTATGATGCACGTCTTGAGGTTACTGGTTGGGACCAGCCGGGCTTTGACGATTCATCGTGGAATGATGCGAATATGGCGCGCGAGCCGATGGGGACATTGCGGGCGCAGATGACGCCGCCCGTGAGGATGACGGCGATTGTCAAACCGGTTGCGATGACACAGCCGCAGCCGGGCGTTTATATTTTCGATATGGGCCAGAACTTCGCGGGTGTCGCCCGATTAAAAGTAACCGGCTCAGCGGGGACACAAATCAGGATGCGCTACGGCGAATTGCTCTATTCCGATGGCACGCTTAATGTCTCAACGACGCGGGCCGGCTACATCGGCGAATCCTGGTGTCACCCCGACCCGCCGCACAGCGCCGACCAGAACGACGTCTATATCTGCAAAGGCGGCGGCGAAGAGGTTTATTCGGCGCGGTTTACGTTCCATGGCTTCAGGTACGTTGAGCTGACGGGGTATCCCGGCACACCAACGCTCGATACGATTGAGGGGCTGCGAATGAATTCGGATGTCGATGCCGTGGGGACATTCGCGTGCTCGAATCCGATGTTTAATGATTTGTGGAAAATGTTCGACTGGACGATTCGCAGCAATATGTTTTCAGTGCAGTCGGATTGTCCGGGCAGAGAAAAACTCGGCTACGGCGGGGACATCGTGTCATCCGCCGAGGCTGTGATGTTCGACCTCGATATGTCGAACTTCTACCGCAAGGTCGTCCGCGATTTTAACGATGCGGTAAGACCCAACGGCGGCTTTCCTGAAACCGCGCCTTACATCGGTATCGCCGACCAGGGCTTCGGCCAGGGTTCGGGGCCGATTGGCTGGGGCACCGCACATCCCCTCTTGCTCTGGAAACTCCGCCAATACTATGGCGAGACCGACCTGCTCGCTGAGCAGTATGACGCTATGCGCAACTGGGTCAACCTGCTCGATGCCTGCGACGTCGGCTACATAATCTCGAACGGTATCGGCGACCATGCCTCTATCGACCCGAAGCCCACCCCGCTTACCAGCACCGCGTTTTTCTATTACAATGCAAAACTGTGCTCCGACATAGCAGGGCTGCTCGGTAAATCCGCCGATGCGGCAACATACGGCGCGCTTGCCAACAACATAAAAAATGCCTTTAACAATCAGTTCTTCAATGCCGGGACAGGTGTGTATTATACAGGGACACAGGCCTGCCAGGCATTCCCACTTTACTTCAACCTTGTCCCGTCCGGCTACCGCGACCTTGTTACCTCCGTGCTTGTCGAAGACGTAGCTGACCATTCCGGGCATCTGACAACCGGTATCTTCGGAACAAAGTATATGTTTGACCAGTTGACCGCGACGGACAATGCCTACCCCGCTTTTGTGATTTCAAACGCTCGCACCTATCCCGGCTACGGGTATATGCTCAATAACGGCGCAACTACTATCTGGGAACAATGGGATGGCGGCGGCTCAAGAAATCATCCGATGTTCGGCTCGGTCTGTGAATGGTTTATGAAAGGCCTTGCGGGCATCAGCCCGGACCCGAACGCAGTCGGCTTTGACAAAATCATAATCAGACCCAATGTCATCGCAGGTCTATCCTGGGCACGCGGCAGCTATGACTCAATCAGGGGACAGGTCGAATCATACTGGCGGCTTGAAGATAGCATCCTGACGCTCGATGTTACTGTCCCCGCCAACGCAACTGCGAGAATTTACGTCCCTGCCGGAGACGTCAACGACGTTAATGAAGGCGGCGTCCCGGCATTGAGCGTACCCGATATCAATTTTGTTGAAATGACCGATACCGCGGCCGTCTTTGCCGTCGGCTCGGGACATTATCAGTTTGTCTCTACTTCGCCGGTCGTTGTCGCCGATACAGACCCGCCGACACCATCGCCGATGACCTGGGCGGCTGTGCCTGCACCAATGAGCACTTCCTCAATTACGATGACTGCGACGACCGCAAAGGATTTGTCGGACGTCGAGTATCTCTTTGATTGTCTCACGGCAGGGGGTAACGACTCCGGCTGGCAAACCAGCACCGCCTATACCGACAGCGGCCTGTTACCGGGTACCCAGTACACCTATCGCGTCAAGGCGCGGGATAAATCCTGCAACCACAACGAAACAGGATATTCCGGCAACGCCTCCGCTACCACCTATCCTGCCGGCGGAATCACATTTGACTCAAATAGCTCCAACTACGCGAGCACTGAAGGAAACTCTTTGTCGTGGTCGCACACTCTCAGCGGCGACCCCAATCGTGTTCTGGTGGTCGGCGTTGCAGCCGAAGACCCCTGCGTCAATGACCTGGTAGTAAGCAGCGTCAAATATAACGGCGTCACAATGACTCTTGTGCCGGGTTCATCACGAATTGAGGGGACAAGCATCCGAATGAAAACGGAATTGTATTACCTCCTGAACGGAATTTTGCCGGCGGCGGGGACTTATACCGTCACTGTAACGTATGCAGGACAGGTCGATAACAGAAATGGTGGTGCGGTGTCGCTCGCCAACGTCAAACAGCAGGCGCCGGAAGCGGTCAATACCAATTCCAACACCGGCTCAGCGACAATCTCAACCAATATTACAACACTCACAAACGGGGCATGGGTTGTTGACGTGGTCGGCTCGGGCAATCCCGGCTCGTTTACAACCACGGCAAGCGGTATGGTCGAGCGGTGGGACGTTTCAGCAGATAGTTCCAGCGGGGCAACAAGCACCAGGGCGGTTTCAACAGCCGGAACCGTAACACTGAGTTGGTCCGGGCCCGCCAACAGGAATTCTCACTCCTTAGCCGCCTTCGCACCGGCAAAGGCAAACTGATTAGGGAACATAAATCTCGAAGCGAGCACGCCAGTGGCGGGTAAACCACGCCTGCGGCGGGTAAACTTCGGGGATAAATGGGGATGAGTTTGCGCCGGGCGGGACTTCGGTCGAAATGACCTGAGGAAGCAACAAAATGGGATTGAAGGTCGGTTTTTAAGCCGACTGCGGCAATTTCAGCAAAAAATCGCATTTTATGGGGCTTTTTCCCTTGACATTTCTGTGGAACAGGTGTAGATTTGGTGGCGAAATACCCGTGAGGAGGGTACCAAGAGACACATTCGCACTTCGACTTTTCCTTCTCACGCTGAAAATCTCTTTGCTAAAGAGCCGGAGTAATGGCGCGCTTGCCGGCTTGTGAAGTGGGAGAGAACGAATGAGAGAGAGAATTGTTAATCTGACGGGTGGGGGTAATTTAGGTGGTCTCCCTGTCCGCATCCTCGCAAATCCTCTCCAATTCCCCAAGTCGCATCTCATCTCCCGCGCCCCGCCGTGAAAAGAAACTAATACTTTCAAGCCACTTTTTTTGTAAAAAACCAACAGTTTTTGAAGGAGAAGAAAATGAAAACAAATCATCACCAAATCAGCAGTACATTGTTCGCCATGACCGTGCTGGTCTTTCTGGCCAGTTCCCTCACAAACGCCGACAACATCTACGTATCATGTACCGGTGACAATACGATTATGAAATTTGATTCAAGCGGAAACATGTCCACCTTCGCCTCGGGTCAGGACGGCCCGGATGGTCTTGCCTTCGACCGCAGCGGCAATCTTTATGCGACCAATTACGGCAACGAAACGATTAGGAAGTTCGATTCAAGCGGAAACGAGTCCATCTTCGCCTCGGGATTGTACAGTCCTTCTGGTCTTGCGTTTGACAGCGGAGGCAATCTCTACGCAGCCAGTTATTTCGGCAAGTCGATTACGAAATTCGATTCGAGCGGACACGGGTCGCTATTCGCCTCGTCTTCGAGCTACCTCCAGGGCCTTGCGTTTGACGAAAGCGGCTATCTCTATGCCAGCGGGTATAATGGCGGGACGATTATAAAATTCGATCCGAGTGGAAACGGGTCTATCTTCGCCTCGGGATTGAGCAATCCCGTGGGTCTTGCGTTTGACGCCAGCGGCTATCTCTATGTGGCCAATTATAACATCGGGACAATTAATAAATTTGATTCGACCGGAAACGGGTCACTTTTCGCCTCGGGATTGAGCAACCCTACAGGCCTTGCGTTTGACAGCAGTGGCTATCTCTATGCGGTTGAAGTCGGCGCGATTATGAAATTCGATTCGAGCGGAAACGGTTCCGTCTTCGCATCGGGCTTGAGCATTCCGCAGTTTATCGCGACGCAGATTCCCGAACCGGCCACGCTTTTGCTTCTAGGCCTCGGCGGTTTGATGCTGAGGAAGCGCAGGGCGTAAAAACACAGGTTTCGCAATTCGTTTATCGGTTGCGCTGATCGTTTCGTCAATCGTCTTACGGTTAACGTAACCGATACGAGTCGCGCATCCGCAACCGTTTAACGTATCTGTGGTCTCTGCGTTCTCCTTCGACTTCGCTCAGGACAGGTCTGCGGTAAAATTATACTGCGCCGAGTTTGTGGCCGCTGCCTAATGAGTAGAGGCGTTTCTTGCGTTTGGTGTTGATGTGGGAGCAGAGAACCTGGCCGATGAAGGTGACGTGGTCGCCGATGGGAATCTGCTTAACTAAGCGACATTCAAAATTGGCAACGGCGTCGGTAAGGAGGACAGAATCAATCTTTTTAGCAGGCGCGGTCTTGCAGGGAAATTCGTTTAGTTTGTCAGTGTCGCGTCCTGAATGTGAGCCGAAGAACAGGGCTGCTTTGGCCATATCGGATGAGGGGTAAACAAGCGTAAAACACTTCGAATGGCAGATACATTTGACGGAGTAATGGCCTTTATAGACGCCGATAGCCATCATAGGCGGCTCGCCTGAGGCAATCATAGTCCAGCCGAGCGTGACGGGATTTGCCTTGCCGTACTTGTCTTTTGCAATAACAATCACGATTTGTTCAGGGTATTTGGTTTTAACTGCCTGCTCGAACTTGACTTTCTTTTGCATTGTGTTTCTCCGTAAACGGACTTATATTGACTGCCGAATAAACAACCAAAGATTATAATTCCGGCATTGGTCACGACAAGGAGAAATTATGGATACGATAGGATTTATCGGCGGGGGGAATATGGGAGAGGCGTTGATAAAGGGCATTATCAGCGCACGGTTGTGCAAGCCGAAGAACATTTTAGTAAGCGACATTCGGTCAGACCGTCTGCTGCATTTGACAACACAATATCACGTTCAGGCGGCAGAGAGCAGCGGGGCGCTGGCCGGCAAGGTTGATACGCTGGTTCTGGCCATCAAGCCGCAGAATATGGCGGAGGCGCTTCAAGGCATAAAAGGGGCGGTCAGACACAGCACGCTGGTAATCTCGATTGCAGCAGGGATAAGAATTGCGAAAATCGCCGCGGTACTTGGCGATGTGCCGATAGTTCGGGTGATGCCGAACATGCCTGCGTTGATAGGCGAAGGCGCGAGCGCGTTATTTGCGAACGCCAGGGCAAGGCCGATGATGGCAAGGGCATTGGAGGTTTTCTCAGCGGTGGGTAAGACCGTGATAGTGGATAACGAAGAGTTGATTGACGCGGTGACGGCGGTAAGCGGTTCGGGGCCGGCGTATTTTTTCATGCTGATGGAAGAAATGATAACTGCGGCACACAACCTGGGTCTGCCGGGCGAGATTGCCAAAATTCTGGTATTGCAGACGGCAAAGGGGGCAGCAATGCTGGCGAACGAGCGCGATAAATTAGGCGAAAGCCCATCGGAGCTGCGTCGCAAGGTGGCGTCTCCGGGCGGCACGACCGAGGCGGCGATGAAGATTTTTTCACACTACAATTTCAGCGGGCTGATAGCGGAAGCTCTCAAGGCGGCCTGTCAGCGAAGCAAAGAACTCTCGATATAAAAAAGTATATGCAACAACAAAAAGCGTTTACGCTGATAGAGCTTCTTGTGGTTATAGCGATAATTGCGCTGCTGATGGCGATA